>Ga0315284_10007731_pt1 | contig 15348 bp, 8 predicted proteins | sample YL17G09_16_MG_FD_203696 | JGI IMG/M metagenome (GOLD analysis project Ga0315284, IMG submission 203696) | Sediment microbial communities from Yellowstone Lake, YNP, Wyoming, USA - YL17G09_16 | ecosystem: Environmental > Aquatic > Freshwater > Lake > Sediment | place: USA: Wyoming | collected... | reverse complement strand
AATTTCGACGCCCCCGCCGAGGCAGAAATCTGCCAAGACCCCAAAAACACCCACCTCGCCGAGCTTTTTCGCTACAGCCTCGTCAACTACGACCCATCCACCGACCGCTACCACCTCCACGACCTCCTCCGCGTCTACGCCGCCTCCCGCCCTATTCCTTCTTCCCCCTCGCCCGCCACTTCTCTTTCCCCCTCGCCCGGTATTCCGGGAGAGGGTCGGGGTGAGGGTTCCGCGCAGGCCCCTCCACCAACCAATCCCCTCTCCTCCCCCGCACAACCCTCCCCCATGCTTGCCTCTTCGCGGGACTCAACTCCTCCCTCTCCCGAACCCCACGCCACCCGCCTCCGCCACGCCGCCCACTACCTCGCCCTCCTCCGCTCCGCCGACGCCCTCTTCCTCGAAGGCAACGCCAACACCCTCTCCGGCCTGAAGCTCTTCGACCTCGACCGCCACAACATCCAATCCGCCCAATCCTTCGCCGCCGCCCACGCCCAAACCGACGACTCCGCCGCCCACCTCGCCAACGACTACCCCAACGCCGGCGCCTACGTCCTCTCTCTTCGCCTCCACCCCCAGGAGCGGATCCACTGGCTCCAATCCGCCCTCTCCGCCGCCCGCCGCCTGAACGACCGCCCAGCCGAAGGCGTCCACCTCGGCAACCTCGGCAACGCCTACAAGGACTTGGGCGACGCCCGCCGGGCCATCGAGTACTACGAGCAGGCCCTGAAGATCGACCGCGAGATCGGCGACCGCCGCGGCGAAGGCAACGCCTTGGCAGGTCTCGGCATCGCCTACGCCAACTTGGGCGACCCCCGCCGCGCCATCGACTACTACGAGCAGGCCCTGACGATCGCCCGCGAGATCGGCGACCGCCGTGGCGAAGGCGCCGCCTTGGGCAACCTCGGCAACGCCTACGCCGACTTGGGCGACCCCCGCCGGGCCATCGAGTACCACGAGCAGTGCCTGACGCTCCACCGCGAGATCGGCGACCGCCGCGGCGAAGGCGCCGCCTTGGGCAACCTCGGCAGCGCCCACGCCGCCTTGGGCGACCCCCGCCGGGCCATCGACTACTACGAGCAGGCCCTGAAGATCGCCCGCGAGATCGGCGACCGCCGCGGCGAAGGCGCCGACTTGGGCAACCTCGGCCTCGCCTACGCCGACTTGGGCGACCCCCGCCGGGCCATCGAGTACTACGAGCAGCGCCTGGTCATCGCCCGCGAGATCGGCGACCGCCTCGGCGAAGGCAACGCCTTGGGCAACCTCGGCAACGCCCACGCCGCCTTGGGCGACCCCCGCCGCGCCATCGACTACTACGAGCAGTGCCTGACGCTCCACCGCGAGATCGGCGACCGCCGCGGCGAAGGCGCCGACTTGGGCAACCTCGGCAACGCCCACGCCACCTTGGGCGACCCCCGCCGCGCCATCGAGTACTACGAGCAGCAACTGACCATTACCCGCGAGATCGGCCACCGCAGCGGCGAAGCCATCGCAAGCTGGAACCTCGGCCTTCTCCTCGCCAAGCAAGGCAACCTCCCCGCCGCCATCCCCGCCATGCAGCTCTGCGTTGACTACGAGCGCGAACTCAACCACCCCGACGCCGAAAAAGACGCCGCCAAGGTCGAATCCCTCCGCGCCAACCTCCCCTCCCCACCTTAACCGTCATCCGCTCTTCCAACGCGTGCGACAGATGTACTTCACGACCGAGGAGGATTACCAGAAGACTCGTGATTCCGGCCTCGATCCCACCCAGTGGCCGCACGCATTCGATGCGGACGCCGCATGGAAGCCCCCCGTCGTGAAGGTCCTGGATGTGCCCCGGCCCACCGCCGTCATCGCCAGCATGGCCGCCGAAAACAACGCCCGCGCGCTCATCGCCTCCCTCGATGGCAACCTCGGCCTCTACCAGGTTGGGTGCCCTGCCCACCCAAGCCCCGCCCACGCCTTTGTACCCCACCTCGTCCGACGCCGCCCATCGATTGCTGCAAGTCGGAAAACGCGTCGGCACTCATGGTGCACGAGCGGCCCCCCCAGCGCCCGCGGCCTGCTCCCCAACCCCTCATGGCCCCTCTCGCCCATCTCGCCCACCCCGCCACCCCCAACCCCGACTTCCCCTCACCTTCGTGCCTTCATGTCTCAATGCCTCCATGCCTGCATAAAAAAAATCCCATTTTTCGGCCAAATCCCCCCGCCGGCGACGAATACCTTATGGATAGCGGCTCGGCCGCCCCTCCCCCTTTGGTCCGGAGGAGATGCTCTTTGACAATTGCATAACGCCTCATCCGCGATATCGCCATCGCCTCGGTATCTCTCCTTCTCCCTCGCTTCGTCGCTTCCCTTTCATCCTTCGCCCTTTCGCCGATTCGCCCGCACGCCCAAAACAGGGTCATTTAGGGGTCGTTTGGGGGTCATTTAGGGGTCGTTTGGGGGTCATTTAGGGGTCGTTTGGGGGTCGATTTGGGGTCGTTTTGGGGTCGTTTTGGGGTCGATTTGGGGTCGTTTTGGGGTCGTTTGGGGGTCGGTTTAGGGTCGGTTTATTGTCATCTTATTGCCATGACTGAAACCTCAACCCCCGGCCCGGCCACCACTTACCGCCCCCCGCCCCACCCGCGGAAAAAAAACGCGTTTCCGGCACGCGCAACACAATACCGCCCAACAAGCCCAGGACCAAACAAGGAGTCGCCCCGATCAACGCCTTCCCCAACGCTACCACGCCATCACCTACCGCCCCATCGGCTCCCTCCGCATCTCGCCCAACGCCCGAAGCTTCATCTGCAAAGACTGCCGGTCCGCCGGCGTCAGCTCCCGCCGGCCCAGCGCCTGACGGTACACCTCCATCGCCTCATCCAGTCTGCCGCCCTTCGCGTGGATCGACGCCAGCAGCTCATACGCTGACACATACCCAGGCGACTGCGCGATCACCTCCCTCAGCACCTTCGCGCCCTCGGCGTCGCTGCCGCTCTGGTTCAGGTAGAAAGCCAGCGTGTAGCCATACTTCGGCTCCCTGGGCTGCAACCGATATGCGCGCCCGCAACACTCGATCGCCTCCGCCATCCGGTCCGTCGATAGGATGACGGCCAGGTTGTACGCCGCCTGCGCCAGCGTCGGATCGCTCTTCACCGCGATCCGCAGACACCGCTCCGCGCCCTTCAGATCGCCCTCCTCGGCCCTCAACAACGCCAGGTTCATGTTGGCTACTGCGTTAAGCGGCTCGATCGTCAGCGCCTTCGTCAGGCATTCCTCCGCCAGCTCGTTCCGCCCCAGTCGCGCGTAGACCAACGCCACGTTCGACAGCGGAGCCACCGCATCCGGCCGCAGCTTCGATGCGGCCTGATATGCCTGCACAGACAGATCCAACTCCCCGCGGTCGCCGTAATAGTTGCCAAGGTTGTACTGCGAGCTCCAGTCATCGGGCCGCGCCTTCAGCGAAGCCTCCAACTCGGCGCTTGCCGCCGCTAGCCGAGCAGCCTCCTGATTGCTCAGTTGCTGCGCTGGATACCCTGCCAGCGCGTCGGCCGCCCGAATCCGAACCAGCCGATACTCATCCCCCGCGGCAACCAGCAGCGCCGCGCCAGACCCCTCTCCGAAGTAGCCGCCCAACCCCGACGCCGCAGCACCGCGCACCAGTGGAGATGGGTCCTTCAATGCCTGAATCAATGCCGGCCACTTTCTCGCGTCCGCACACACACCCAGCAGCCGGATCAGCGACGTCGCAAACACCTCCTCGCGATTGGCCTCCCCGATGTAAGCCAGCATCTCCGGCAGCTTCGACCAGTCCCGCTCACGCGCAGCCGCCACAAGCCCTCCCCGCCGAAGCACCGGCGCCTGGTAGTCCTCCTTGTGCCAGGCGCGAACCTCCTGATCGGCCCACGCCGCGTCCTTGTCACTATGACAGAGGTTGCACGCGCTCGGACTCTTTAGCGCGATCGTCGCGGCCGGCGTCGGCGGCAGCATCGAGTGGTCGCTACGCCGCATCCGCGCGAATTCGGTCATCGGCATGTGGCAGCCGACGCACTGATTGCCCGGACTGTCGCCCTTGTGGTGCGTGTGCGCCGTCGCACCCTTCACACGCTCCTCGTGGCACGGAAGACACGCGACGTTCGCCTCCTCAGCCCCCTTGAACCGGTATCGCCCGCTTGATGTGTGGCATTTCACACAATGGAGCTGACCCGACTTCGCGCACGGGTTCATTCGCCAACTCGTGTACGTATAGTTCTCCCCCAGGTCGCGCCCGTCCGGGTAGAAGTCCGGGCTTTCCAGCACCACCAGATCGAAGTGGTCAAAAAACCGATCGCCAGGCCCAAAACCGTTCGTGATCACCGATGCCTTCGCGTGACAACCCGAACACGAGGCGTTGTGCTGCTCGGCTGTGAACGCCTTCGTGCTGATGATCTTCAGATCTGCCGGCTTCTCGCCTGCCGCGGCGGCCTTGCAGACCCTCACATGCTCCCCCGAAGGCCCGTGGCACGTCTCACAGTTGATTCCCCCCTCGCCCCATGTCGTGTTGTACGTGTCCGTCTTCAGGTCGTAATGCGTCGCGAGCTGGCTCACGTGGCACCCGTAGCATGACGTGTTGAACGTATAAAGCGGATCGCGCCAAGGCACCGCCTGCTCACCCAGCCCGGCAAAGTGCCGCATGGCGCTCGCACCAGTGTCCAACCACTCCCTCTTCCGAACATCATACGCCAGCGGCAGCACCTGCAGCCGGCCTCGCTCCAGCCGCGTCAGAAAGTAATACACGTTCTTCCCGCCCATCACCTGCTCGATGCGGTATCTCCTCTCGTCCCCGCCGGCTCGCTCCCAAATCTGACCGCCGTCCCCTGTGAGATCGACCCCGTAGCTGGCCTGCCCTACCTTGATCTCCCCCGACATTGCCGTCAGTTCCTTCCGCGCCAGCTCCCACGTGAACGCCTGCATCGCCAGGCCATGGTGCGACGTCCGCCACAATTCGTAAAACCGCTGATGGCACGCGCGGCAGCTCGCCGACCCCGCCAACATGCCCGCTTCAGCCGCCGGCCCCGACGCAGGTATAACACCGGCCGATCTGCCCCCTCGATCCCCCCGCCCCATCGCCAGCATGACAACGGCCGCGCCGATACCGGCCGACAGAAACGTCAGCGCCAACCTCCCACAAGCGGTCATCCGGCCCATGCCAAGTACCACACCACATGTCCCCCGCCCCGTCAAGGTCGACGAAACTTAGCCATCCGGCCTGCCGCCCCGCTGCCACCACGCACGCCCCCTCCGTGCCGCCTCAATCTAATCGTGGTGCCATCGCAACCACGCCATGAGCCATCCCACCGTCTCCCCATACCCCGCCCAACACCCCACCGACGAGGAATCGCCGTTGTGCCCCGCCTGCCCAGGGCAATGGCGCTTGGGTTTGTAGTGCGGGCTTTAGCCCGTATCCGACGGCCCCAAGGCCGCACTACAAACCCCAAGCATGCCAAATGCGATTGCCCTCCCCGCCTGCCCGTCCTCGCACCGACTTCCTTGCATGATACAGCCAAGCGCGTTATCATCCGTGCGTCAGAGCCTTGTCAGTTTTGATCATGCTGCGCCGGGGCAGACCATCGTACAGATCGGGGAGGTGCAAACATGCGCAGACACAGAGCCTTCACGCTCATCGAGATTCTCATCGTTCTCGGGATCATGGCCAGTCTCATGGCGATCTTCCTGCCGGTGCTGCAGAAGGCCAGGCGCAAGGCGGTCGTGCTGGCGTGCCCAATTGCGTATAAGGCGGCGGTCGTAGACCACGGTGTCTACCTGACCGACCCGGCCGGGAAAGCGCAGTTGGAGCTGTACAGGCTCGCCGACGGCGAGGATCCCCGCATTGACCTTCTGCAGTGGTCCCCATCGGGGGCCAGACTCGCGGCAGGGCGGTCCTGGCCCATCGGGGGAAAATCGGCGTACGCTGTGGTCGTCATGGATCCGTGGAGTGGAAGCGTCAAGACCCTGGTAACTGCGGGCCCCTTCATGGGGTGGATCGACAATGACCATATTGCTCTGGGCAACTACCCCACAGGGTCGGGAGGGTCGGGGATCGGCGTCCAGAACGTCGACATCGCCGAGCTTCGGCAGAGCATTTCGACGCGAGAGATCGGGTACAGTCTGTCCGAGATCGCCCCGGCTCCGGCATGCACGGGCGCCTACTTCGTTGCAAAGGCTTCAAGAGGCGCCCATGATTATGTTCTCCTATTGCGCAAAGACCTGACGCCATGCAGGACCATATGGGAATGTGACACAGACGCTGATCCCGACGTCTACTTGTATCTGCAAGGGCCGCGGGTCGATCCAACGGGCGAGTGGGTAGCGTGGACTCAGAACACAAGCGGGAAGAACGCGACATTCCACTGCCGCATCATGATCAAGCCTCTGAGCGACCATGCCTCCGCGGCACCCCATATCCTGCGGGTTGATCCGCGCTGCCCCGATCCCCACTTCTGCGATTGGACATCGGACGGCAAGCTCCTGGCCACGAACTCCGGTCACCAACTTTCGGGCCTGATCATCATCAATCGATCGGGGCAACTGGTCAACTGGGTGGCACGCACGCCGCACGGTACTCATGTCCCATGGCGGCATTACCTGCATCGTTGAGCGGCCCTCTGCCTACAGCCTCCACGGCTCCCGCATCGCCCGCGACAGGTGCCGGTTCGCCTCGGCGTCGTCGACGAACTCCTCTTTCGCCGGATCCCACCGCAGCTTCCGCCCCGTCCACATCGCGATGTTGCCCATGTGCATCACCGTGCAGCACCGGTGCCCGATCTCGGCCGGAAAATACGGGTCGCGCCGGGTCTTCACGCAGTCCAGAAAATTCCGGTGCTCGCCATCCGCGCACGTGAACAGCTGCGTCTCGGACGGCCCGATCCTCGAGTTGAGGATCTCGCTCGAACTCGCCTCCACCCGGCCGAGCCAGCCGTTGTTCCCCACCCAGCCTTCGCCTCCCTCAAACCGCAGCGCCACACCCCCGCTCTTCACGAACATCTCCACGCCGTTGGCATACCGGTAGCGAAGCTGATACTGGTAGAAGGTGTTGTACAGGCCGTCGGCGTGCCGCTTGCCCGACCCTTCAACCTCGACCGGTCCGGTCCGCTCGCTGTCGTTCGCCCACTGCGCCGTGTCGATGAGGTGCGCCCCCCAGTCCGTCAGCATCCCGCCCGAGTAGTCCGTGATCCACCGGAAATTCCAGTGAATCCGCTCAGAGCAATACGGCGCCCACGGCGCGGGGCCTAGCCATAGATCGTAGTCGAACCCCGGCGGCACAGCCTGCGGCGCGGGGTTGCCCGGGCCGTCCGGCCCGGCCGGCAGCGTCACGTAGATTCGCTCAAGCTTGCCGATGCGCCCGTTGCGCACCAGCTCGGCCATGCGGTGATGACACCCCATCGCCCGGTCCTCCGTGGACATCTGAAACACCGCGCCATATCGCCGGACGGTGTCGGCTAGCGCCCGGCCGTCCCGCACCGTCAACGTCGGCTTTTCGCAGATGACATCCTTGCCGGTCTTGATCGCGGCCACCGACATCGGCACGTGCCAGTGGTCCGGCGTCGCGATCATCACCGCATCGATATCCCGCCGGGCGAGAATCTCGCGAAAGTCGCTGTAGGCCTCGCACCCCTTGTACGAGCCGCCGCGCGACGCGCCGGCGTAGTGATCTTCCACCACTTGCTTGCCCTGCCTCAGGTGGACGCTGTCCACATCGCACACCGCCACAACCTGCGCATCAGGCTGGGCCAGGAAGGCGCGCACGTTCTTGCCAAGCCCCTCCCCGCCGAGGCCGATGCAGCCCATCGTGATACGCTCGCTGGCAGCAGCTCTGCCCTGCGCGCCCAAGGCCGAGGCAGAGATGATCGTCGGTCCGGCCATGGCGGCCGCTGCAGTGCTTCTCAGAAACTCCCGTCGCGTGATCTTCATAATATTGCTCATGAGCACCTGCCTCCACCGTCCTGCTGACCCGTATTTCGCACCTGGCAACGGCCCCGCGGGGCCACAGTCCCCCAGCGTAACACCCGTCCTGTGCGGTTCAAGCCTCAGACGCCGGCCTGCTCGTCACGATCAGTTCCCGGATAACCTCCGGGTCCAGCTCTCGCAGCGAATCCACCACCAGATGCGCATCCCGCAGGAGCGATTCTCTGGACGCGGTCCCCGTGATCGCGATCGCCGTCATGCCAGCGCGGCGGGCCGCCTCCACTCCCACAGGAGCGTCCTCAATGACCGCACACTGCCGGGAAGCTAGCATCATCTTGCCGGCCGCTGTCAGAAACACCTCGGGGTCCGGCTTGCCGTTGCGGACCTCCCGCCCGCTCACCGTCGCGGCAATGTGCCGGCTGTTGCACAGGCATTGTCTGGCCAACTCGACGTTCTCCGCCGGACCGGACGAACCAATGGCCATCCGAAACCCCGCGTCGTGCAGCATGCCGATCAGGTCGCTGGCGCCGTCCTTCTCAGGAAAGTGCCGCCGCAGACCCTCCCGATAGGCCTCTTCCTTTCGGGCATCGAACGCGACGATCTGTTCCTCGGTGAACCGCCCCGGCCAAAGTCGTGTGATGATCTCCCTGGAAAGACGTCCGAAGGTCGAGCGGAACTCCTCCTCGCTCATCCGCAGGCCAAAGCTCGCCGCCGTGTCTCGCCACGATTCATAGTGCGCCCGGTAGCTGTCCACCAGGACTCCGTCCATGTCAAAGATGACGCCAAACCCGCTCATTCCATGATCCTCCTGCCGGTCTACGCGCTCCTGAAGGTGCGCCGCTGCGCTGCGGCTCGTTCATTGCACAAGCGTAACGCTCATTGCCCGCGATTCACAGCCCGGCAAGCCCACAGAACTTCTCTGCCTCCGATTAGACGGAACGCTGAAGTGAGCGCACAATAGATGCGTGGCCGGCGCGCCAACGGTCGGCCAGCAGTGTCGCCTGCAGTCTCTGGTTACCGGACCAACGCGAGTTGAGGAGCCAACGGATGTCAAGATCAACGTTACGGGGTAGCCGCAGACGGCGAGCGTTCAGTGTCGCCACGGGTCGTTCGTTCGTCGAGCAGTTGGAGGGCAGGGTGCTCCTCGCGTATCCGGTGATCGAGGCCATCGCCAACACCAACGTTCCCGCGGACAAGGCGTTGATCGTGCCCGTGCGGGCCAGCGACGCCGACGGCCATGCCCTCACCTACACCGTCTCGTCCAGCTCCAACGACGTCGAAGTGGTCCTGCATACGGGCAACCCCTTCCTCCGGCTGACGGTCGCTGGCTTCGGGGTGATGGAATTGCAACTGTTCAAGGACCTCGCCCCCAACACCGTCAACGCCATCACGGGACTGGTGCAGTCCGGGTTCTACGACAGGCTGACGTTCCACCGCATCATGAGTACCTTCATGGTTCAGGGCGGCGACCCGAGCGGCGACGGAACCGGCGGACCTCAGTACGAGTTCGACGACGAATTCAACGCCGACCTGATCTTCAGCGGCTATGGGCAACTGGCGATGGCCAATTCAGGCGACGACACCAATGGTTCGCAGTTCTTCATCACCACCAGCAGTCCCCGCTGGCTCGACTTCAACCACACCATCTTCGGCCAGCTCGTACGCGGTCTGGATGTGCTCGATGCCATCCGCAAGGTGCCCGTCGATGCGACCACGAGCCGGCCGAACACGCCCGTGGTCATCACCACGGCGCAGCTCGTGCAGAACAAGACGGATGCGGTCCTCACGGTCCGGGCCAAGGGAACGGCCACCGGCGCCGTGACGGTCACCGCGTCCGACGGCCACGGCGGCCAGACCAGCGCAACCTTCACCGCCACCGGCGTCGCCGACACCACCACCGATCCGCCCTATCTCAATCCCGTCGCCGACGTCCTCACCCCCCTCAACACGCCCGTGACCCTTCACCTCTCCGCAACAAACATCGGCGGAGGAACACCCCATTTCAGCGCACAGATCCTCGGATCCACCGGTGCTACCTTCTCCCAGCCAGCCCCCGGTAGCCCTGATATCACCGTGACCCCCGCCGACGGTTTCGCCGGACCCTTGCAGCTATACCTCGGGGTCTATCAGAACGATCAGAATGACTATGACTCGCAGTTGATCACCATCGGCGTCGGAGATCAGGCCATCAGCGCCACCGGCGCAAACGCCACCGCATCAGCCCGAACCGCGGCAACCCTGCAGGTGGCCACCTTCACCGATGCAGACCCCGCGGGGACCAGCACCGAGTACTCCGCGGAGATCCGCTGGGCCGACGGGAGCAAGTCGCCGGGCTCGATCGCGCCGGCTGACGCAGGCGGGTTTGCCGTGACAGGCGCCCATACCTATCCGGTGCCAGGTAATTATGTGGCCACCGTTCTCATCCGAGGAACAGCGGGCGCGACCGCTCAGGTGCAGTCCACGATCGTCGCCGCCGGCGTCAACGTTGGCCAAAACGTGACCATCGCCGAGGGTTCCAGCCTCCTGGCAGAGCGATCGTTTGTCCCGGCGCAAGGCTCGACCTGGACCGCCACGGCCGACTGGGGCGACGGCTCAGCCGCCGACAACCTCGACCTCACCGCCGAGCACAGGTTCACCCTGAACCACCAGTACCGGGACAACGGCACGTACACGGCGACCGTCACGGTCACCGATGACCTCGATGGCTCCATGAGCGATTCCCTCGTGGTGACGGTCAACAGCGCTCCGCCCAGCGTGACCGTGGCCGGCGATGCAACCGGCCTCCGCGGACAGCTCCGCACCATCAGCCTCGCCGGAACCGACCCCAGTCCCGCAGACGCAGACGCCGGCATTGCGTACCTCATCGACTGGAAGGATGGCTCGCCGATCCAGACCCTTCCGGCAGGTGCCGCCACAGCCACTCACACCTTCACCTGCATCGGGCAGTACCAGGTCACCGTCACCCCCCTCGACAAGGATGCTCTCCAGGGCACGACCAAGGTCTGGCCCATCACCATCACCGCCGCGGCCCTGCAACCCGATCCGACTGCCGCCGGAAAGATGTCGCTCATCGTCGTCGGAATAACCGGCAACGACCAGATCCGCATCACGCCCGGTAAGAAGTGGCGCGTCACCGTATTCCTCGGCAGCACCTCCGCCGGCACTTTCGCGCCCAGCGGCAGGATACGTGTGTACGGCCGGGCCGGTAACGATTCGATCATCGCCGACCCCAAGCTCCCATGGCCCGTCGAGTTCTATGGGGAAGACGGCAAGGACACTCTCACGGGCGGCATCAAGGACGACATTCTCGTCGGAGGGGCGGGCAATGATCTGCTGGATGGCCGGGCGGGTCGTGACGTGATGATCGGCTCAGTCGGCATCGACAAACTCGTCGCGGGCGATGGCGAGGACCTGCTCATAGCCGACTGGACCGCGCACGAAACCGATGTCGCCGCACTCGTGTCCATCATGAAGGAATGGTCACGCGCCGATCGGACGGCCGCGCAACGTCTGGCGCACCTTCGCGGGACGGCCCGCGGCGGCCTCAACGGCGCGATCCTCCTGACCAGGTCCACCGTCCGCATGGATCGGTATACCGACCTGCTGAGCGGCGGCGCCGGCGCCGACGCCTTCTTCTTCAACACGAACAAGGGAATCCGAGATACCGTCGCCGACTGGGCAAAGGGCGACCTCGCGGTGGACGTCAACTGAAACCCCCCCGCCCAAACGCCACACCTTCACCCAAGCCCGTACTCGCTCCATTTACGCGTCACGAGCTCTTTGACCGCCTCCTCCATCACAAGGTCTTTGGGCCAGGGGCGCACTCGGCCTTCCCCCGGAATCTTGATCGTCGCGTCAAAGCCGATCTTGCTCCCCGCCCCCAGTTCGGGCGACGCGTGGTCCAGAATGTCCACCGGGCCGTGTACGATCTCGGCGTCGCGCTCAGGGTCGCAGTTGGCGAACAGCCTGAAGAGCACCTCCTGCTCATCGTGTACGTCCACATCCTCATCGACGACGATGATGAACTTCGTCAACGCAAGCTGCCCGGCGCCCCAGATCGCGTGCATCACCCGGCGGGCCTGGTACGCATACTCCTTCCGGATTCTCACGAACGTGCAATTGTGGAACACCCCGCTCGCCGGCAGACAGTAGTCGATGATCTCCGGGATGATCATCCGCAGAACCGGCAGAAAAATCCGCTCCGTCGCCTTGCCAAGGTAGTAGTCCTCCATCGGGATCCGCCCCACAAGCGTCGTCGGATAGATCGGCTCCTTGCGCGACGTGATCGCCGTCACGTGGAAGGCGTGGTACCAGTCGGCCAGCGAGTAATAGCCCGTATGGTCGCCGAACGGGCCTTCCATCAGCGGCTCGTCCGCATCGACATACCCTTCGATGACAATCTCCGCCGTCGCGGGGACCTCCATGTCGATCGTGCAGCACTTCACCAACTCGATGCCCGACCCGTTGAGGAAGCCCGCGAACAAGATTTCCTCCATGCTCGGGGGCAGCGGAGCGCTCGCCGCGTACGGCAGAACCGAAGGCCCACCAAGAACGATCGCCGTCGGCATCTTCTCCCCACGGGCCTTCCATAGCCGAAGATTCCGCGCACCGTCATGATGCACGTGGCAGTGCATCGCACACAGACGCGGGCCATGGAGCTGCACGCGGTACATCCCGATATTCCGCGTGCCGTCCAGAGGATTCCTCGTGCAGATCGAGCCTAGCGTGATATACCGCCCCGTGCCGCGCTGCGTCACTTTGCTCGTCGCCGCGGCGTCCGCGACCTGGCGGCTGTCGAGGTTGCCGTCCAGCGGCCAGCATTGGATGATCGGCAACCGCGTCAGGTCCGCCTCTTCACCCTCCAGCACAACCTGCTGGCACATGCCGCTGCGTACGCTCCTGGGGGCGTAGCTCGCCATCCGCATCAGCTCCGGCAGCTTCTTCATCTTCTCCAGAAGCGTGCTCGGAATCTCGGGCTTCAAGAGCTGCTGCACCCGGGCGGCCAGCGACTCCAGGCCATCCGTCCCCAGAGCCTGATTCAGCCGCCAATACGAGCCAAACGTGTTGATCGCAACCGGAATGCTCGAACCCTCGACGTTCTCGAACAGCATCGCTTTGCCGCCGAGGTTCGCCGCGAAGCTGCGGTCCATCTCCTGGCCCGCGTGCGGCGCGGGCGACTTGCAGACCCGGTTGGTGATTTCGGCGATCTCCAGGATCGGCGAAACACGCGCCCTGACGCGGGCCAGCTCGCCGTTCTGTTCGAGATACGCCAGGAACTCGGAAAGGGTTGCGGTCGGCATGATCTCGGATGTTAAGAGCCACAGGGCCATATGACAATCGCCCTCGACCCCCCTCCATTGCCGAGCGCCTCATGGCATCGTACACTTGATCCACATGCGAGGCCGTCCGACGGCGGCGCCCTCCCGGCCTGCCATGGCTGCCCGGTAAATGGTATCCCTTGGCTGCGGAACACCGCGGCACATCCTCCGACTTGCTGATCCTCATCACAAACTTGGTGAGCACCGTCGCCCAGAAGGCCCAGCGTCAGAAACCGCTCGCCCAGAAGCGGACGGACCAGCGCTACCCCCTCAACCTCGCGGTCGGCGTCTCCTGCCACGCTCCCGCCGGCGAATTCCGCGCCGAATACTACGCCTGGGGCCTTGATTTGTCTTACCAGGGGATCGGCTTACTGATGGAGCGCCAGCTGGAACCTCAGACGCTTCTGTATCTCTTGCTCAAGGTCACCAGTCTCGGCAATCTCGTCTTCCCCGCCCGGGTCGTATCGTGCAGGCACCTGGCCGGCAACATCCACCGCGTCGGGGCAGCGTTCGTCTTCGACCCGTGATTCATGCGCCGCAACGCGTATGCGGGCCACGACGACGCCTACGCTCCCCAAGCCGCCCGACAGTCAAGTGTCTCCCTCCATCTCCTTCTGCTCGGTTGCTGTCGGCGCGTGGTAGCCGCCGCGCAGAACAAAGATCCCCCCCGTCAGGTTCCACAGCATCTGGACAACGCGAATCGACATCGTCAGTGCAAAGGCCTGGCTGATGGTCACGCCATACTGCTTCGTGAGCTGAATCGCGAAGAACTCCATCACGCCGGCCCCCTGTGGGGAGATCGGGATCGCGCCTGAGAGCACGATCACCGGCACCGCCACAAAGTAATAAGGCAATGGAAGGGGCAGGAGAAATGCCTTGCCGGCGAACATCGCTGACAAGACCACCGTGATATGCACCGGGAACGTCGCGACGATCGCGCCGATCACCAGCCACGGCCTGCGGCGATACGTGCTCATCACCTGCATCGCATGCTGCACGTGCTTCTGAAGAGGCAGCCGCCGGAGAAGGTAATCCAGCCCGATGGCACGCCGGATGGGCTCGTGGAACACCAGCACGCCCCCCAGCATGCCGAGTACAATCACCGCCGACCCGACCGCCACACGCCTGCACGCCACGGCGCCGGGGTCCCTTGGGTTCTCGGCCATCGCATACTCAACAGCCGCCATAACGCCGCCCATGATGATCAGCGACAGAAGCCCGATCACGCGATCGACGATGACCGAGAGCACGGCGTGCGTTCGATGAGGCGTCTGTCTGCTCGCGTAGTACGCCTTCAAAAGATCGCCCCCGGTTGAGCCTGGCATGAAGGTGTTATAGAAGGCCCCCACCATGTTGATGATGAATGTGCGCGCCTGCGTCAGCCGGATGTCCAGCGCCCTCAGCAGAGCATTCCACCGCAGGCTGGTGATCACGAAGGTCATCGGAAAAATGAGCACGGCGCCCCAGAGGAGGGACGCGTCGGCCAGCTTCACCATCGTCAGGACCCCCACATCGAGTCGTGGATGCGGCACGCGGAGTTGGTACCCCCCTACCACCTCCTCGGGTTCAATCCACACGCCTTTGCCGGTCGCCTCGTCGCTCACAAGCAGCCGACGCACACGCTGCAGACTCTCTGAAAGGTTCAAGGCCAGCAGCGTCGTCTTTCGCACGCCCTGGGGTGTCCGAATCTCGATCTGAATGCTCTCGCGCTCCGGGCGGTTGACGACCTCCCTCCGACTGATGACTCGCCTCGCCCCCGTTTCCCCATCCATGATCACAAACGAAGCGGAATCCTCCGTGGCCGACTCGGCCAGCAGAACCTCGACAGGATGGTTCTGCCCGTCGAGAATGGTGACTCGGTCCCGCAGCGACATGTTCGCGATGACCCACCAGATCCCCGCCACCGCGATGCCCCAACGCACTGAGAACGTGATCCATTTCCTGGTCCCGTGGGTCATAAGGCGGAGATTCTGGCGAATCCCGGCGTCGATGGCAACAGGGTGCATAACCGTCGTCGCACCTCATCTTGCTGGCTGACGGAACTTGGCGCGGTTGCGGCCGACGGCCGCACCACGCGGACGTCGCTGGTGGAATGTCTCCGCCCGCCCATCATCGCTGAGGTAGG
>Ga0315284_10007730_pt1 | contig 15349 bp, 9 predicted proteins | sample YL17G09_16_MG_FD_203696 | JGI IMG/M metagenome (GOLD analysis project Ga0315284, IMG submission 203696) | Sediment microbial communities from Yellowstone Lake, YNP, Wyoming, USA - YL17G09_16 | ecosystem: Environmental > Aquatic > Freshwater > Lake > Sediment | place: USA: Wyoming | collected... | reverse complement strand
AAAGGAAGGGCAAAGGGGATGTAAAAAGGTAGCGGGGAACGAAAGAGGCCGCGGAAAGGCCCCGCGCACAGGGCGCGCAGAGGTGGCCAAGCTGCGTGCAGGCCAATTTCTTCACAGCTTCAAAGCCTTTCCGCACAGCAGGGCGGCAGAGCCGCAAACCAGCAGACAGCGCAAAGCCTTTCCGCATAGCGAAGCGGCAGAGCCGCAAACCAGCAGACAGCGCGGGTCGGCGGGAACGCCCGGATCTGTTCCAGTCCCACCGCCTCGGCGTTCTGCATTTGGATTTCCATCACCCGCAGAATGCCCCATCCCCCGCCGTCTCAGGCTCATTTGTGTTGGAAACAACTCCCTCTTTCAGGCTCATCTTGCATTGGACAATGCGCGGCCGCCGCTACAACCGCCGAAGTGGTACCATCTGGGGCCATGCGCGCATGGTATTGTGCTCTGCTTCTGGCTCTGGCTTCCTGCGGCGCGGCGGCCCAGGCGCCCGGCCAGGCAGCCAAACAGCCCCCCGCCGGCGAGCCTGCCTGGGTGGATCCGGATAAAGGCGAACCCGCAGGAACCAAATACCGGACATTCTTCAGCAAGACGGTTGGCGCTGACGTCAGCTACCTGATTTACCTGCCTCCCGAATATGAGGCGGCCGGCCAGAAGCGCTTCCCGGTCGTGTACTGGCTGCACGGCCTGGGAGGCAACCAGCGCGGCGGAGCCGTGTTCGTCAGCGTGCTGAACGAAGCGATCAAGGCCGGGCGCGCTCCGGCGATGATCGCGGTATTGGTCAACGGAATGCGCGACAGCAGGTACGTGGATTCGGCCGACGGACAGCGGCCCGTCGAGACCGTCATTGTGAAGGACCTGCTCCCTCACATCGACAACGCCTACCGCACCACCGGCAGCCGCGAAGGGCGGGCCATCGAGGGCTATTCCATGGGAGGCTTCGGCGCCGCCCGCCTGGGCTTCAAGTTCCCCGGCCTGTTCGGCGCCGTCTCCATCATGGCCGGCGCGCTGCTGGACGATGAAAGCGCTCCTTCCACGCGTTCCGAGCTTTTCCAAAAGAACTTCGGCGGCGACTTGAAATATTTCCGCGCCGCCAGCCCCTGGACGCTGGTCGAGAACAACGCCGACGGCCTCCGCGGCCGCACCTTCGTCCGCATCGGAGTGGGCAAGGAGGACAACCTTATGGAGCGGAACGAGAAGTACCACAAGCTGCTCGAGCGCCTCGGAATCGAGCATGAATTCTTCGTCGTGCCAGGCGTCGCCCACAACGGCGCCCTGTTCTACAAGACGCTCGGCACCGAGCACTTCCGCTTCTATCAAAAAGCGTTCGCGCCCGGCAAAAAGTAACCTTTGTGGTGAATCACTCCACGAACAGCGCGTCGAGCTCGGCTTCGCTGATGACTTTCACGCCGAGGGAGCGGGCCTTATCGATCTTGGAGCCCGGGTCGGCGCCGGCCACCACGTAATCGGTCTTTCGGCTGACCGACAAGGTGACTTTGCCGCCGGCTTCTTCGATGCGGCGCTGCGCGTCCTCACGCGTGTACTTCACGAGCGTGCCGGTCAGCACGAACGTTTTGCCGGCCAGCGGCCCGCCTGCCTGGCGCTTTCGGGTCCCGGCGAACTGCAGTCCGGCCTTACGCAGGCGCTCGATCAGTTCCCGGTTCCGCGGCTCCTGGAAGAAGGCGTGAATGGCGGCGGCGACCTTCGGCCCCACGTCGGGCGCTTCCATGAGCTGCTCGGGCTGGGCCTTCATCAGCTCATCGAGCGAGCCGAAATGCTCGGCCAGGGTCTGCGCCAGCCGCTCGCCGACGTGCCGCACACCGAGGCCGAAGACCACGCGGGCCAGCGGCAGCTTTCTGCTTTCCTCGATCTCGGCCAGCAGGTTTTCGGCCGATTTCTTCCCCATGTGCTCCAGCGCCGCCAGTTGCTCCCCGGTCAGGTGGTAGAGGTCGGCGACGCTGCAGACCAGGCCCTGGTCCACGAGTTGATCGACCAGGGCCTCGCCCAACCCGTCGATGCCCATTACCTTGCGCGCGGAAAAATGGAGGATGCTCTCCTTGAGGCGGGCCGGGCAGTTGGTGTTGATGCAGCGGCGTGCCGCCTCGCCCTCTTCGCGGACCACGCGACCGCCGCAGACCGGGCACTGATCGGGCATGCGGAAGGGGCGCAGTTCCTGCTCGCGCCCGGCGCGGGCCTCCACGTTCACCTTCACCACCTTGGGGATGACGTCGCCGCCGCGCTCCACCTGCACCACGTCGCCGATCTGCAGTTCCAGCCTCGCGATCTCGTCCTCGTTGTGCAGCGTGGCGCGGCCCACCATCACGCCCCCAATCGGCTGGGGATCGAGCACGGCCACCGGCGTGAGTGCGCCGGTGCGCCCCACCTGCACCTCGATGTCGAGCACCTTGGTTTCCGCGCTGCGCGCCGCGTACTTGTAGGCGATGGCCCAGCGCGGCGCCTTGGCCGTGGCGCCCAGCTCTTCGTGCAGGGCCACGGAATTGACCTTGACCACCACGCCGTCAATCTCGTAATCCAGCGATTCGCGCTCCCGCTCCCATTCCTCGATGACGCGCAGCGCCTCGTCGATGCCCGCGCAGCGCCGCCGGTGCGGGTTCACCTTGAACCCCAGGGCCGACAGCGTCTCCAGCACCTGCCAGTGCTCCGGCAGCGGCGTGCGCCCGTCGCGCAGCAAGGCGTAAGCGAAAAAGTCGAGCCGCCGGCCGGCGGTAATGCTCGGATCGAGCACGCGCACCGAGCCGGCCGCGGCGTTGCGCGGGTTGGCGAACTTCGGCAGGTCTTTGGCTTCCCGCTCCTCGTTCAGTTTGCGAAAGGCGGCCAGGGGCATGATGACCTCGCCGCGCACCTCGAACGAGTGCGGAATTCGGAGTGCGGAATCCGGAGTGCCAGGTTCAAGCATTCCGCACTCCGCATTCCGAATTCGCCACTCCGCGGCGGCCAGCGGCACCGAACGAATGGTGCGAACGTTCTCGGTCACATCCTCGCCGGTCGTTCCGTCGCCGCGGGTGACCGCCCGCGCCAACCGCCCGTCTTCGTAGTGCAGCGCCATGCTGAGGCCGTCCAGCTTCAGTTCCATTACGTACTCGACGGTGTCGCGGCCCGAGAGCTCCCGCACGCGCCGGTCGAAATCCAGCAGCTCCTCGGGCGAGTAGGCGTTGTCCAGGCTGAGCAGCACCCGGCTGTGGCCCACCTTGACGAAGCCTTCACGCGGCTGCCCGCCCACGCGCTGTGTGGGTGAATCCGCCGTGACCAGCTCCGGATGCGCGGCCTCCAGTTGCTTGAGCCGGTTCATCAGCGCGTCGAATTCGGCGTCGGTGATTGCGGGCTGGTCCAGGACGTAGTACAGATACTCGTGGTGGCGAATCTGCTCCCGCAGGCTCTCGATTTCCTGGCGCCGGTGCTGATCTGTGTTGGTGCTCATGGGCTGTCAGTGCGATTATAAGAGCTTTTACGGAATTGCTTCGATGGATAACCTGACGCACACCCTGTTCGCTATCGCGCTGGCCCGGGCAGGCGGGCGGAGACTCGGCCCTTACGCCACGGGCCTGCTGGTGCTGGCGGCCAATTCGCCGGACATCGATGTGGTTTCGCGCCTGGAGTCCACGGCCGCCTACCTGCACTACCATCGCGGCCCGACGCACGCGCTGGCGGCGGCGCCGCTGCTGGCCCTGGCCGTCGCCGGCGTGTTTGCGCTGGGGCGGAGGCTGGCGCGTTCCACCCGGCCTTTCAGCTTTGCCCGCGCCTACCTGGTGGCGCTGGGCGGAGTGGTGGTGGGCAACATTTTCCTCGATTGGTGCACCGGCTACGGCACCCGCCTGCTGGCTCCCTTCAGTTGGCGGTGGCTGGCTTGGGACGCCATCCCCATTCTCGATGTGGTGCTGCTGGCCGTGCTGGCAGCGGCCATTGCCCTGCCCCACTTCTTCCGGCTGATCAGCGACGAAATCGGCGCCCGCCGCGGCAGCGGCCGCGGCGCCGCTGTTTTCGCCCTCGCCTTCCTGCTGGCCTGGTTCGGCTTCCGCGGCCTCTGCCATGCCCGGGCGATGGCCATTCTGGATTCCCATATCTACCGCGGCATGGAACCGCAGCAGGTCAGCGCGTTCGCCGACATGGTGAACCCTTTCCTGTGGCACGGCGTGGTCGAGACCGCCGATACCTGGGAACTGGCGGATGTAAACCTGCTCGACACCTTCGATCCCACCCTCACGCGCACTTATTACCGCCCGGAGCCCTCGCCGCCGCTGGAGGCGGCCCGGCAATCGTATGTGGGAAAAGCGTTTATGGATTTCGCCCGGTTCCCGTTTGCCTATGTGGAACCCGACGGTGAAGGCTTCGAGGTGATCATGCGGGACCTGCGCTTCGAGCAGGGGGTGAGCGGCAGAAAAGGGTTTGTGGCGCGCATCCGGCTGGCTCCGAACCTCTCTGTGGTTAGCGAGGTGTTCGATTACCGCTCGCCGGTGCCCGTGCGGTGAGTCGTACCGCCGGCGTCTCGCCGGCGGTACAACGTAACCACCGGAAGAGGCGCCACGTCTGTAATGGCAAGGGCAATTGTAAACGAGCATTCCAGGCGGCGGTTGACCCCGGTGGGTCTGCCTCGGTATGTTAAGATTCGAATAACGCGCCACGCCGCGGAAGGAGTCGGAACCATGAGCAACCGAGTCCTGGCAATCTTACTTGGTATAACACTGGCATGTGGGATGGCGCTGGCGCAGCGAAGCGGCGCTCCGGCGCACCCCGGGCATCACGGTGGGCCCCCGCAGGGGGCTGCGGCGCCGGCCGCGCAGCCGGCGGCCCCGGCGGTGCCGGCGCCGGTCGCCGGAACAAACTTGGGAGTAGCGAGCGGTTTCCAGCGCGGCCACGGCAGGCCGCCCGCTCCCATGCAGCCCCGCCCCGGCGCCGGCCTGCCCCCCGGCGGCTTCGGCGTTTTGCCCCCGCCCGGTTTCGGCAACGTTAACCATCCCGGCCTGGGGTATGTGCCCAGCGCGCCCGGTATCGGTTTCCCCCTCTACCCAGGGAACGTTATTACCATCGGCCCCATGCGGCCCGGCGCGACCGCTTTCGGTTCGCCCCCGGTTCGTCAGCACCGCGGGTTCGATCGCGGCACCACAATCATCCTGGGCGTTCCATACGCGGTCCCGTCCTACTACTACGGCTATGGTTTGGGGGGCTACAGTCCCACGGTCGTGGATGCTTACGGCAATCCCCTGGTGACCGGGCCGGCGGCCCCTCAGGCGCCCAACATAATCATCATCGGACCACAGGGGAATCAGCCGGAAGCGGGACAGACCACGGGCACCTGGGCCGGGCCGAGCACGTTTGACCCGCGCGACACAGTCATCGTCTACCAGGCGGCGCCCGCCGAGCCGCCCCTGCCGCCCGCCAAGCCGGTCACGCTGCTGGTCTTCAAGGACCACTCGATTTACGCCGTCACCGATTACTGGAAGGAAGGGGATCGACTCTGCTACTCGACGAACTACGGCTCGCAGAATTGCGTCTCGCTGGAGCAGATCGACCTGGACTTCACCAAGAAGCTGAACGCCGAGCGCAACATTAAGTTCGAAATCCCGTGATGTAGCGGCGGTCCCGCGTGGCGGGACCGCCATCTGGTGAAATGAGCATCCTGCTGGCGCTTTCGCTGCTCTTGCAGGCCGCAGCCGCTTCCGCGCCGGCGCCTGCCGGCAGCATCAGCGGGCATGTCTATGCTTCCGACACCGGCGCTCCGCTGAAGCGCGCCCAGGTGACGTTGTACTCGCAAGGGCGGCGTGACGGCATGCGCGGCGGCGGCCCGCGCCCTAGCGAGCCTTACGGCACATCCACCGACGCCCAAGGCTTCTTTCAGTTCCAGAACCTTACGGCCGGCTCCTATTCGCTCCAGTGCAGCAAGACCGGTTTCATATCGGCGGGTTACGGCCAGCGGTCGGGGCGGGACGCAGGCGCGCTCCTCATCCTGGCCGACGGCCAGCAACTGCGCGATATCGATGTGCTTCTGGTGCGCGCCGGCGTGGTCAGCGGCACGGTGGTGGATGAGGACGGCGAGCCACTGGCCCGCGCCAACGTGCAGTTGCTGGCCCGCCGCTTCGTGCGCGGCCGGGTGCAGGCCACGCCCTCGATTGCCGGCAGCACCGACGACCGCGGGCAGTACCGTATTTTCAACGTGCCGCCCGGGAAATACTACGCGCAGGCCTCGCTCGGCGAGTTCGGCGGCCGCAATCCGACTTATGCTCCGGTGCTGTACCCCAACGCTGCCTCGCTGCGCGAAGCCCAGCGCATCGACATCATCAACGGCAACGAGGTTTCGCGCATCGATTTCACGCTGCGCCCGGCGCCCACTTACAGCCTCTCCGGAAAGGCGTTCGACCGGACGACCGGGCAGCCGCTGGCGGGAGGCTTCGTCAGCGTCATGGGCAATGACCTGGCCAGCGGGCGTTTCGGCGGGGGAACGCAGGTGGGCCCAGACGGCAGCTTCCACCTGCGCGGCCTGCTGCCCGGCCACTACCGCCTGATGATCAATACCCGCGTCCGCGGCGGCGGGCCGGAAGGCGAATCGGCGCGTCCCACCGTCCGCAGCGTCGATCTGGGCGCCGCCAACATCGACAACCTCATGATCGTCGTCGGACCGGGCGCCGAGGTGCGTGGCCGCGTATTGGCGGATGGCGATGCCACCGCTCCCCAGGGCCTCCGTGTCTGGCTTTCGCCGAAGGGCGATGCCTCGCCCTTCACCGACACTCCGGCGGCGATGGCGAAGGACTCGGCTTTCATCATCGCCAACGTGCAGCCCGGCGAGTATTACGTGAACGCGGCAGGCGGCGGCTCGGCCGGCCAGCGCGCCACGCCCTCGGACTTCTATCTCCGGGAAGTTCGCCATGCCGGCCAGAACATCGTCGAAGGCGGGTTGATCGTGCCGGAAGGTGTCGCTGCCGTGGCCCTGGAACTGGTGCTGGATTCGAACGGGGGCAGCCTGGCCGGACGCGCCGTGAACGAGAATGGCGAGCCGCTTGCCGGCGTCCAGGTGGTATTGCTCGCCGCCGACCCGCCCAAGCGCGAGAGCGACCGCTATTTCCGCACCACCGCGACCGATGCGAACGGCCAATTCAACGTGCGTGGACTGGTTCCCGGGGAGTACCTGGCGCTGGCCTGGCCCGATGCCGACGGCGCCGCGGTGCAGGATCCCGATGTGCTGGAGCAGGTGCAGAGGTACGCGGCGCGTGTCCGCATCGAGCGCGCGGCCACCGCCACCCAGGACCTGCGCCTGCCCCCCGAGCTCCGCGCCATCACCCAGAACCTGGTTCGGTAAGTGCGCGCCACGGCCTACTGCTTTCCGCCTTCCGCCTTCTGCTTTCCGCCTTCTGCTTTCTGCCTACTGCTTTCCGCCTTCTGCCTTCTGCTTTCCGCTTTCTGCCTTCCGCCTTCTGCCTGCTGCCTTCTGCCTGCTGCCTTCTGCCTTCTGCTTTCTGCCTTCCGCCTACTGCTTTCCGCCTTCTGCCTTCTGGCCGGCGCGCTCCAGGCGCACCAGCGCCACGCGGCGGCGGTCGACCTGCTGGACGGTGAACCGCCAGCGATCAAACAGCAGCGATTCGCCCATGCGGGGGATGTGGCCCAGCCGGTGCATGAGGAATCCCGCCAGCGTCTCGAAGCCGCTGTGACGGGGCAGTTGGATTCCATAGCGCTCTGCGATCTCCCGAGTGTGGGTCGATCCATCGAGAACCAGGCCTGTATCGGCCGCCGGCACGCCAGGCGCGGCCGCCCCCGTTTCGTCGGAGAATTCGCCGACGATGCGTTCCAGCACGTCCACCAGCGTGACCAAGCCGGCGATGCTGCCGAATTCATCAACCACCAGCGCCAGATACATGCGGCGCTGGCGGAATTCCCTCAGCAGGCCGTCGAGCGGCTTGGTTTCGGGCACGATCAGCAGCTTGCGCAGCAGGGGGCGAAGGCGAGAGCGCCGGGCCGCTGTCCCGCCCCCCGCCGCCTGGATCTCCAGCCACACCCGGAACAGGTCCTTCACATAGAGCACGCCGATGAAGTGATCGGGCGAGCCTTCATAGACCGGCAGGCGCGAATGCCGGCACTTCAGCACGGAGCGCAGCACATCGTCGAACGGCGCCTCGACCGAAACGGAAACAATGTCGGGGCGCGGCACCATGACCTCGCGGACCAGGATCTTGTGCAGGTCAAAGATGCCGTGGATCATTCCCTCCAACTCCTCATGGAGGACCCCGCTCTCCACTCCGGCCTTCACCAGCATCTGGATTTCTTCCGGGGAATGCACCTGGTGGGCGGAGGCGGCCTGCGCCCCAAACCATCGGGAAATGGCGTTGGCGGCGGCATTAAGGACCCGCAGAAAGGGGTTTGTGGCCCGCATAAAGGCGTCCATGGGCCGGGCGATCATCAGGGCCAGGCGCTCCTTGGAGGGCCCCAAGGCGATGTTTTTCGGCACCGCCTCGCCCAGCACCATGTGCAACGCGGTAATAATGAGGAACGCGATGGCGATGGCGACGCTGTGGGCCAGCGCCAGCCGCGGACCCCGCTCCAGCGCCGCGAAGGCGGGCATGATGAGGGCCGCGATGACGTCCTCGCCGATCCAGCCCAGCGCCAGGCTGGCCAGCGTGATGCCCAGTTGCGTCGCCGACAGCACCCGCTCGACTTGGTTGTGAAGGCGAAGGGCGATGCGGGCCGCGCTGTGCCCCTCCTTTTCCAGTTGCCGCAGGCGGGTGGCGCGCACGCTGACCAGCACAAACTCGGCCGCCACAAAGTACGCGTTGGCGGCCACCAGGCCGAAAACGGCCAGCAGCCGCAACGCCACCGGAACCTGCATGGGCAAAATGGTAGCACGGCAGAGAGGTGTCAGGTGCCAGGTGTGAGGTGTCACGCTTTGGATTGCCGTGCCCGACAGCCGCCAGCGCCGCGGAGCGGCCGGCCTGCCCGAATCGGGTCTGCCGGCCCATGCTAGAATTCGTCGTGAATGGCTGACTCGCTGCGCGCAGTGCTGTGGGACCTGGACGGAACCCTGGTCGATTCGGAACACTACCATTGGCTGGCCTGGCTGGCCACCATGGACGCCGAAGGAATCCCGCTGACCCGCGCCCAATTCCAGACCTCGTTCGGCCGGCGGAATGCCACGTTTCTGCCCGAGTGGTTGGGCACCGACGCCGGCGAAGCGGAAATCCAACGCATCGCCGATCGCAAGGAAGCATACTACCGGGACCTGGTTCGTAGGCGCGGTTGCTCGGCGCTGCCCGGCGCCGTGGAATGGGTCAAACGCCTGGGGGCGGAGGGATGGCCGCAGGGCATCGCCTCGTCGGCGCCGCGCCTGAATGTGGAGGCTGTGCTGGAGGCGCTTCAGCTCCAGGGCTGGTTTCAGGCCATTGTGGCCGCCGAGGATGTGGCGGTAGGCAAACCGGACCCGGACGTCTTCCTGGTCACCGCAGGCCGCCTGGGCGTGCCGCCGGAGCGCTGCATCGTGGTGGAAGACGCCGCCGCCGGAATCGAAGCGGCCCACCGCGCCGGCATGCGCTGCATCGCTGTGGACCGCGCCGGCCGGCGGCCGGAGGGCGACCTGGTGGTCACTTCCCTGGCCGAGCTTCCGCTTGACGCATTCTCGCGCCTGCTGGCCGGAATCGGGCTGGCCGGAAACGGAGGTTCACTATGGACCGAGCGCAAACAAAACGCATAACCAGGCGCCGGGTGCTGGCCGGGGCCGTCACGGCATCGGGACTGGCCGGACCCGTACTGCAGCGGGCGGCGGCCGGAGCCGGCGGACCGCTTCCGAGGCGCCCCTGGTGGGTCTCGACTGTGGATCGTCCGACGCTGGCGGAAACCAACTCGGAGTTTGGGCGCTTCGCCGGCCCAAATATCTTCGCGATGTACGCCCGGCTGAAGGACGAGCGCGACGGCGCGGGCGCCGTGCAGGCCGAACGCCAGGCCCGGCGCTCGCGCATCGCGGACTCCATCCGCCAGCGCAAACCCGGATATGACCTGCGCGATCGCCAGATTGCCGAGGCCGCTTGGACACTCATGCGCTCCACCGCGCCGGCGGAAGGCATTCTCTCCTGGGTGCGCCTCCGCGTTCCGCCCCCCAACGAACTGGGCGCGCCGGCTTACAGCGCGGGGCCGGAGGAGGCGGCGCGAACGGTGAAGACAGCGGCGCGCCTATTCGGGGCCGCGCTGGCCGGCATCGCGGCGATGAACGAGAGGTACGTGAACCGGCGCGAAGGCGCCCGCGAGATCGTCTTCGAGGACGTCGCGGCGCCGGCCGCTACCGCCGCGCGCCTGGTCATTCCCAGGAAGATGAAATGGGTGGTGGCCATCGCCGTGGCCATGGACCAGGAACTGATGGCCCGCTGTCCGACCGCGCTCGGCGACGCGGCCACCTCGCTGGGCTACAGCCAGTGCGCGTTTACGGTCGGCACGCTCGCGGAATTCATCCGCGGGCTGGGCTATCAGGCCATCCCCAGCGTCAACGACACCGCCCAAAGCGTTCCATTCGCGGTAGACGCGGGGCTGGGTGAGTTGAGCCGGCTGAACCGCCTGATCACGCCCGAATACGGCGCCGCCGTCCGCTTGTGCAAGGTCTTCACCGATTTGCCCATGGCCTGTGATGAGCCCATCGACTTCGGCGCCGCCTCGTACTGCAAGCGGTGCAAGATGTGCGCCGAGGCTTGTCCGGCCGGCGCGCTTTCGTTCGACGACGAACCCAGCTACAAGGTGCGCGGCCCCTGGAACAACCCGGGGCACAAGGCCTGGTTCGAGGACGCCTACAAGTGCTACCAGCAGTGGCAGCAGGTGACGACGGCCTGCAGCATTTGTTTTGCCGTCTGCCCCTACACGCGCTGCGCCCGCGCCTGGGCCCAGGACGCGGCCCGCTCTGTGCCTCAGCCCGGTCCGCCCCGCGTTTACCCTTACGTGGACGGGGCCCTGAACTGGGAAAAACAGCGCGATTCCGGCGATTGGTGGGAGCATACTGGGTAACGGAGCCGCGAGGGGTTGCAGGGGCGAGCCTTCCGGCCAATGCCATTTGGCTGTCGGCGTTGAGCCGCGTAGCGGCGACTGAAGATAGCCCAGCGTTTCAACGCTGGGTGTGCAGAGCGAGCAGGTTGCAGTCCCGTAGGGACGGCTGAAATGCCCGATGGCAGAGCCGCTCAGCCGTCCCTACGGGACTCGGTCCCCATTCCGCTCGGCACCCAGCACTGAAGTGCTGGGCTATCCTCAGCCGCCCCGCCGGGGCTTTCCCGCAAGAGTTAAGCGGCATTGAGCCTTCTGGCCGCCCTCACCGGGCGGATATCAGCCGAGCCTGATCTGGTACTTCCGTTCTGTTCACTTGCGCCCGGTTTGGTACTATCATGCCCAACGGAGGAGCGAGGAAAATGCGGCCCTGGCTTCCATCCCTTCTTCTCTTGCTCGCGGTTTTCGTTGCTCTGCCGGGCGACAGGATTTCCGCAATTCCCGGCCCCCAAGCCACACCAGAGGTAACCTTCGGCAACAGCGGCTACACGCTCTACGGCGACTGGCAGACGGAAGCCGGCGTCAGCCCAAGGCTCTGGGAACCGGGAACCGTGCTGGACGTGACGGCCGTTCTGCGGGTTACGGAGAACCACTGGAAGGGCCTGGCCGCCGCTGGAATCAAGGCCGACGGCCTGTGCCTGCTGATTACCGCCGAGCGCACCTTCGACGGCGACGGCCGGCTGCGGCTGGCCAGCGACGAGCGCATGTCCACTTTGATAACGCCGACCGGGTTGGCAATCGAGGGCGGCGTGCAGGGCGCCGTCACCAAGCGCTTCGGAACCTATGGCTTCAGCACCCCGGTCGATGTTTTCCTGACGCAATCGCTGACGGCGGCGGCGCGTGTCGCCGGGCAAATCGAAGCGCGGTTTCAGGCGCGCCCCACCCTGCCCGCCGACCTGCCCGCGGGCATCTATCGCGTGCGCCTCGATTACGGCGTCACCGTCGGCCGCCGCTATTACGGCCTGAACGGTGACACCTTCGCCCGGCGGCCGTTTTTCAGCGGCCGGCCCACCGAATCGCATATTTACTCGCCGCCCATTCGCGCCAACGGCATCAAAGCGGGCGCCGGCCGCCTGGAAGCCGCGGGCATTCAGCCGCGTGTTCCCTGGGTGCTGCTGGCTGCTTACAATTCCAACGGCTACAGCGGGGTGGTGGCCGACGAGGACAAGCCTTACTTCGCCCTGTCGGGCCGCAGCATCATTCCCGATGAGGTGATCCTTCCCCTTTACGACGACAACAAGAACAAGCTGGCCTACTCGCTGGAACCGCAGTTCCCGACCGACACCATCGAGCTGCGTTCGAACATTCCCTGGGATTACCGCACAGGCGAGCTGTCGATCCAGGTGACCGGGCCAGACGGCAAGACCACGGACCTGGGAACCGCGCCCTTCGTCGGCGCTAACGGGCAGTGGCCGACCACCAAGCGCGCGGCCTTCACCGCCTGGCGTCCGCCCTCCTACGGCTACTACACGGTGACGGCCGCCGGCTGGATCAAGGACGTCTGGGGCAACCGCTACGAAGGCGGCGGCGCCTACCACTTCTGGATCGCCAGGCGCATGACGCTGGCCACGGCCACCTTCCAGGGGCAGCCGTATCCGGTGGGCGGCCGCTACGGGCGCGACATCGGCTTCGCGCCCGCCGTGCCCGCTGCGGTTCAGGTGGATGCGGCGCTCTATGTGAATTCCGATCCCAACAACGCGCGCACGCTCTCCTTTGCGGGCAAGGCTTCACCGGCCGGCATTTTCAGCGCCGCGCAGGGGAACCAGGCCCTGGTGTTCGACGCGCCGGGCGAGTATCACGGCCACGTCCTGGCGCAATACACGGATCGCGACAAGCACCTGTGGGTCTGCAGCATGAGGCACTCCGGCGTGGTCTACACCGACGACAGCCCCATTGTGGCCCGCGGCAAGAAGCTCACCATCAACGGCAAATATCTGGACCGTGGCGAAACCCATTTCGAAGGATGGGTGGATACCGCCACCGGCACCCAATACCTCGCCCATATCACCTTCCCGTACAACCCCGGCGATGTACTGCTGATTGCCAGCGAACAACAGGGAGCGAACAAGATCGAGCCCACGCTGATCTGGGAGGATGCCAGGAACCCAGCGCCGTACCAAGCCGGCTGGCAAGGCATTGGATTGTCGAACATCCAGTTGAAGACTTCCAACGGCTACTCGCCGCACCTCTATCCGGAATACATCACCGACTGGGCGTATTATTACGCGGGCGCGCCGCGGCCGGGGTTCATGTCGCGCTTCCTGGTGGGCGAGGACGGCCTGCGGGCGCCGTATTGGCCGACCAGCCCCAACAGTTTCGGCGGGCAGATCAATGCCTCGGCCAACGGCGATCTGCCGGGCGACCTCTACCGCCTGCTGGGCGGCGTGGTATTGCGGCGCAAAGACCAGCCGCCGGCCTACGCCGGTTACATGGCCAGCGCCTTCCTGCTGCCGAAGAAATCAGACAACAACCGGGTCATTGTGCCCGGTTCGGAGGACCTGAACGGCCCGGCGGGCGAGAAGGCGCGGTTCTTCCTGGTCGGCACCCGCCCCGGAATGACCTACGAGGTGGGCACGGCGTTTGCTCCGGCAGTGCAGATCGATCCGATGGTGCCCGCCAACATCACGTTTGTCCTGCAGTACCCCGACGGCAGGACCAAGGTGGCGCAGGGCAGGGGTGACAAGTTCGGAAGCTTCGTTGGCACGGAGCGCTGGACCCTGGATGTGCCCGGCGTCTACCGCTACACGCTGCAGGGCGAGTGGAACGGCTACCGGGGCGGCATGCCCGGCCTGCCGGACGACGGCGGCCACCTCTACGTCATCGAGAAGACGCGGCCGGCCGACGGCCTCGGCCTCCGCCTGACCCTGCCCGACAATTCGCTATTCCCGCCCGATGCCGGCATTCTCATCGGCGGTTTCACCACCGCCGAGGAAGTGTATTACGCCGCCGTCATGCCCGGCGCGGTTATCGATCAGGGAACCCTGCCGGTGCACGAGGGCCAGTTCTACTACGCCCTGAATCCCACCTCCTTCTACCGAAAAACGCCTACCTACGACATCTACAACCTGCTGACCGGCAGGACCGAGATCAAGGACGTGATCCACCTGACGTTCTTCAGCCGCGAGTACACGCCCTTCCGCATCCCCTACCATTCCTTCTGCCGCCTGATCATTCGCGGCAACCGGCTGATTTACGCGCGTTGAGGGAGTATGATCTCAGACGTGGCAACCGAGCCGCGACCGTGAGGGAGCGTCCCCCACTCTATAGACTGCGCGGTCGGACTCGGTGTTGGGGACGCTCCCTCGCGGTCGCGGCTCGGTGCGTTTGTTAATTAAGGAGGGGGAGATGAACGAATCCAAGCGGCGAGATTTTCTGAAAACCTCGGTTGTGGCAGGGCTGTCCCTCGCCGCAGCTCCGGCCATCGGCGGCAGCGTGCTGGGCGCCAACGACCGCATCCGCGTGGCGGTGATCGGGCTGCGCGGCCGCGGACGCGAGCTGATTAACTCCTTCCACCAGCTTGCCGGCGAGAACGTCGAAATCGTCGCGCTTTGCGACGTCGATCAAGCGGTGCTGGAGGAGCGCACGGCCGCGTACGAGAAGCTTTCCGGCAAGAAGGTTCAGACCCTCGGCGATATGCGAAAGGTGCTCGACGACAAGTCGATCGACGCGGTCGGCTTCGCCACGCCCAACCACTGGCACGCCTTGGGGACCGTGTGGGCCTGCCAGGCGGGCAAGGACGTGTATGTTGAGAAGCCCGGCTCGCACAGCATTTTCGAGGGGCGGAAAGTGATGGAGGCGGCGGCCAAGTACAAGCGCATCGTCCAACACGGCACGCAGAACCGCAGCAGCCCCAACATCGTCGAAGGCATTCAGAAACTCAAGGAAGGCGTGATCGGCCGCGTCTACCTGGCGCGCGGCATCGCCTTCAAGGGGCCGCGGGCCGCGCTGGGCAGGATCGACGGCGACCCGGCGCCGCCCGGGCTGGATTGGGACCGCTGGCTTGGACCCGCCCCCAGCACGCCGTACTCGAAGGTGCGCCATCGCTCCTGGCACCAGATCTGGGAGTACGGCAACGGCGATATCGGCAACCAGGGCGTTCATGAACTGGATATCATGCGCTGGGCGCTCGATCTGGATACTCATCCCACCAAGGTCGTCTCCATGGGCGGCAAGTATGTCGCCAAGGACGACACCGACGCGCCCCAGGTCCACGCCACCATGTTCGAGTATGCCGGACGCGACCTGATGGTCCAGTTCGAGACACGCAGCGGCCTGACCAACACCGAAGCCGGGATGGGCGCCGAGTATCCATTCCTCGACAAGCGCAACGTCGTCG
>Ga0315284_10007729_pt1 | contig 15349 bp, 7 predicted proteins | sample YL17G09_16_MG_FD_203696 | JGI IMG/M metagenome (GOLD analysis project Ga0315284, IMG submission 203696) | Sediment microbial communities from Yellowstone Lake, YNP, Wyoming, USA - YL17G09_16 | ecosystem: Environmental > Aquatic > Freshwater > Lake > Sediment | place: USA: Wyoming | collected... | reverse complement strand
GGGGGAATTGCCGCCGACAGTGCCGGGGTCAACGACGGTACACTGGTGGGCGATCCGCTCTGGCAGCCGGCCGGCGGCAAACTGGGCGGTGCACTGCAGCTTGACGGCGTCGATGATTATGTTAGGACCCTGTTCGTCGTGGACCCAGCCAAAGGTGCGTTCAGCGTTTTTGCCTGGGTCAAGGGCGGAGGATCCGGCCAGGTGATTCTCTCTCAAGCGGGCGGGGTCAATTGGCTGATGGCAGGTGTTCCAGACGGTGCATTGATGACCGACCTGAAATCCGCGGGGCGGCAGGGCAAGTCATTGACCTCCGCGACCGTCATCACGGACGGTGCGTGGCACCGCGTGGGCCTGGTCTGGGACGGGTCCAGCCGGATTCTCTACGTGGATGATATCGAGGTGGTGAAGGATACGCAGGCCAACCTGCCGAGCACACCCGGCGGCCTGTACATCGGGGCTGGCAGCAAGCTCGCCACAGATGCCTTCTGGTCCGGCCTGATCGACGATGTTCGCCTCTACGACCGGGCGGTGAAACCTTAATGTGACAACAGACAATTAGGGAGGGCATTGAAATGACAAGGTATGGTTGGATTGGTCTGGCTGTGTCGTTCATACTATCGTGGTCGTGTTGTGCCTGCTTATGGGGACGACCCACAACGGCCCAGGAGGCCGAAAGAGTAGTAGCGGGATGGCTCAAACCGGACCCCAAGCCGCTCGGAATGTCCCTCGGACGGCACGTCAGAAAAGTTGAGACCTTTACAGATGGCAGCGGTGAGCCACTTTATTACATCGTCTACCTTCAGCCTTCCGGGTTCGTCATCATTTCGGCAGATGATCTCGTTCAACCGATTATCGGTTTCGTTCAGGGCGACAGGTTTGACGCGTCACCCGAGAACCCGCTCGGCGCATTGGTGACCGATGATCTGACGAGGCGGATTGCAGCCGTTCGAACGGGTAGCACCGTGCGAATCATGGCCGAGGAGTCTTTCGAGCGGGACACGCAAACCAAGTGGAGACATCTCATAGACCTCGCCGAAGGCCCCAAGGACGGGGTTGTCGCAACGGCTCTGGGTATCCCCTCAATATCGGATGTTCGTGTAGCTCCCGTTGTGAAAAGCAAATGGGACCAATGCACGGTGAGCAGTTGTGACCCGGTAACGGTGCAGAAGTGTCCGTTACCTTGCTACAACTACTATACGCCTGGGAACTATCCATGTGGCTGTCCGGCCACTGCCATGGCGCAGTTGATGCGCTATTACGAGCACCCGGCAAGTGGGATAGGTGTGCGCCAATTCGGGATATCACTTACTTGGGGTGGTGCCGCCACGCAGACAGTGTTTACTCGCGGCGGTGATGGCCTTGGCGGGCCGTATCGATGGGATTTGATGCCATACGAGCCAAACTGCACTACGCCAGAAGCAGAGCGACAGGCCATTGGAGCACTCTGCTACGATGCGGGTGTCTCTATGAACCAGATGTACAGCGCGAATGGATCAGGTTGGCCCGGGTCTACCTGTGACCCGATAGCAAAAGCACTAACGACCACTTTCACATATGCCAACGCGGTCCACGGATATAACTCCGAGTCTCCCATCGGTCGGGGCTTAGTTGAAATGATCAATCCAAATCTGGATGCGAAGAAGCCGGTCATTCTGTCTACGATCGCGCACGCTTTTGTATGCGATGGATACGGCTACGACTATGCAACGCTGTACCACCATCTCAATATGGGATGGTCAGGCCAGTACGACGTGTGGTATGACCTGACTTCCAGGATCACGGCCCCTCCCGATCTTGACCAGGGTATCGTTTGCAGTTGCGTCTACAACGTGCAGACCATACAGGCCGGCGATGGTGAGATCATAAGTGGGCGGGTGCTCGACCAGAATGGGGAGCCGATAGCGAATGCCGTCCTGTATGCGAAATCGGGAAGTGACATGGTTGCTGAGACCAAGACTGATAGCCACGGAATATACGCTTTTGACTACCTGGAGTCCAATACCGCCTATACGCTGAATGCCGTCCTGAGAGGGTATGGCTTCAACAGCCAGAAGGTCGCCACCGGAATTTCCCGAGACAATTCCATCGTGTCGGGCAACGTGTGGGGTGTTGATTTCGCGGGCTTACTCTGTGACTTCAACAGCGACCAGAAGGTCGGTGTCGAAGATTTGGTTATGTTGATCGAACACTGGGGTAAGGACGATCCGTCCTTTGACATTGCCCCAGCGCCTCTGGGCGACGGCATCGTGGACCTCCGGGACCTAGAAGTCCTGATGGACTATTGGGGCCAGGAAGTGGAAGTCCCGGAGTTTGGGCTGGTGGCCCGTTGGAAGCTGGATGAGGTGGCAGGGGCCATTGCCCACGATAGTGCGGGCGAGCATCACGACGCCACCGTGATGGGCAATCCGCTCTGGCAGCCGGCCGGCGGAAAGCTCGGCGGGGCCCTGCAGCTTGATGGCGTGGATGACTATGTCAGCACCACGTTCATATTGGACCCCACCGCCGGGTCGTTCAGTGTCTTTGCCTGGGTCAAGGGCGGTGCGCCCGGTCAGGTGATCCTCTCTCGAACGGGCGGGGCCAACTGGCTCATGGCGAGTTCTCCAGATGGTGCGTTGATGACGGACCTGAAATCAACCAGTCGCAAGGCCAAGGCGTTGACATCTTCGGTCGTCATCACAGACAGCGCATGGCACCGCATCGGTCTGGTCTGGGACGGCTCGAACCGGATTCTCTATGTCGATGACATTGAGGTTGCCGGAGACACGCAGTCCAGCCTGGCGGCATCGGCTGGCGGCCTGTCCATCGGGGCTGGCAGTGCGCTCGCTCCCGGAAGCTTCTGGTCCGGCCTGATCGACGATGTTCGCCTCTACGACTGGGCCTTGAAACCAAAGTAGGCTGGGCAGGTGCCCATACGGATTCTATGCCTGCGGCAGGTCGGTCCATTGGATGCCGAGCTTGCGGGCGGCGTAGGCGAGGGGCTTGAGGTGGTTGCCGTAGGCCATCATCCAGTGGGAATCGCGGACCTCGTTGAGCAGCTTGCGCCAGTCGCCCTGGACTTGGACGTCCTGCTGGGAGCGGCAGATTTCGTAGGCCGGATTGCTCTTGACGACGCCGGTGAAGCCGAGCCAGCGGCCGGTGCTGTACTCGGGGTCGATGAATGTCACCTCCTGGCCGAGGGGCATCTCGACTTTCGGGGCGGCGCCGTACTCGGACTCGTAATGGGTCAGGATCTTCGCCGGCTCGTAGCGCGTGCCGTCGAGTCGGCGCGGGGCCGTGCAGTGGGCGCAGGTGACGATGCCGTCGTGCGGGAAGGTGGAGTTGTGCAGGAAGACGGGCCGGCCGCAGGTGTAATGCAGCAGCACGCCGGCGGGGATGACGACGAAATCCGACTCACAGAAGGCCATCACGCCCTCATCGTTGAGCAGGCTCAGGGCCAGACACGCCGTCGTCTGCGCCATCGGCAGGATCGTGCCCATGCAGCCGCGGATCGTGAACGCCGGCGCGTCGTGCTCGCGCATCAGGTCTTTGAACAGGCCGTAGAGGAGAAACGTGTTGACGACGAATGCTTTGTCGGTTTCCAATGTCGTGTTCGGCAGTGCAAGGTACTTGTCCGCCCACTGCTCCATGCGGGCAGCCAGATCCCGGTCCTGCCGGGCGGCCTGGATGCGCGAAGCGATATCCTCATAAGGGACGTCCACGATTTCAAACCCGTACCGATCACGCGTAACCTGCGGGGCCTCGGGTGAATACTTGCCCCAGGGGCCGCCCAGTGCCACGATGCGGGCGCCGAGGAAATTCTTCAGGGCATAGAGGCTTCGCAACCGCCACATCAGCTCATCGTAATCATCCACGACGACGTCATCGACGCGGACGCCGCCATGATCGAGGCGGGGATTGCGACCCGCATCAACGGGGCCGGTTTGCAGGTACTTGGTGCTCAGGGCCTCGTACCAGTAGTAAGCGGGGCCGGAACGGCAGCGCACGAAGAGGATCGTATCCCTGTCTTTCTTCGCAGCCCAGCAGGCTCGCAGCAGGTCCCCGGAGCCGCCGGCGGCATAGACAATCACAGCATCGTAGTCATTCTTGTGTGCCTCGGCGGCCTGCTCGGCAGTCCTGGCGGAGACAAGGGGTAACACTCTCACAGGAAAGTCCGCCCTGGAAGCAAGTGTGCTCAACTCCTGCGTTATGGCCGTCGCCTCTTTGCCGGCCGCCTCCTCACTCTGCACCGCGCCCCAGGATTTCCAGGACGTGGCGGGCCGCTTCACGGCCACCTGGTACATCAGGATCGGCTGGACCGTGAGGGGCTTGCCCGTGCGGATGGGTGGTTTGTCCGGGTCCCAGTCATCGCGCCCGGCCTGGGCCGATGAAGATACGCCGAGCGACAGGGCGCCGGCAATCCCCGCGGTGGTCAGGGTCATGAAATCTCTGCGACTAATCGAATCAAACGGCATGGTTCTCTCCTGGGGCGGACCGCGCCTCGACGGAACTGGTCGAGGTCTGCACGGCCGCGACATCCTACGGGATCATGTGCCACATCCATCACGGCACAAGCATACCGCCGAAGAGCACCACCCTCAAGGGGCCGTCGGCAGGTCGGAGGCCTCCTCTTGCACCACAGGCCCAAGCTACGCTGGAGCGGCGGCTGCCGCGGGGCAGAGCAAGGGCTCCACCTCGTTTTCGCCTCGCACGATCAGTAAATCGTTGACCGTCAACTCCTCCGGAGCCTTGCCGAGTTGTTTGCCGATGCCGGCGATCCAGGCGAGCATGGCCTGGACGGCCGTGGGATCGAGATCGTAATCGGCGGAGTCCCTCAGGATCCGCAGCGCCTCGGAGATGGACCGGGGCGCGTGGTAGGTGCGGTTGGAGGTCAGGGCATCGAATGCGTCGGCCACGGCGATGACCCTTGCCCCCAGGGGGATGGCCGTTCGAGCCAGGCCGTCGGGGTAGCCTTGGCCGTTCCACTTCTCGTGGTGGTGTCGCGCGATGGCCACTTCTCGCTCCAGGAACGTCATGGGCTCCAGAATCCGCACGGCGATGAGCGGATGCTGCTCGATGATTCGCCGCTCGTGGGGCGTCAGAGCATCGGGCTTGAACAGGATGGCGTCGGGGATGCCGATCTTGCCGATATCGTGGATCATGGCGGCTCGCCGGATGAGGTCCACATGCTTGGGGCCCAGGTCCATCGTCTGTGTGATCGCCGCGGCATAGTGCATGACATTCTCGGAGTGCTTGCGGGCAAGGATGTCCTTGGCCTCGAGGGCCTGGACGAGGCCCCAGATGCTCTCCATGAACATCTTCTCGGCCATTTCAGACAGGCCGACGATCCGCCGCTGAAGCCTCTTGATCCGCTCGATTTCCAGATCGCCCGTATTGAGGAGCCGACCCATGTTCTTGTCCCAGAGTTTGACGCAGTTTCTGCCGGCGCTCTTGGCCTCGTAGAGGGCCAGATCCGCCCGCCTCATCACTTCGCCCGGGGCGTTGTCCTGATCGAGCAGGCAGTCGGCGACTCCGCAACTGACGGAGAGGGACGTGCCCTGGCCGATCTGCATCTCGGGCACCTTGGCACGAATCCTTTCGAGCAGGATCGCCGCGTCGGCCGCCCGGGTTTCGGGCATGAGCATGACGAACTCGTCGCCGCCGTACCGCGCCAACACGTCGGGCTTCCTCTTCTGCTCGTTCATGCACTGGGCCAGTTGCCGGATGGCGTCATCGCCGGCGGCATGGCCCAGGGTGTCATTGATCATCTTGAAATGATCGAGGTCGAAGATGGCCACGGCGAACGGCCGCTTGTAGCGTTTCGCGCGGTCGTACTCCTCCTGGAGCTTGTCCTCGAGCAGCTTGCGAGACCCGACGCCGGTCAGAGCGTCCGTCAGCGACGTGAGCCTGGCCTGCTGGTACCGCAATGCATTGGTCAGGTGTGCGACGAGGATTTCCCTCGCCAGTCTGGCCTTGTAGGACGTGAGTTCCTTGTTGGCCGTGCAGGCGGCGTTCAGGCCGCACATGCAGACGAAACCCGTAAGCCGCTTCTCCGTGCCGCCGAAGGTGTGGGGCAGGCTCACGATATCGAGCGGCAGCACCAGGCGTGGCGGACGGCCCCCCTGGTTTGCGCATTCAGCCGGCACCTCCTCGGACGGACCGTCCTGCATGGGCAGCTCTCCCATGAAGTCCGGGCTCTTTGCGGAGCCGTCGAAGCACAGGCAGCGGTTAGAGCTGACGAATTCCGGGCCCTTTGCGGCGTCCCCGCTCGGGTACAGGCACAGGGCGCAGCTCGTCGCCTCAAACAGCTTCGGGGCCTGCGTGGCGACGATCTCGACAGCCTCCTGGAGGTCGATGCTCTTGAGGCACTTGGAAAGCACGGCCACCTCCTCCGCGGCCGCACGATCCTCCAGCAACTGCTGGGCCATCACGTCGCGCACCGAGAGGATTCCTGCGACAATCCCGTCCTCCACGATGGGCAGGTGCCGAACGCGATGCTCGGCCATGATCCGCCGTGCCTCGTGGGTGGGGGTGCCGGGTGCACAGGAGATCACATGATCCGTCATTATGCTGGCGACGCTCGTCCTGGCCGTGTCGCAGCCGGTGGCGACGCGGCGGGCGACATCCCGCTCGCTGAGCACCCCGACGAATTCACCGTTGTCATTGTTGACGATGAGGCAGCCGACATTATGGGACAACATGAGTGCGGCTGCTTTTTGAATCGTATCATCGCGGTTGATCGTGATGATGCTGGCTGGGCGACTGGCAGAATCGTGCATTTTTCCCATCCTTTGCCTGACAACCGGTATAATAGGGTTCTTGGGGCGATGGTAAAGGATATCGGTTCGAGGCCAAGGTCACTTGATGGACGCGTCCCCTGCACGGGGAAGAATCTGCGTGCGAGCGGCGTCGGGTGCGCCGATTTATGGGTCTGCCGGCCCTTGGGGCGAGCCGGCAGGCGGTTTGCCGAGGGATGAACAAGCCCGCAGGTCCCTGTTCGGCAGAAGGGGCTGCGGCTTGTATCCTGAGAATCCGGGCGAAACGGCCGGGAACGTAAAAAAAACGTTGCGCGATCCGCCCGGCGTGGCACTCTGTATTGCCAGTATAAATTGACTGAGAACGACGAGTGGTCAGAGATGAACGGGCAGGTGGATACTATTCAGTTGGTAGAACTGGCTCAGCGAGGGGACAAGCCGAGCCTTGACAAGCTGGCAGGGATTGCCGCCGAACGGTTGCGGGTCTACGTGTACCGCCTGACGCAGGAAAATGATCTCACGCAAGAAATCGTACAGGAGAGCTTGTTAGAAATGTGCAAGGTACTAGGCAAGCTACAGCGAGCGGATCGATTCTGGTCCTGGTTGTACGGGATCGCCACCAACAAACTCCATCGGCATTATAGGACAGAGAAAGCCTTGCAGCACGCAGCCGCCTCGGAGGAGAGGCGGCAGGGGTCAATGAAAGAGCGTCAGGGAGGATTCGAAAACCTGGTCGGCCAGGAGCTGAAGCAGATTGTCTCCACCGCTATGCAGAAGCTGCGAACCCGTCACAAGGCCGTCCTGATCATGCGTTGCTACGACGGGATGTCCTACTCGGAGATCGCCGAGTCGATGGGCTGCAGCGAATTCAGCACCCGCATGCTCTTCATGAGAGCCAAACAGGCGCTGCAGAAGGAGCTTTCGCGTAACGGTTTTGGCAAGGGCTCGCTCCTGGCCGCCCTGGTCATTTTCGGCAAGGTCACCGCGCCGAGCAAGGCGGCGGCCGCTCAACTGACCGTACCGGCGACTGCCATGAAGGTGGGACTGCTGGCCGGGGTAGTGGGCGTCGCGACGACCAAAACCGCCCTCCTGTCCCTGACCGCCGCCGGCGCGGTCACGGTGGGAGCCGTCATGGCTGCTTCCGGACCCGGCAACACCGGCCGGACGACGACCCCTGCTCGCATCGCCGGCCCGTTTGGGACCACCAGCAATGCCGATCAGGCGTACTGGTTCTACTTCCCGGCGGAGCCCGATGGGCCCGTGATGCTCCGGGCCACGTCGGGGGCCGATGCGGCAAACCCAGATCGACGCGTCCTGCAGAACGCCTACGGAAACTACAACTATGAAGGCAGAACGGTCCAGATCGAAAATTATCGAATGTGGATGAATGACCTGAGTGTCTTCACGCTTCCGACCGATGGCGGGGCGATGAGGAGCTTCCTGACGCGCATGCGGGGCAGGGAGCCTGAAATGCAGGCCGTCGATGCCAGAGGCAGGGGTCTGCTCGTTGTCGTGGAGCGCAACGCCGAAGGGGAGAATACCCGGCCCTGGACCATGCGATACCGCAACGTCCTGAACGAGGATTATTTCCAGAGCGACTGGCGTTCGGACGCCACGATCGTGGATAACCGTGACGCCATGCATAAGCGCGGGTGGACGTACTTCCGCGTTCAGGGCCAGCTCGGTGGCCGCAACGTCACCGGCGTCGGCTGCATACCGTTCATCTATGCCACGTGCAGGGACCACTACGCATGGCTGAAGCTTTCGGTCGGGGGGAACCTTACGCTCATGGACAGCGATGCAGGCGCCTACATCCTCGATGCCAGGAACACCGTGGTGAGCAAGTATGCACGCGGCGGCTTCTTCAAGGGACTGTCGCGCCCATGGATGGGGCTGCACACGATAGACACCGTACGGCGCGACGCGGCGGAGCGGCAGGTGCCGTTCCAGACCATCGTGGCCCCCGACGGCAAGGACGTCCAGGTGACGGTGATCCGCAACCAGACAAGGCTCGTGTATACGATCGATCTCAAGACCGATGTTGTGAAGAGCATCGCGTTCTTTGCCGGCGAGGCCCCGGCCGGCCAACTGGATTTCGAGTACCTCCAGGACCTCCCGGTGGCACGCAGCGAGTTCATTGCCCCGAGGACCGCGAATTATCGGGGTTCGTTGAGCCAGGACGAAGGAATGCTGTGGCTCATCCGGTTGGTGGACGGCACCCTGGTCAGATCGATGCAGTGACCCCGGGCTTCCCAGGGGTCTAGCCAACGGTTACCTCCGATAACAGAATCTTGCGTTAGACCCGCAGGTGAGTGTCTTTGACAAGGAAGAGGTGTTCTGAGCAAGAGGGTCTCTCTTTATGACGATGAAAGGGAGTGTCCGTTGTGGGGCCCTGGTGGTCGTGACGGCGGTATCCGCCGCCATGGCCGGCGGTCCGGTCGAGGACGAGTCCGGCGGATTGGCGCTGGCCGGGAAAGCCCCGACCGTCAAGTATGTTCTGGCTTCGCCGAGGATGAGAATATTGGCAACTGAATACAGTTGCTGGTTGTTTGGCGGCGGGTTTTTAGGTGGGCCCCAGCCCACCTAAAGACCCAATTTTACACGAAAACAAGGCGTCGGATGAGCAATGTGAGGCTCACAACCTGTTCTGGCTTGTGCCTGCTGGTGATGCTGTGCGCCGCCGGCTCGGTCCGGGCGGACTGGACATACGAGTACGCGGACGACTTCGCGACGGGCAAGGCGGCCCTGGACGGGTACCGCCACTCGGTGTTCTGGTCCAAAGAGCGGGCCCCTCTGCCCGAACCCTACTTGTACTACATTGAAATCGACCGGAACCGGGGTCTGGCGTTCGCCGACTACAAGGGCCAGAACGCCGAGCTCGGGTACCGTTTTCCATTGACGTCCACACCGGCCGTGAGAACGGTCAAGGGCGTTTTCGCCCTTGATGTCTCCTTTCCCTCCAACCCGGAGATCTCCCAAGCGGTGCCGGGCCGATTGGAATGCCGAACGTCGCCCGACGGGATGGGATGGTCCACCGCCCAGGTCCTGGGTGCCGGGCGCCACGAAATCCCGATCACTTCGGCCGGCGGGGTGTGCTACATCCTGTTCTCCGGCACCCGCGTCGTGATCGACAACATCGATGTGTCCCTGAATTCGACGCCGGTGACCATCCGGGTGCCGCAGAGTTTTGCCACGATCCAGGCCGCCATCGACGCCGCGGGGGATGGGGACGTGATTGAGGTGGCCAAAGGCGTCTATTCCGGCCCGGGCAATCGGGACATCGACTTCCGGGGCAAAGCCGTCACGGTCCGGGGGGGCGCCGGCGCGAAAGATACCATCATTGACTGTGGAGGATCCGCAGCGAAAGCGGAGGGCGGGCATAGGGGGTTCTATCTCCACCTGTCGGAAGGAGCCGACTCGGTGCTGTCTGATCTTACGATACGAGGCGGGCGGGTCTTCGGGTCACAAATCCCGCCTGACCCCCCGCGCTGGACTGCCAGCGCCGCCCATCCCGTCGGCGGCGGTATCTATTGCGAGTTCAGTAGCCCGACCATTGCCAACTGCATCATTCAGGATTGCGGCGCCGAGCTCGGCGGCGGGATCGGCGGCGTCGCCGCCCAGCCCATGATCGAGGACTGCGTCATCGAGGAGTGCATCACCGGCGGCCTTGGCACGGCGGCGTCCGGCGGACGCGGCGGCGCCATTGGCCTGATCGGAAACTCCAACGCCACCATCACGAACTGCATCATCCGGGGCAACTCCGGGTACTACGGCAGCTATGGCGCGGGGCTGTACTTTCAGCAAAGCACCGGTACCGTCGTCGGCTGCACCATTTCCGACAACACGGCCTTCAGCGTCCGGGGCGGCGGCGCCTATTGCGGCGGCGCCACGACCGACGTCACGTTCCGCAACTGCATCCTCTCCGAGAACCGCGCCGACGCGGGGGCCGGCATCTGCGCCGAGTGGGTGCTGGACGCGAGCCTGTCCCCTGCCATCCGCTCCAAACGGTGCCGCCTGAGCGTGGTCAACTGCACCATCGCCCGCAATGAGCTGTCCGGGCCGACGTTGCCCGGGGCCGCGGCCGTCCAATCCAGCGGCGCCGAGGTCGTCGTCACGAGCAGCATCCTCTGGGCCAACAAGGGCAAGGCCCTGGTCATTACGGACTCCCCGCTTCGAGATGCAGTAACCTATTGCGACATAGAGGGCGGCTATTCGGGTCCCGGCAACATCAACGCGGATCCCCTGTTCGCGAGCTTGGACCCGGAGGACTATCATCTGAAATCGAAATACGGGCGCTATGATCCGGGATTTGAGCGGTGGGTGTCCGACACGGTCCACAGCCCGTGCATCGATACCGGCGACCCCTCGGCCTCGGTCGGCGAGGAGCCCCCGCCGAACGGCAACCGGATCAATATGGGGGTCTACGGTGGAACGAAGCAGGCCAGCCACGGACCCGAGCACTTCACCTACCACGTGGACGGCAGCAGCGGGCGAGACTGGAACACCGGCCTGAGCCACGAGCAAGCGTTCGTGACCGTGCAGCACGCCATCGACGCCGCGCGAGACGGCGACACCGTCCTCGTCTGGCCCGGCACCTACCGCGAGCAGCTCCGCTTCATGCGCAAGGCCATCACCGTGCAAAGCGCCGCCGATGCGGCGGTCCTTACCTCGCCCGACTACGCGGTCTCGTTCTACAGTGCCGAAAGCTCCAGGAGCGTCCTGGCGAATTTCGTGATCAGCGGCTGCAGCGGCGCAGGCGTCTTCTGCAGCAGCGCCTCGCCCACACTGAGGAACCTGACGATCGTCGGCAACGGCCGCGGCATCGAAGCCTATGATGGGTCCGACCCTAATATCACCAACTGTATCCTGTGGGGCAACAGCGGCCAGGACCTGAACCAGTGCAAGGCGCGCTACAGCAACATACAGGACAACGTGGCGGACACGAAGGTGGGCAACATGCAGCGAGACCCGATGTTCGCCGACCCGCAACGAGGCGACTATCATCTGAAATCCCGCGCCGGCCGGTATGTGCCGCTCTTGGATACATGGGTGACGGACTCCGTCACCAGCCCGTGCATCGATGCGGGCAACCCGAAGGACGATTATCGCGGGGAACGGATGCCCAACGGCGGGAGAATAGACATGGGTGCGCATGGCGGCACACCGTTTGCAAGCTGTAGCGGCTGATCATGGGTGGCTTCGGTCCGGGGTGATCGCATTGTGCAGGGCGACGGATTCGCCCGCAGCCGCGATAGACTCGTGAGTGGTGGGACCAGGAGGGTCGGTGGAGAGGCCGGCAGGAGGTGGCAGGAGAGCACAGTGCAGGGCTGACGTGGCGACCCTCCCAGCCATGCACCTGCTCTCCTGCGTAGCTTTCGCGAACACGGGCAATGGTTGCGAGTACTATTTATGGAAAATGGCCCAAGTTCTGATGTATGAGTGGCGGCCGCTGCGCTATCTTACGTTTGTGTAGGGACTTGCGGCTGCGGTCAAAAAATGGCCCGTGACGGCCGATTCTGCTTGTCAGCGTTGCCGCAAGGTCGTATAATTAGTAATCAGCAGCAGTGTCGGCAGGTAAATGAAGAATTGTGAGTCCCGAGTCTCGAGCCCGGAGCTAAAGGCCAGCCCGCTCAAGACTTGCGGCTCCAGGCTTCTTGGATTCGGAGGATTTGGAGATCGACACGAGGTGCCATCACATCTCGGTCGGAACCGGCGGGGTGAAAGCATTCACGCTCGTTGAGCTGCTTGTCGTCATCTCCGTCATTTCCGTATTGCTCGCCATCTCGCTGCCGGCTCTCAATGGCGCCCGGCACCAGGCCCACGCCCTGCTCGGCATGCACAATCAGAGGGAAGTCACCAACAGCATCAATCTGTACGCCACGGACAATGACGATCTCTACCCGCCGTCCGTGGCCACCGTCGGGTTTGGCGATTCGTGGAACTGGTCCGACCTCACCCGGCTGATCGGCTATGAGAAACGCAGTCCCCAGATCCATCGCTCGATGAGCGCGTACCTGCGCAACTACATTACCGACGCGGGCACGATGTTCTGTCCCAACGCCCCGCAGAAGTTCCAGTACCTGCAGGAAGCCTGGGACGCCGGCGATGACTGGGACAACCCGGACACGTCCATACCGTCCGATCCGCTCAGTGGCACTTACTGCTTCTACTGGGGCTACACCGGCTACCTCGGCGAGGGCCCGCGTCTCTTCCGCGGCCCGAGGACCCCCGCCTCCCTTGGCGGCCAGAGCCAACTGCTGACCAGCGATTACTTTGGCTACGGGCACTGGCGAACGCCCCGCGCCTTTGCCAGTTGCGAGAGGCTCAGCGGAGCGGACATCGACCCAGAGACGCAGTTGACCTCCGCATGGTGGAAGGCCGACGGCGACCCGAACACCGCCATGCCCAACGTCAAGCTGCGGGCCGGCTATACCGACGGCCACGTGGAGACATACAGCCCGTCCGACGCCATACCGATGCGAATCTCGATGACCCCCGAAGGGGTCCCGCCCTTCCCCGACGGCGGCCCCAGCGCCGGCCTGTTCTACATCCCCCGAAACGCCGCCCGCTGACAGCCGCTCCCCAGTGTGTGCGACTATATACCGTGGCAGCCGATCCATTTGTCGTGTCGAGCGAAGCGAAGCGCAGTCGAAACATCTGGCATCGAAAACGGCGTTCCTCCCGATCTCAGCGAGTGGCAGCGCCCCTCTTGAGCTTGTCGAAGGATCGCCGATGGTCTGCCCATTCGCCATCGGCAAAGCCTTCGGCCTTGCCGCTGCCACGCGGAACCTCATGCTCGCTCTGCCGCAATCCCGTCGCGCGCCGCAAAGGGCCGGGTTTTTCCGCTTGCCTTGGGGGGGATGTAAGATACAATGGAATCGGCAGTTAGGGGTGGATGGTCGCGCATCGCCTGCGGCGTCCGCCCGTATTTTGGCACGGAGAGGTGTCGGAGTGGCTGATCGAGCTGGTTTCGAAAACCAGTGTGCTCTTACGGGTACCGCGGGTTCGAATCCCGCCCTCTCCGTTTTCCATCCCGATACGTGCGCAGTCGTTCTGCGCCGGCAGAAATCCCTCTGTCGGTGCGAATGACGGCTTACTTGCTGGACCTGAAGATCTCGATGTTCTGCTGGCCCTGGAAGGACCGCCCGCCGGTGAGCTGCCCGGTCACCGTCACCTTGAGGCCGCCGTTGACCGCGGTGGCCGCCAGCAGGGCCTGCGGATCGAAGAACGCCATGATCGCCCCCGCGCTGGTTGTGCCGAAAATGCGCTGGCTGAGTGCGGGGATATCGCCCGGCTTGAGGATCAGCGGCTGGCCGATGATCAACTGCTTGCCGTATCCTTCGGGCAGATGCAGGACGGCCATGAGATCCGTCGGCTGCTTCGGCAGGTCCCGGTACAGCTTCGTCGGCTTGACGAGCAGATCGCAGAACACCACCTGCCCCGGTGGCGGCACCGGCGGCTCGTCGGGGACGACCACGTTGATGGTCGTCGTCACCGACTGGGTCTGCTTGGCGGAAACCGTGGCGGTGTTGGTAATGACGGTGTTCGGCTCCGTCCGCTCCGGCACGTGGACGACCAGGTCCAGGCAGTCCTGGGCGCCGGGCGCCAGCGAGCCGTAGAACCAAGTGTACGTATGGGTGAGGGCATCGTAGTATCCCAGCTCCCGATCTCGTTCCGCGCTGACGAACGTGGTCTGCGCCGGCAGCGCGTCGATAATCGATACGTTTGTCACCGTGCGGGCCGCGGACGGGTTGGCGACGCAGATCTCGTAGGTGACATCGGTCCCCGGACTCACGAGGAGCCGGCCCCTGACGGCCGGGTCCTCGACCGCGCCGCTCTTGATCGTCTTGGTCAGTCGCAGCGGGTCGTACCCGGTGACCACGACGGTGCTGGCGGTCGTCCCGGGTGTCTCGTCGCTGTCGACCGTAACGCGATTCGTGATCGCCGTGCCCTCGGGGATGTTGCTGCCCAACTGCACGACCAGCTCGACACAGCCGGTCTCTCCCGCCGCAAGCGAGGGGAAGGACCACATGTAGGTGTGGGTGAAGGCGCTGTACTGGCCGGACCGGCCGGTCGCGCTGACGAAAACGACCTCTCCCGGCAGGGCGTCGACGACCGTGACATTTGTCACGGCCTGCGTGTTCGCCCGGTTGTCGTAGCAGATCTGGTACGCGATGGGTTCGCCCCCATTGACATAGACGACGCCGGTGGGATCATTCGCGTCCACGCCGCCGACGGCGAGCTTGGTCACGGTTAGCGGACTGAACGGCTGTACGATGACGGCGGCGACGGCGTCCACGGTGATCGTGGTGGGTGGCGTCTGGGCCGTGTCGATCGTCACGGAGTTGAACACGAGGGTGCCGACAGCGGTCTCCGGCTTGAGCCGCACCACGAGCTTCAGACACGTCCTCGGCCCCTGGGACAAGGGCGGGTCCCGCCACGTGTACGTATGCGTTTGAGGATCATAGTGGCCGAAGACCCCATCGCCGTCCGCCCGCACAAACGCCACTTCCGGCGGCAGCGTGTCGAGAACGACGACGTCCGTCAGGGAGTATCCGTCGTGGTCGAAGCAGATGTCATAGGTGAATTCGCCGCCGATGGGGACCTCAGGCACGGTG
>Ga0315284_10007728_pt1 | contig 15352 bp, 15 predicted proteins | sample YL17G09_16_MG_FD_203696 | JGI IMG/M metagenome (GOLD analysis project Ga0315284, IMG submission 203696) | Sediment microbial communities from Yellowstone Lake, YNP, Wyoming, USA - YL17G09_16 | ecosystem: Environmental > Aquatic > Freshwater > Lake > Sediment | place: USA: Wyoming | collected... | reverse complement strand
AGGTCGACCAAGGCCGGACCTGGGGCTGCTGCGGGCTCAGAGGTGGACAAGGCGCCCAGCTTCATGAGTCGGAGATAGGAAGGGGCATGCAGAGCCCAGTCCTCGTCAGGGACTTCGATGGAGGCCCCAGGCGCCACCATCGAACCGCACACCTCGAGGTCGACGTTCTCAAGCTTGAACTGCTTGAGCGCGACGGTTCCTACGTTGGTGTTGTTGGTCACCTTGATCATGACGCTCACCGCTTACCTTTCTTCTTCTTGGCGTCAGTTCCCTGCGCCTCAGTGAGCTCTTCGCCGGCGGGATCCCCCAGGTCAGGGGAGCTCTCGTCTTCTGCCGACTCCGAACCCAGCGGGCCCGGAATGCTGCCTTCGCCACCGGCGGAACCAACAGACCCGAGCGGCACGCCACCGGGAAACTGCGGGATGTTCTCGCCGACAGACTGATTCTTGTCGTTGTTCGCGCTGTCCAGGGGAGGACGCGGAGCCGGGGACTGCGCCGGCGTCGCCGAGGCAGACATGTCCGACAGGTTCACGAGGCGACCGTCCATGGTCTGAACCTCAACGAGGCCCTGAGCTGACTTCGCCTTGAGCTCTTCGAGATGCTTCTCGAGGGTAGCTCCAGTGACCGTGAGAGGACGACCACGTAGAACGCGTAGCTCTCCCACGTACTGCTTCATGCGGGCGTGCTGAGGAGCAGCCTGCCTGATGGAGCGTGTGCGGATCTCCCTGACCGTGTTGTGGATCTTGTAGAAGTCTTCCATCTTGGTTTCCTCGAGGTGCCCCTGGACCAACGAAAAAAGGCGGCACGGGGTTGTGCCCATGCCGCCCTCTCTCCGAGGCCCTCAGAGGGCAGTGCCTCAGTACTGGTTGATCTGCGGGAACTTGAGCCCGGAGTCGACCTTGTTGTTGACGGCGCCGAGCTGGTCCTCTGCGACCGGAGTGACCGCCGAGACGATCGCGTTCACGTCGAGAGACGACGAGTCGCCCGAGTAGAGCTCGAGCTTGCGGACGGCCGCGATGTTGAGCACCGCCATGCCGATGTCCTCCCAGGCCTGGAAGGTGATCATGTTGGCGATCTTGTCGATGTAGAACTTCGTGTTGTTCAACACGTAGAACTTCCCGAAGAACTCCGGCTTGGTGAAGCAGTAGATGTTGCCCGGACGGAGGATGTCCGTCTTGATGGTACGGACGTACGAACGACCGAGGATCGTGTTGTACTTGTACCCATCCACCGTGGTCTCGGACTGGATGCGGTCACCCTGGTCTTCGACGGTCCACTGAAGGAGATCGTCCCAGTCCATCTCCGTCATCAGGAGGCGCTCCGAACGGAGGCGGTTCCCGTCGAGGAGCTTGAACAGGTTGACGAGGTCCGGACGCTGCAGCGGGCGAACCGTTGCATCGTTCGTAGCCGCCGACCGAGCGAGCTCACCCTTGCGGATGGAGAACTCCACGACCGAGCCTGCGCCGATGGTCGTAGCGTTGAGAGACGTGACGACACCGCTGTTGGCCTCCGTCTGGAGGGCCTGGACAGCCGCCTCGATGTGGATCGTGAACTCGCGGTCCTCGATCTCCTGGATGTCCTTCACCGAGTTCTCCTCGATGATCTTCGTGATGGGCATCTCGTAGGCGAGAAGCTCCTGCTCCGTCTTCTGGAAGATCTCAGAGGAGATCGTGTAGAAGGCGACTTCCGCACGGCTGCCACGGATGAACCGTGCCGTGGGCTGACCGCGGAAGGAGATCGCCATGGCCCGGCTCTTGGGCTCGATGTCGACGATCTTCACCAGCGTGTCGTGGTTGACCGAACGCTGACAGTCAGCGCGGGTCACCATCTCGGGGGGCAGCACCTTGCGGGCGTAGCTGACCTCGCGGAGACGGTCGCGGATATAGGATCCGCCGAATTCTGCCATCTTCTCTTTGCCCTCTGCGGACGAGAGCTTCTGCGTGAAGAGCTCGTTGAGGACGCGCGCCGGAACACTCATGATCTTCTCCTTCCTTTCCTAGCGTCCTTCAGACGCGCCAGCCGTTGATGAGACGCAGCTTCCCGCCGTTGTTGGCGGAGAGCCGGGTCACGTAGCCAGCGACGGGGGCAGCATCTGCCGAACCGCCATGGCCAACGAGACCAACGTAGTTGCGTCCACCAAGAGCGATGGTTGCGACCTTGACACCCTGGAGGACAGTCGTGATGGCTGCCCCCGAACCGACGACAGCTGCCGCATCGAAGATGCGGGTGTCGAACTCCCACTCACCACGGAAGATGACCGGCATCTTCGTGCCGGCGATTGCCTGCACGTCGTAGCGGCCACGCTCTGCGAAGAGGGGGAAGCTCAGAAGGGTTGCACGACCACCAGCGCCGGCGGTGCCGAGCGTAGCGATGTCGGCTGCCCGAAGGAGCTTGTAGCTGTTGTTGATGACCATCCACTCACCGTCCACGAGCGCCACCGCGTTCAGCGGCTGGGCGAGCGTGGGATCGGCAAGCGGAAAGTCACGGAACTGGGTCTGCAGTACCGTGCTGACCGGCTCGAAGTTGACTTTCTGCACCGTCGACATGATCTATTCTCCTGACTTCACTTTTTGAGCGGTTGTTGTTTCAGCCGACGCCGCCGACGATGAACCGCTCAAAAGCAGACCCCGCCGCCGCATTGTTGCCATCGTTGTTCGAGAGCGAGGCCAGCTTGGAACCCATGTCGGGCCCAGTCAGGTCCACGGCCTCTCGATACGTCTCGAGCTTGCCCTGCTCAGCCGCCTTCTCGAGGCGGGCCGTGAGGTCCTCCATCGAGACGTCGAGCTCGAGACCCTTCTCGTGCATGGTCTCCGCCAGCTTCTCAGCTGCATCGCGGCGCTCCATGTGAGCGACCTTGTCACGGAGAACTTCGTTCTCACTGACGAGATCGCGGATGACTCCCGGTGCCTCAGAGAGGACCGCGGAGATCTGCTCATTGCTCAGCTTCTTCATGGTTCCTCTCAGCCGCCGTTGGCAGCCGACTCCTTCTTCTTGTTGGTCTCTTCGGCGAGCTTCTCGAGGACAGCTCGAGCCGCAGCGACCTTCGTACCGGTGCCGACAGACGCGAACTTGGTGCCGGCCTTAGCCGTGTTCTCGAAGGCGTTGGCCAACGTCTTGTCCGTCTGGGCCGAGAGCGCCGGCTCATTGAAGTACTGCTTCAGCTCCGCCTTGCGGGGGTCGTGAGCAGTGCCCTTCTGGTAGTTCATGGCCGAGTCGTTCGAGCTGACGAGGCTGGTCGGACCCTGGGGTGCCCCGCCGGCAGGCTCACCGCCGGACTCACCAGCCGCGCTGGTGTCCGGAGCGACAGCTGCGCCAGCCGAGATGTGCGCCGGGTTGATGGCATCCTCAGCGACCTTCTGCATCTTGCGTGCAGTTGTGGCGATCGAAGCCGTCTTGAAGGCTCCACGGATCGAGGCAACCTTGCCCTTGCCGGCGGTCATGGCCGTGGTCTGGTGACCGGGGCCTCCCGGGGCACGAGCGTAGTCGTTCTCCATCTGAGTCGCCGGGCCGTGACCAGACGCCTGGAGCGGGGTGCTCATCGGAACCGTGTGGTGTCCGTGACCCTGATCGTCATTGGTGTGAGGGCCGCCACGCGCCTCAGAGACCTCGAGGGTGTTCGGTCCACGACCGATGCCCTGAAGGTTCTTGCCTTCCGAAGACTCCTTGGCGATGTACTCGATCGCCGAAGCCAGCTTGAGGGCGTACTCGTGGTCCACGGCGCCGCTGGCCGAAGCCTGCTTCTCCGTCACATCACCAGAGTCGCTCATCTGACGAGCAGCTTCGAGCGACACGTTCACCTTCGAGGCGCTCTGCGCCATCGCGGTCTTCAGCATGTCTTGCAGCCGGAGGGGCCGAACTCCCATCAACGCCATGTCGACCTCATTTCCCTTCTTGATGAACGCGAACTTGTTGGCCGAAGCCGTGACTGTCATTTGAGCAGGTGGGGGAGGTATCGGAAGCTGTGGAAGAGGAGCTGGGGGGGTAATCGACCCCTGTTCCATCTTCCCCGCAGAGGGCTTCGGAGGAGCCGTCGTATTCGGCTGACCCACCGCTATCTGCCGAGGAACTTGCCCACCCTTCTGACTCCCCTGGCCCAGGGCTCCCGGAGGTGTGGTGGGCCTCATGGCCGAGTTTGGCCTGTTCCCCGTGAGAAAGGTATGGGAAGCGGGATTCCGAATCTGCCCAGGCATGTTGGACTCCCGCTTCCCTCACGATCAATCCCAGTTGACCGGGTAGCCGGCCTGCTCGAGGATCTCCGACGAGCGGATGTCGATGGCTCCATCGACGTCAGACGCCATGGCGACCTTCGAGCCATCTTCCGAGGGACCGAGGATCATGACGGCAGCGACACGCTCGCCGGCCTCCTCGCCATCCCAGCCTGCGGCTGCGGCCTTCTCGATAGCCAGCTCTGCAGCGAGCTCATCGATGGCCGAAGCCTTCTTGTCACGGGTCGCTGCGTAGCCTGCGCCACCAGCTGCGGCAGCGCCTGCTGCACCGGTTGCTGCGCGAGTCCGGAAGACCTTCTTGCCTTCTTCCGCAGCCGCCGCACCCTCACGCGTACCCTTGTCCTTGGCCAAAGCCTTGTTGACGCGGGACGACATGCTGTCGCCGCTGAGGTTGTCGCTGATCTTGTTGGCCTGCGCACTGCGTGCGGCATGCGTGTCACGCTTCGAGCCCGACAAGAGCTCCTTGTAGCGCTTCGCGCCAGCGCTGGCGTGCTCGCTGACGTAGTCAGCTGCATCGCCGACGGACTTCTTCACGGACTTCTTGCCCGAGTGGTACATCTGCTTGAGATGCGAGCCCTTCGGCAGGGAGAGGGCCTCCTTGGTGGAGCCGTCATCCGTGGCCTCAGCGATCTTGTTGAGCTCCTGGACGTAGGCGTGAGCCATGACGCGTCCGAGGAAATCAGCCTCACCAAGCTTCTCTTGCTGGGCCTTCTTCTCCTCGTGCTCTTCCTTGGCCTTCTCCTTCTTCTCACCACCGTCCTTGTCGTCCTCGTCCTTGTCGTCGGAGGCCTCCTTGGAGAAGGTGTTGTTGTACAGGGTCTCGACCTGCGCGTCAGTCAGCTGGTTGAGGTCGATGCCCTCAGCCGCTGCCATCTTCGCGAACAGCTCGACCTGCGCCTGCTTGCCCATGCCGTCGTCCGTCGCCTCTGCAACACCGCCACCGGTGCCGTAGTACTCGGCGAGGAATTGGTCCATTCCGCTCATTGAACTCTCCGTGCATTGAACATGCTCAACGTGTTCTTTGAGGGGGTTGCCCTCTCCACGGTGGCCGAAGCCTGAGCGATCTTGGTTTCCCCCGACTCATCCCGGAACGCATCCTGGATGTACGCAACCGACATCGGCGTGAAGACCTGGTCCGCAGGAGCGCCGGCGAGCTTCGCAAGGTGAATGTCTTCACCTGCGATGTCTCCGATCAAGTCCTGACTGTGAGCGACCATGTTCATTACACCGTGCCGGTAGCTGTCGTAGGCACTGCCCATCTTACGCATCGAGGAAGATGAATGGGAAGAAGTGCCCTTTGTCTTCTCTTCAGTAGCCTTGGAGGGCAGACCGACGACAATGATTGTTCTTCTTTCGATGAACGGGCCGAGCATCGATCTACCGGGCAGGTGGCCAAGCATCATCATCGCCAGAGCCTTGTTGAACTTCTCTGGGGACTGCTTGATTTCCGCGTCCTCTGAGCCGCCCGAGACGTGATCGAACTCACCCGGCTTGAGAATAATCCCGAGGCCAGAGGCCGTAGAAAGGGAGTCCTCAAGGGGCAGATGCTTCATCACATCCAAGATATCGTCCGGTAGATCTTCTTCGTGCTTCGACAGAACGGGCACAGCCTTCCCGGTGAACTGACTGGGGATGACGTCCTTGGTCATCTCGCTCTGCTTGTTCTTGGCTGCCTTGCCGATGAAGGCAATCTTGAGCGGGTCGTCCTCAACAACAGAGGCAATCTTCTCTTCTCCTTGGAAGGCGGGGAAGAGGACCTCGTTGCCCTCAGCATACCCAAGCTTCTCAGCGAGCTCCGCGCTGCCAGCAATCTTCATCATCGTCTTCGCCGTACGGTCGGCGCCTATGAAGACGAAGCTGATGTCAAAGAACTTGGGGTAGTCGTTGTAGACGAACACCTTCCGACCGTCGGGCCGGATACGGTTCATCTCTCGCTTGGCGTGCTCGCAGTAGTCCGCTCGAGTGATGGAGACGCCGCGGATCTTCTTGGCCTTGTGCCACCGAAGGATGGCATCACCAGGGTGCTTGTCTTTGCCCTTGATGAACGTGGCCTGAGCTCGGTGGTACGTGTCCCAATCGAGGCAGATAGAACACGTATCAAACGGCACCTTCGTACCCATCGAGACATCGGGGAACTGCCCGCTCTGAAGCTTGTCCCAGACCTGCAGTCCTCCGAACTTCTCGCACTTGTCCTTGTCGACGCGGCAGACAAGTTCCACCCGCTTCATGCTCGGGTGCCAGACCGCGAGCTCCACCTCACCGAAGGCTCGAGTCGAATCCTTGTTGCGATGGTGGGCGTAAGGATGCGCCAGGTAAAACGTGGGAAAGCCGAAGGGCCAAGTCTTCGCCTTGATCTTGTCGACCAAAGGGTTGCCTGACCAATCGTCCGGAGCATGGATGAGGGATGCCTCCGGGAAGGCATCACCGTTGATGTTCGAGCCGTAGTACTCGCTGGCGCCCATGGCGTTGACTAGGACGTACTGAGAGCCGTTCTGCGGACGCAGCGACGCGATGTACCGGTTCACGTCTGGGAGAAGTTTGGCCGAAGCAGTCTTCTCAAAGACAGAGTCCGCCGGGCCGAAGAGCGGGACGGCACTCGGACCGTGCTCACTCTGGCCGGCGAACGTACTGATCTTGAGCATGGGCTACCGCCTAGGGCGGGCAGCCCCATCCCCTGCGTTGGGCGCACCCGCCCTGCCGTGCTGAAGGCCCGCCTTTGCTCCTTCGCGGGCAAAGTCGTGGGCTACTCCGAAGGCAGACTCGGGATAGTCACCACGCTGCTTGAGAGCTTCGCCGGCGATACCGCCGATGCCCATCGGACTCTCGATCATACGACGCATGAATGAGCCTGCGACGAGCGGGTCCTTCGAGAACTCAGGGTTGACGTTGCGAAGCGTGTTGAACATCAGGTTGAACCGCTGCGGGTCCTGCTCATGATGCATCTGTAGATCTTCGTTGGCTTCCATCATGTGGCGGAAGTCACGGCCCTTAGTGGCCGCATCAAGAATCCCGGAGACAGCAGCTCCGAGCCCAGCGCCCATAAGGCCGACTGCACCAGCAGCAGCAGCACCGGTGGCAGCGTGAGCCATGTGCTGGGGGAACTTCTTGGCGGCATCCGTGAGGAAGTTCGCCTTCTTGGACATCTCCACAAACTCTTCAACAGGGTTCTTCATGATGTCCTCTCAGTAGACCTGGGGATAGCCGCCGCCGCCCACCTGTTGACGGTAGGTCTCCTGATCCCAGTCATTGCTCAGCGGATTCACGTGCGCCTGAATGCCGTGATACGCCTGGCTAGCCACCGGGTCATTCATCGCACGACGAGCCAACTCTACCGCGGCACCAGCAGCGAGGGCATGCGGCAGATACTTCACGCCCGTCTCCACCCCCTTCCGAGCCGCCTCCCCAACACCCGAGCCCAGGGTGAACTCCATGGCTCGTCCAACATGCTTGCCGATGTGCGGGGCTGCATGCTCCGCAGCGTCCATCACATGCTTGCCGGCATGAACGAGTACGCCCTTGCTGTCCGCAGACTTCAGGAAGGCTGTAGCCTGCGCCTGCGCGACGTTGACCTCCTGGGCCGCCATCCTTGTGTGGGCGAGCTTGTCGAGGCACTGCGCGAACTCTGAGATGGCTGTGACGAGCGGGTGCTGTCGATTCACAACAACACGACTGGCCGTCTTGTCCATAGAGACAAGCGCCTCCTGGATGTCACGGTAGACACCTTCCTTCAGAAGGCGGGGAGTCATCTGCTCGAAGGCGATCTTGAGGAACTTGGCATCGGGAGCGCCGACCTCGAGGACCTGGGCGATATCCCCAAGACTCGAGCCGTGGAGAGCCGCCTGCTTCACGGTCTGGTAGAGGATCTCCGCCGTGTCCTCATACATGATCTCGAGGCCCGAGAGCTGCGACGAGAGATGCTCGTATGCCCCGGCTAGCTTGTCACGAAGGTCGGTCACATCCGAGAGCGGGTCCTCGAGGGGGATACCGTAGTCGAACCCGAAGGTCTGAGCGAGGACAGCCTCCTCACGCAGGGAGGCCGAGGCACGCTTCTCCGACGGGGGCATGTGGTAGTCCGACGTGCCGGGGTCGTAGACCGAGCCGCCACCACCATCGTTGAGGTCCTTGAGGACTTCGCTCGGGTCCGCAGGACCGCCCTGGAAGTCGACGACGTGGTGCCCGACGCCGGACTCCTTCTTGAACTCCTTCAGGAAAGCGTCGGTGTTGGCGAACTCACAGACACGCTTGACGTGCTCAGGAGCAAGGCCCGCGTGCTTCACCGTCTCCACAACGGCGTCGTTGAGAGTCTTTGCTCGGCCACCCAACCACTTCGAGGACGCCATCTTCCCCAAGACCTCGAGCTCCTCGCCTGTCTTCGGGCGAGCGTGCGACTGCTGAAAAAGACCGTGACTCGGAAGGTCGCTCATCGTGCGCTCCTAGAGGTAGACTCTCTGAAGAAATTACATGAGCAGCAAAGTAATGGGAATCCAGTCGGACTTGCTCTCCCGAAAGGACACAGCGTCCCTGCTGAGGGTAACAATTCAGTGCTTGCGCAAGTTCGTCAAGCAGGGCCTGCTCAAACCCGAGGGCAAGGGGCGGCAAGTCTGCTTTCGCAGGGTCGATGTGGTGGCCCTCCTCGAGACTGTGGGCGGCACCATGGACCTCGCCTCGGTAGCGAACACCGCCATGCGTGCCCTCATCAAGGCAGAACAGTGCGAGCAGGTCCTCAACAAACTCCTTAGCACCCTCGGCTTCACCAGCCGGCCCTTGGTCACCTCGAGGGCGGCCATCCTCCGGCTATATGAACGGGCCAAGGGGTATCGTGCAGAAAAAGAGGGCACCTCCGAAGCCGGAACAGTCTTCTATTTCTCGCAAGAACTGTTCGGGATCTCGGAAGAATACCTCCGCCTCGTTGAGCACTACACCGCCGATGGGGAGCCCTGGCGAGTCTTCCTCGAGGCAAGCGAGAAGCTCTGCGAGCTGGCTCCCCGTCACAGGCTCGTCCACGATTACGAGCTTGCCAGCGCTTATGGGTTTCTCGAGGCAGCACGGAGACATATACGCTCCGTGGCCTACCTTTATGTACGTGCGACCCACGGAGCGAAGGTAGCTGATGACGCCTTCATTGGGGACAATGCCTTTGACCCGGTGATCACAACGCTCTTTCCCAACTGAGGCACTGTGCTCAAAGAACCCGAGTGCAAGATGTGCAAGTGCCCCCAGTCCAACCACTTCAAGGACTACGAGGGGTACTGGGCCTGCCTCACCACGTTTTGCAAGTGCACGAAGTACGTACCTCCAGCACCGAAGAAGCCCTAACCCTGGTTCGTAGGGCCTGAGTAGTTCGAGAAGAGCGGACCACGGGTCCCGTCCTCCCTGTTCGGCGAGATGATGTCTGGCCTGGGCTGCATGATCATCGATGCGAGCAGGCAGTACAGGACAGCGTGAAACGTATCGTCCGGTTTGTCGGGACCGTGGCTGTACTGGATCATCCGCAGCGTCTCGTTGTACTCGCTGAAGATGTTGAGCATGTCCTGGGCGAAGGGCTCTCGCCACTCCTCCCAACGGGGGAACTCAATCTGGTTCCGCTTGATGGCGTTGAAGACATCGCTCATCACTTCCGTGCGGTGCACCATCCAACGCTTGTAGTTCGGGTTCCAGTTGACCTTCTTCTTGGTCTTCGCCATGTACTGGTACTTGTGCACGCGCTGCGTGCCGAACTCACGTACCAGCCGGTCATTCGAGTGGAAACCACCACCGTAGTCGGCGCCGATGACACGGACGTTGAAGTCCTTGAGCATCTGCACAATGATGTTGAGCTGTACAACGGGATCGGTCTCTTCACCCTCGAAACGGTGGGCATAGAAGACTCGGAACTTCGTCCCGACGTACATGCCGAGAACGAGCACCGTGAATGAGTGCTCCCCAGTACCCCAGTCGAGCCCTGCGTAGATCGGATGGCCGTGCGCCAGTGCCCGATACTTCTTGAGCATGTCCGGGTCCATCGTGACCTTCGGGTGCGAACACTCCTGCACCTGGGCAGTTGTGAGTGGACGCATGCCCGAGTCGAACGAGATGCCGAGGACTTCGTTGTAGAACTTGTCCCGAGGATACCGCCTGTAGTCGAGCAGGATTTCATCCCAGCTCTTCCACGGCACCATGAGCTGGGGAATGCGGTAACTCTCGAACGGGGTTCTCTGAGGGTCATACCGCACCATGTTCGCCCACTGGGCGTCAGGGTGCGCCGGGTTGATGAGCCCGCCGCACTTCTCACAGGACAGCCCCTTCAGGCCGATGTTCTTCTCGCCCAGAACGTTCCAGTACCTCCCCGTCTCTCCGCCGTGGGCATCGCAGGGGACAACCCACTCACCCTGCGTGGAGAGGTTGGAACGGTAGTACTCGATGACGTTGTCGAGACTCTTCGGGGTACCGGCGTAAATGTACCGCTTCCATGCCTCAGGCGCGTGGCTGGTGCACTGCTCGATGATGGGGATGTTGTCCCCGAGGATGTCCTGGAGCTCGTCTACGCAGAGGCCCCAGGCCGGGATGCCTCGAGTACGGTCGGCGTTGAGGAAGGCGTAACGCAGTGTGATCTTCGAGCGGTTGATGAACTGCTTCTCGAAGACGTTCTGCTGGAGCACGCTAGTCGTGAATGACTTGAGGACGTGGCTGGTCTCGAGCGGGTCCTTGATACGGTCGTGGCTGAAAGTCTTCGTCTGCGTGGCCGACGGCGACACGTACAGAGATCGATACCCTGCCACGAGGCAGGAGTAGGCGATCATCTTGTTGCCCAGCAGCGTGGACTTCTCTACCTGTCGAGCGCAGAAGAGTAGGATGCGGCGAGCTGGGGTGTCATAGGGCTGACGCATATGGCGTCGTCCCTCGAAGGAGAAAGGCACGTAGCCGAGCCCATCATCTCCCGGCATGCGGAAGGCGAACTCGGTGAACTGAGATGGTAGAACTGCGGGTATGCGGCCTAGTAGCTTCTTCTGCTTGAAGGGCTCGTCTAGGTCCGTAATGAGTTCCTGCTCCGGAAACCAGAGCTCGCTATCGTCGAGAAGGTCCTCCTCAGCGGCTGCTGCGTTCTCCTGATAAGCGATCTCTTCAGGATCTAGTTGAGTGCTAACCGCTGCCATCCTATGTATCGACTAGCACATGAGCGACGACACCAAGCCTAATGTTGCACTTGAGCAGCTCTGGGACTCGTTGTGTCGTACGGGCGGGCACTGGGGTAAGGACGTCCTACTGACTGAAGAAGGGGACAAGTTCGAGGCGCACTTCTACCTCGAGGACGTGCTGCCCCAAGGGTCTGCCAGCCACATCCAGAGCTACGTCAAAGCCTTCATGGCAGCGCAGGGCTGGAAGGTAAAGACACAGCTCACGCGGCACTACTTGCGGCTGGAGCTCTCCAAAGCCTGATCGAGCAGCTCGAGAAATTGCGTGACCAGCAAGTCGACGTCTGGCACTTCCGTCTGCTGCACGATCATCCACCACGAATCCTGCGGCACCTCCTTCTCGTCCTGCCCATAACGAAGGACACCTTCGATGAGGCTGGCCTGGATGCGCGGATACTCGAAGCCAAAGTGAGCTCGAGCAATCTTGTCTAGGCAGTGAGCAAAGGTCACCTTCCAGTACTCCTTGCCCAGCGTTTTGGACTCCAGGGTCTCGAAGAAGTGGAAGTGCACATCGCGCTCCCCCTTGACCGTGTACTCCGCGGAGAACGTTGTGTACTCGTTCACAAGGGTGAACGGCTGGACTTCAACCGGTAGGCTTTGCTCCGCCTTCAGCGGGGTCAACTGCTCCGAGCGGCTCGATGAGCTCGAGTTCTCCACTTCCATCTCCAGATCCCTTCGGCATGGGTTGCATGTCTACTGTGTGCTTCCCCTTGCTCAACTCGTGAACATAGGGCACGGGCTTGTTCTCAGTCCGCATGGCGATCTGGGAAAGCTGCTCGCGCATATTCTCGTCTGGTTTGACGACAACTTCCAGCACATCCGTAAACGTCTTCACAACAACGGCCATGTCCCGAGCCTTCTCGTGGTCTTTCATGCCGTTAGTGCACATCGCTTCGTACGAGGTCATGGCCGCCATGTCTCGAGCACGGGCTAGCACCTTGGGGAGATCCATCTCCGCCGGCATGTACCCCATGCGCATCTGAGCCATGACCGTAGAGAGCGGGGAGAAGGGCATCTCTGCCACTGAGCGGCGAGGATCGTTCCAGGCAGAGGCCATCAGCGCCGGCGCCTGCCGTTGGATGTCCGTGCTGGGATGGGCTGCTGCTGCCATAGGACGCATCTTCAGGAGAGCTCGCATCTGGACGCTGTCGACCAAGTCGACGTTCCAAAAGAACTGCTTGAAGATCTCCACCGCTCTGGGCGTGGCGGGAAACTTTCGGTGCCTCGTCAGCGAGTGGGCAATGGCCTCCGGCGGAGCGTAGGCAATCAGCATCGACTCTACGAACTCTTTCATCCTGGGGTACTCCAGGATGCGGAAGGACGTGGCCGTGTCGTCATCGGGGAAGTAGAGGTCCTGAATGCCCTCCTTCATCAAGAACCGCTGCGACCTGAAGTGCAGCCTGTCCGTCGGGAAGAAGGGCTTCGGGGGCTTCAGCTTCTTTCGCAGACGGTCGATGTAGTACCCGCCCAGATCGTCCAGCCCCATCTCAAAGAGCTGCTCGTGGATCTCTTCATCCACATGCTCGTCCGGATGGACAATCAGGTACTTGAGGAAGAACTCGACTGGCGTTCGACGGATCACTTCAGTTCTTCTGGAACGCCAGAACCTTCAACCCTTCGAGGACATCTTCCGTTGCACGGACAGCCTTCTCGAGGGCGGACACGGGGACATCACGCATGCCGAGACGGCTGGCGACAAGAAGCTCGCACATCCGGCTTTGCGCCTCGTCAATCAACGGCAGGTAGCCGATGAACGTGCCGAGGTTCTCGGGGTTGATGAACCCGAGGGAGAGCACCGTATCGACCGCGACCGGGTCTGGGATGACCGCGGCTTCCTTGAGGAGATCGACACGGAGCTCATGGACAAGGGAGCGCAGGGCGCTGGCCTTCTTCTCGTAGGTGCCGATCTGCTCGCTGGCGAGCTTGATCTGACGGCCTGCGCGGATGTCGACAGGGGTGGAGTGTCCCCACGCCTCTGCCATTTTCTCCATTGCCTTGGCCGGCGCAACGCCGAGGCCAGCCAGGAGGAAGACAGTCTGATCGAAGGAGAGGAACTCCTTGTCGTTCGAGGCCAGCTTCTCGAGCGGGTACCCCGAGAGGGAGTAGCTGTCTTCGCCAGCAGAGCGAAGAACAACAGTGCTGAAGACACGACCCGGATGGGCCGTCTTCTCCTCGTTCGCCGGGTCGGATACGAGCTTGACGGCGTTCTCCTGGTCGAGAGAAACCCACTGCATCGTGTCCGGGACGAGCATGTGGTCACCCTCGCCGGCGACCTCCTGGATGTTGGGCTGCACCATGACGTGCACCTGGCGTCCATCGAAGGTCTCTCCGACGAGAGCGAAGCCCTCTCCGGCATCGAGGGTGGCCTTGATGTCGAGGGGGATGGTGGCCTTGCCGTGGCCGTCCGTGAAGAAGCCGTAGCCTCGAGGATGGCCTTCGGCGAGAGTCACTTCTTCACCCGGAGCAGGAGTACCGGAGATCTCCCCCTGTAGAGCAGCGGCATCGCCGTTTGTGAAGAGCATCATGGGCAGCGTGTGGCCGTCCACGTCGATGAGCTCGGGGAAGACAAGGCCGGTGAGCTCCTCACCCGCCTCCGTGCACACGCGGTACTGACCGAACTGAGAGACGAGGGCCTTCTCTTCCGGAGCTGCCTCTTCAGGAGCGCCCGCACCCTCAGCCATCGTCACGGTGCTGTTCGTGTCTGCCGCGAGAACAATCTTCTCGCCGTAGGCCCGCACTGCCTCGCCTCGGCTGTAAACGTGGTGAGTCGGCGCCCAGAAACTGTGGTTTGCCGCCAAAGCCTGGTAGCCCTGCGCCAGCTTCGTGAGCTGGACGACACTGCACGGGACGGAGCCGTAGATGGCAGCAGCCATCTTCTCCTGGCTCATCGGCTCGTACTTGGAGAGCAGTCCGAGGGGGCCAGCCGTTGCTTCTGCGTTGGCCACAAGGGCAGACTGCAGCTCTTCGCTGCCAATCTTCGCGAAGAAACTGGCGTAGGTGTCTGCTTCGATGGTGGGAAGAATGGTGGCTAGAAGAGAAGCCTTCTTCTCCTTCTTATGCTCCTTGGGAGCCTTGTGCTCGCCGTAGAACAGACCGGTACCGCTCGGGCCTTCGTGTGAGCTAGGGGTGAGAATACCGCCGAAGGGGTTCCAGGCGTTGTTCCCCTTCTCATGCTCCTTGGCGGCGTACTCGTGGTGGCGCGGGTCCATGGCCAACGCATCCTCCCCGGTCATCCCGAAGCGAAGAGCCTCGAGCATGTTCGGACCCTTGCGGCCATCTCCGTACCCAGGAGCGTAGGCCTGCGTGTGCCCAAGAAGCTCGGCGCCATGTCGCGCCTTCATGCGGTGATGCTCGGCGTCGAATTTGTGGCCTTTCTCGGTGACAGCGAAGGCGGTCTTAGCCGAAGCCGTCTTGCCTCCGCCACCCATGCCTCCCATGGCCGCACCACCACCGCCGAAGCCGCCACCCTGCCGGAACGGCGGGTAGAGCTGGCCGATCATGGAGGTGTCGCCGGGGGTCAGGCTGGTGACGTCGAAGGCCGACGGACGGAACACGGCTGAACGAAGCCGGGCTTCTGTGAGCGGGATGACCTTGGCGTTCTCGGTGACGAGGACATCGAAGGGCTGGAGCTTGCGGTCACGGACGATGATCGGGATGCGGGCCTGCTTGATGCCCGCCGAGGCCATTGCCTGCGGGTCCATGCCACGCTGAATCTCCGTCTTGTTCATCACTTCGATGTGGCCGAAGGCGAAGCCTCGCTCAGCATCCACTCGGTCCATGACGACGTGAGGCTCGAAGTCCGAGATGTACGGGACCTGCTTGAACAGCTCCTGAAGGATCTCGTTCGGCCAAGCGTTCGGGTCCTCCGGGAGTGCAACTTCCGAAGCGGTCTTCTCGAACGTCAGCGTCGAGGCGATGAACAAGTCCTGAGTCATCGTATTCTCCTACCTTCCG
>Ga0315284_10007727_pt1 | contig 15354 bp, 13 predicted proteins | sample YL17G09_16_MG_FD_203696 | JGI IMG/M metagenome (GOLD analysis project Ga0315284, IMG submission 203696) | Sediment microbial communities from Yellowstone Lake, YNP, Wyoming, USA - YL17G09_16 | ecosystem: Environmental > Aquatic > Freshwater > Lake > Sediment | place: USA: Wyoming | collected... | reverse complement strand
GATCCTTTCATAGTCCGCGGGCTAGATTATTACACGAGGACCGTATTCGAAGCCGTATGCGAAAAACTGGGCGCGCAGAACGCGGTGGGCGCAGGCGGAAGATATGATAACCTGATAAGCCAAATGGGCGGACCTGAAACAGGTGCGTGTGGTTTTGCGCTAGGAGTCGACAGGATGCTATTGGCTATTTCACTGAAAACGGCGGAAGTAAACAAGAACACTGACCGGGATCTTCTTTATATAGCGGCGCTTGGAGAAGCTGCTCGCGTAAAAGGTTTCACGATTCTAAACGACATGAGATCGTCCGGCATCGCCTCTGCCATGACTTACGAAGATAGTTCATTAAAGTCTCAGATGAGAGCAGCAGATAAGCTGGGAGCGAAATTTGTGATAATCATAGGCGATGACGAGATAAAAAAAGGAGAGGCCGCGCTCCGCGATATGGCTACGAAGGAGCAGGTAAACATTAAATTTGATGACATGGTCAAAGTAATTAGGGATAAGGTGAAGCGATGTTAAGGACTCATACTTGCGGTGAATTAAACGAAAAGTCGGTCGGCGAGACCGTGAAACTCTGCGGATGGGTCGGATCCCGCCGCGATCACGGGAATATAATATTCATAGACCTGCGCGACGGTTACGGGCTGACGCAGGTAGTATTCAATCCGCAGCTTAAGGCCGATGTCCACAAGATTGCTGAGGAGCTTAGGCCTGAATTTGTTGTAAAGATAGAAGGCAAGGCCGCCTTAAGGCCGCCCGGAACGGAAAACCCGAAATTACGCACGGGCCTGATAGAGGTCCACGCCGAAGAAGTCACTATCCTTAATAAGGCCGCCACACCGCCGTTCGAGATAAGCGAAAATATTTCAGTCACCGAAGAAACGCGTCTTAAATACAGATACCTCGACCTGAGGCGCGCCACTATGCAGAAGAACATGCGCCTCCGCCATAAGGTATGCAAACTCGCCAGGGACTATTTTGACGAAAAGAATTTCGTTGAGGTCGAGACCCCGATACTCACCAAATCCACTCCGGAAGGCGCGCGCGATTACCTGGTGCCCTCGAGGGTGAATCACGGCATGTTCTATGCCCTTCCGCAGTCACCTCAGTTATTCAAACAGATATTGATGGTCTCGTCTTTTGACAGGTACTTCCAGATAGCAAAATGTTTCAGGGATGAAGACCTGAGGGCAGACAGGCAGCCCGAGTTTACGCAGTTCGATATCGAGATGTCTTTTGTTACAGAGGACGACATATTCGAGATCTCCGAAAGGCTGATGAAGAAGATATTGAGCCAGACGATAAATTACGATTTAAAGACGCCATTCCCGCGGCTCAAATACGCCGAATCGATGGCGCGTTTCGGATGCGATAAGCCGGATACGAGGTTCGGCCTGGAGCTTGCTGAAGTTACGGATATAGTGAAAGATTGCCAGTTCAAGATATTCCAGGACGTGATAAAGAAGAAAGGCCGGATAATCGCGATCAACGCCAAGGGATGCGGCGCTTATTCCCGCGGCCAGATCGACCAATTGATGGAATTGGTAAAAGAGTACGGCGCTAAGGGGCTCGCCAATTTCTCGGTCGAAGGCGGCGCATTAGTTTCTCAGATAGACAAATTTTTTTCAAAGCCGGAACTTTCAGCGATAAAAGAGAAACTCTCAGGTAAGGACGGCGACATGATCTTCATCGTTGCCGATAAAGAAAGGATCGCATACGAATCGATGGCGGGCTTGAGGAAGTCTCTCGGAAAATCTCTCGGCCTTATCGACGAGAAGAGGTTCGATTTCCTGTGGGTGACCGATTTCCCGCTCTTCAAATATAACGACGAAGAGAAGCGGTGGGAGTCCGAGCACCATCCGTTCACGTCTGTCCATCCGGAGGATATAGGCTCACTTGAAAGCGGGAAGTCGCTGGAGCGCGTTCGAGCGAGGTCGTATGACCTGGTCGTGAACGGGACCGAGATGGGATCGGGGAGCATAAGGATACACGAGGCGAAACTGCAGGAGCTGATATTTAAGACGATCGGGATAAATGATGAGGAAGCGCGCATCCGGTTCGGGTTTCTGCTCGACGCGTTCAAGTTCGGCGCTCCGCCTCACGGCGGCATCGCGTTCGGGCTCGACCGGCTTATGACGTTCCTCATCGGATGCGATTCGATACGCGATGTGATAGCTTTCCCGAAGACGCAGAAGGCGTTCTGCCCGATGACGTCGGCGCCGTCCGCGGTCGACGAGAAGCAGTTGAATGAGTTGGGGATAAAGATAAAAAAATAAAAAAGGGGGATAGCATGAAGTCATTGTATTTGGTATTGGCTTTGGCGGTTGCAATAGGATTGACGGGTTGTGAAAAGATAAGCAAGCCCTACGTCATGACCGTGGACAGGACTGATCAGAAGGTGGCCGGGAACAGGGGCTACATGAAAGGCACGCCTCCGAGTGCGGAAGACAAGACCGGACGCAAGCGCGAGCTGATCGCCGTCGACATGGACCTTGTCAGTATACAGGGAAAGCCGACGAAAGAGACGGTCATCGTTACGAAGCAGGGCAATAAAGCGATATTTCCCTCTTCATCAGAGAGCGTTGACGAGAAGAATATAAAGTAGAGTGAAATTGAGTAGGGTCAAGGGTCAAGGGTCAAGGGTCAAGGGTTGCGGTAAAGTGGAGATTGAGATAATCAATCTCCATAAAAAGTATGCGCTGGCGTCGGCGCTCCTTAAAAGTGTAGTTAAAAAGATCCTGCGCTTTGTAAAAAGCCCCGGGACGATGTCGTCTCTCGATATCGTTTTCCTGGACGACAAGTCTATAAGGGTTTTGAACAGGCGCCATAAAGGCGTCAACAGACCTACCGATGTTTTGAGTTTCGAACTTCGCGATGAGAAGGTGCGCGGAAATTTTACCGGGGAAGTGATAATATCCATCGACCGGGCTTTTAAAAATTCAAAGATATTCAGGACCGATCTCAAAGAAGAGATCGTCCTGTATGTAATACACGGCATACTCCACCTGTTCGGCTACGATGATGAAACCAGAGCTGAATGCGTGAAGATGGAGCGAAAGCAGAAAGAGATCCTGAGGTTTCTATGCAAGAGAGAGGATTTGTCAAAAGTTTTAATGCCTCGGTAGAAGGGTTCATATACGTCCTGAAGACCGAGCGCAACATGCGCGTCCATTTCCTCACGGCGCTCTTCTTTATACTTCTCGGGATATACCTTAATTTCACCTACCTGGAAATATCCGCGCTCTGTATCACTATAGCCATGGTGCTTTTCAGCGAAATGGCCAATACTTCGATCGAGCTTCTTGTCGATATGGTCAAGAGCGACTTCCATCCTATCGCGAGGATAGTCAAGGACATCGCGGCAGGAGCGGTGCTCCTTACGTCCGTCAATGCGGTCATCGTCGGGTATCTTTTATTCTCGAAAAGGCTGCCGTTCGACGTAGCCGAAGCGATGGAAGCGGTCCGACGTTCGCCGTGGCATATAACATTTATCGCGCTCATACTGGTGCTCGGCGCCACGATAGCCGGTAAGGTGCTATTCCATAAGGGTACCCCCTTGCGCGGCGGCATGCCGTCCGGGCATGCGGCGATAGCTTTCGCAATATGGACGGCGATCATATTCCTGACTAACAACCCGATCGTGATAGTCCTGACATTCCTGATGGCGTTCCTGATCGCGAGGCACAGGATAAAAGATTCCATCCACACGATATGGGAAGTCGCCGCCGGCGCGGTCCTCGGGATTCTTCTCACTACGCTCGTATTCCAAATCTTCCGCTAGGGCACCCGACAGATGGCGATACAAAAATCCGAAGGCATACTTTTACGGCGGCAATCCTTGCGCGAAACGAGCCTCATCCTTACGTTCTACACGAAAGATTTCGGCAAGATAAACGGCATAGTCAGGGGGGTCAGGGGGCCGCGCTCGAATTTCGGCGGCGCCAGCATGGAGATATTCGCCCACGACGAAGTGGTATTTTACGAGCGCAAGCGCGCCGGCCTCTTTACGATATCACAGTGCGAGCTGATAGATTTTTTCACCCCCGTAAGGGCATCGCTCGAGAAATTATCTTATGCAAACTATTTGGTTGAGCTTACGGACTCCGTTACTGCCCTAGGCGATAAAAGCGCGGAAGTCTTCGAGCTTCTGCTGAACAGCCTGCGGCTCCTTGCCGGAGAATCGAGCGCGAAACGTATAGCGAGGATCTTCGAGATAAAGTTGTTGAGCCTCCTGGGGATCATGCCGGCCCTCCAGACTTGCGTCAATTGCGGAGGCCCTGTAGAGGGCAATTCGAGATTCAGCCTGCGCCACGGCGGGCTCATCTGTAAGTCGTGCCTGAAGGCGGATGTTGCCGCGCGGCCGATACTTCAGGGGACGATCAATTTTATTGAGCATGTACGCTCGCTTCCATTCGACCGGGTCGCCCGAGTAAAGGTTTCATCAGATGTGGGGCACGAGCTCGAAAAGATACTGCGCGCTTTTCTAGACTACCACATCGAGCGCCGCCTGAAGACGGTGGAGTTCATCAAGGCGATCGAGAAGTAGGGGGAGGTAAAATTTTTCGTCTCGTGAGGGCATTTACTTTTGGATGGTGCCTTCGCTTGACGCGAAATCGCATTAGGCATGCGATTTCGCTCGGTAAAATTTCTCGTACGCTGCCTCGAAATTTTAACGCCTGAGCTCACCACGTCGCCACATCACATTCTTAAAGCAGCGAAAAATTTTATTGGTGGGACTGGTTATTGGGTGTTGCCACGAAACTTAGTCAGAATTGGCACAGGTGATGAGTGAGGAAATTTTTTCGCTGACTGCTATTAAATGGAACGAGGCCACGTGGGTCACAGCCGAAAGATTTTGATAAGGTTTCACTAGCCAAAATATATTGAAGAAGGGTTTCGTAAGGGCAAGATAAGGGTGAATAAGGGTAGGCAATAAAAACTTAAACATCCTTGATATCAAAATCCGGCGAGACCCACTGGCCTCGTAAACATTTAATGGTGTTACAGCGAAAAATTTCCGAACGAATGCGTTTTTGCTTGAATTGTTTAACGGCGCATGTTAAGATAGATAAAATTTCGGAGTAATAATATAATTATGAAAGAGACTCATCAGGATACGATGGAGAAGATAGTTTCGCTTTGCAAGAGGCGCGGATTCATCTTCCAATCGAGCGAGATATACGGCGGCCTGGCGAGCACGTGGGACTATGGCTCGCTGGGAGCAGAGGTCAAACGTAATCTCAAGGACGCCTGGTGGCGCTCCAACGTCTACGAACGCGATGACATCGAAGGGCTCGACGCCTCGATATTGATGCGCCCTGAAGCATGGATGGCGTCAGGCCATGTCACGAGCTTCGAGGATACTCTCGTCGATTGTAAATCCTGCAAGAAGCGTTTCAAGGTCGAGCACGTCACCGGCAAAAAGTGCCCGGAATGCGGCGGTGAGATTACCGAAGCGCGCCAGTTCAACCTGATGCTCAAGACCCACCTCGGACCTATCGAAGACTCAGGCAGTCTTACATACCTCAGGCCGGAGACCGCCCAGGGCATATTTGTAAACTTCCAGAACGTCGTCACTTCAATGCGCCGCAAACTTCCTTTCGGCATTGCCCAGATCGGAAAATCATTCCGCAACGAAGTCACTACCGGCAACCTCACATTCCGTTCGCGTGAATTCGAACAGATGGAGATAGAGTTCTTCGTAAAGCCGGGCACCGATGAAGAGTGGTACGAGAAGTGGGTGGATGAGCGGTTCGAGTGGTACATAAAACTCGGGATGAAGCGCGACTCCTTACGCAAGCGCCCGCACGAAAAGAATGAGCTCGCCCATTACGCGAAGGCCTGCACCGACATCGAATACAAATTCCCATTTGGATGGTCAGAACTAGAAGGCATTGCGAACAGGACCGACTTTGACTTAAAACAGCACATACGCCTTAGCGGCAAGGACCTGCAGTATTTCGACGAGGAGTCGAAGGACAAATATATACCTTATGTCATCGAGCCTTCGGGCGGCGTTGACAGGTCGATACTCGCATTCCTTGTGGATTCTTACAGAGAGGAAGAGGTGAGGGGCGAAAAGCGCGCCCTCCTCGCTATTCATAAAAAACTTGCGCCGATAAAAACGGCTGTATTGCCGCTCTTGAGGAACAGGCCCGAGATAGTGAGATTAGCAAAAGATATTTTAGGGGATCTGAAAAATTGTTCCGCGCTGGGCGGAAAAGTCATGTACGACGATACGGCTTCTATAGGAAGATTATACAGGAGGCAGGATGAGGTTGGGACCCCGTTCTGCATAACCGTCGACGTGGACTCTCTTAGCGACAAAAAGGTCACGATCCGCGACAGGGATTCCATGAAGCAGGACCGTATTGCGGTTAACAAGGTAAGAGAGTATCTGGAGGAGAAGTTCAAGTAAAATTCTAAATCCGAAATCCGAAACAAATTCAAAATTTTAAATTCAAATGCTCCAAACCTTTGATTTAGAATTTTGAAAATTTGAATTTAGATATTGTTTCGAATTTCGATATTCGAATTTCGGATTTAAGGATGAAAGGAGTGTAGTAGAGATGGGTAGTTCGAGTAAGAAATACGTCTACTTCTTTGGCGGCGGCAAAGCGGACGGAAACGAATCGATGAAGAACCTGCTGGGCGGCAAGGGAGCGAATCTGGCCGAAATGGCGGGACATCCCAAATTGAGATTACCGGTGCCACCCGGATTTACGATAACGACAGAAGTCTGCGCAGCCTATTATAAAAACAATAAAAAATATCCGCCTGAACTTAAAGCGCAGGTCGATAGCGCGATGGCGAAGATCGAAAAAATTATGGGGAAGAAATTTGGCGATCCATCAAATCCTCTTCTTGTTTCAGTCCGCAGCGGCGCGCGTAGATCGATGCCGGGCATGATGGAGACGGTCCTCAACGTGGGCCTGACCGAGAAGACGATCGCCGGACTTATAAGAGAGACCGGCAACGAGCGGTTTGCATACGATGCATATCGCAGGCTTATAATGATGTACTCTGATGTTGTCATGGAGAAGGCTGCCGGTATCGAGCCAAAAGGCAAAGGCATCCGCAAGATCCTGGATGAGAAGCTGGACCAGGCCAAGCATTCAAAAGGTTATAAATCCGATACCGATCTGACCGCAAACGACCTTAAGGCGCTCGTCGCTGATTTTAAAAAGACAGTGAAGGAAGTCCTGGGCAAGCCGTTCCCTGACAATGCTGAAGAGCAGTTGTGGGGCGGGGTGGGCGCAGTTTTTTCGAGCTGGAACGGCAAGAGGGCCGTCGAGTACCGCCGCATCGAAAAGATCCCTGACGAGTGGGGCACGGCTGTTACCGTCCAGACGATGGTATTCGGCAACATGGGAGATGATTGCGCGACCGGCGTTGCCTTCAGCCGTAATCCCGGTAACGGCGAGAACCAGTTCTACGGCGAGTATCTTGTGAATGCGCAGGGCGAAGATGTCGTTGCCGGGATCAGAACCCCGGGCCCTATCAATGATTATTCGAAGAATGAACAGAGTAAAACCCTTCCTACCCTTTCGAAGATAATGCCGAAAATATACAAAGAGCTGGACAGTATCAAGGGCCGCCTCGAGGGCCACTACAAGGACATGCAGGATATAGAATTCACGATCGAAAAGGGCAAGCTCTTCATGCTGCAGTGCCGCGTCGGAAAACGTAACGGCGTATCCGCGGTGCGCATGGCGGTCGACATGTATAAAGATAAATTTATTAATGCCGAAACCGCCATCATGCGCGTCGCGCCGAACCAGCTCGTCGAGCTTTTGCTGCCCATGATCGATCCGAAGGCTGAATTAGCTACGCCTCCGATAGCAAAGGGCCTGCCGGCAGGCCCGGGCGGGGCGATCGGGCGCGCGGTCTTCACGTCGAAAGACGCAGTCGAATGGGCCGCGAAAGGCGAGAAGGTGATATTAGTGCGCGAAGAGACTTCGCCCGAGGACGTCGACGGGATGCATAAGGCCCAGGCCATCCTCACGAGTAAAGGCGGGATGACTTCGCACGCGGCGCTCGTTGCGCGCGGCTGGGGCAAGTGCTGCATAGTCGGCTGCACCGACTTTGAGCTGGCGGACGATAATAAGTCGTTCAGGACGAAGAAGGGCAATGTAATAAAGGAAGGCGACTGGATAAGCCTGAACGGAACTAAAGGGCTGGTATTTAACGGCAAGCTTCCGCTGGTGGACATAGACCTTGACAACAACAGATCATATACCGAGCTCATGAAGCTCGTCGATAAGATAAGGACTTTAAAGGTCCGCACGAATGCGGATACTCCGAAGGACGCTGGACAGGCGATGAAGTTCGGCGCTGAGGGTATAGGCCTTTTCAGGACGGAGCACATGTTCTACGGAGAAGGGAGCGATAAGCCGCTCTTCTTATTGCGAAAGATGATCATGTCGAAAAGTCTGGCCGAACGCCGCAAAGCGCTCGACGAGCTATTCCCTTACGTGAAGAGCGACGTTAAGGCGACCGTCGAGGTGATGAAGGGATACCCGGTCACGATACGCCTCCTCGACCCGCCGCTCCATGAGTTCGTCCCCAACAGCGAAGACAGGCTCGAAGAGCTCGCGAAAGAACTGGGCGTTGACATGTCAGAATTAAATAAACGCGCGGAAAGTTTACGCGAAAATAACCCGATGCTTGGCCACCGCGGCGTGCGCCTGGGCATAACGTACCCCGAAATAACGGAGATGCAGGTGCGCGCGATAATGGAAGCGGCCGCGGAACTTATTAATGAAGGCAAGTCGGTCTATCCTGAGATAATGATCCCGGTCACTTGCACGAAGGCTGAGCTTGACAATCAGAAGGCGATAGTCGAAAAGGTTGATAAAGAAGTTTGCGCGAAGTTCGGATTGAAAAAACTGCCATACATGTACGGGACGATGATCGAGATACCGCGCGCGGCGCTCCAGGCTCACTCGATGGCCGAGACGGCCGAGTTCTTCTCGTTCGGCACCAACGACCTTACGCAGATGACCTTCGGGTTCAGCCGCGACGATATCGGTTCGTTCCTGCCCGATTATCTTAATTCGAAGATCCTTCCCGCCGATCCGTTCCAGACGATCGACCAGGACGGCGTGGGCGAGCTTATGAAGCTCGGCATCGATCGCGGCCGCAAAACGCGTAAAGATCTGAAGGTGGGGATCTGCGGAGAGCACGGCGGCGATCCGGATTCTGTCAAATTCTGCCACCGCGTCGGAATGAATTACGTGAGCTGTTCACCGTTCCGGGTTCCGATAGCGCGCCTCGCCGCGGCGCAGGCCGTGGTCGAGGGTAAAAAGAGGTAGGAGTGTTATGGACGCCATCAGACTATATCTGAAGGACATAAAGAAAATCTCGCTTCTCACTCCTGAGGAAGAGATATACCTTGCCAACAGGATCAAGAAAGGCGATAAGCAGGCGCGCGTCAAGATGATCCAGGCGAACCTGCGGCTCGTAATAAATATCGCGAAGAAGTATTCGCACCTCGGCGTATCTATACTCGACCTGATCGAGGAAGGCAACCTCGGTCTCATGAAGGCTGTCGAAAAGTTCAATCCTAAAAAAGGATACAGGTTTTCGACATACGCCGCCTGGTGGATACGGCAGTATATCTCGCGGGCGATAGCCAATCAGGGCAAGACGGTCCGGATGCCTGTCTACATCATCGAGCTTCTCATGCGTTTCAAAAAAGTCCAGGACCATCTCACCAATGCCCTCAAGAGAAAGCCTCGCCTGAACGAGATCGCAAAACGGATGAGCCTTCCGATGAAACGGGCCAAGCAGCTCAATAAGATGGCGGCCGGGACTTCGAGCCTGAATGCCCCGGTGGGCGAGGAGGGCTCGACCGAATTCCTGGACCTCATCGAGGATGAGAACATAGTCTCGGCGGTAGATGAGCTCTCGAACTTTCTTACCCAGGAGAGGATCAAGCTGCTCCTCGAGAAGATGTCGAAGAGGGAGCAGAAGATATTGTCCTTGAGGTTCGGGTTGAAGGACGGCGTGTCGCATACGCTCCGGGACACAGCCAAACATTTTGGCATTACGAGAGAACGCGTCAGGCAGATAGAGTCTGCGGCCATGAAGAAGATGCGGGAACTGATGGCCCAGCAGGAGAAAGAGGTCGCTTTAAAGCAAAAATAACAAGAGGGGCATGAAGATGGACAGCCTTAAATCGGCGATACGCGACATACCCGGCTTCCCCAAAGAAGGCATAATCTTTAAAGATATAACGACGCTTCTAAAAGACAAGGCAAAATTCAAAGAGGCTGTCGACGCCTTTGCGTCAAAATTGAAAGGTAAAAAAATAGATGCGATCTTAAGCGTCGAGGCCAGGGGATTTATCTTCGGCGGCGCGCTCGCTTACAAGCTGGGTACGGGCCTGGTTCCGGTAAGAAAGAAGGGCAAGCTTCCTTTCAAGACATATAGCGTTACATATGACCTCGAGTATGGGAAAGATACTCTGGAGATCCATCAGGACGCCTTTCCGAAAGGTTCCAACGTCCTCATAGTCGACGACCTTCTTGCCACTGGCGGGACGAGCCGCGCCGTGATAGACCTCATAGAAAAAATGGGCGGGAAAGTCGCCGGGCTCGCCTTTCTGATAGAGCTTTTGCCTCTCAAAGGCCGCGAGAAGCTAAAAGGCTACGACGTGATCTCTCTTATCCGGGACGAATACTGCTAACACATAATACGAATGTACATACTCGGCATATCATGTTTTTACCATGATTCGGCGGCGGCCCTCATAAAAGACGGCGACATAGTAGCTGCCGCCCAGGAAGAGCGCTTCACGCGCAAAAAGCACGACCAATCATTTCCCAAGAATGCCGTGAAATACTGCCTCGAAGAGGCCGGCATCACCTCGAAAGATATCAGTTACGTCGCCTTCTACGACAAACCCTTCATCAAATTCGAGCGGATCCTCGAGACCTACCTGGCATACGCGCCGCTGGGCATACGCTCATTCATAAGAGCGATCCCCTTATGGATCAAAAAGAAGCTTTGGATGAAAGAGCTTATTAAAGAAGAGCTGCAGTATGAAGGGCCGATACTATTTCCCGAACACCACGAATCCCACGCCGCGAGCGCATTCTTTCCGTCTCCATATAAAGAGGCGGCAATACTTACGATGGACGGCGTAGGCGAGTGGACGACCGCGAGCTTTGGCGCAGGCGCCGGCAATACCATATCGATAAGATCCGAGATACGTTTTCCGCATTCTTTAGGCCTCTTATATTCCGCATTCACCTATTATACGGGCTTCAAGGTCAATTCCGGCGAATACAAAGTGATGGGGCTTGCGCCGTACGGCAAGCCGATTTACAAAGACCTGATCCTCAAAGAATTGCTCGATCTAAAAACGGATGGCTCTTTTAAATTGAATATGAAATATTTCAATTATTGCGCAGGCCTTACGATGACAAACGGCCGTTTTCATAAACTTTTCGGCGGAGCGCCCAGAAAACCTGAGACGAAGATAACTCAGCGGGAGATGGACCTTGCCTCCTCCATTCAGGAAGTCACCGAGGAGATAATGCTGCGCATGGCGCGGCATATCCATAAATCAACGGGGAAGAGGTACCTCGTGCTCGCCGGCGGCGTTGCGCTCAATTGCGTCGGGAGCGGCCGCATAATACGCGAAACGCCGTTCAAGGAGATATGGGTCCAGCCTGCGGCCGGAGATGCGGGCGCTGCGCTCGGCGCGGCGTTATTCGTCTGGTATCAATGTCTCGGCAACGCCCGCTCAGCCGACGATAAAAATGACTTCATGAAGGCATCTCTCCTCGGCCCTGAATACACGAATGAGAGAATAGAAAAATTCCTGAAAGCAAAATCGATACCGTACGTAAGATTGGCCGATACAGAGGTGCCGGAAAAAATAGCCGATCTCATAGCCAAGGAGAAGGTCATAGGATGGTTCGAAGGCAGGATGGAGTTCGGCCCCCGCGCTCTAGGGAGCCGTTCGATAATAGGCGACGCGCGATCTTCAAAGATGCAGGAGACGATGAACATGAAGATAAAATTCAGGGAATCCTTCCGGCCGTTCGCGCCGTCCGTCCTTGCAGAAAAAGCATCCGAATATTTTGAGCTCGATATCGAAAGCCCTTACATGCTTCTGGTTGCTCCAGTCAAAGCGACTCACAGGCGCTGCATGACGAAAGACGAGGAGAAGCTCTTCGGCATAGATAAACTGAACGTCGTCAGATCTGACATACCCGCTATCACGCATGTCGATTATTCAGCCCGCATACAGACTGTCGACAGGTCCCGCAATCCTCTTTACTACGATATGATAAAAAAGTTCTACGATAGATGCGGATCCCCGGTTATAATAAATACTTCTTTCAATGTGCGCGGCGAGCCGATGGTGGAAAATCCTGAGCAGGCGTATCTCTGTTTTATGCGCACAAAGATGGATTACCTGGTGATGGGCAATATACTTTTGGACAAGGCGCTTCAGGCGCCGCTCGATAAGGATTCAGACTGGCTGAAAGAGTATGAACTGGACTAATAGAAGTAGTGCACCCTTAAGGGTGCACTGTGATTCAGGAAGAGTATTATGCTTGATGAGCTGACGAATATAAAGAGCGACAAGAAGAATTTACGCGAGTTCGGCCTGACAATAGGGATAGGTCTTTTGCTCTTTGGCGGTTTTGCTATGTGGCGCGGGAGGACGACAACTCCGTATCTTTTGACGGCCGGCGCGGCATTCATTGTGTTAGGCCTGACGATACCGGCCGTTTTGAAGCCGCTGCAGAAATTATGGATGGGGCTCGGTATAGTTCTGGGTTTTTTTGTAAGCCGCGTTATTCTGTCGGTCCTTTTTTATGGAGTTATGACCCCGATAGGCTTTATCATGAAGATGCTAGGCAAAGACTTATTGGATGAGCGTATAGATAAAACTAAGACTTCTTACTGGCACGAGCGCGATATTGCCGTAAAGCCAAAAGAGAGTTACGAAAATCAATATTGATCCGGCGCCTTATAACAGGGGAGAGCATATAAGATGAAGATGAGCATTTTAAAAGAGTTCTGGGGATTTTTGAAGACGCGTAAAAAATGGTGGCTATTGCCTATCGTTATAATGCTCGTCCTTTTGGGCCTGCTCATCGTATTGACCGAGGGCAGCGCGCTCGCCCCGTTCATCTACACCTTGTTTTAGATAAAATGAAAAAAGAATATATCTTCTATCCGGTAGCGGTTCTTCTTGCCTGTGTCCTGACGCTACTTGCTATAGAAATATTTTTAAGGATCTTCTTCGGGTTTCCGCACGGCTCGTTCAATTATCTCCTTTCCGCGAAGTCCGGACTATATCCCAGGAATTCCACCACCGTCATGAGCTACGGTTTCAAGCCATTCTATGTAAAATCAAACTCATGGGGTATGCGAGGCGAGGACGTGCCGTTTGAAAAGACTAAAGGGAAGAGAAGGATCGTCGCGCTGGGGGACTCTGTAACCGACGGTTTCTTCGTAGAAAATGACGAGACATATCCGCATTTTCTAAGGGCTATACTGAACGCTTCCGGCTATTCCGCCGAAGTTTTGAGCGTTGCCAAGGGCGGAGGGTCGATAGACAAAGAGTATGCGCTCCTTAGATCCATCATGCCGCTTAAGCCCGACATCGTTATCCTGACTTTCGTCAATAATGATATCGCGGAGATACGAGGGCATTCGAGGCAAGAGTTATTGGATATGAAGCCGTGGAAAAATTATAATTTTATGCAGGAGTGGTTCCTGACGAAGACGGCCGTCGGAGAGCTTGTTGCGGACGTTAAGTTGAGGATACGGTATAGAAATTACAGGCGTTCCGACAGAGGCAGTGCAGATATTGCCGGGACCTATTCGGAAAAGAGTGGCGGGGATGTTGCCGGCAATCTTAAGGTATTCGAGGAAAAGTTCGCAAGCGCCGAAGGGCTTGTGACGCATGAGCCGTTCTCTAAAGAGACGGAATCGCTTGTCGATAATTATTTCTTCGCGCTAAAGAGCGTTAATGAATTTTGTATCAAGCATAATGCGCGGCTGGTGTTTGTTTATTTTCCGGACTATTCTCAAGTTTACGATCCGTCCGTGTCGTTTGAGATGAGAGACATTTTGAAGAGTGCATGCAAAAATATGGATATCCCGTTCCTGGATCTTACAGGGGCGCTTAAGGAGGCCGGGGTGGGGAGGGTAATACATTTTGCGCCTTATGATTTTCACCCAAACGCTGAAGGCAACCGCGTCATAGCGGAAGCAGTAGCCGGTTTTGTCCGGAAAATCGATAGATAGCGGTATCGTGATTTGACACCACCGCATTTTTCAGGTATACTCATCAAAACTGATGTTAAACCGAAAAGAAAGGACGAGGTGAATATGGGAAAAAAGCGTAAAGCATTTTTCATCATTTCAGTTGTATTCTTTACGGTTTGCATTGTCTCAAGCGTCCCGGCCTATGCCGGTAATGGCACGCGCCTCTTGGGATTTAGCGCAAGAGATTCAGGCATGGCCGGTGCTACTACCGCTTCATCAGAAGATACTTCGTGTCTGGTGAGAAATCCGGCCGGCCTTGTGCGTATCGGGAACAGGGCTGACGTAGAGTATCTGAACCTTATCCCTCACGACGTTACGATGCATACGGAAGGGCCGGGCCTTGCCGCTCTTTTCGGCCAGCCGCTCGCGAACGTAGATCACAGACAAAAGAGCACGACTAACTATGTACCTGCGGGGGATGCCGGAATAAGTTATCGTATTCCTGGGACGGATAAGTATCCTGTATCGGTAGGATGCGGTATATTTTCTATAGCGGGGTTGGCAGTTAGCTATCCTTGTCCAAGGATCAATCAGGCTTTAGTCGGAGCTTATGATAGGATGATAGGTTTGATGAGCTTAAGGATCGCGCCCGGCATAGCGGTAGCCTTTAACGACAAGTTATCGTTTGGCGCCACCGGCAACATAGGTATCCAGGGATTAAAATCGGACTTAGCGACTACCACTATTAATGCTGCTGCCTTTACCTATCCGGAAACAGCAGGCTCGGGAAAATGGGATTTCGTGCCGGGGGGAGGGTTCACGGTGGGCCTTCTTTATGAATTTAATAAAATGCTCAACCTCGGGGCGTCTTTTGAAAGCCCTACCTGGATGGGGCACCATTATAAGTATAAAGACACCCTTCCCATTATCGATGAGCCGCCGATAATAAACGTTGGATTATCTTTGAAGCCGGTAAAGAATTTTGAATTTACGTATGATACGCGTTATATCAACTGGACAAATGTGAAGATAGCCGAAGAAGGCCCGGGAAACGGCGGTTTCGGATGGCAGGACCAGTGGGTATTCGCGGTAGGCGGCGAATATACGTTTAAGGAC
>Ga0315284_10007725_pt1 | contig 15354 bp, 21 predicted proteins | sample YL17G09_16_MG_FD_203696 | JGI IMG/M metagenome (GOLD analysis project Ga0315284, IMG submission 203696) | Sediment microbial communities from Yellowstone Lake, YNP, Wyoming, USA - YL17G09_16 | ecosystem: Environmental > Aquatic > Freshwater > Lake > Sediment | place: USA: Wyoming | collected... | reverse complement strand
ACAGGAACTTCTATCACTGATTCAGGTTTAACTGTCAGGAGAATTCCTTTTGCCGCGGCTGGAGGATTACTAGATGACGATGCTAATTTAAATTTTAATGATACTACCAAGCATGTAGGGATTGGCATAGCGGCACAACCCGAATGTGTATTGGATATTGCTGAAACACCGACATTCCAATTAGGAGTCCAGTCAGGGGAATATATAAGTTACTCTCACGCTCCGGCTGGAGCTTTGGGAGGAACTTGTAATGCCATCGGTTCTTACATCCAATCAAGATGGGCAAGCGACTTAGATGGTTCTGCTCTTGGATATATCTATGGTTCAAAATTTGAAGCGATAGGATCTGCTGGTTTCGCAGGGGCGATTAACACTCTATGTGGAGGATATGGAATAGGAAGAAACCAGTTAGCGGCAACAGCAACCACTGTCATCGGATTTCAGGGAACTATAATCAATGATGATATAGCGACTGAAAACGGGAATATAACTTCCGCTTATAGCTTCTTGGCCAGCGGATATACAGACAAGGGAACAGGAGTTATTGCTACCCGTTATGGGCTTTATATTGAAGATGTAACCGGAGGCGGACTTTTAACTAACCAATATGCAATCTACTGCCCAGCTTTGGCGGCCGCTTCAGGAAACAATTATTTTATAAAAAACATATCGGCAACTTCTGATTTTGGTTCTGGGGCTATCATAACCACTGGAGCATTAACAAATGTAGCAAGTTATAACGGATTAGTCGTAACGGCTAACACCGGCGCAATAACAACCGGAACTTGGAATGGAACAGATATAGCAGTAGCAGATGGCGGAACTGGATTAGGCGCAATAGCCGATGGTTCTGTTTTAGCAACTAACGCAACTAACGTCTTATCAGCTATCACTTGGCACGCAGCAGGAACTAAGATTTTAACTAATATAGACGGGACTATATCTTGGGAGGCGGCAGGAGCTGGAGCACCAACTGCTTGGGATGATATTGGTGACCCAGATGCTGATGGAACTGTTGCTTTCGCGGGGTTTGAACAGACTTTGACTTCAACTTTAAATGAGGCGGCGCACACTACTTTAACAATTTATAACAGCACTGCTGACTTAACGGCGGCAGTAACACTTTTAAAATTAACCTATAAAGATGATGGAGATGCTGATGGGACATTCTTAAATTGCCTTGATAACAATTCGGGAGATAGCAAGTTTAGCATTGGAGCAGATGGCAATACTTTAATAGCTGGAACTTTAGGAGTAACAGGGGCAATAACCGGAAATGTAACAGGTAACTGCTCTGGAACAGCCCTGACAGTAACCCAAGCGGCACAAGCTGCAATTACTTCTTTAGGAACTCTTACAACCCTGACAGTAGATGACATAACGATAAACGGAAACACAATATCTTCAGCTGGAGCTTCAACATTAGCTATCAACCCTACCGCAGGTCAGGTTATAACATTTGATTCAACAGTTACTTTAGATGCTGGGGTAATTGGAGGGATAACAACTCTTGATGGAACAGCACTTCACGCTACCACTTTATTGACAGACCACATCGGAGAACACACTGGAGCACATACTATCGTTTTAGATAATAACTGGACAGCCGCAGGAAGGACTTGTGCTGATGCAGGTATTTTAACAACGGTAGATATAAATGGAGGAAGTGTAGATGGTGCAACAATCGGTGCAGCTTCAGCTTCCACAATAATTGGAACTACCATAACGGCTAACACTGGATTTTGTGCTGATGTTAATGACGGCTCTTATTTAGGAGTTTCAGGGACTGCTTTTTCTGATTTATTCTTAGCAAGTGGAGCTGTGATAGATTTTCTTGCTGGAGCTGTAACTATAACTCACTCGGCTAATACACTTACCATAGCTGGAAGTGCTTATACGACTTTAGCTCTTGGAGCAACAAATATAACTTGCACAGGAACAATAGATAATTTAACAGCAGCTCACGTTACTACTTTATCGGTTGACCATATTGGCGAACATACCGGTGCTCATACAATTACTTTAGATAATGTATTAACTTCAGTAAATATCTTACCCGCCGCAGATTCTACTTCTGATTTAGGTTCATCTGCTCCAAAGTATTTTGCTAATGCTTATTTAGATAAAGTATTTCTTAATTCAACAGCTACCTTAGACGGAACAAGTGCAGGAGTAATTACTGGAACTGGAGCATTGACTATATCATTAGATATGGGATTAGTTGCTACTAAAAAGATTTATTTTGATGGTATAGCAAGAACAGGAGATACCTATATTTATGAATCGGGGGCTAATGTTTTAGACATATACGCTGGTGCGGCGAATATCTTAAAATTAGGAGCAGCAACCGCTACATTTGTGGCTGGTGCTGTAGTAAAAGCAGATCATATAGCAGAAACTACGGGAGCTCACACGATAGTATTTGATAATACCATAACAGCAGATAATATAATTGCCAATACTGGAATAAAACCAGACGCAGACGGCGGGGCTTATCTTGGACAGGCAGGAACAGCTTTTGCAGATTTATATTTAAAAGAAGGCGGGACAATAAATTGGGATTCAGGTGATGCAATTATTACCCAGACTGGAAACGACATAACTATTTCTGGCATTACTTCTTTCGGATTAGGAACATCAACGGCAGTTACTCTTGGAACAATAGAGTTAGGAGCGGCAGCAGATACTACCATTACAAGAAGTGGAGCTGGAGCAATTCAAGTTGAAGGTGTTCAGGTTCTTTTATCTGGTGCAGCTTTAGGAACTCCATCAAGCGGAACAATTACAAATTGTACTGGACTTCCCGCCGCTGCTGTTTTGGCTGGTTCTTTGGTTGCCAATATGGAAGCATCTGACCACGGAACAGCAGCAACAGATATGTTAGTTAATGTTTGTTATGGGACTGGTGCACCTCCTGATGCGAACACTACAACCGAAGGAACTATTTATTTAACATATACTCCTTAAAAGGTCGTTAATTAATTAATTAATATAAATTTATGGCAACAAGTTTTACAAAAATTAACTCGTTCGTTGAGAATTTAGCGGAAAAGCTTATTGATTTAAGCGGAGCCGCTTTAACAGTAGCTTTAACAAACACAGGTCATACTGCAGCTTGGGATGAGTTGGCAGACCTAACAGAGGTTAGTTATGCTAATTGTTCGTCAAGAGTCATCACTGTAAGCACTTCTGCCCAGACATCAGGAACATACAAATTGGTATGTGCTGATTTGACTTTAACTGCTTCGGGAGCAGTCGGACCATTTCAATACATTTATATCTATGATGATGGTTCAACTGGCGACAAACTAATTGGTTATTACGATTACGGATCAGCAGTTACAATGGCAAGTGGTGATACTTTCAAGATAGATTTTGATGGTTCAGCAGGAGTGTTAACGATAGCTTAATAGTGGTGAATTACATAGATGAGAAAGAGTGTATAGAAAAATGAAGAAGATTCAAATATCTTTAAACTATTGCAATATAATATTATTATGCCAGACCCAATTTCAATAAATTTAATCTATGGCAATAGCATACGATTCAGCGGGAGCAGGTAGTGGAACAGAAACCAACCTTGCTTCATTAGATGTAGTCTGTCCAGCAACAATAACTGCGGGCGATATTCTTATTGCTCACGTTATTTATACTGGCACAACCACAGGCCCATCAACGCCCGCTAACTGGACGGCTTTATACGGACCAGCAAATGTAGGTGCTACCACCGCAACAGCAAGACATTGGGTATTTGGGAAAATCGCAATCGGAGATGAAGACGGAACTACTATCGGTTTTGGAACAGCAGGAGGAACTGAAGGCCGTGCAGGAAGGATTTATAGATTTACAGGTAGGGTATCAGGAACGATTGCTCAATGCGTTCCCTCTGCCAGTTTTTCAACTACTGCTCACGATACTGACCCTCAAGGCCCGGCAGTAACTACAACCTTAGCCGGTGCTTTGGCAGTTGCTTGTATGTGTCAGGACGATAATAATACCGAGGAAGCTATCGTAAATATGACTGGTGGCACTTGGGGAGGTCACATTGAATACTCAAATGCCACTTGGGGACCACAAGGAATTGTCCTTTACTTAAACACCGCTACTCCTACTGCTAACCCAGGAACTATTACTGGTGGAGCTATGGTTGCCGCCAATGATGAGGCAGGAACGATTGGATTTGAAATAAGAGCCACTTCAATTACTCCACCTACCACAGTCCTTGATACCCCCGACAACAACGCTACAGGAGTAAGTATAACCCCAGATTTGCTCTTTACAGGAACAGACGACAGTTCAGATGAAGTGGAATATGAGGTACAGGTGGATACGGCAGTAGGGTTTAATAGTGGTGCTGGTTCTCTAATAACAAATTCCACAACTCGATATGAAGAGGCGATGTATGCTGGTTCCATGATTAAAAAGGGACAGTCGTTTACTGGGATTGCAACTAATCTAACGGCATTAAAGGTAAACCTAAAAAAAGTAGGAAGTCCCACTGGTACTATAACAGCATATTTATATAATGCTAATGCGGGTCCTGCCTATGCCCCTACTGGTGGGGCTTTAGCGACTTCTACTAATAGTATAGATGTAAATACTGATTTAACGACTAGTTATCAGCAAAAAACTTTTAATTTTAATAATTATACGTTATCAGCGGCAACGGTATATGTTATAACTTTTGAATTTACAAGTACAAGTTCTGATTCGTCTAATTATATTTCTTCTTATTATAGTGGAGATTCAATTTCAGGAAATCGTTCTACTTATGTTTCTTCGTGGGGAGGAAATACTTCCTATGATTGTGAATGTGAAATATGGACTTCAAGTGGTTCTGGTCCCCTCCTTGACATCCTCTCCTCCACCGAAGACCCCTCACACTTTGCAGGCACAGGTTCTCCTTCTCCTTTTCCTTCAGGAAATCAGATAACTTATTCGGTTCAGGCGGCGGCAGGATTATTAAATAACACGGCTTACTATTGGAGAGTAAGAGCCATAGACCCTTCAGGAACTAATACTTGGGGTGCGTGGAGTTTAGGTGATGCTTCAGACGGATATAATAAGTTTACGACTGTGGCGGCGGGAACTTTAACAACAATGGCAGTAACAGTAGGAGCTTTTACACTAACAGGGATAACTACAGGATTTCTTAGACCAGTTAGAAATATGATAGCCAGTCTTGGGCAATTCACTTTAACAGGTGTAACAGTAGGTTTACTTAGACCAATTCGAAACATGGTGGTGAGTGTAGGAGGTTTTACCTTGACTGGTATATCAGTAATATTTAATAAAACTCTTAGCATAATAGCCAGTGTGGGACAATTTACTTTAACGGGGATAACAGTAGGACTATTGAGACCAGTCAGGAATATGGTTGTAACTACGGGTGAATTCACATTAACTGGCATAGCAGCAATATTAAGCTACATTTCCATTGCTGGCACAAATATGCAATTAAATATTGCAGATGCTTGGAAGAATGTTTCATCTGCAAAACTAAATATAAGCGATAGTTGGAAAAATGTAATTAAAATACAAAAAAATATAGGTGATGTTTGGAAAACAATCTTTGAACCATAATAAGCGGTAAAACAAAATGATCGAGGATACTATATTAGAAATTTCCAAGAACGGAGCTCCGGTAACGATAGTCCTTATAGCTCTTTATGCTATTGTCCGCTATTTGATTGAAAAACAATCGGAACGGGACAAACAAACTATCGCTTTTATAGAAAGGCAGGAGATGAATTTCAAGAACACGATTGATAACCATTTAGATGCCCAGAAAAAATCGATGGATAATTTAACGGCTGTTACTGACCAGCAAAATAAAGTTAATAGAGAATTACTGGAGTATTTAAAAAAGTGCAACGGAAAATAATTATATCTTTTATGATATATTTAGAAAACTTTATCCCCGAAAAAGTAGGATATGTAATTCCCATCGGAGATTTACATTTTTCCGACAAAGCATTCAGGGAATTGAGTTATAAAAAACTTTTAGGTTATAGGGACTGGGTGAAAGAGAATCCCAACGCAAGAGTAGTTCTGGGCGGGGATATGTTTAATGTGGCTACTCGGGAAAGCAAGACTTCACCCTTTGGACAGAGAATGTCTATGAATGATGAAATGAAAGAGATTGTGGAGATACTTTCCCCGATCAAAAAACAGATAGCCGGAGCAATAGAAGGCAACCACGAGTTTAGGGCTATGGATTTTATGGATTTGTCCCTAACCGAAACCCTTTGCGGAAAACTGGACATTCCTTATATGGGAATTTCGGGGGTAATAAACTTTAAGGTAGGAAAAAAGGGAAGTAAGACTGGCGGCCAATGGCATCAAAATTACTATATCTATTTCCATCACACTACCGGAGGAGGCCAAACAATCGGCGGGGGATTAAACAGGGTAGAGAAGTTAGGAAACATAGTGGAAGGAGTTGATTGCTATTGCGGATTCCATAACCATAAACTTTCAATGGCCAAATCAATAATCTACCGGCCTAACCCTGATAGCAAAAAAGTAGAGGAAAGAGTTATCAGCCATCTTACTTGCGGAGGATATCTTCAATATGACGGTTCTTATGCGGAAAAAGGAATGTTAAGGCCGACTAAATTAGGAAGTCCGAGAATTCGGCTTGATGGCACAAAAAAAGATTTGCATATAAGTCTTTAGTTCTTTCTATGCTATTAGTGAGCGTGAATGCCAGCAAAAATTGGCTTGAACCTCTAAAGATGATAACTTGTTGCAGGGCGAAAGCCCTGTCTCGGTCTAAAAACCGTAAGCAACTTTAAAGAGGTTGACTTAAGAACACAGGTTGAAAGTCCTACAAAGTGTTCGGAGAAATACCGACCGCCAGGGAGGTGTATCCTTACCCATCATAAGGTTAAACCTTAAAACCGTTCGCTAATAGCACAGAGGGAGCTATACAATATTATGGTATAACCTCGTTTGAGGTAAATACCATAATAACCCTCTAAAGTTCTTTGAAGGTGAGATTTTGGGAAAAAGCACTCATCATATAATTCCTCGTAGTAGGCATGGCCCAAATAATGGTGAAAACCTCATTTCAGTAAGTTCAAGGAGACACAACTTATACCATAGTTTGTTTCAAAACGCACTTCCTGAAGAGATAGTGCAATTACTGAACATTGAGTTCTGGAATGAGCATTACCAAATCTCCATAAAGGAGGTGAAAATTGGCAAAATCTAATTTTCATCTCCCGTTTTTCTATCACGCAAGGATTGTGCAATAATTGCACATTGCAAGTATGTTCCAAAAAGGAACAAACTGGAGATATAAATATCCATATTTCAAATTAAACGTTAAATATGAAACAAGTAGGCAACTTATGACCAAAAACCGAAACAAGAGTTGTCAACAAGTTGTCTACATTAACTATATCCAATTATAGCCAAATGAAACTACTTTCAAAAATATGAAATTGGAGATATAAAAATCCATATATGCAAAAAATGAAGAAAACTGAAATAAGAAATATAAAATGTCCTTTTTGTGCCCAGACCATTAAGGGAAAAGTCCCAGAGGGTTTGAATTATAAAAAAATAATTAAACTAATCAATAAAATCAAAGTGGCAGAAGAAAAAAATCCTTATGACCCAACTGAAGAAGAAGACTGGGAAGAGGGCGATGACGAAGATTTTGAAGAACCCAATCTGGACTAGCTATTGACAAGACCTCTTGCTATGATAGGATGATAGAAGCATGAACAATAAAATCGATTTCGAACAATTTAATATTGAATTTGCGAAGTCGGTTTTGACTTCATACTTCAAAATGGCTAATCCTTCGGGGTTGGCTGTTTTGTTATAAAAGAACCATTAAATAAGAAAGAAGGGTAATCAATTTTAATTAGAGTCGTGGGGGGAGCAATTGTAAACCGACTATAAATAGTTTACAGGCGGGGTTGCCGAGAACCTAAAGATCGGCCGAAACGACGGAGCAAAAATTCCAGAGTTTCGTCTTCCCTGAACTTCAACAATAGTGTTGGGGGGAGGGGGGGGCGAAATCTCACTCTGGAGCAATAATTAAATAAATGTGGGGGATAACTTTACTTGACAATCTCTTTTGCTTTTGATAAACTGAAAATAGAGTGAATAACTATTATGAGAAAAGATACTATACAATTAAGAGAACAGTGGATTAAAGAAAAGTGGACTGAATATAAAAATAGATTAAGTATGCAAGATTTAGCAGAGATTTTTGGTGTTTCAGTTGGAAATATTTATAGAATAATAAAAAAACAAAATAATAAAAAACTATGAGCAAAATGGGAACATTTCAAGTATGCCAAAAATGCTTAGGAGCTATTTACAAGAGTGGTGTATTCGTTAGTAGGAAACAAGGATTAGGTTATAGAAAGTTAGGATCATATTTTCATAAGAGTTGTCTTTGGAAAATAAGGAATCAATTGCCTAGAGTTCAGATATTAACATTAAAGGTCGAATAACTAACCAAAAAAAATCAAATGAATAACACACAAGAAGAAGTAGAAAATAAGATAAAGACAGAATTTCGCAGCGAAGATTTTGAAACTCCCGAAGATGAAGCCCAGAGAATCAAAGATGAAGACATAGAACCCACGGAAAAAGACATACTAAAGAACCAGATATTATCAGACTTGGATATTATGAAAAAGGATGTGGATGCAGGATTTTATAACTTTTTGAATTGTGCCGACTATTTAAAAGCAATGAATAATATTTTAAGTAAGATTAGCAACTTGCTTGGAAATAACGAATTAGACGAAGCGAGAGTGCTTGATGAGAAAGTAGAAGAGTTAAGGCAAGAAAATTAGGTCACAGAAGGAGATGATTGAGAGCAACGAGGGATTGGGGTGACCTAAGCCAATCGAGCATTCAATCGTCTCCTCCTTATAAACACTATGAAAAATTATAGATTCAATAAAGAAAAGCATTTACATGAGATAGAGGTTGATGGAGAATGGAAGTCACTTACGGGTTGCACGACTATCTTAAGTGTATTGGCGAAACCTGCCCTGATTTCGTGGGCAGCCAAGATGGCAGTAGAGTATATTAGGGAGAATATCTTGAAGTTTGATTTATCCGATCCGAAACAATTTGAGCAACTATTGTTAGAAGCAAAATCGGCTCATACTAAGAGAAAAGAAAAAGCAGGAGAGTGGGGAACAGAGATACATTCTCTAATAGAAAATTATATCAAGACTGGAAAAGAGGATAAGAAGATTAAAAACTTCATTGATTGGGCAATAAAAAATAAAGTTAAATTTTTATCTTCTGAAAAAAATGTTTGGAGTGAAAAACTATGGATTGGAGGAATAGTGGATTTTGTCTGCGAAATAGATGGCCAAATATGGATCGGGGATATTAAGACTTCAGGATCGGGAATCTATCCTGAACATTTCTGGCAATGTTCTGGTTATGATCTAATGCTTAAAGATATGAATTTATATCCAAATGTCGCCGGATACTTAATCCTTAATTTGAAAGAAAATGGCGATATATTAGAGAAAAGGTCAATCTCTAACGGCGATAATACTAAAGCATTCTTGGCTTGCTTAGATATTTATCGCATTCAAGAAAAAATTAAAAATCAAGTAATATAATTTTATGATCTACAAAAAAACATTATCAATGGGTGCTTTCCTTAAAAAGGGTATTGATTTTAAGGAAGGAGAAATAATTGAGATAGCTAATGAAGGTAAAAAAATTGAAGGACAATTCGGAACACAAGATATTTTCTTAGTAAAACTAACCAACGGCAAGGAAGGGAATGTTAGTATCAATCAGACTTCTGTTAACAGTTTTATAGACGCATGGGGAGAGGATAGCATTAACTGGATAGGGAAAAAAGTTAAGACATGGAAAATAAAACAGAATGTAGCCGGTAAGTTTTTAGACGTATGGTATTTTTCGCATCCAGAAGCAGAATTAACAGAAGTGGGATTTGTCTTAAAAGATAAAGAAATAAAGAATAACGAAATACCAGTTATTGAAGAAGAAGATATAGATGTAAAAAATATACCATTCTAAACTTATGGATAAAACTATAAGAGAATACATAACTTTATATCAGAATGAAATATTAAAAGGAAATTTATTGCCTCAAAGGGCGGCGGAGATTTTAACTGAAATCTCCGCCCTTTTGGGTAATCTTAATGATGAAATTACCAAAAGAGATATTGAATATAACAAAATCCTTTTAGAGTGCTATAATAAAGAAACTACTGCTAATAGAGCTAAAATAAAAGCCAACATAACCCCCGAATATGAGTCTATGAGAACTGCCAGGAACACAAAAGAGTTAGCCATAGAACTTATAAGGTCATTAAAATATTTCCTGAAGTCGCAGGAAGAGGAAAGGATAGAGGGAAGATTTCAATAATATGACTAAGCAAGAATTTATAGACCAAAAAATCGTAGAACTTAAAAAATTGATGTATAAAGATGAAGATTTAATGGCCGAAGATGAGGAGAACGTATTCCGAAAATTCTTTATAAAATTTATTCAAGATTTAAAGGAGGTTGCAAAAAATAATGATTGCTGAAATTATCAAAATTTTATCTCCAACCCAATCAAGAAATGGCAATGCTTATGTCAGGGTAGAGTTTAAGGATGAAACCGGAAACTGGCTTAAGACTGACCTTTGTTATGATTACCGGAATTGGAGTAGATGGAAAAAATTATTGAAAGTCGGGAATAGAATTTTTAATCTTAAAAAGAAAGATGATTAGACGATTGATGCTGATTCATATCCTCATCTTTTAGAAGGTCGCAAAATAAATAAAATAATAATGCCTAAAACCGATGAAGAATGGTGTAAGGCAGGATATATATAATATGCCAACAATACCGCAAAGAGCAGGAGGGCTAATACCCTCGCCAAAAGACCCAAGAGACCTGCTCTTATCGGCAGTTTCTCCAAGCATAATAAGAATACCAAAAGAATGTCCTAATCCCTTTGATTTAGATATTTTGTTCCAGAATGGCTATCCCCATTGCGTAGGATATTCCTGTGCCGCAATCAAGCAGGAAAAAGAGTTAAGGGAAAAAGTGTCCCAGATTTTTGACGGAGATTGGATTTATAAAAAATGCAAAGAGATTGATGGATTTCCGAATATGCAGGGAACGTGGTTTAGAATAGGACTAAAAGTTCTCCAAAAGTATGGTGCTAAACCCTTGAACGGATTAGAAGATGAAGCTTCAAGATACAAGATAGGGACTTACGCTTTAGTTGACGATATGAGTTTTGAGGGATTGAAGAAAGCCATATTTGTAAATGGTGCTTTATTAGGTGCTTTTACGGGTTCTAACCAAGGCTGGCAGACAGCTTATATCAGACCCCCAAAAACAGGGGAGGTAACGTGGGGACACGCCATAACTTTAGTGGGGTATAACGAAAACTATCTAATAGGCCAGAACAGTTGGGGCAATACTTGGGGGGATAAGGGATTATTTTACATACCAAAAGACTATTTGCCATTTGAAGCGTGGGCGGTTTTAACTGATATATCTTCTGATATTAAAGAAGGTTGGATAGCTATGGAGTTTATCAGAAGCACTGGATTAACTGAAGGGGCAAGGGTTACTCCTATTACTGTTTTGAACTTCAGGGACAAGCCAGGTTTGGTGGGAAAAGTGATAGCCAGATTGAAACCATCTGACCAGTTAGAGATTACAAAAATCGGGGATAAAATTGATGGATATTCGTGGGCAAAAATTAAGATTATTGAATAAAGGTCGAGTAGTTAAGTAATTTCGGTAAAAATATGATTGGAAATTGGGATTTTTTAAAGAGTAGGAGATTCTGGGCCTTAGTTCTGATTGCTATTATAAAAGTTTTGGAATCAGAAACTATTATACCGATTTTTATCGGTGACCCTATTATTCAAGTATTGCTAGGATTTACTGTTATTGGAACTGTTGATAAAGTCGCTAAAGCGATTGTAGCGATTAAATAGCATGACACGAAATTTTTACTGGGGAAAGTAGTAATACTCTTAATACTTTCTTTGTGGGTATTAAGTCAGCCTCTTGCTGCCTCTGCCCCTAAAATTGAATATGGGAAGAATGAAATGGCAATGGTGGGTGGAAATTCTTTATTACCCATAACTGGGATTAAAGAAGAAATGATATTAGCCACCGTAACAATGTATAACAATTTATCCTGGCAGACGGATTCTACTCCGAATATAACTGCCAGTAACTCCCAAGTTAGGGAGGGAATAGTGGCCAATAATTGTCTGGAATTTGGGACTTTAGTTGAGATAGGAGGAAAAACCTACATTGTCGAGGATCGAATGAATTCAAAATTTGGATGTGGATACTTTGATATATTTTCCTTCAGCTTAGAAGAAGCAAGGGAATTCGGGAAGAAAGCGATGATTGTAACTATCTATAATTGATTCTTCTCTTACCCCTGAAAATCGGGGGTAAGAATAATAACCAATATTGTAGGGATAATAATAGGACTTAATTTGGGAGCTTTGATAGTTTATATTCTTTATTTAATAGCCGAAAAATATATTAACTAATTAATAAAAATATGAGTTGGTTTAATTGTAATATAGGAGATAAATTTTGTTCTCTATGCGGTTCTCTCGTAAAAGAAGAAACTTACGAAACTGATGATTTTAATAGGAAAACAGGGAAAAAAGTAAGAGAAAAATTGACTTATTGCACTAATTTTAGGTGCACAAATCATAAACACGATTTTTCTAATGGAAAATGTAGTTGTGGACATAAGAAAGATTATTTTAATGCAGATTAGCCGAGAAAATAAGTTTAAAAAATATAAATAGTTCTTTTTAAGCAACGGCGTGGTGAAATAACCAAGAGTGGAATTGCAAGGAGTAATAGCCAAAACGAGGCACTCTGCTATTCGCCGTTGCTTTAAGAGAATTATAAACCAATAGAGAGTATGACCTATCCTGAAGATTTTATAAATAAGGTGATATGTGGAGATTGTCTTTCTATTATGCCCGAAATCCCCGACAAGTCTATTGATATGATACTTTGTGATTTACCCTACGGAACGACTGCCTGTAAGTGGGACACGATAATTCCTTTTGAGCCGTTATGGGAGCAATACAAAAGGATTATAAAAGATAATGGTGCGATAGTGCTAACGGCTTCTCAGCCTTTTACAAGTGCTTTAGTGATGAGTAATATCAAGATGTTTAAGTATGAGTTATTATGGTTGAAGGAACAAGGAAACCAACCACAACTTTGCAATATACAACCAATGAAAGCTCACGAAAACATACTAATTTTTGGTAATGGAAAATTAACTTACAATCCACAATTTACAGAAGGCAAACCTTATTCTGATAATAGAAAATCTAAAAAAGGATTAGTTGTAAATAATATAAAACATTTAGGAAAAACTAAATTTTCAGGAACAGTTAAAAATAATGTTATAAAAAGATTTCCTTTAAGTTTTAGACAAATAAATTGTGAGAGAACAGGGTTACACCCCACCCAAAAACCAGTAGCCCTATTTGAATATCTTATCAAGACCTACACCAACGAAGGAGACTTGGTTTTAGATAATTGTGCTGGTTCGGGAACAACAGGAGTAGCTTGTAAGAAAACGGGCAGAAACTTTATCGGCATAGAAATATCCCCAAAGTATTGTAAAATCGCCCAAGAAAGATTAAGACAAGAAATATTATTATAAACCAATAGAGAGTATAACAAATAAAAATATGAAACAAAGAGAAATAAAATTTAGAGCGTGGGATAAATTGAGCAAAGTTATGCGTTATGGAGCAGAAAATAATTTAGTTATTGTTTTGGATAACCCAGATTTTGAAGTTAATCAATTTACTGGTCTCAAAGATAAAAACGGAAAAGAGATTTATGAGGGAGATATAATTAAAACCACTATGAAGCCAGAAATGATAAATGTATTATGGGAAGTGATTTGGGCAAAAAACGAAGATGGTAATATGTGGGGTTGGATGTGTAAAACAGCAGAGGGGAATTATATTTTAGATGATAGTTTACAAGAACACGGAGAAGTCATCGGCGATATCTATGAAAATCCTGAATTATAAACCAATAGAGATATGAAAAAATACCAGATAATTTATGCTGACCCACCATGGAAAATGAGATATACAATAGGTTTGAAAGATGGATTTCACGTTAGAGATATGCCATATCCTCAAATGACGATTGATGATATAAAGAAACTGCCCATAAAAGAAATTACAGATACAGATGCGATTTTATTCCTTTGGTGCATAGATGCCTATATTCCAGAAATTAAAAATATAATGGAATCGTGGGGGTTCAAATATATCACAGTTGGATTTGTATGGAATAAAACAACCCCTTCTGGTGGAGTAAATGCAATAGTTAGCCAATATACAAGAAAATCTTGTGAGATGTGTTATATAGGAAGAAAAGGAAAAATGTTAGTAAAAAATCCTTGTGGAACAGACCAATATATAGGGCAACAAAAAAGAAAACATAGCCAAAAGCCAGATGATATTAAAGACAGAATTGTGCAATTAGTTGGCGACTTACCCCGCATAGAACTATTTGCTCGCCAAAAAACAGAAGGTTGGGATGTCTGGGGCAATGAAGTAAAAAGCGATATAGAATTATAAACCAATAGAGATGAAAATGAAAATACCAAAGAAAATAAAAATGTTCGGATATGATTGGAAAATTATTGCCAAAAAAGACAACAATCACGCTTCTTGGAATTGGGATACACTTGAAATTGTTATCCCCCGAAAATTTTGGCAAGAAGAAATTATACACGAAATAGCAGAAGCAACCTTAACTCATCTTCAGTTTAGATTTTCAGGAATAGAAGGCGGAATGGAATATCAATTTTTATTTAACCACACTGGGCTTTGCCAATTCGCTAAAACGTTTTACCAGATTCTGCGGGATAATAACTTACTAACCTAAAATAATAAAAGTATGAAAAAAGAGATAAGATGGTTTCTATGTAAATTAGGACTACATAAATATCAAGTTGATACAGAGAAAATGATAGCTTTTTGCCCTTATTGTTGGGGAAAATGGCACGCTTCTTACGATATGACTTATGGGGATACGATTATTGGTAAAAAATGGAATTGTAATTGCGAATGTCATTACCAAGAACCTTATGGCTTTGTCCCTGAAGCAGATTGTCCGATACACGATTCTCTTAAAGAAGCTAAAGAAATAGCAAAAATTAGCGGAAAAATACAAATGCCGAAAGAAAAACCGCCAGAGGATTGGGAAAAAGAGTATAAAGAAAGATTTGCTTTTCCCGTGAGTAATGCTGACAATCCTACAATTTATTATAAAGAAAAATGGATAGACCAAAGAGATATTGAAATTAT
>Ga0315284_10007723_pt1 | contig 15359 bp, 10 predicted proteins | sample YL17G09_16_MG_FD_203696 | JGI IMG/M metagenome (GOLD analysis project Ga0315284, IMG submission 203696) | Sediment microbial communities from Yellowstone Lake, YNP, Wyoming, USA - YL17G09_16 | ecosystem: Environmental > Aquatic > Freshwater > Lake > Sediment | place: USA: Wyoming | collected... | reverse complement strand
AGCGGCCGCGTCTACAAATTGGACGCATCGGCCTACATCGATGACCTGGACGAGCATGTCGGCGGGCTGGTGGACCTGAGCCGTCTCACGGTCCAATGGTCATCGGAAGCGGACGGCCTCCACGCGACGGGGCCCTCCGTGATGTTGATATCGGGCAGCACGGTCAACAGCACCTACCGGCTTAAGACCGGCGAGATCCACCATCTGGTTCTACGGGTCACAGACAAGGAGGGCGCCACCGGGCAGCTGAACGTCACGCTTATCATCCGCGCCCAGGGGGTCACGACCAAAACCACCCTCCAGGAGGCGCCGTGGAGCGTGTGGCCGTTTATCCTGGTGATTGTCATTGTCGTGGCAACGGTAATTTATAATGTGAAACGGTCGAAAATATAGAATTTCACTATCGATTTCTTTGTTTCGACGATGATAATACCTAGTTCTTACAAAAAATGATATATACTTAGAATCGGCGGAAGAACATCACGAATGAATTTCACTATGCCTCCGATGATGACCTTCGCCCGTCTTGGGGTAACGGCAATCTTACTCCTGCTCGTTTGCCCGCTCGCTATTAATTTCTCCATAGCTGAATATAGGATTGGGGGCGAGTACCTTCCCGAGTGGGAAGTGAACCAATATTGGGAATATAGAGGCGCTACGGTAGAGCTAAGTAGTAGGGTATTATTCACGGAGATTGGCACGATTGGTACCTGCACAATCAAATTCGACATGGTTCTCACACCAGCAAGCATCGGCAATCAATCAAAATATACCGTCACAGATATCGATACACAGAGATCGGAGTATAAACTAGCAGAACAGGATAACGGATGGGAGAATGGGACCTACGCCCTCATTGTTGTGAACAACGGTGGTTGCCCGCAGTATCCCGTAGGTACTGTCTTCTCGTCCGGCTCTTACCAATCGACCAGTAGTATGAACGGAGAAGGATATTATGACATACAGAATATCAATTATAAGGGGGGCAATTACACATCCAATTGGAATATAGATGCGGGAACCGGCGTCGATGCTTGGCAATTCGCCGAGAAAGAGGACATCCAAGAGACATCGAACGATGAAAAGGTGATGTTCAAACCGGACTGGGACCAGGCACCGATGAAGCCTGGTGATAGTTGGGCCCAGACCAATCGATTCACCCGCGTGACACGATATGACTTTTCCTATTCTGGATCCATTACCAATGGTGGAAAAGGCATGAAAACCGAGAACAAATACTACAACCTGATCTGGACCGTTGCAAGCAAGGCCTCGAAGACCATTTCCTCCACTAAAAAGGGCTCCACGAATTTTTCGGACGCTTTAAAAATCATCCGGGACGGCTCTTACCAATGGGAAACTACCGATGGTTCCTATACGACGAGTGGCACAACCACCTCTGGGCCATACGAGGTCTGGTATGCAGGCGATGGCGACAACTTCGATGCAGGTTGGGCCATAGAGTTCAACGCGACAACGCACATAATCTACTCTAGCTACGTTGCCTTCATCAACACGAGGCCCACGTTCACCAGCCCGCCACAAGATACCACAATCAACTCCGATGAGGTTTGGAACTTCAAAAACACAATAGACTACGCGGTCAGCGACCCTGACCCAGGCAACGCCGGCCAGCTTGGCTACACCATCAAGAAGGCCCTGGGCACGAACACCAATGTCTTGAAGAACCTGACCATCGACCCCGACACGGGCGATATAACCTTCACGCCAAACCAGAAGGACGTCGCGGACGGCTATCAGATAACCATCAACGCAACGGACAGGTACGAAAAGGGCCCACTTGGTACCGAAGCGACCTTCACGCTGAACATCACGAACAAGAACCACTCACCGACGGTGAATACCAATATCGTGCAGAACTTCATCATGAAGGAGGGAGAGACCAGCACACCGGCCTGGAAGCTCTCGGATGCTTTCCACGATCCGGACATGGACGCGAATCCCCTGATGGGAAACGCGCCCTATGACCCCGCAGAGAAACTGACCTACTCGGTCGGCAACAACGGGTCCGTGAGGGTCCTATGTAAGGGCACGGACATCACCGCATTCAACAACTGTGCCGACATATCCTTCGCGGCCATCGATGGCAAGTTCCCGAGGGACATGCCGGTTGCCATGACAATCACAGCAACCGACAGGTCCGGCCAGAAGGTCTCGGACCAGGTCACTGGAACTGTCCAGCACATGAACCACGGCCCTCGGGCGATAAAAAATAATATCCCCATCGAGATGATGGCGAATTCCCCAATGACAACTGAACTCAAGACCTACTTCAAAGACCAGGATATAAACGTGGACAGCAGCTACGTCACGGGCGACACATGGAGCTTCGACCATGAGGGGAATGTGTATATCAAGGTCGACATAACGGGCAGCAAGGCCAAGCTGACGCCAGCTGTGGATTGGTGCGGGAAGGAGGAAATAACGTTCACGGCGACGGATAAAGGGGGGGCCTCGGCGCATATTATTCTCATGGTCGATGTCACTGGATGTGAAACCGGCATAACAATCGAAAGTGTCAATCCTACAACAGATCCGACGATATTCGAGACCATCGATGGTACGGATAGTGGTAAACCCGGTACGCAGAAGTTCAGTATTATGGCACACGAAGGCAATGACAATCTATCCTACAACTGGACGGTCGAGGGCGACGCCCAGAACGTTTACAATGTTGACACGCACACGAACGCGTACGTGTTCACGACCAACTTCGACTGCGACTTCGAGAACGGTAAGTTCTGCGGCGGGGACAGCTCCAAGACCTATTATGTGACGGTCTATGTCACGGACGGCGTCTTGGATGTCGAAGGCAAGAAGTGGTACATGACAATCAACAACGTGAATAGACGACCTATCATCGAAGGTGTGATTGTTACGTTGGTCCCAGAAAAGGGACAAAATGTCCAGCTACCTTTCACCAATTATGGTAACTATTCCCTTGAGTACGGGAAGACTTATGACCTCGATTCTAGTACGCTTATCAAAGACATGGATCAGCAGATCGGCCCTGGTCTACCCGGAAGCCTTGACGGCTTAACGATTGAATGGAAGTCTTCCGACGGCAAAGTAGCCCTGGGCCCAACCATTCGTGTTGGTGCTGGGACATCAAAACCGGTCACTATGAAATTGATTCCAGATGAAGTGAATCACATCACCCTCAAGGTCACAGATAGGCAAGGAGGATCAACCGATTATGACCTCACCTTGGTCGTCGGCAAAGCCCCACCTACAAAGATCATCAAATTGGATCTGCATTTGGCCATCGTATCGGTAATCGTGGCTGCTGTTATAGTCTTCTTTTTAAAGCAGAAAGCTACCAGGACGAGGAATCGGCCGAAAACTTGAAGGAATCCTGGCGTCCACCTTCACTAGGCCGCCAAACGATAATTATTTGTGTCATCGTTAAGTTCTGGATAGAGAAATGAACGAATTGACAAACAAGAACCTCACTGGTTACGAGGCGGTCTGCCACGGCATATCCCTCCGTTTCGGCAAGGGCATGGAATCCTTCCGCAAGAAGGAGAACGCCAGCGCGAGCAAGGAGCTACGGAACGCGCTGACCTTCACATCGGCCGGCCTCGAGCCATACGAGGTGGCCCTGACCGCCTACGTCCTCGCGTTCGCGGCCTTCATGGTTATGATATTCGTGGATGCCATCCTCTTCGTCCTTGTTCCCATGGACCTTCTGTCAACGGTCTTCTACATCCTCATCCCGACGGCCTGCATACCGCTCGGGATCCTGTCATTCCTGGCAGCATATCCAAAGATGCAGGCCCGAAGGCTGCGCAACAGGGCCCTGGGACGCCTACCCGAGGCCATCAATTACCTTGTCATGTCCATGAGGCTGACGCCGAGCCTCGACAGGGCCATAGACTTCGCGGCCGAGAACCTGGACGAGCCCGTGGCCTCGGCCATGAAGCGCATCCTCTGGAACGTTTACATGCGCAAGCACCACTCCATCGAGGAATCGTTCATCTCGTTCTCCTATGAATGGGGCGACTGGAACGAGGACTTCAAGCGGGCGCTCTATGCAATCAGGGCCGCGGAGCTCGAGAGGACCCAGGAGGGCCTGAACCGCGGCCTCGAGAAGGCCTCGGACATCATTCTGACGGGCACGAAGCAGACCATGGAAACATACACGGCCAAGCTCTCGGGCCCGACATTCATCCTCTTCGCCATGGGCATCCTGCTGCCAATGATACTCGGCTCCATGCTGCCCATGATGTCCGTCGGCGGCATGAGCATCGGGCCGGCCCAGCTGGTCCTCCTGATGGACGTGGCTTTTCCAATGATCTCCTTCGGCTATGCCTACAGCATCCTTGGCAACAGGCCCGGGACTACGCCCCCGCCGAACATTGTCGCTAAATCCGGGAGCAGGGCCCCTATCGTAGGCGCCGTGATCACCGCGGCCCTGCTGCTACCGTTGGCCCTGCCCCAGCTGGCCATGGTCTTCGGATGGGGATATCTTCCGATCCTGTGGGCCCTGGGCGGCGCCGTCTCCGTTTACACCTTCCTGACAGCAAGGGACATGAAACGGAGGCGCGACGAGGTCAAGAAGCTCGAGGACGAACTGCCAGATGCTTTGTTCCAGCTCGGCTCCAGGATATCCGAGGGCAAGGCCATCGAGGCCGCGCTCGAGCGGACCTGCGAGACCATGAAGGGGACCTCCATCGCTGCCCTGTTCCACAGGATGGCCCGCATACTCCAGATGACCAGGACATCACTGGACGAGGCCTTGTTTGGCAAATCCGGGATACTCAAGGATCATCCATCTCGCATCCTCAGAGCAACGATGAGGACTGTTGTCGAAGTCGTCAAAAAGGACGCGGTGACTGCGGGCCAGACCATCGTTGGCCTCAGCAACCACTTAAGGGACATGCGCAAGGTCGAGCACGAGATAAGGACGGAGCTGAGCCAGGTCATGGGCATGATGACCTCCACGGCGCTTATCTTCGCCCCTGTAGTTCTGGGCGTCACCAGCGCCCTGTATTTCGTGATGTCACATGTCATGGAGGGATTGAAAGGCGTATCTGCCGCCGGGTTCTCCTTCGGCGGCGGGCCCATCGTGCCCTTCGAGGCATTCGCATTCATCCTTGGCGTCTACCTGTTCCTGACGGTCCTCGTGATAACCTATTTCGTGTCGGGCATGAAGGAGGGGGACGACGCCGTCGAGCTGAGGTACCAGATTGGGAGGACGATGCCCGTGGCCCTGCTCATCTATTCCGTGGCGAGCATGGTCGGCGGGATGATGGTCTGATAGATTATATAACTACTTAGAATTAACAAAATAACATTTTAACCAAATCATAGAAATATCGTGATATTTTCAAAATGTTGGATTTTGTCAATATCGCTATATACTAAGATGTCGATTATTATTATTATTATTATTATTATTATTATTATTATTATTATTATCTTTCATCAATGGTAAAAATAAATCGCCAAGTCTACCACATTGCGAAAAATTTAAATATCTTTATACGTATTTATAGATTTACAGGTGGAGGGAAAAACGTGTTTGCAAAAACATCAACAATTATCTGTGCGCTCACTATGCTGACTACCGGATTCATGGGATGCATTCCTGTATCTGCAGAGAATGCAGGTGTAAGTTCTACAGATACATCAATTTCTCCACTCACACCCCCTCAAGAATCATATGTACTGCCTGAAAACGCAACACCATTAATAGGTGAACATATTTTGAACTATCAAAACTGGTATATCAATTGGTTAGATTGCGATTTGACCTGGCCGACTGGCGGGACTCACATTAAAAGCGTATATTATAATGGATTTTCAATGATTACTGCAGCATATCAACCAAATATAAGATATAAAATATATAATGATCAAAATTGGTATGACCTTCCAATAGCGGCGGCAAGTTCATGTTCTTATTGGTCCGGTGTTGACGGTCAAGGTAATATGCGCTATGGAAGCCAGATCACTTGGAACTTCCAATTGTATGGATATTCTTATCAAGTTATTTTCACACCATCGTTTGCATTAAACTCTAATAGGATTTTATTATATTTGGATTTTAGATACACAGGGCCATCTCTCCCACGAGGAATTACAAGTTTTGAAGGTTGGTGGTTAACATTTTATCCTCAGGGTACAGTTCGTTATCATAATGGTCAGACATTACACAATGAAATGGCTGATCAACCTGTTTATTGGATAAATGAAGAATTTCGCAAAGATGCCAATCATAAAATGTATACAAATAGTTATGGTTTCGGAGGGCCAAATGGGTATTTTACGGAAGGCTGGGCAGCATTTGAACATATTGAAGATTATTCAAAATATTGGGTTAATGCTGATGGTGATGTGTTGGCATATCCAAGTGGCGGGGATTGTATAAAAATTGAAAATAATGGTGCTGCTTTAAGGCAAAACCAAGATTATTGGTTTAATTCAATATGGATAGCAACAGCAACCGATTAATTCTTTTTATGCATGGGCATTTATTATTTTTTAAAAATATCTTTTTACTATTAGGCCACATAAAAAAAAATAAATAATATTAACCCGTTAACTAATTGCTTAAATGGGGAAATAAAAATGCAAAGTAAAGGGAAAAGTATTGGTATCTTATTTATTTTTCTCAATCTTATTATTCAAATATATTGCAATATAGTTATATTGAAAGCAGAACCATTGAAATATGAACAGACAACTGTTTTAAGTGGACATAATGACCTTGTCCTATCTATTGCATGGAGCCCGGATGGAAATAAATTGGCCTCAGGTTCATATGACCATTCTATTAAAATTTGGGATGTGAAAACGAGTGAGAACATAATCACTCTCTTGGGGCATACCGACCGAATCACCGCGCTCGCTTGGAGCCCCGACGGTGAAAAATTTGCTTCCGGTTCTTCGGACGGTAATATCACGATCTGGAATACCGAAACCTGGAAAAAAATTATGATGTTCGAGATACATGGCAATCGTGTCAATATCCTTGTATGGAATCCCAATAGTACGATATTGGCCTCGGGAAATGAGGACAGTACAATAGGACTATTTGATTTTAGGAACAACTCAACTTTGAGATTCATCAACGAAACCGATGCTGTAAAATATATTGCATGGAACCGAAACGGAACACAATTAGCTTCTGTGGCCGATTTTATCGGTTATGCCTGGAATAATACGACTGCTTTTGGAGGCACACACATTAAATTTTGGAATGTGGTGACTGGACAAGAATTGGGAAATTATAGTCTCGGGCATGGTCTGATCGCATGGAGCCCGAATGAGACCGAATTTGCGGTTTCTGGGCGTCATCCTGAGTGTGAATTTTGTATTTATGACCTTAGTCCTCTTGATTGGATTATTAGAGCAGATTTTGATAGAATTTCACCACCCCAAATCTCATCAATTGTTTATAGTCCCGATGGAGGAAAGATTGCATTGCTTTCACAGAATTCTACAAACATAACATTATTGAATGTCACGACGGGGGAGAGTGAGACATTAATCGGACATGCCTATCATAGCGTAAAAACAGTTGCATGGAGCCCGGATGGGAAAATGCTAGCATCGGGGTCCGATAACGATATTATCATCTGGAAGAAACCCGCACCCGATGTTCATTTGGATTCAATTGAAGTCGATAAGGGAAATATAATACTTGGAGATAACATAAATATCACCGTGGTATTAAAAAATAATGGTGCTGCCGACGGTTTGAACATTAAAGTGGAATTATTCGACGGTTTAACATATCTCAATACGAATTATCTGGACGTGCTATCTGGCCATTTCAATGGTTTTAAATTTCTTTGGAGGACTAACAATTCTACTCCATTGGGATTGCATAATTTCCGGGCAATCTTTGGACTCGAAGAAAAAAATGTTACCGTTCTTGTCAATGCAATACCTAGACCCAATGTCTACGTCATGGACATGACCGTTGGTGAATCAAATATCACAGTTGGGAAGAGTACGATGATAACTGCAACAATTGCTAACAATGGTACCGCCGATGCAACTGATGTCAATGTGAGTTTCTATGCCGATAAAACCCTCCTTAAGACCATAAGGGAAAATATTACCAAAGGTGGCGTCGTCACAATCAATCTTGAATGGACCACAAAGCACACGACTGTGGGAGATCATGTTCTAAAGGTAGTCGTTGGAAATAGTTACAAACAAACGACCGTGCATGTCAATAAACGCCCGACAATAAATCTGAATTACTCAATTTCGGCTTGGCTCATAGGATTAATCATTCTTCTTATTATCATTATCTCACTCATCCTTGGATATGATGCCTATATAAAAGGTTTAAATAAATGATTAAGAAGTCTATTATCATGGTGCATTTTTACCCTATATAAACCTATTCAAAAATCGTGGTAAACCTATTTAAGTAGAGCAATACGAGGGCAATGATAATCGCCACGGCCCTGATCTTTGCTCCTGTAGTTTTGGGTGTCACGAGCGCGCTCTACTTCGTCATGTCTCATGTGATGGAAGGATTGAGGGGCGTCTCTGCCGCCGGGTTCTCCTTCGGCGGCGGGCCCATTGTACCCTTCGAGGCCTTCACATTCATCCTGGGCGTCTACCTATTTCTGACGGTCCTCGTGATAACCTATTTCGTTTCGGGCATGAAGGAAGGCGACGACGCCGTCGAGCTGAGATACCAGATCGGCAGGACGATGCCCGTGGCCCTGCTCATCTATTCGGTGGCGAGCATGGTCGGCGGGATGATGGTGTGATAAGCATAATGCATTTTCACATAACATTTTATTATTTCTTACATAGGCTGGTGGCAATTAATATATATACGATATAATCCGGTACTCGAACTTATGAAAAGGGAATTATCTATAATTTCTGGGGGGGGGGGTAGAGAATCAATAAATTTTGGCAAACCGGGACTCCTCGCATCGAGGATATTATTTTATATGTTCTTATCACAGGAATAGCATATGATAAAAATGAAGTTGAGCCTAGAAGATATAATTCATTGGAATCTTTATTGAGGACAAAATATTTTAAGGATATTTCACCGGAGCAGGTTTATAAGATTAAAAATTTCATTCATCTCGCTGATAATAAAAAAATTCCTATAAAAGAAAAATTCGAATTCTCTATAGATAATGTAAAGAGACCATTCGAGATACAGTTCATTCCGAATCCTGAAATCTCATGTTACTTGATATTCAGGGAACTTGAAGGAATTCGATCAAGACTGGAAGGAACAGAGTTACAATTGTTAGAGCAAGGAATAATATCGAATGATCTCATGAGGATCCTGAAATATGTATTTCAGCGAAATACAGAGGGGTTTAAACCAACTTATGGTGAGATTTGTGATTATATGGAAATAACAAGTCGTACTGGTCGGAAGAAATTAAGGGCCTTAATCGAAAATGATTACCTTAACGAAATAAAAAATGGTAGAACAAAGAACTTGACGATAACCGAAAAGGGAAAAATGAGCTTGCCTTAAGAAAAGTATCACTATTTTTCCGCTATTCATATATATTGATAAAAATATTAACCCATTACCTAACCATTAGGCAAGGTGGGAAAAAATGTTAAACGATCGACAAATTGTGATTATAACCCTGATATTATGTTTTGTGAGCCTTCCATTATTGACTGTATCGGCAGATGACCAAGTTGCTGTAGCGAAACCAGATTCATCTTCCGCACCATCTTCTGAGAGTATATCTGCAGTAACTTGTACAGGAAATTCCCTGACCGTTAGTGGCATTACGTTTATATATTTTAGAGATAATGATCATGGTTTGGTCATATGTCAGGTAAAGCAAGTAAGCGGGAACAAACTATTAGTCAAAGAGGCTTGGCAGTATGGTGTGTATATAAAATTTAAATATAATCCTACAGGTAATACTTATACACGATATTTGAGATTTACTGATGATATATACGGTTTCCAGCATGTTGGTGATCCTGACGTAGGGTTATTTTATGTCAAACAAACGTGGTGGTATATTGAATGGGGAAATACATGGTATTATCAGGCAACATTTGCTGTCACAGGTGGGCATCCATGGATTGATTTTAAGAATTATTTTATTTGGTATTCTCAATCTGGACAATATTCCACTCAAACTGAATCCGCTTGGTGGAAGATAAATTATGATGTCTATACAACCTCAACAGATTGGGGTTGGTGGGGTAGTGGACCTACCGTACAGAGCTATGAAGGAACAGGAGATTCTGCCAATTGGAACAAAGTAAGATATGGTGATGGGATTGATTATTTACAAGCAGCTCATAGTGACGTAATTAAAGTAAGTAATCCCAGCGCGAGATGGGGAGTTTTTGTCGACCATGGTGGAACATTACAATATTTGAATGGCGATCAAACTTCCCACAATTCTAATGCCGATGGGGAATATATTGGAGGTGGTGCTGATCTTTGGGGATCATGGCAGACACAAGGAAATAATATGGCCACAGCGCAAGAGTATTCAGCCATGATGATGGCAGCGGTGGACGTGCCCTGATGATGGGAAAAGTTAATGTATAATTACAGCAATTCCATCAATGCGGCCATTGTTGGGAGGGCATATAAAATGAAAATGAGAAAAAAAAAAGAAACATATTATGCCCTTCCAATAATTTTCACAGTCATTTTAATCATTCTGGTTTTTATTTTTTTCTCTACATCCAGTGGTGAGGGAACATTAATTCTTTGGATAAAGAATTATAATCATCCATGCACCTCAAATAATACATCGATTTGTGATAAATCGGCATTCATTTTTCAAGAGATCTATATTGATGGTCGATATATATCCAATGGAACGACTCTTTATGGTGGTATGATTTGGAAAACTAATTTATCACTTCATGTGGGTATCCATTCATTTAAAATTATACAAAAAATCGGAACAATATCGAATAATAATATAAGGGTCGAAAAAAATAAAGTAAATTGTTATCAGATACCATGGTTTAATGATCCTGGTCCAGTTCCAGTAAATATTAATGTTGATGCATGCCCCCCATGAAGGATAAAATAACAATCTTTGGGTCAATAATGTTCAACATTTAATATTGTTAATAATTTAGGCTCCTCATAAGAATCTGTGCGTAGATCAGATATGAATCCCTAGATGACTGACCAAGGTGATAAACGATTACCGACGAAAGAGGAGATGGCGGACACATTTACAGGTGACACGAACCTGCTATCCTGACCACCCTATGTTCAGGTTGGGCCTATGGCCTGGATGTTTATCGTCAATGACAGACTCATATTCTGCAGGAAATCATGCACAAATCCTTGAGAGGAGCCTTATATATATTGTCTAATTCATTAATGATAATGAGAGAAAAATGGCAAGAGAAAGAAATATTTTACAAATCAAAGGTTTGACAAAATCCTTCTCGAAAAATGTCGAGGTCCTGAAAGGGATAGATTGTGAGCTGAAGTCAGGTACAGTCTTTAGTATTATCGGGCCAAACGGGGCCGGGAAGACCACGCTGATCAGAATCCTCGCGACCTTGCTAAGGCCATCCGGTGGCGAATTCTGGATCAGTGGGCTATCATCCAAGACGGACCTATGGAAAGTCCGGAACCTTATAGGATATTGCCCAGAAAGATTACCGATAGACGGTAGGGCGACGGGATTCGAGTTCCTAGATTTCTATGCAGGGGTTTATGGGAAAAAAGACTCAGATGTCGTTAATATCCTGGAAACCGTAGAATTGATAGATTCGGCTTCGAGACAAATATCGACCTATTCTTCTGGCATGATGAAACGGATGGCCCTCGCACGGACCCTCTTGATAGACCCACGGGTCTTCCTGTTAGACGAGCCTACCTCCGGCCTCGATCCTTCGGGCCAACGGAAGCTCCAGAACATCATCCTCTCAATGAATAAAAAAGACAGGGCCATCCTCATCAGCTCGCATAATCTTTACGAGGTGGAAAGGATCTCGGACCAGATATTTTTCCTCAAGGATGGGAAGCTTACCACGATTGATTCGGTATCCGAGGCGTTCGACGATGATGAGGGGCCGATCATCATCGATATGACATTGAACAATCTTGAGGATACGCTCATCGACTCTATCATCAACGAGTTCCAAGGCACAAATCTTGTATCGAAGGGAAAGAGAAAAGTGAGATTGTCGGCTGAAAGGACGATCGATAAAGATAAGTTCATAGCCTATGTCAAAGAAAAGGGAGGGGATATCGTCGAAATCAAATACCTCTAAGAAAAAGAGCATCCAAAGGAAACGATTCAACCTCCATAATATACAGTTGCTCCTCAGACGCGAATTCTCAAGCGCATTCAATTATTATAAGATTCAAATAACTTTGTTAGTCCAAGTCTTCGTTCAGGTCCTCATCCTCATGTTCATTATAACAAATACAGATCTCCTGAACCTATCCTTCGATTTACTGCAGAAATTCAACTTATGCTGGATAAGCATATTGGCGATGCTGTTCTCATCGACTACAATTTCAAGTGAGAGCGAGAGCAAGGTCATAGATTTCATAAAACTGACACCAATATCCGAGATGGAGTTCCTCTTCAGCAAGTTGAGTTTCATATATATTCAATATCTATTGTTCTCGATGGTGTACCTAATCACGATGTACTTGTTCTCTATGCCTTTTGGCCTCTATGTCTTCCGAGTTTCGGTCATTCTGCTCTTCGGGCCGTATCTCGCCGTTTTCACGATATTGGTCCTCCTATTGGTATCGATATCGTCACTTACGAAGAACAAGTTCGTCCCGGTAGGCATTGGCTGCTTTATGCCCATCTATATTGTATTTCTAAATTCCATGATCGCAGGTCGCCTAGGCATAAAGGGGATCAATCCTGCATTCATCCTGAATATCGAATTATTAAAGATTAGAGCGGGTACCAATCCCAATCCTACCCTTTGGTCAGTGATTTTATTTGTTATTATAATCCAGATTATCGCCCTCATCTTCATCATCAAAAGATACTGGAAAGGTGTGAAAACATGACGAAAAGGATGTTGTTTATTCTGGTCCTTTGCATTTTATGCATCAATCCAAACTTCATGAATGTTTGCAATGCACAAAATTCAAATGCGCCGTACTATAACATATTTTTTAATGGCCCCCAATCTGTAATCGATGGAATTAATACAACTGTAATAATTAATATTTCCACAGGATTAATTCAGTCTATGGTTAATATAACCATAAAATGTTTAAATGGACGAGATTGTTCCAATTGGAATTATACAAATGTATTCATTCCGGCTAACGGATTATTTTTTACAATTAATTATTCAATCATTCCTCATATTAATTTAAGTACTTATTCAATTGAATTTTTCACGGTCAATGTTTATAATGAAAGTTACAAAGTAACGGCGCAAGGAAGTTTTTATGCAAGCATCATTCCGTCAATTTCCTGGGAAATATTACCTGGGTCATATAATAGTAAAAAGATCTATAATAATTTAGGAATGGGGAGTGTTTCATATAACGGGTATTATCATTATGGGGTTGTTAATAAAATCAAATGCAAGTATGTTAATGTAAATCCAAAAACTGAAATTTCAGGAAATCTTCAAGCTAGACTAGTTTATTATGGAAGGGATATTTCCCAACAAATATTGACGATTGATAGAAATTTTTATTTACCCCCATCGGGTTCAAAGATTTATGAGATAAATCCACCTCAAAGAAATGACATCAAATATTCGGATATATCAATAGACATGATGTACTCGAAAAATAATACTAACCCGCCAGTTACTTTATCTTTTATAGATTCAGAGAAAAAGAATTATTATGTTTATGTTTTCTTTTTAGTTACTAAAGGCATAGTAGTTACCATAACGAATAATCAGGATCCCAACAGCATTTCTATCTGGAATGGGACGAAATTGAATGTCACTATCTTTAATGGGTTTAATAAAACTGTCAACGATTGTGATGTCCTCGTCCAGGACAAGGTAAATATTTTCTCCTCATTTTATTTCAAGAGATATTGGAATTCTACACGGATCTCGTTCGGGACACTTAGACCTTATGAAACAAAATATTACAATTTCACAATATATTCTAAAATAAGCGGTTACCATGATTTTTCCACGATTGTTGTGAATAGACCGGAAAGTACTGAAGGTGCTTCTATTGTTTATATCAATTCCGGATTACGATTGACTTATCTTGATGAACAAGAAGTCATTTGGCATTGCCCGGATAAATATAAATCAAGGTCGGAATGCACGGCATCCATCACAAGGAGTTCTACAATTGGAGATAATTACATACTCAAGGTCGCTATCGAGAACCCGGCCCAGTATCACGGAGATTTCAGTTTTTCAGCAATCCCTTATGAAATTATCGGGATAACGGACAATGGCGCATCATCCTCCTTTTCATGGGGGTCCGGATTCGCAGACACTAGATTGAATGGAAATGGGTGGGCGACAATGGATGATTTTGTAGAATTAAATCCAATCACTGTTCCTGTTAATGAAAAGAACACGACACTGTCCATTACTATCAAGCCAAAAATGAGTGGAGGGCTTGGTCTAATCCCCTATCTTAAAGTCGGGAATAAGGTGCTCCTGTTCGATGATAATATCCAAAGATCAGAATATCCGGGCGAGCAGAAGATTAATTATGACAGTTGTGAAGGGAATGAGATTTTTAATGAATATAGACCAATATTTAATAATCCAACCGAGGCATTCATTTGTGTCAAACCACATGATCGTTCAACGATGTTGCAATATTCAATCTTCATTCCTTTAACGGTACCAATTGCAATTGCAGTCATATCTGCTTATTGGGTTTATCGCTATAAGAATAAATTTATTAAAGTGTATTAGGGACGCTATTGTGCTCTCTACAGAAAATCATTTTTTCTCGACAAATCCAAATTTCATGAAACAAAAACCAAAAGATGATATATATGGACGGGAAGTCTGTTATCATGGGGTATTTTCACCCTATATAAACCTATTCAAAAATCATGGCAAACCTATTTAAGTAGAGCAATACGACAGCCATGATAATCGCCACGGCCCTGATCTTTGCTCCTGTAGTTTTGGGTGTCACGAGCGCGCTCTACTTCGTCATGTCTCATGTGATGGAAGGATTGAAGGGCGTCTCTGCCGCCGGGTTCTCCTTCGGCGGCGGGCCCATCGTGCCGTTTGAATCCTTCACATTCATCCTGGGCGTCTACCTATTTCTGACGGTCCTCGTGATAACATATTTCGTATCGGGCATGAAAGAGGGGGACGACGCCGTCGAGCTGAGATACCAGATCGGCAGGACGATGCCCGTGGCCCTGCTCATCTATTCCGTGGCGAGCATGGTCGGCGGGATGATGGTC
>Ga0315284_10007722_pt1 | contig 15359 bp, 10 predicted proteins | sample YL17G09_16_MG_FD_203696 | JGI IMG/M metagenome (GOLD analysis project Ga0315284, IMG submission 203696) | Sediment microbial communities from Yellowstone Lake, YNP, Wyoming, USA - YL17G09_16 | ecosystem: Environmental > Aquatic > Freshwater > Lake > Sediment | place: USA: Wyoming | collected... | reverse complement strand
TGATTCAGGGCCCAGCCGCATCCCAGCAGAACAATTCCTGCTGCGGCTAGGGAAAGCGTATTCTTCCGGTGATTTTGTGAACCACGAATGAACTCCCCGGTCATCAATCCCAGCAGCATTGTTGCAATCGACGGAATAAAATTCAGAGTTTGGTAACCACCCTCGTTCCATCGAAAAATTTCAGTACGAGGAAATTGATTAAGGAACCACTGATCAAACACGGATGCCGCGTTGGCGTTTTTTTGCCAATGTGCTGTAAATCCCTTCAGAATAGGCCAGTCACGGGGAAGGCCAAGCAATGTGCCATCCACCTCTGGACTGACCACCGGCGTCAGTGCGAACCACGCCCAATAGCCCAGAAAAATCGCAACGAGGGTCCCTATTTGTATACGGAAAGAACGACGCCACAGCAGAAAGACAAAGGTGTACCCTAAGCCTATCTGCGACAGGACATTCATAAACGAAAAGTTGGTCATCGAATCTTTTGGGCCCGTGGAGAGAAACAGTCCCAAAAGAATCAGCAGCAGCGATCGAAACACGGCCTGACTCAGCAATGACAAAAACGGTGTTCTCGCATGGCTCTTTCGAGAATACGAGAACGGCATGGACATGCCGACCATGAACATGAACGATGGCTGGATCAAGTCCCAGAAGGCACAACCGACCCAAGGGACGTGTTGAAATTGAAATCGCAGACTTTGCCAGATGTGACTTTCAGGAAAGGCGTTTGCGGTTGCCGAGATTCCGAAACCTCCCGAGGCGAGACAGATCATCACGAATCCACGAAATGCGTCGAGCGAATCGAGTCGAGCTGCAGTGTCAACAACGGAAAGATCTTCGCGCACTCTCAATGAAAATCTCCTGAGACAATTCAATCCGGCGGGAGCAGGTCAATCAGCGATTCAGTTCGTCAATGAGTTTGGCTCGGACATTTTGCGGGTCGGCGCCTTGGACCTGCTTCATCACTTGGCCGATCAAGGCTCCGATTGCTTTCTCATTGCCGGATTTGAAGTCAGCAACGGCCTTCTCATTGCGGGCCAGCACGGCCGTGATCGCCGCGGTGATCACACTCGAGTCCTGCAGGATCGCCAAACCTTTGGCCGCAATAATTTCGTCGATCGCTTGCGGACGAATACAATCGGCAGAAACCATTTGAGGACAGGACGCATTGTCACTGACATCGGATGACAACAGTTCAGAAAAGACGTCTCGAGCCGATCTGATGGTGATTTTTTTTTCATTGAGGCGACTGAGCAGAACGGAGAGAACGTCTGGACGGATTGCAAAATTGTCGATTGTTTGCCCACGCTGATTCATCTCGCGGAGGACATCTTGAGTCATCCAGTTCGCCGCTTGTTTGCCATCGCCACACGCACACGCCACCTCTTCGAAGTAGTCGGCCAATTTGCGGCCTTGATCAATGATCACCGCCGCATCATAGGGAGTGAGTTGAAACTGCGATTGAAAACGATTTCGACGCTCCGCCGGCAATTCGCACATCTGCTGCCGTAGGGCCGTCAATTGGGCTTCATCGACCGTCACCGGAACAAGGTCCGGATCAGGGAAATAGCGGTAGTCCGCGGCGGCTTCCTTCTCACGCAGGAGATACGTCACACCGCGATTCGGATCGTATCCACGCGTCGACTTGTGGCCTCCCTGGGCCCCCATGCAAATGCCTGTTTGCTGAAAGGCCGCCCATTGTCGGGCGACCTCAAATTGAATGGCCTGTTCGGTAAAACGAAAGCTGTTCAGATTCTTGACTTCGACAATCGGCGTCGGAATGGTCGAACCATCTGACTGGTGAACATGGAGATTGATGTTGGCATCACACCGCAGGCTGCCTTCTTGCATGTTACAGTCCGAAACCTCTAAATAAGTCAAAAGCAATCTTAATTCTTCGAGAAACGTCTTCGCTTCGGCAGCAGAACGCAGATCGGGTTCGGTGACAATTTCGACCAGAGGTGTGCCGGCTCGATTCAGATCGACTTGACTGTCTCGGCCTGTCCCCGTTTCGTCGTGCACGTTCTTGCCGGCATCTTCCTCCATGTGTGCCCGAAGAATGCGGATGCGTCGTGTTGCCGCGAGACCATCACTGGAATCGGTGGCGACATCAACAAACCCATCGTGACTAAACGGCAAGTCGTACTGACTAATCTGATATCCCTTGGGCAGGTCCGGATAGAAGTACTGCTTCCGATCCCATTTTGTGAAACGGGCAATCTGGCAGTTCAGTCCGAGGGCCGTCTTCACCGCCAGATCGAAGCCCCGAGCATTCAGTACCGGTAAGGCACCGGGAAGGCCCAAGCAGACGGGGCACGTCTGTCCGTTGGGCTCATCGGGTTTGAAGGCGGTGGAACATCTGCAAAAAATCTTGGTCAACGTCTGCAGTTGCACGTGGACTTCGAGACCAATGATGATGTCGTAGCTCATGAATCACTCTTGCCTAAAGTTGAACTACGATTGATTTGAAGAGCCAACAAAAAGATCGGACGTGATCCGACACCCAATGGCATTGAAGACGCACATCACGACCTCAACCCATGACGAATGATGCAGACCCCTCATTTTCGATCTCCGGGGAGGATCATCTCTGACTCACTCGCATTCGCTTAAAACAGGGGATACAGCGACGTTCGTTCAGGGGTTTGGCCTAGGAGATCCGCTCGTCCTGTAACCCTTTTTGGTTTTTCTGAGGGGAGGGTTTTCTTTTGGGATTTCGCGGAGTTCATGGCGATGTGTTGGAACTATTGGGTTGTCGGCGGTGCCAATCGGTTTCGCGTTCGTACATCCTAGCCGCTCGGAGGAGTTGTTCCTCTTCAAACGGTGGCCCTTGAAGCTGCAGACCGATAGGAAGTCCTGCAGAGGTGAAACCGCAGGGTATCGAAATCCCTGGCAGACCGGCAAGGTTCGCACTGATTGTATAGATATCCCCGAGATACATCGACAGTGGATTGTTGGTCTTTTCGGCAATTCGATACGCCGCGGTCGGAGTGACGGGCCCAGCGATGATATCGACATCCACAAAAGCCTCATCGAAGTCTCGCCGGATCAGTCGTCTGACTTTCAGTGCCTTGGTGTAATACTGATCCGCATAGCCCGCTGAGAGCGCGAAGATTCCAAGCATGATCCGTCGTTTGACCTCATCGCCGAAGCCTTCGGCACGACTGGCCTCGTACATCTCCACGAGGCTCCCAAACTCCGCTGCACGGTGTCCGAAGTGAACTCCGTCGTAACGAGACAGATTACTCGATGCTTCAGACGTCGCGATCAAGTAATACGTGGCGATCGCATACTTAGTATGCGAGAGATGGATCTCCTTCAACGTGGCTCCGAGAGACTTATAAAGATCGAGAGCTTGTCGGACAGATCGCTCAACTTCCGCATCAAGTCCCTCTGCGAAATGTTCAACCGGCACGCCAATTCGCAACCCGCTCAACGGCTGTTCGATCGACGTCAGATACGACGGAACGGATCTGTTCACTGAGGTGGAATCACGTGGATCATGACCGGCCACGGCTTCGAGCAACAGAGCGACACTCGTCACATCCGTCGCCAAGGGACCGATTTGATCCAAGGAGCTGGCGTAGGCAACGAGTCCATAACGCGAGACGCGTCCATAAGTCGGTTTCATGCCAACGATCCCGCATAGTCCGGCTGGCTGGCGAATCGACCCGCCTGTATCGCTTCCGAGAGCAAGCGGCACCATTCGAGCAGCAACAGCCGCCGCCGATCCACTGCTCGACCCACCCGGAATCCGCTCTGTATCCCATGGATTCCGCGTCGGGCCAAACGCGGAATTTTCGCCGGACGAGCCCATCGCGAATTCGTCCATGTTCGTGCGGCCAATCAGAATCGCGTCGGCCGATTTCAGTTTTTCAATGACGTGCGCATCATACGGAGCGACAAAGTCTCGCAGCATTCTGCTACCACATGTTGTCCGTTGGCCGGATGCGCAGATAACATCTTTAATTGCCACGGGGACTCCTGCGAGCAGACCGAGTGGCTGATTCGTGACGCGTCTCCGATCGATCTCCTCGGCCTGCCTCAACGCATGTTCTGCATCCACACTTAGAAACGCACCGATCCGCGAATCAAGACGGGCGATCGCCGATAGAAAATCTCGGGTCACTTCGACGCTGCTGACCTCTCGTGTGCCGAGTTTGGCAATAAGATCACTTGCCGCAAGGGCGGTAGTACTGGATGCCACAGAAGACCTTTATCGGTCGCGAGAGAATGGGCCGGGAAAACGATACCGCGTCGAAAATAGCCAAACGGGGAGGCTCATGGTAGCGAAGACCGCTCGACGTTTCATCCCTCACTGGGCATCAATCATGGCTGGAACGAGGAAGAATTTTCCGTCCGACCGAGGCGCGTTTCTTAATGCGGCTTCTCGCGTCAGACACGTCCCAAGAATGTCCTCACGAAGGACGTTGAGAAGCTCCACCGAGTGAACCATCGGCTCAATGCCAGTGGTGTCGATGTCTTTCAGGACATCGACATAGTGCACAATCGCGGTCAGTTCATCCGCGAGACGAGCAACATCCGCATCCGTCACCTTCAATCGGGCCAACAATGCCACTTTTCGGACGTCATCGTGAGTCAGACGCATGCAAACACCGTTGTTGAACAGCAGTTAACCGACATTGTCGGTGGGCTTTCAAAATCAACATGCCGCTTTGAACAAGGAAAGCGATGTCAGGATTTCAGAGCCTTATCAATGGTGAAGGGCTTACGAACCACGCGTTTCACTACAAGACCACCACGAATGCACTTGGCGCACACACGAACCCGTGTTGAAGTTTCGCCGGTTTGCATTCGTAATGATTGCAAATTTGGGCGAAACCATCGTTTGGTGATACCCGTCGTCTTGCGACCGTTACCACCCAAGTACTTCGCTTTACCCCGTTCGACCTTGGAGTTTCCGCGGACTGGTTTTTTACCACAGATCGAGCACTCAGCACCCATCGTTCATCACCCTCGACTTTAAAGCAAAATCGGACAAGCCATTAGCGGATGCGGGAAGCGTAAAAGTCCCACGCGAAACATCAGTTTATAATAAGAAGGAAGAGTATAGCGGCGAAGGCCAACGATGCAAGCCGTCCGGAATTGTTTCACCAAACAGGATGTTTGTTTTCGGTTCCGCTCCTAACCGCATATCAAGGTTCCCCGACACAGTGGTGGGTTTCGTCGATGATCGAGAGGAGTCATCCCGATGAGATCGACTGGATTTTTGAACCACGGAGATAACAGAAGTAGTTTTTAGCGTTGGTTTTGCGCACGACATCTGGTTTTAAAACAGAGATCCGCACAGAGCGACGACACCCGGTTCTCGGTTCCAATATCTCCCAAAGGTCGGGTGGTTGACTCTCGCGTGAATGGTCCTTAAGACAGCGGCTCCAAGCGGAAAAAGACGGTAGACTTCGCATTTCTCTAGCCGAGCTGAACACCAACGCTGTCACAACAAGTGGTCTGGTTTTGCTTGGGTTATCATCACTCCGCAGTTGAAGAAAAAACACGACTACGACAGACCCTCCTCGGATCCACAATGAGGGTAAAGATGTCGGGCTCGGACCTTAAATGCTCCCCAAAATACGGACCCGCGTGCAATTGCAAATGGCGCGTGTTACTTGCCATGGCTTTTATGTTCGTCATGCCTGCGTTCTTTGGAACATGTGTTTCAGAATGCCGTAGGATTAGGTACTTGCAGCGGCCTTGACGAACTTTGGAAAATCGATCACGGAGCCTTCATCAGCGGCATCGGAAATTATCCGAATCACCGTACACGGAATATCGTATTCCTAACATACCTGAGCCACGGCCGCCCCTTCCATTTCAACGCAAGACTTACCCTGCAGACGCGACTTAAGTTCCTTGCCCCCCCCCCCGTCGCCGCGATGAATTTGTCGCCGCTCACTATATTGACCTTCAACGGCTCGTGGATCGACAATCCCGAAGTCAGCCAAGACGCTCGTGTCGATCTGGGATGCAAGGGCATTCAGAAAGAAGCTTTTCGCAGCCTCAACGGCGTGAAGTCTGCGGACAATATCGGTCGGAAAGGTCGATCTGCCGATGAGCGGGATTTCGTACCGAAGAAAGAGCGGCCTAGCATCCATATCGTGCTGGCAAAGACCTGTGGTGACAACGACGTCTCCCACTCGAACTTTGGAGGCAGCGCCACCCGCCACGCCCGTAAAGATGATTTCACCAACGTTGAATTCCGCTATCAGACATGTTGCGGTTGTCGCTGCCGCAACTTTACCCCACTGCGAGAAGACCACGACAACCGGTATTCCCCTCAGCGTCCCAACATGGCTACTACGCACGCCTGTCTCAATGACCCGCCGATCTCCTCCCAACTCGGCAACCAACTTGGAATTTTCTTCCTGCATTGCGCGTTCATCAGTCCAATTGCCATCTTCGATTTCTATTTTCGCTTCTTCTCGAAATTGAGTGGGTGGAGTGTTTATTTGCGGTGCTTTTGATTTTTGAAAACCGCGGATTGGGATTAGAGTTTTCGGAGGCAAACATTACCTCAACATTACAGCGACCGCTTGGGTCTGGACAAGTCGAGTCGAGTCGTCGGTATCGACTTAAGGATTGATCCGGCGGCGATCAGGATTTATCTGGAATCCGGAGGTTCCGCATTTGATTGCCGTGAATGCGGGTTAGCAGGCTTGCATCCTGTTGCGACTGACGTGGGAGAGCGTGCAGCGGATCATGAATCGTGCGGTGGAACGTGGCATACTGCATCGCAAGATTGCAGATTTGCGAAAAGTCAGCAGGGATGAAAGAGCTTTGGCGCCACGCATGATTATGTGTTGGTACTGACGGATATCGATGAGTCTCGCGTGCTGGATGCTGTGCCCGGACACGATGGAGCAGCGGCTGATTCCCTGTGGAAGACGTCGTCAAACGATCAGACAGGCACGATCGAAGCCGGTGGCAAGATTCGAGGACAGGAAAATTAATCTCTTGTGCAGGACGGCGATGAAACGCTCAAAGGTCCAAAACAACTCTGGCTGTACAACCCGGAGAATATGAGCGACGAACAATCGGCTCAGATTAAACTCCTCAAAGGAATGAACCTGATGACCTCAACGGCGTGGGGCCTGCGCAAAAACTTCCGCTGGTTACGGGAATACACGTATGCTGGCAACGCAAGGAATTTTTTCTCCCATGGGTATGACTGGGCGTACGAATCAGAACTTCAGCCCATCATCAAAGTTGCCACCCTGCTTAAGAAACGTCTGACCACTATTCTGGCCGCGTTTCGCCACCGCATCAGCAACTGACCCGCCGAAGGTTTCAACAGCAGCATCCAGTCTCTCAAATCCGCCGCTCGCGGTTTGCGGATCTTCAAAAACGAAGGAAGTCGAATCCTCTTCTTTTGCGGAAAGCTAAATCTTAAACCCAACCTTACTAGCCACTAAATTCCGAGAAGATCCCAGAATTCGATCTTGTTGGACAATCCCTGACATTGAAGGAGCATGGTCATACCTCGGTATGACCATAGGATCACAATACGTCATCCAATCCGCAGAGGTGGGTGGGATCGTGAACATGTTTTTATCCGCGTCTGGGCTGGTTGACGGTATTTGTGGTAGTCCGTATAAGACGATCCACCCTTGATACAAGTTGGTATTTGAGTGGATTTTGTCTCTAACAGAAACGTGTTCCGTCATGCTATCCATTCGCTTGCCCGATGGTAATGTTGTCGAACATCCTGATCATGCGACCGCGTTGGATGTTGCCATGGCCATTAGCCCAAGGCTCGGTGCGGCGGCGATCGGGGCAAAAGTTGGCGAAACGATTATTGATGCGATGCGTCCACTGGCGGAAGTCACCTCTGAACGGCCGATTCCATTGCAGTTGCTGACGGAGAAAGATGAAGCCGCGTTGAGTATCCTGCGTCATTCGTGTGCTCACATCATGGCTCGGGCTGTGATGCGTCTCTGGTCAAATGTCGAACTGGCATTCGGTCCGACAACAGGTCAAGGATTTTATTACGACATTTCTTGCGATCACAAGATCAGCGAAGATGACTTCCCTCGTATCGAAGCCGAGATGCAGAAGATCGTCGATGCGGCTGAGCCTTTCGAACGCTTCCTCTGTGACCGCGAAGAAGCCCTGAAACTTGTTGCGGGGATGTCGCAGACACTCAAGGTCGAGCACATCAACACAGGGTTGGCGACTCATCCGGTAGTGAGTTTCTACCGGCAGGGAGAGTTCGTCGATCTCTGCCGCGGCCCGCATATTCCCCATGCCAAAAAAGTGAAATCCTTCAAAATACTCTCCGTCGCGGGAGCTTATTGGAAGGGCGACGCTTCGGGGAAGCAACTTCAACGACTGTACGGCACAGCTTGGTTTTCACAAAACGATCTGAAGGCATACCTCGATCAGGCCGATGAGGCAAAGCGGCGAGATCATCGAGTGTTGGGCAAACAACTCAATCTGTTTACCATCAGCCAGGACGTTGGGCAGGGGTTGTGCCTGTGGCTGCCCAAGGGTGCGACCATTCGCTCGATCCTCGAAGATTTCATCAAGAAGGAGTTGATCGCCAGAGGCTATCAACCGGTTTACTCACCGCACATTGGTCGTGTGGAAATGTACGAGACCAGCGGACACTTTCCGTTCTATCGTGACTCACAGTTCGCACCCATTTTCGGACACGAAGCAGGACAGTTGGTCGATTATTGGATTCGCCGGCTCGAGGCTCTCATCAAGACTCGGGTTCCGTTTCCTGCGGAAGACGAGAAGAAGCTCGCCGAATCGGCCAAGCTGATGGGAATGGACGTTGCCGCAATCCCCGTGGGAGGGACACCCGAAACGCGCAAAGAACAGCTCCGCGCTTGGGAGAAACAACAAGAACGGTATCTGCTCAAGCCCATGAATTGCCCGCACCACGTGCAGATTTACAAAGCCCAACACCGGAGCTATCGAGACCTCCCTGTTCGACTTGCTGAGTTTGGAACGGTCTATCGTCATGAGCAGTCGGGTGAACTGAACGGAATGCTTCGTGTGCGCGGACTGACACAGGACGACGCCCATTTGTTCGTCACTCCCGAGCAGGTGATGGAAGAATTTAAAGCAACGATTGAACTAGTGAAGTTCGTCTTGGGCAGCGTCGGTCTCACAGATTACCGCGTGCAGTTGTCCTGTCGTGATTCGAGGAACACGTCCAAATACGTTGGGTCTGACGAAGGATGGGAAAACGCACAGAATGCGCTTCGCCAAGTTTTGAAAGATATGAAGATGTCGTTTGTGGAGTGCGAGGGTGAGGCCGCTTTTTATGGCCCCAAGACCGACTTCATGGTGCGCGATTGCATCGGCCGCGAGTGGCAACTTGGAACAGTACAACTCGACTTCAACCTTCCTGAACGATTCCAACTTGAATACATCGGCGCGGACAATCAGGCTCATCGACCCGTCATGATCCATCGCGCGCCATTCGGCTCGATAGAGCGATTCACCGGAATGCTGATTGAACACTTCGCCGGCGCGTTTCCTCTGTGGCTGGCTCCAGAGCAAGTGCGAGTTCTCTCCATCAGCGACAAGTTTGCAGACTACGCGAAACAGGTTGAGGCTCGGTTCCGTGCTGCCGGATTCCGAGTCACGAGTGATTTGCGCAGCACAAAAATCAATAGCAAGGTGCGCGATGCCCAGCTCGAACTGACTCCTTACATGCTGGTTGTTGGCGGGCGAGATGCCGAAAATGGAACGGTCAGTCTTCGGGATCGAATCGAAGGGGACCTCGGCGCCATGCCGGTGGACGACGCCTTGTCAAAACTGCAATTGGAAGTCGCCAATCGATCCATCCGACAAGTTTCCAAAAAGACGTTTCAACAGTTTTCCGAAATTGTTGAGGCGGACAATGAGTACTAGATCGAGCAGCTCAACGGGCAAAGACAGCTCCACGAACCGCCCTAGCAGAATGTGGCTTGAGAATCGGTGCAGGGATATGGATCGGTGATAAAATTCGCGACGACTTGATACAAACTGTGATCGCAGGTCACCAGGAATCAGACTTCCAATTACGTCACTGTTGACGGAGGAACTGCGGTGCAACACGAAATTGCTCTTGCGTCAAGATACGCTCTTGGCGTCTGATCCGACGGAGATGGTGAGCATCGGTTCCACCTGATTCGAGAACTCACTGGAGACGTTCCGCAATGGCGAGTCGAATGTGACAGGCTGGGTACAAAGGCGGAAACGTTTTTTGACGGGGCGGTATCAGCGGTGATGCCGCCGGGAAACCGCTCCGAGGGGGGCAACGCCGTCGGCGGTGAGCCATGGTCTCCCTCAGAGATTGTGTCGGCCCCACGGGCAATGGGGGAACATCACTGGAGTTCGCTGGCGCAATACGCCACACTTTCGACGAAGGCGGGCGCTCTCCTCTACGCGTTCGGGACAATGTCAGTGCAGCGACGCCGGTGATCCATGGCGGACACAACGAATTCTCTTCCAATTGAGAAGCCTAGAAAGAAGTGATGCGGATTCTGCTCGTGAACGACGATGGCATTCACGCTCCAAGTCTATGGGCGTTTTATGACGAACTGATTCAATGGGGGGAGGTGACAGTGATTGCCCCCTCGACGGAACAGAGCGGGGTTGGCCATTCGATTACATTCCTGCATCCGCTGCTGGCTCACAAAGAGTTTCGGAATGGAACCTTTGTGGGATGGAAGGTGGACGGACGTCCGGCTGACTGCGTCAAACTCGGCATACAGGAACTGTGCTCAAGCCGTCCGGATATCATTATCAGCGGCCTGAATGCGGGTGCCAATGTGGGCCTGAACATTCTGTATTCGGGAACCGTTGCGGCAGCCGTTGAGGGGGCGTTTTACGGCATTCCTTCGTTTGCTGTCTCGCAGTGGATGGATGGCCCTGCAGATTTCGTGGCCACATCACGACGAGCGGTTGCTCTCTGTCAGCAATTACTTCCGCACTCTCGCCAAGGTTTGGTGTGGAACATTAATTTTCCCTCAGTCCAGACCAACTGGCCTCGCGGTGTCAAAATTGTTGGGATGGAATCTCGACGTACAGCCGAGGGAGTGGAATCTCGAATTGATCCGCGGGGTCGAACGTATTATTGGAGCGGATTGAATCCCTTAAAAAGCCATGTTCTTGATGATTCCACCGATGTGAAGACGCTGCTCAACGGCTATGTCACCGTGACACCGTTGCAGTTCGACATGACATCGACAACCGACATGACTCGTCTGCGACTGGAAACATGGGAACTGCCGACGCCATGAATGAACAAGGCCGCCCCATTGCGAAGCTGTCCATTTCCAAAGAACTGACGGGCAAGACCGTGCTCGCCGTGCTGCGAACAATGCGGCAGGGGGAGTCATGGTCGCGACTGCGAACGCAAATTCAAAAAGGGAAAGTATCACTGAATGATATTGTGTGCATCGATGACGCGAGGCGGGTCACACTCGGTGACGTAATCGCTTTGGGTGAACAGTCACTGACTCTTCCGCCGACTTCCTCGGATGTGAAAATTCATTACGCCGATACACATGTCGTCGTTGTCGAGAAGCCCGCCGGAATGATGACACACCGCCGGCCGGAGGAACGCAACTGGTCCTCTGAGCGGAAGGCCCGACAACTGACGCTCGACGAATCTTTGATTCAGCTCTTGGTGAATCGCGCGATACAGCGTGGACAGGAACGTCCGCGAGGCAATCTCGTGCGATGCGTTCATCGTTTGGATCGCGACACAAGTGGCCTTCTGGTGTTTGCTCGCAATGAGACCGCGGCCGAACATCTGATCGGACAATTTCGACGCCATGAGGTCCATCGAGTCTATTGGGCAGTCGTCCACGGCGATCCCGCTGACGAGACGATCATCACTCACATCGCACGGGATCGCGGTGATGGCCGACGTGGTAGCACGGGCAATCAAAAGATTGGACAACGCGCCGTGACGCACGTTCGACGAATGCAACACTTCGGCAAATACAGTCTGGTGGAATGCCGACTCGAAACCGGCCGCACGAATCAAATTCGCATTCACCTTGCCGAAAAGGGCCATCTGGTCTGCGGGGATGTGAAATATCGTCAGCCTTACTCCGCGGAAGCGATCAACGACATCAGTGACGCACCTCGGCTGGCACTCCACGCGGCGGAACTCGGGTTCGTTCACCCGATTTCTCAGGAACAAGTTTTCTTTACGATGCCGTTCCCTGAGGATTTGGAGCAGTTCGTACACCGCATCGGCCAGCGTTGAGATGTCACTGGCCCACGGTCCAGAGTTTTTGAACGTCATTATGGACCGGATGTCCGTTGTGTGCTGATGGTCAAATGAGTTGATTCGAGAGGTCCCCCGGGGATGGGTGGAGATTCCGCTGGCAAGCCACCGAGTGATTTGAGGAGTTCGCAAATCGGTCGTTGACTCGACGTCTTCCCGAGGAGAATGCTAAAACGGCAACCGAAGACCGTGTTTGATGGTCAGATTCATCCTGTTGGTGCAGGATGCCGCAGAGCGGAAGGATTGGCCGTGAACGAAACCTCACAGAGATTGTCAGGCGGGGGACTGAGCCTTTCTGACGTTCGGTGACCTGAGCGATTTGGTCGTCTTTGCACCGCCTTCGATGATGTCTCCTTGACTGTTGATTAAGACGCCTGTTGAGTTTCATGGCTCGCTCGGCCGTTGGCTTCCGAGGGATTCGATTATTTTTGAAAACTCTGATTTCACTGAGGCAACATGACCGGGTGTTGGATCGGACTGGGGGCCAATATCGGCGATGCTCATGCGGCGTTCGAAGCCGCGTGGGTCTGTCTCAAAAACCATCCTCAGATCGACGTTGTCAACAGAAGCAGCCTCTACGAAACGTCGCCCATCGGGACAGTGGCAGGATCGGCTTTCCTGAACGCGGTGTGCGGTATTTCAACAGATATGGAACCGCTTCAGTTGCTAAATCTTCTTCAGTCAATCGAAACCTCACTCGGCCGAACAGTTGGTCTTCGATGGGGACCACGCGTGCTTGATCTGGACCTGCTTTTCGTAGGGGAACAGATCATCAATGAACCCCGTCTGGTCGTTCCACATCCCGCGGCTTGGTATCGTCGTTTCGTCACAGTTCCCCTGATGGAAGTCGCCCCCCTCCTGATCCACCCGCTGGGGGGTGTGAGCCTGCACGAACTTCATTTACGATTGAAAAGGCGTCCTCTGCGGATTGGTTTGGATAGGCGCTGGTTATTGTTGCTGGAGCAGTACCAAGACGAAGTCATTCGGCTGTTCCCGGAAGTCGAGTTCCTCAAGACGAATGATTTCGTTTCCGGTTCCTCTGTTTGGCTGCAATTGGCAGAGAGCGACGATCTTCCGCCTGCGTCCCACGGAATTCCGGTTGCCAATTTGAAGGGGTCGCCTGGCGAGCCGATTCAGCGAGTTTACGATTTTCTCGCTGCGATCCACGATGAGCCAACTCGAGCAGGAGTGTGGTGATTGATCGCCGCATTTTTTGTTTGCGTTCGGAAACCGAGTCCCGCCTTGTTCACAAGCGGCCGCTGCGGAAGATTCCAAAAATCAACCATACGGCCAGAAGACTTGACAAAATGTAGATTGGAAGGCTGACCCAGACAGTGCTGACGCCGCCAGCGATGATCAGTGCGGAAGCCATAATGAGCGCGGCCACGACCATTCCTACGACAAGTCGATTGCTCGATCGCTCAAGCTCAAGAATGAATTGATCGAGATTCCGGTGTTCAAATTGAATCCGAAGATCGTCAGCACTCAATTTTCTCAGCGTGCGGTTGATGTTACGAGGAATGTCATGGGCGAACTCCAGTAGTTGCTTCGACTCGAGCCAGATTCGTTCGGCCACTTTCGAGGGTTCATATCGGGCACGAACAAGACGCTCGAGAAACGGTTGCAAATGGGCCGCCAGATTGAATGTCGGATCAAGATCGCGGCCGATCCCGTCGAGCGTGACGAGGGCTCGAATCAACAGCATCAAATTGCTTGGACAGCGGATACCATGATTTGAAAGGATCGCTACGAAGTCCGACAGTAACCGGCCGACATTCAAGTGTTCCAATTCAACACCATAATAATTGAAGACAAAATCCCGCATGTCGATCTGTAACAAGGCTCGGTCAATCTGGCGATTCGGTTCAGCAAACTGCAGGATCAGTTGAATTGACGCATCGACATCCTGTTGACTGATTGCAACGATCAGATCAATCAGTTGTTCGCGTGTCCCGTCATCGAGTACGCCAACCATGCCGTAGTCGAGAAGACAAATCGTGCCGTCGCGGCGAATGCGAATATTGCCGGGATGCGGATCTCCATGAAAGACACCAAATTCGAATGCCTGCTTCATGAAAATGCGAGCGCCGTTGGCGGCTATTTCTGAGGGCTCTAACGGAGCAGACTGATGCGGCTCAATTTCGTCGATGCGGAATCCGTCAATGAACTCCATAGTCAGAACGGCTTCGGTGGAAAGATTCAAAAAGACTTGGGGGACATAGAGCGTCGCATCCTGTCGAAACAGACGGCGGAACTCATCCATCGTCCGGCCTTCCCTTGCAAAATTCAGTTCACGTCGAATCGTCCGTGCGAAATGATTGACCAGCCCGACAGGATCGAAGATCCGAGCCTCTGCAATGTTTCCCTCGACCAGCAGTGCGATTTGCTGCATCAGTGACAGGTCACGCTCCACATGGCGAGCGGCATCCGGACGTTGAATTTTCACGGCGAGTGGCGTGCCGTCGAAATGTACCGCGCGGTGAACCTGCCCCAACGAACCAGCCGCAAGTGGCGTTTTGTCGAAAAATGCAAACAATTGCTCGACCGGCTGTCCCAATTCACTTTCAATACGTTTGATGGCCTCCTCAGACGAAAATGGCGGAACACGTTCTTGGAGTCGTTTGAGTTCGAGTAACATTTCGGGTGGAACGAGATCCGGACGAGTACTCATCACCTGGCCGAACTTAATATAGGTTGGTCCAAGACTTTCCAGCGTCAGTCGAATTCGCTCAACAACCTTCAAATGCCGCGAGGGTTCGACGGGCCTCCCGGACAATAATCGTCGCCAGCGATACCAAAAATTTCTCAGCCCGATTCGGTCAACGAGATCACCGAAGCCGTGATTGAGGAGCACGGTTACGATCTCGCTCGTTCGACCAAGATTTCTGAGCAGACGAAACGAATGGTGGTCCAAATCGGTCTCCAAACGGTGGTAAAGGGAACTGACTGTAAACACGAATCCGCGGCCAAGAAACGCGCTTGAGCAACGAATGCGGTAAAGGTCGCAACGTCTGCTAACGATTCGACCCACCATCATCTGACTTGATTCGCCGAGCCATGATCGCCCTCGCTTTGCCATCACATCGAGCATAGAACAAGACACCCG
>Ga0315284_10007721_pt1 | contig 15360 bp, 10 predicted proteins | sample YL17G09_16_MG_FD_203696 | JGI IMG/M metagenome (GOLD analysis project Ga0315284, IMG submission 203696) | Sediment microbial communities from Yellowstone Lake, YNP, Wyoming, USA - YL17G09_16 | ecosystem: Environmental > Aquatic > Freshwater > Lake > Sediment | place: USA: Wyoming | collected... | reverse complement strand
AGAGCCGATGCTAATGTAGATGTTACCGCTTCTGCTCCAGCTGCTTCGGCTTTGCTGACCGGTGCGGCCGCCGTTGGTATCGCTGCTACAACTCCTACAGATGCTGCTACTGCTGCTAACAATGTCGCTGCCACCTCTGCAGGAGACAGAGACCCGGTTCAAGATCTCTACAGCGCTGCTTTTACTCTACGAGAGCTTTCTCGCTCGCAAAGGGCGCGCGGAGTGCCCAAAGTGGAGCACACCAATTATGCAACGGAAGTCGGAGGTGACTGCAGCAACAGAGACACGGCGCTCAGAGACGAAGAAGGACATGGAGAACAACAAGAGGGCGTCGGCAACAACATTGGCGAAAAATTCCTTGCTGTCGGCGACGACGGGCACCGCCGTCGCCACCACCGTCAACTCAGCAGGTCTCGGTCGATGAGCCCGTCGAGAGGCGAGAAAATCGACAGGCGGCAAATAGGCGCCGTCAACTCCCGCGGTGCCCCAAGTCTCGTCGCTCGAGCTTCCCGTAACGTCGTTCGGACTTCCGCTGCTCGTGCCTCCGCTGCCGATGCTGCCATGAGCGATTGCCACGCCCCCGCCGTTGAAAACGCTCCGATTGTCGCCACTGGTGCTACTTCCGCCGCAGATGATTATCGCGAACCTGGCAAGTGCGCCTCTCCGCAGGACGAGGGCGACAGAGGCATTGGTCCCTCGGCAGCAGGAGCGCGAGAACGCCTTGCAGGCGTCCCTCAGCAAGCGATCCGCAGAGACCTCGGCAGCATACTTCACAAAACCGGCGGCACGGGCTTTGATCACGCCCGCTCTGATGGTGCCATTCCTTCCGATGTCGCAACGGCAGGCGGCGCTGCGCCGGCCCTCCGACAATCTGCGGGAAAAAAGACGATGAAAGCCGGAGCGACCAAAAACATCAAGGTTGTCGTCCGGCGTTGGCTGGGCAACAAGACATCCCTGAGTCGCCTGTACGTGCCCATGGACATGGCTTCCGAATTAATGCCCCCGCTGCCGCCTTTGAGTGTTTGCGGGAATAGCAAAAAAGAGATACGGAATGACCAAAGAGGAGGAGAAGGACAATCCGGAGGGAGATTTGCTGGCAAAGGTGCGGGTGGCGCTGTCTCAAACGCGGCTGCTGCATCAAACTTCTCCAGGATGACCGTGACATTTGCTGTGATGGCCGAGGCAGGGCCTCTGCGCGTCGGTACTGGCAGTGGCGCTCCTGTTGTCGACAATGCCAGCAGCGGTCTTGCTTTTGCTAACAATACAAGCAGCGTTCCTGCTTTTGCCAGCAATACAAACAGCGGTCCTGTTGCGAACAATACAAGCAGGTTTCCTGCCGACGACGACGCTGACCTCGAGCAACCGACTGAGGGAGGAGAAGAAGAGCTGGCGACCTCGGCGACGAACTACGACGTCGAGTACGAGCGCCGCCACTTTGGAGACCAGGTGCATCACCGCCTGACAAAGGGATGGAAAACGCTTTGCCTCGCTTTGAAGGCTGGCGTCGGGGACACGCTCGAGATGACCAGGTATTGCAGCAGGGGTGATTTTGATCACAAAGGTGACCAAAATAGTGAAGTGACTGGCGTTGACCACGGCGACGAGGACGCAGGACCGGCTGCTGGAAGCAGCTCCACGATTTTCGTCCGTGTCGTGAATTGATAAAAAGAAGGATTGATAGAGAAGTCGCGAAAACCGTGATTATTTTCACGAGAGAAGAATCTTAATCTTCTTTGCGAAGTGAATAAGCTCAACCTGTCGAAATATCTATGTTTGACTTACTCTTGAGCCAAAATAATTTAACGTTTTTTTCTCCACTTATCTGTTTTTCGCCTTTTCGGCATTTTTGGCTCGTCGTGGATACAGACAGAACTGTAAAAACAAAATAGACAAAGAAGAGCGGGAAAAGAGGAAGAGCGGAAAGGCGGAGAAAGCGAGGATTTTAAAGACATTTGGGTCCTTCATGATTCCAAACGACGTTGCAGCGACAGGTGGTGTGGAAAAGTCGGCAAAGGCGAATGTCCAGTCGGCAGTCTGCCATTCATATGTCACACTTGAGGTCCTGTAATTTTTGAGCACTTCCAAGGTAAGGACGACGTACAGTCTGTTCCCAGATGTCAGCACGTCGGCTATCGCAGGCAGCGTTCCGTCCGAGTACTTCCAGAAACTCTTCCGTCTTGCAGTGAGGTATCCATTTGCACCCTGCCGGCGTGCGCCCAAGGATGCTCACGTGCATACGCGTTTATTCGAGGTTTATTCGAGTGCACAAAAAGAAAAGGCAAAGCACGGGGGCGATTATTTGCGACCTTGGGAGGCGGAGCAGAGAGGAGAGGGAGGACATGCTGTCGCAGAGTTTGCGCATAATTTACAATCTCTTGTATCCTGGAGCGGGACGAACAGCCCCCAAGCGAGTCGAGAGTATCAAGGAATGAGGAACGAACGCGCCGCGGTAAACGTCGGTCCTTCTGAGACCGCTCCCTCTTCGGACGCGGCTGCGAGAGCATCTGTTTTGTGATGGACGTTGTGCCGTTTCATTGTAAGTATTCATCCCAGACTGAAAGTCTGGGATGAATAGTCATCGTCATTCTGCCACGGCAAAGATTCTCACCGCTATCCCGGAGGAGCCGCGCCAGAGCGATATCTTGAGTCTCTCCTTAATGCCTGGGAAGTTTCAACATGGGCACAACAAGGGAATGGTACAACACATACACTATGTATCGCCTCGCTTCTCTTCTAGATTTGAAGCTTGGAGCCTGAGAGATCACAACACAGAAAAAAACAAAAAAGGAATAAGCGAGTGCTTGTTTGCAGAAAGCAATGAGCACGGTCCCGCCATCATCCGCAGCATGTAGCGTCGTCATCGAGCTGAAAGCGTCGCCGAGCAAAGCAGGAAATGGCTTTGCGTCGGCCGCATCTCCGCCCGCGGAAACCAGAGAGACAAAGAAAGAAGCTCTTTGGAAGAAGCTCGACCTGGATACGAGGTTGTTGCACGTCGAGACTGCCGTGGTTTTGCCTTTTATGACTTTACAAAGTCTAAAGAAAGTGATTCACGAGTGCGCTTCCGCAGGCGTCAGCCTGCTTTATTGGAGCCCCGAGCCAGGTACCGAGGCAGACGGTGAAAATGAGATCGTTTCTCAGCCCTGGTTCACGGGGTACGCCGTCGCGAACGCCATTCTCCTTCGCCAAGACGTGTCGTCGTCTGACACCGGACCGCTCGCTGCTGTGCACGACGGTGATGCCGACCAGTGCGACGACGTCGTGTCCGTGCCGCCGTCAGACAAACCGGAAGAAGCGCTCATCGACCTTGGCCTGGTCTCCGGGGAGCACTCGCGCTTCCGGCGCGACCCTGCTCTGACCCGTGCTCAGTTTCATGCCATGTACCGAGCCTGGGTGTGCAACTCTATTAGCAGGAAAGCAGCCGACGAGGTCATTGTTTGCAGGAGAAAAAACACCGGAGAGGTCACTGGTATGATCACGCTGAAACTTGTTTCCAGCGACGACGGTGTTGGTTCGGACAATGACGATGGTACGGACAGGAACAAAAACGACAAGGAAAACGTGAAGGACGCAACCGACGGCGCGCTCCCCAGCCCAACGAATGCGGCACCAACCGTCGTCATTATCGGCCTCCTGGCCGTGTCGCCAAAGTACCAGTGCCAAGGGGTCGGCCGCACGCTGATGAGAGCGGCATTCCAGTGGGCGGCGAAGCACAACGCACACCTCGTCGAGGTCAGCACGCAGGAAGAAAACGCCGGCGCGATGCGCTTTTACGCGTCGCAAGGGTTTCAGCAGGTGTCTCGAAAAACCAACTATCACATCTGGATCCCTTCTTCCGTGGTCGGGAGCAGGGTGCGCTTCAACGTGCCCTACTTGACCGGACGCGAGGTACTTGCTCTCAACGACGTTATCGAAAGCAGCGCCCTGGACAGTCTCGGGAAATACACCAGGCGCTGCCAGGAGTGGATGGAGCGGACGCTCGGTAGCCCGCAGGCTCTCCTGACGCACTCTGCCACCGCCGCGCTCGAGCAGGCCGCCATCCTGTGCGATCTCAAGCAAGGGGACGAGGTCATCATGCCCTCGTACACGTTTGTCTCGACGGCCAACGCGGTCGCGTTACGCGGCGCCGTCCCGGTCTTCGTGGACGTGCTCCCCGAGGACGTCACGATCAATGTGAACGCCGTCGAAGCCGCCGTCACCGAAAAGACAAAGGCCATCATCGTCGTCCACTACGCCGGCATGCCCTGCGACATGGACCCGATTATGGCTCTGGCCAAGCGGCACAGCCTGTACGTGATCGAGGACGCAGCGCAGGCTTTGCTCAGCAAATACAAGGGCAAGCACCTGGGGACCATCGGACACTTTGGATGCCTCTCCTTTCATTACACGAAAAACACCGTCTGCGGCGAAGGAGGCGCGTTGCTTGTGAATGACGCAACATTCCTCGTGCAGTCGCGCATCGTGCGCGAAAAGGGGACAAACAGGTCCGACTTCATGGACAACAAGGTCTCCAAGTACGAGTGGCTGAGCATCGGTTCTTCTTTCGAGCCGAGCGAGCTCTCAGCCGCTTTCCTCCTGTCCCAGCTCGACGAGGCACGCGAGTGCAAGGGCAGGAGACTTCGCGTGTGCTTTGCGTACCAACATCTGCTGTCAGCTCTCGAAAAAGCCAGGAAGCTGACTCTGGCGCGAGTCGCAGACGCGGCCCCCGACGAAGAGTTGAAAGGCAGCACAGGCAACGGACACATCTTCTGGATCATGTTCAACTCTTCAAGCGAGCGCGAAGCGGCAGAGGCTTCGATGCAAAAACACGGAGTGCAGTGTTGCAGGCACTACGTTCCCCTGCATCTATCAGAGGGAGGGCGACGTTATGCGCGCTCCGTGGGAGACATGCGGACGACCATCAGGGTGGGTGAAGACCTTTTGCGCCTTCCCTTATGGTACGGCATGACGTGGGCGCACGTGCACCGCGTTGTCCAAGGGCTCTACACCTTTTTTGCGATGGAGGCACCCTCGCACAAAGAGGTCATGGGGCTTTTCGCTCCTGTCAGCAGTTGACCCATAGTATCAAACGCTGTCGTGTTTTCCCTTGTTATTTTTCTTCTTCCTCTGGGCAAAGCCCCTGCCGCTCTGCAAAAGCGCGCCGCTCATTTTCTTCCCTTTTTTCCTGAAGATGTTGCTGCCGGTGGGGGAGGGGTCCTCCTACTTTCTTAAAGCGTGATAAAAGGGGATGGCACAATGGGGTGATGTGCCGAAAAAAAACTTTAAGGTGGAAAACCAAGTTTTACCACGCGCATGTAATCTGAGAACATATATATGTTTTTCCATGCTATCTCAATCTTGGCAGCACACGCGGATATCACGTATCCGTGACTTCTCACCCTTTCAACTCCGAGGCCTCCCACCTGTTCAGCTCCAAGGCAGCCTCCTTTCAACATTCAGCTTTCAAATTCATTGTTTTTTCGACAGCAAAGTAAAATGAAGTCCTCGGGGTGGTCCACTCGGACTCTGCTGCCCATGGCGGGAGGAGCGGCGGTGGTCCCGCCGAATACAGCTGCTCTCCTCCACCAGAGAGCCCCGCCACGCTTTCGAGCATCTGCAGCTTTCTTCGCCATCCTGACGTGGACCTTTTGCTCGGCCACGCTGGTCTTGTACAATAAATTCGTCCTCCACGCCATGAACTTTCGCTTCCCTCTGTTTGTGACAATGCTGCACTGCTTTGGCGTCTCTGCGTCTCTGTACGTCGCGTCTTCGTGGTTCCGCTTGTTCGAGCCTCCTCAAAAGATGGAATCGTTCCCAGCTCTCGTCAAGAAGATGGTTCCTATCTCTCTGCTCTTTGCGTTAGCGACCGTGATGCGAAACTACGCGTTTATCTCCTTGCCGATATCGACGATCCAGATGGTCAACAGTTCCTCGCCGGCTCTAGTCTACGTATTTTCATGCATAGCGAGGCTTGAGAGGCTCTCCACTAGGATGGCTGTTGCTGTGAGTGGCATCTCAGCCGGCGTCGGCTTCTCAGCCGCGTCTGCGATGCGACAGACGACGGCGTCTCCGGCTGGCACGTCCCTGCTGCTCGGAGGCCTGATCCTCGAGGCGACGCGCGGTATTCTCCTCAAGAAAATGCTGCTCAACAGCATTGGCGTCGACAGCGTGGGCACTCTGGGACTTCTTTACGTGTCGTCGACAATGAGCTTCATGTTTCTAGCTGGTCCAGTTGCCCTGACCGAAGCCAAACAAGTTTTTTCGGTCCTGCGTTCTTCGACGGAGCCACTCTTACCGCTCCTGGTAGGGAACGTCTGTTTTGCTATCTGCTTAAACTTTGCGTCTTTTAACTTTCTCCACACTTGCAGCGTGACGACGACGTCGATAACTGCCGTTTTGAAAGACTGCGCTTTGTTTTTCGTGTCGTTGGTCGTTCTGCAGGGAGGGACGTTTTATTTTCCTCTTTCAGACGTCGGAGTAGCTGGGTACTCGCTGTCGATTCTCTCCACACTGATGTATATAAAGATACGACGCGACGCTTCAGCTTCAGCGCTACATTTAGCTTCAGCGCTTCCTCCAGCTTCAGCTTCAGCGCTGCCACCAACCTCGGCAGAAGAGGCTGACGGACACCCACTCTCAAAAGGGGTTTCTGCTCGGACAGGAAAGGCTTGATGCTGCTACCGCTGCTACTGCCGCAGACTGGGGCTGGCTGGACCTGGCAGTCTGGCTGCTGAACGTTGTTCTATTATGATTGCAAACTGTAAATACATAAAAGCGCGTGCAGGAAGCGCTGTCAAGTCACACCAGGCGTTTACGTTTCAAGGTTCCAGTCTCTCGCTCGCTTGCTCTCACTCTATTTTTGCTCTCTTACTGTCAAATTGCTGCGTCTCAAAATTTTGCGCCGCGGAGAGGACGCCCAATAGTTTTTAGGTTTAGGTTTAGGGTTGAAGCCGTTTTGGTAGTAGGTCTGCACAAACGCCATGAGCGGGGGTTTGCGCGACCTGGAGAGAGAGTTGGTGGGGAGGAAGAGAGGAAGAGGGAAGAGGGAAGAGAGGAAGAGAGGGAGAGAGGAAGAGAGGGAGAGAGGGAGAGGGAAGAGAGGGAAGAGAGAGAGGGAAGAGAGGAAGTGAGGTGGTAGAAAATGAGGGGAAAAGAGAGTCCTATCTCGCTCAAAAAGTTTTGAGCAGAGAGGAGGAGAGCCAAGAGAGAGAACAAGCGAGCTGAGGGGGGAAAGCTCAAGTCCAAAAGCAGGGAAGCCGAGGGCGCGTGCCTTCTTCAACGAAGCATTGTTTTTTCCGGCTGCCGGAAGAAAACTTTTTCGTTTTCTCCTTTTAAGAGGAAATAGAAACCCTATCTTCTCCTTCTCGCGTCCGTCCGCAACTTCTCTCTCCAGCTTTCGCCCTCGGACTAGTACCGCCGCTTTTGCATACTCCCTTTCTTCTCACGCGTTCTATGACGGAAGAGAGAAGAAAGCCGGGCGCGCGAGGGGACGAGAGGGATCGTTTCGCAGTGCTTCGCTCTGGAACGTCTCAACTGGCACGTGATACCGCGATGGACGAAGAAGAGCAAGGAACAAAAAATACGGTCAAACCCACCAGTTGTAAAACGTAGAAGCCATTCTCGTTGCCGCCGGAGCGGGCGCCGGGTCGAAAGCAGGCGGCGGGGCGGAGGCGGGAACGGGGGCGGACGCGGGAGCCGGGACCGGAGGAGCCGGCGCCCGAGTGCGAGGAGGCTCCACCAAGGCGTTCATCGAGGCATCGGCCCTGCCGTCATCCAAGGGAGCTTCACCCGACAAATGCGCGCGAAAGCGCCCCGCGGCGGTCAAGAACCCGCCTTCGATGGCCGCGGGCAGTTGAGCGCCAGGGGCTGAGGGCACGGGAGCGGGCGCGGGCGCGGAGGCGGCGGCGGGGGGAGCTGCGAGATGAATGCCCTCGGCGATCGCGGCCGAGCAGTCTTGGAGGTCAGAAAGGCGTCTTTGCGCAGCAGCGGAGGGCTTCGCGGAGCGCTTTGCGTTGTTCTTGCGCGGCTTGAGGGGCGAGCTGCGCATGGTCATGTTGACATGATGGAAGAGGGAGGAAGAAGGCCGGGAAGAGAGCGTGCCCACCGCGAGAGGATGATAGAGGATAGAGAGGGGAAGTTGTGACACTATTGCCTCCTCCTCCCCATGCTCGAGGGGGAAAAAGTTTGTTAAGAAGCCGTCTGACTGAGCAGCCGCTCTCCTGGGTCCTCTCTCCCTGTGTTTCTTTTCCCATGGCCACTCGGGCATGTCAGAAGCAACACGACTTCCCCCCTGACGAGCGGCGCTCCTCGAGTCTTTTTCTTCTTCCTTCTTCTCCGCTGCAGCACAAGAGCACGACCCCCTGAGCCTCAAGCCTTGCTCCCTTTCCCGGACCGCCGCGACCTTCCCTTCTCTCTCTCTTGTCCCCTCTCTGAGAGCACCCCGCTCGCTTGGCCGGTCGAGACGTTGAGTGGTGACTTTCGGCCGGGAGAGAGATGTTTTTTTATCAGGCCCGTCTCTTGCAAAAAAGTTCACACACGAAAAAGTCTGCTTTTTTTCTCTCCTCAGCGATTCCTGGATCTGAGACTCGTTGAGCTCGGCGAAAGTTGCGTCCCTTCTCTGACAAACGAACGGGTTTGAAGGAATCGAGTTCCGCGTGCGTGCTCTGCTAGTAAAAAAGAAAAACAAAAGCAAAGAAGAAGAAGAAGAAAAAAGCAAAGACGAGAGAGAGAGCTCTCTCTTCTCTCTCTCTCTTCTCTCTCTTATCGAATAAAGAAAAAAAGAGACCGTTCCTTGGCTCTTCAGCTTTCGATCTTCTTCTTCCTTTAGTTTTGACAGCAGCATGAGCTCATGGACTCTCGCCGGGGAAGAAAGAGAAGAAAAAATAGGGGATGGAAAGGGACTGACGACAATCTTTGCTGACGCTCATCACGATGGTGCGATCGAGAAGAGAGCGCTGAAAGCTAGCAAGCAACCTCACGTTGTCAGGCTCCTCTCCCTCGCTCTCTCTCGCTCGCTCGCTCTCGCTCTCTCCCTCTCGCTCTCTCTAGCTGTTTCTTTTCCCATGGCCACTCGGGCATGTCAGAAGCAACACGGACTTCCCTCCTGACGAGCGACGCTCCTCTCGAGTCTTTTTCTTCTTCCTTCTTGGCCGCTGCAGCACAAGAGCACGACCCCCTGAGCCTCAAGCCTGGCTTCCTTTCCCGGACCGCCGCGACCTTCCCTTCTCTCTCTCCTGTCCCCTCTCTGAGAGCACCCCGCTCGCTTGGCCGGTTGAGACGTTGAGTGGTGACTTTCGGCCGAGAGAGATATGTTTTTTTATCAGTCCCGTCTCTTGCAAGGAAGAGGAAAAAAGCAAAGACGCTCTCTTCTCTCTCTCTCTCTCTCTCTCTCTTCCATACGAAAAAAAGAAAAAAAAACGGCTCCTTGGCTCCTCAGCTCTCGATCTTCTTCTTCCTTCAGCTTCCGTCTACTTCAACCGCGCGCAAGACGATCGAAGGCTACCTAAGAAGCGCGAAAGAAAGGACTCACCTGGGAGCGACGAGGGCGCAAGGAGGGAGAAGAAGGGATGGGAGAGAAAAACAGAAGTTAGCTCCAACAGGGCGCGTTGCAGAGAGTTACCCCCGCCACTTTTTTTCAAAAAGACCCCAGCTTTTTCCTTCTGTAACAGTTGGCAAATTGAGGCTCCGTCCAGTCTCCTTGGCGATGATCGCTGCGTACATAATGGAAAGGCGTTGGTTGGCAAAGCCATTGCAGACCTGAAACGAAAGGAAGCGTCGCGGCAACGAAGCATGCTTGACGGGATCTGATTTAGCAGCACGAATGGGCTCTTGCGTCGCTGGAAAGAAGGCTCGCAAACGCCACGATGTAATCAGCACAATGAACAAGGTTGACACCGTAGCACGAGGAGAAATGCACCTGCCTCTACCCGTTTTGCGTCTACTGAACGGAATACCGGCTGCCGGCAGCAGAGGAAAAGAATAAGAAGCTGCAACCGGCAGTGACATTTTTCTACATGTAGCAACACCAACTCAGAGTGGCCGGAATCGTTCGAGACGCTGATATCTCCAGAATCTCGGGAAAGAAAAGGAAACAGATCATGTATTTGCTTTATCAATTTTTTTGCCACATTTCACACGTCCTAATCGCAGAAGAGGAAGAGCATTAAAAAAGGGGGAGAAGCTCTAATCATTTCCGTTTCCCTACTTTTTGTTACATGCGACTCCTTTTGGTTTTATGCAAATCACCACCGACATATTGGTTCAAGCCATAGCGAAGACATAGAGCTCACTCATGCCCGAGCCCGGAGACGGTTTTTAATTAAGCAGCCGAGCATGTAACAATGCTTCCGCAGCATTGTTATGCAATGGCGGGGCATCCTGCTCTTTTTGATACTTTCGGAAGCTTACCATGCTCTGAGGTGCGCAGCTCTTGAAAGCAGAAAGACCGCAGACCTAAATCCTTTGCCAAGATCGCGGTTCAGGGCCGTCACCATCTTGCACAAGCCGTGCTCGTCGCTGGGATACACGAATTTCGCTTCCAACCTGGGTCCACAGTAGCCCCTCTTCGTTCTGCACAACGAGGAGTTTCGCAGCACCTGCGACGCAACAAAATCTTCCGTCTTCAGAAAAGGCACGGCATTCTGCGCACGGCTCTTCTTTGAAAAGCAATGGCTTTCCGGCGTTAAACTTGGTGGACTCGACGTCGTACACCAAATTACTCTCCTCGACGCGCCCCTGGTCCGCACTAAAGGCACAACACGTCCTGATTTTTCAACGCAAATTTTTGCGCATAAAAATGGCACCCGCCTTTTTTATGCCAGTGGCGCAATAAATCTTCCACAATATATGGACGGAAGAAATAAAAAAAACCCTAGAGATGCCCATGCATTACGTCAACGTATTTTTTTCTCTGCGAACGAAAGAAAGGAAAGCGCCTCCAGACCTTCTCAACTGCTCGTGATCCCCCCATAGTGTCCTCGAGGTGTGAAATTCATAAGCCGCAAGTATGAAATGTCGAGTCGACAACGACTGCACCATGCTGTGAAGCAGTGCATCTTTTTCTTGATGCTTATTGGTGCATGCCGTACTCTCAAACGGGCAGCCCTTCAGGGCAAACATTCAACGGATCTCAAGCACTCGCTTCGACTGCGATCAAAGGCAGCAGCTTTGGATCGTTTGCCCAGATCACGTTTCAGAGCCATGACTGTCTTGCACAAACCGTGCTCCACGCTGGTATACACGCTGACGAACTTTGCGGCCAACCTGGGACCCGAGTGGCCGATTCTTATCCTGCACAATGAAGACGTTTCTCCATACCTCGAAACAAACAAGATCGTTCGTCTCCAGAGAAAACATGGCCTCTTGCACACGGCTTCTCTGGAGAGGAACGGCTTTCCTGCTCTATCCTCTGCCAATTCTTCATCATACTCGAAACTGCTTTCCTCAACGCGCTTCTGGTCCGCACTGAAGGCACAACACGTCCTGATTTTCCAAACAGATAGCGTGCTGTGCTCGATGTCACCGTGGTCGATCGAAGATTTCTTACGATACGACTATATCGGAGCCCCGTGGATCGACCGGTGGCATGGGATGGACATTGGCAACGGCGGGCTCTCCCTACGAAAGATCAAGACGATGATCCGCATCACCAAGAGCTTCGAGTTCAAAGAGACCGAAAACGAAGACATCTATTTTGCTCGCGGGATCTACGAACTCGCGGCACGAGATCGTTCTATCGATGTCCCGCCGGTTCACGTGGCTGTCAAGTTTGCGTACGAAGCCGGGAGGTTGCCCAAAGTCGCATCGTTCGGCGTGCACAAGACGCCATTCCGGGAAGTCGACAAGAAAGCGATCACGAGGACGTGTCCCGAGGCCATGGCGAGCGTCTGGCGTGGATGTCAAGTGGAGACGTACCAGAAAAAAACGCGTGGGGGCATGGCCCAGTTTGCGGGGACAGATCAGCACTTCCTCGCTGTGGATCGACGAATGAACGTTCTGGACTTTGAAACCGACTACAGCGTGTCAGAACCAGTAGCCTTTTATCGAGGATCGTAGCACATTGTTCGCGTCCGGAGCTGCGGTGCACTTTTTATCGAAAATGACCGAAGGGTGCGGAAGCAGGCTTGCGAAAGAGACTCGAAGGATAACTTTCACGGGGAGAACTGTAAGAAAAAGAGGTATTCATGTGATCACATCAAACCCACAGAGGAGCTCATGACTGTGCCCATACCTCAAAATCTGGACTTTATCTTCAAGGGCCGCTGGAGCTCGGCAATCTGCTCAATCCTGCTGATGGACCTGCCGATGCCTCCGTGCATGCACATGATGCGGTCATCGATGAGCGCGGCCAGAGTGAGGTAGTTGAAGAGCGCGTTGCACAGTTATGCGTGCCTTAACTTAGCCGCAGTCGCACGACGATGTCATCGCTTGCTTCCATGCTTGAAACTGACAGCGTCCCTTCCCTTCGATGCTGCCCCCCGGTGAACTGTAACATCCATAGTTTCTTATTCCGTAGCGGCCATGTCGCTCGAAGTCTCATCGTGCGGTCGAGTGCAGCGACGGACGTGCGAAACGCGGCATCTCGGGAAAGGTGGTCGAAAGTGTTTGCGATGTCTTCCTTCTGCCATGCTCCTCCTGCCTCCACAGCAACAACATTCAGAGGCAGCGTGGACGATTCGGGCGACAGTAGAAACTCCAGCACCGCCTCCGGGTGCATCATCGCGGCCAGGCTCGGAGGGAGCAGCGTGGGGCGCACGCGGTACAGTTCTCCGATCTCCATGACGCTCGACCAAGGGAGTAAGTTACCCGTGGTCGCGTCCGCCGCGGCCGGGAGGTAGGCGTAGTCTGCCCGAGTCTTCGCGATGGTCGGGGCCAGCATATACAACGACTGGAGTGCGGCTTTATGGCGAGGGGAGGAGGAGGTGATTTTGCTTGCTGATGCTGCTGCTGATGCGGACGAGACGCTGCTAATGCTGCTGCTGAGCTCTTTCCCATCACCACCATCAACTCCTCCTCCTCCTTCGCCCGCAAGGAGAAACTGGAGCGAACGGCCGCGGACGAGGTTGGGCCTGTCCGGCCTGGCCAGCCACTTGGCGAACGCCCTCACGTCCTCGAGCAGGATCGACGGCGGGATGTGCCTTGTGATGAGCTCGGCGAAGTTTTTGTTGGTGGTTTTCCTTCGGCGACCAGCTGCTGCTGCTTTCGATCGAGGAGCGCTTTTCTTTCCGGCGTCCAAGAGGGATGACAAGAGCTGTCGCGACACGTCGACAGAGAGCACAGCATGCCGGCAAAGCAGCGCCTCCAAGACGCCGGCCCACGCCTCGTCTGCCAGCGGCGACGGCTTCGGGTTGAGTTCCTGATCGCATTGCAGTTTCTGGTCGTGCGAGTGCAGGTCCGAGAGTGTGACGATGGTGGGTGGCAATGGTGCTAAAGATGATGATGGAAGGGAAAGAGACAACGAATGAACATTTCCAAACGACCCACGCGGGAGCAGCCGCCACGCGCCCGTGAGCAAGACGGTGGCGGCGTCGGGAGGGGGAGGAGAAGATGAAGATTTCAAAGCAGCAGTAGCTTTCGAGACCTTGGCGGCAACCTCGCCGAGACCACTCGCACCCCGCAAGCCCACCAAAACTACCTCCTCGATCGTTCTTTGGGCGTCGAGTGCGCAAGCAAACGACGACAAAGGCAGAGCCGATCTTGATTTGATAAGAGCACGCGAGATGTCTTTGGCGAGGCAGGCGGTAGGCGACGGCGACGGCGCGAAATGATGAAAAGCGGAGCAGAGTTCGTCTCCAGATAAGTCCTTCTGTTTCCTCGAGTGCTGCGACGAAGAGCTCCTCGTCTGCTCGCTCTCGCGATGACGATTATGAACAAACGCAACATAACCTTGGCTCGCTTCTTCTACGTCCTGGACGCGAGGCAAAATCGTTGCCTGCGTGCCTGCGGAGGCGTGTATTGTGTCCAAATCGAGCAAGGCATCCGCAGGCAGAGTAGCACCTGTCAAAGGAACGTGAAACCCGGGGAGCACAGCGCACGCGATCTTGCGCTCCCGCACAAAGGAGAGAAACTCGGCGTGTTCAGCGAGCTCGTCGAAGACAGTCTCGTGTGTGAGGTCTCTTGGTAGACGAGAGAGCACAGAGAACGTCGGGCAGCGAGCCGGGGCGTGCCACTTGCCAGCTTGCCGGAGGCGGAAGATCGTTTTGGAAGAAGACGATGAGGAGGAGGAACGGGATGCTACGCTCGAAACACCACCACCATCGACAGTACCATCTCGTTGATCTCCGCTGCTCATGTCCAAAAGCAAAGCGTGATTTCTCGCGCGCCTTGTCCACCCGCTCCCGAAAAACGCAGACTGAGGCGGAAACCAGTGGACGGGCAGCGTTTCCACAGAGACGCCGCGCCAGGGGCAGGGCGTTAGCCCGCTCATGGTCTCGAGTCGGCAGGCCGCGAGGGCTTTGAGGTCGGCGATACTGAGCAGTTTCGTGTCCTCTGGCGCCGCTGAAGCAGCAGCAGCAGCAGCAGCACCAGCAGTTCTTTCCTGTCCCTGGTGTTGCCTCTCGATCGTCTTCACGGCCCACGCCTGCAGAAAGTTGGCAGTGAAGGCCGACGCAGGAGCGTACATCGTTTCGACGGTTGAAGTTTTGCTATCGTCGCTGGTCTCTGATCTAAAAGGTCGTCGCACTTCATCCCCGACGCCCGGACTCGTATCTGCGAAGAAAACCGCGTCCTTGGGGAATCCGTAGAGCACCATGTCGTAGTTTTGAAGCGGCGCCGAGGCGGCGTCGACCACGAGAGGGGAGTAGCCCTGCGTCACGAGCTGCGTTATTGTCGCGAGCAAGCGAGTGGCAGGAGATGGTGCTGTGGGGGGCCACGTGAGGACGAAGCTCTTTGGGTCGGCTGATGCGAGAGCACTGGCGGCGGCAGCGGCGGCGGTGGTGGCCGAAGCGGCGGTGGCGCGTGCTGCGGTTCCTTTTTCTTCTTTGGAAGCATAAGCAGCAGCAAGTCCAGCGGCTGTAGTCGAAACAGACGCAGCAACAGAGGAGGAAGAAGAATCGACTTTTCCTCCCCCAGTGCTTGAAAGAAGAAGAAGATCGTCACTTTTCCTCTCAAAAGCCGGGAGCACCTGCAGCGGCACGATGCGAGAGGCCCTGAAGAAAACGTCTTCACTCAGAGCGATATAAATCACCCCAGAGAGCCGCAGCTCGTCCGCGGCTGCCTTGAAGTTGTTGAGCAGCGTGGTGTTGTTGGTGGAAGAAGAAGCATTCTCTGCTCTGCCGCGCTGCTCAGCTATGCTTTCTTCGGACAAAACCACCGTGGTCGCAGGCAAGTATCCCCGAGCCCGTGTCGCCACCGCCTTGAGCCCATCTGAGCGAAGCCTCCTGGGCG
>Ga0315284_10007720_pt1 | contig 15360 bp, 9 predicted proteins | sample YL17G09_16_MG_FD_203696 | JGI IMG/M metagenome (GOLD analysis project Ga0315284, IMG submission 203696) | Sediment microbial communities from Yellowstone Lake, YNP, Wyoming, USA - YL17G09_16 | ecosystem: Environmental > Aquatic > Freshwater > Lake > Sediment | place: USA: Wyoming | collected... | reverse complement strand
ACAGGTCCTGCGGGCGCGGCAGGCATCACTGGCGTCACGGGAGCGACAGGACCGATTGGGCCCGCAGGACAATCAGTTGCGGGAATCAATCCCATTGCAAACTTTAGCGCGTTCACCGCGCCTGCAATAGGAACGATCGCTACACTTACAGTCGATGAAAATCGATGGCAATCAATGGGACAGATTGTCTATGTTGGAAGTGGTGGTTACTACTCTGTCATGACAGCAGCACCCTCTGGATTTGTTCAGGTCAAGAATCTCGGGTACATTGGAAATGCTGCAGCTGGTGTCACCGTATTGACGGGTCTAATGGTTGCAGGCGGACTTGCTGGTCCGACCGGCGTCACAGGGGCAACTGGTCCGACAGGGCCGATCGGAACGCCCGGAATCACAGGAGTAACAGGTGCAACGGGTCCCGCGGGCCCGACCGGTTTGACAGGCGCGACAGGACCAACAGGTCCCATAGGAACACCCGGCATTACGGGAGTCACAGGAGCGACTGGACCCATTGGTCCTCAGGGCGTTACGGGTTTGACGGGAGCTACAGGACCGACTGGTCCTGCAGGTGCGACGGGTGCTACTGGTCCAACAGGAGCTCGTGGTGTCGACGGAGTTGTTGGAATCAATGCAATCGCATATCCGCAAACATTCACAGCACCCGCGATCGGATCAATTGCAACACTTTCAGTCGATGAAAATCGCTGGCAATCGATGGGTCAAGTTGTCTACATCGGTTCAGGGGGTTATTACTCAGTCGTTACTGCAGCACCATCGGGATTTGTCCAAGTCAAAAACTTGGGTTATGTAGGAAACGTTGCAGCAGGTGTCACTGTACTTTCTGGAATGCTCATGTCGCCTGGAGGTGTTGCAGGACCAACGGGTGTCACCGGAGCGACCGGTCCAGCGGGCGCCACGGGATTAACAGGCGCAACAGGACCTATCGGTCCTCAAGGTGTCACCGGTCTGACGGGTGCAACTGGGCCCACTGGTCCGATTGGAACGCCGGGAATCACAGGTGTGACTGGAGCGACAGGACCAATAGGACCTGTAGGCGCTACAGGTGCCACGGGACCAACGGGTCCAACAGTAACAGGAGCGACCGGTCCGACAGGACCTGCAGGCATTGATGCGATCGCCCGCCCACAGACTTATACTCAGCCAGCCGTCGGTTCAATAGCTTCTCTTGCTGTTGATAATTACAAATGGCAGGCTCAGGGACAAGTTGTCTACATCGGTTCTGGCGGTTACTACACTGTTGCGACAGCATATCCAAATGGTGCAGGTCCCGCCGGATTCGTAAATGTCCAGAATCTTGGGTACATAGGAAACGTTGCAGCTGGTGTGACAGTTCTTTCTGGAATGTTGATGTCCCCCGCAGGCATCGCAGGTCCCACAGGCGTTACGGGTGCCACCGGTCCGACAGGCGCCGCAGGTCCAACAGGCGTAACAGGAGCGACAGGTCCTGCAGGAGCAGGTGCGACGGGGGCGACGGGACCGACGGGTGCTGCTGGTCCAACAGGCGTAACAGGTGCAACTGGTCCTGCAGGTGCCACGGGTCTGACAGGAGCAGGAACACCGGGTATTAATTCTGTCGCTTTCTTTGGGGGATTCACTGCGCCCGCAATAGGTGTTGTTGCAACCCTCCCAGTGACAGAAAATCGCTGGCAGTCGATAGGTCAGATCGTCTATGTTGCCTCAGGCGGGTACTACCAAGTTGCAACAGCAGCGCCCTCTGGATTTGTCCAAGTCAAGAACCTCGGATACATCGGAAATGCAGCAGCTGGCGTTACTGTTCTCTCAGGTGGACTTATGTCGCCTGCGGGAATTGCCGGTCCGACTGGTGTTACCGGCGCCGCAGGACCCACGGGAGTCACTGGAGCGACAGGACCAACAGGACCTGCAGGCGCAGGCGCTACAGGTGCCACCGGTCCGACAGGAGCAGCAGGTCCAACAGGCGTAACAGGTGCAACTGGTCCTGCAGGCGCAGCAGGTTCACCTGTTGATGTGGCACAGTTCGGTGGCGGTTCATTTGTTATGTACGGACCGTCATGTGTATCTCAGTCAGGTGCAACATTCGGTGTTTCAGGCTTCATGGTCATTTGGGATACTTCTGAAAACGTGTTCACTGGCGCAATTAGACACACGACTGTTGGAACGTTGGCTGGATCATTTTTCCTTGATAAACCCGGGTTATGGAAGATTGAGTATTCAGCCATTGCCACTGGCGTTCCAACGGGTAGAAATCTTGAGGTTATGTGGAGATTGGCATCTAATGGAAGCTTTGTTGGAGGAACTGGCATTAAACAATCATTCATCGCGTCCGAGAGAGCTGGTTCTACGCTCGACTCACAACACGGTGTTTCAAAATCGTTTGTAATGGTAGTTGCATCTGGAATGGACACACAAATGTATGCTAGAGTCGGTCATCCAGCAGGTTTTGGAACTATCGCTAGCGGTTGTTCAGGTGCATTTTTGATGATGACTGGAACTGATGTGAACATTAGTTACCTCGGTTGATCTGCTATACAACGTACGTGCAGTCCATACAATCTTGTTATGACTGATCGTGCCCCCATCTCGCTGTGTCTCATTGTCAAGAACGAAGAGGCAAACATCGAAAATTGTCTGAGATCAATCAGATCTTATGTCCAAGAGATCGTTGTCATTGACACGGGATCGACTGACAAGACGCCTGATATCGTGAAGCAGTACGCTGATGTCTTTGAAGTCTATACTGACTGCAATTATCCCGACGGAAGAATCAAGTCATTTTCGATGGCTCGCCAAAGGAGCTTCGACCTTGCGACAAAAGAGTGGGTCATGTGGGTCGATGGTGATGATATCGTTGTCGGTGCTGAAAAGCTCCCAGCGTTGATTCGTGATTATGATCAAAAGCGTCAAGGTGGAGCTGCATGTGTCATGCTTCCGTACGAATATGCACATGACGCAGAAGGAAAATGCATCTGTTTGCACTACCGCGAACGAATCGTCACTCCCCGAAGCCTATTCAAATGGTTAAATCCCGTCCATGAAGTGATGGTTCCAAAGCAGGGAACGCCAGTGACACAATTGATGTCAGAAGACATCAGGATGATCCACCGCCGCCAGCAGTCAGCAAAACACCCAGATCCATCACGAAACCTCAGGATCATCAAAGAATTCGTTGAGAACGCCAAAGAAGAAGATCCCAGACAGTTGTACTACTTGGGTCTTGAATACAGCAACGTCAATGACATCGATAATGCAATCAAGACATTGACTCGATACATTGAGATCACCGGTTGGGACGATGAAAAGTGCCTTGCATGTCTCAAGATGTGTGAACTTTACATGCGCAAAGGTGAACCACAGAACGCCGTCCAATGGGCCACAAAGGCAATCACTGTCCATGAATCATGGGGCGAATGTTTCTTTGAACTAGCGAAGTGTTACTATGTGCTCGCTGAAAAGGAACAGGATCAGGCCTTGAAGCGTCGTAGTTATGAGAAGTGCGCAACGTTTGCAAAGATCGGATTGAGCCTCCCACCCACGCACACCGTCCTGTTCGTCAATCCTCAAGAACGTGATGTTGAGATTCATCGTTATTTGAACATCTCGTTGAACTATATCGGCGACGTGGCGAGCGCTCTCGACAGCATCAATTTCGCGCTCAAACACAAACCCGATGATCAACAATTGAATGCAAACAAGAAATTGTATGAATTGCACCTCGCGAAAGTGAATGCGATAAACGAAGTTCAAAAATTGACGTCACTTGGTGCGTTTGACAAACAGACAGAAGAAATGATCTGTTCTACAATCAGTGGTCAACAATCCATCAAGATCAACGGCGTTGATGTTCCACTGAGGCCTGTTTCAGAACAGTCGTGGAAGCCTTACCGACGTCCTGAGGGTTATCCATTGAATGTGATCGAAGACGATTTTCCAAGACCCGTTGTGACGCCTCATTCTCAGGCTTGGGGCGTTCCTGAACAGTTTGTTTATGATGATCTTCCATTGATCATGTCAGATGCACAACTTCAGAATATGGTGTGTGCTGTCTGGAAAGAATTCATGTGGCACGATGAGTTGTTGTCAGCGATAAGCTTTCTCAAGAATGCTCCTTATCGTGTCAGACACAGTGACACGACTGAAACATTGCTTGCAAAGACACTGGCAATGATTGCATGGACTGACACGACGGAAAAGTTCGACGTTGGCAATGCAACGAAGACTGCTGCTGATCTCGGTGAAATGAGAACGACAGAAATGTGCCCGCTTGGAACGCCGCTTTGGGGTCAAGCTGGTGGAAGGATGCGATGGATATCAGATCGCATGCCCAAGAAGGGTGCAACGCTTTTGGACTTCGGTTGTATTGATGGGGAGATGTCAAATCGTTGGGGTCTTGACGGATATAAGGTTACAGGCTTAGACATTTGTTCGAACTCTGTCAACATTGCAAATGCGTCTGCACTCGCAAATAAGACGGGAGCTGTTCACATCAGGACGTTCTTCAAGGACGCGCCACAGATCTTGAAAGGCCAGAAATTTGATTACTTGACGTGTGCTGACACGTATGAACACATCATTCATGATCACGTTGAAGACCTATTGAAACCAGCTCGCCAACTCGTCAAAGAAGATGGAAAGATGATGCTTGTCACGCCACACGGCGCTTGGTTCAGGGGCAAGTATTTGCCGCATGTTCATCCTTGGCTTTGGGCACAAACTCGAGGCGATAGTTGGCTCGCGATCAATGATCGAGCACATGTCATTGCGCCCACTGTTTGGTCTGTCGCTGAACACTTCCGTGCTGCGGGATGGTGGGTCAGTGACTCAGTCGTTGTGATGCAGTACCCACAGGACTGTAAAGGTCAAGGAAATGTGTGTGCAGAGGCATTCCCAAATCCCCCAGCGGGATGGCCCGGAAAGGACATCGTGTTTTATGTTGGGACGGGCTCAGAAAATTGGACGCCCCACACAGTCGATGTGAAAGGCATCGGCGGATCTGAAACAGCTGTGATACAAATGGCTAAGAGATTTGCCGCTGCTGGAAATCGCGTCAGGGTGTACAATAGTTGCGGAAAGAACGGCGAGGGAATCTATCTCGGCGTTGAGTACCTCGAGTCAGAAAAATACCATGACATCAAGTGTGATGTGCTCGTCGTTTCAAGATGGGCACCGGGCCTAGACGCATCGTTGAACGTTGATGCAAAGGTGCGTTACCTTTGGACGCATGACACTGTCCCGCAGGCATTGACGCATGAACTTGCGCTTCGAGCTGATAAGATCTTTGCTCTGAGCAACTGGCACAAGCAGAACATCCTCACGTGTTTTGGATTCATACGCCCAGAACAAGTTATCGTGACGCGAAATGGCATCGATCTCGATCGTTTTGTTCCGCAAACACGAAATCCGCATAAGGCAGTCTACAGCAGCAGTCCAGATCGTGGACTACACGTTCTACTCAAGGTTTGGCCTGAGATCAAGAGGCGAGTTCCAGACGCTGAACTGCATGTCTTCTACGGATTTGACGTATGGCGAGCGACTGCAACTGGAAGGGGCGATGCTGGTCAATTAGGACTCATTGAAGAACTTACTGCACAACTTTCTAACATGGTATCAATGGGCGTGCACGCTCACAATCGAGTGAATCAGCAGACGTTGGCAACAGAATTCTGTTCATCAGGTGTTTGGGCATTTCCTACGTGGTTCACAGAGACTTCATGCATTACTGCAATGGAGGCGCAAGCCGCTGGCTTGAAGATTGTCACATCACCGATTGCGGCGCTCAATGAGACAGTGGGACCACGAGGAACGATGATCCCGGGAGATTGGTTGTCAGAAGACTATCAGAAGAAGTTCATTGATGCAACTGTTGATGCAATGCTGAATGCAACTATCGACGAGCGCATGGCACTCATGACATACGCAAAGGTAAATTTCAGTTGGGACGGCGTCATGACAGAATGGTGCAACATTTTTGATGCAGATCTAGCAGAGGTTCCTATGCCTGAGTACAAGGCCGTTGCTGCATGAAAATTGCCTTTGTGATGAGCGAATGGGCGTGTTACAAACCCATTCCAACGAATGAAATGTTCACCTCGCCACGAGGTCTGACGGGATCCGAGATCTCATTTTTGATGTACGCAAAACAGGTTGCAAAAGCGGGCCATGACGTGACAGTGTTTAGCAATTTTACGCACCAAGATATGATCTATGGGATTCAGTACACTAACATGCAATCGTTCACTGAACGTCGAAATGAAGCATGGGATGTTGCTGTTGCATGGTTGGATCCTCGGCCTCTTGTTGTTCTACCGAAGAGCGTCAAGACGATCCTGAACCAACAAGTGAATGACTTTCACTATTGTCAAGGGTGGGAAGAATACGTTGACATCGTCACCTCGCCTTCACATTCACACAGAGATCACTTGTGTACGATGTCAACATTCAAGGGTCCATGGGAGATATTACCGAATGGCGTCGATGCGTTGACGTACAGGTTGAATAGAAATTCACGCGGACACACGATGATCTATGCATCGAGTCCAGACAGGGGATTGCACTGGCTGCTTGAAGCGTTCCCAAAGATCAAGAAGAGAGTTCCAGACGCTGAGTTGCATGTCTTTTACGATTGGATCCCGTTCTATAACTCTGTTCGAAGGGGCGATTCTGAAACGTCATATCGATTACGCTATTGTAAGGAAATGTTCGATAGATTGAACGGTAAAGGCGTCATTCATCATGGATCTGTGTCACGTGAAAAGATGATTGAAGTGTTCTCAAGAATGAGGCTTTTAACCTATCCTTGTAGCACCGTTTCATATACCGAGGGATTTTCTGTGACCACCCTCGAGGCCGCCGTGTCAGGCTGCGTGCCAGTGATAGCTGATTGTGATGCCTTGGGTGAGGTGTACCGCGGGTACGTTCCCATGATAGAAAAACCGTATGCTGCTCACAAGGACGAATACATTGATCTTGTCGTGAATTTTCTCACTGATGATGTTGCATATGAAAGTGCACAGAACCTTGCGGCAACGTTGTCACATTTATACGATTGGGACGTTTTGGGAAAAAAGCTTCTGAAGATGATCGAATCATGAAAATTGTCCTTGTCATACCACCCAGTCCATTTTTGATCGACGATCGCGTCTTTCCATTCTTGGGACCGCTTCAGATTGGCGCCGTAGCAAGGGACATGGGCCACGATGTGTCAGTTGCTGACTTGACGGGTTTCAAGAGGCGACACCCTGAAGTTAAACATGCAGACTATGAAATTGTCATGGTCGAGGCAAAGAAGAATCTTCTTGAGGCAGTGAAAGGTGCAGACGTCGTCGGTTTTTATTCTTTGGCCGCTCAACATCCTCAAGTCGTTCAACTCAATGATTTTGTCAAAGAACATGCACCTGATTGTGTCAGGGTCTTAGGTGGACCGCACGCGAACACAGCTCCTGCTAGTTGCATCAAAGACGGATTTCAATATGTCATTGTCGCTGATCAGGGAGGCGGTGGCGGCGAACCGGGATTCATTGAATTGCTTCGTAGACTAGAACGACAAAAGACGTCAGTTCGAAGTCTCATTGCAGATGAGAAGATAATCAAAGTCGCATCTCGCATTGGTACGAAGTGGGAAAATGATCACTGGCCAATGCCCGCTCGTGATATGATTGATTTGAATAGCTATGTGTATTACATCGAAGGAGAACGTGCGACTAGCATTGTCTCGGCGACTGGATGTCCGTTCGCTTGTACGTACTGTTCACACTGGTCGGGTTACCGAAAGCTTGAAGCAAAGTCAGCTGAATATGTTCGCAATGAGATCAAGTACATCAAAGAACACTATGGATGGCGAGCGATCATGTTCTATGACGACGAGATCAACCTTCGTCCCGATTTCACGACTGAGTTCCTTCCCATGCTCAAAGAAGAAGGAGTCATCTGGCGTGCGTTCTTCAAGAATGGTAAGAACCTGACGAACGATTCAACGTTCAAACTCATGGTTGAAGCAGGTTGCGTACAACTGTGTACAGGTGCAGAATCTGCAAATGAGAAAATATTGCGTGATATAAAGAAGGGAGCAACGCTTGGAGACAACACGGCATTCGTAAGGCTTTGCGTGAAACACGGTATTAAACCAAAGGTCTTTACGCAGGTTGGGTTGCCGGGTGAAACACCTGATACAATTGTAGAATTGCGTGACTGGCTTACTTCAATGGCAAAAGAAGGTCTTTCAGACGCCGATGTCTCAATAACGACGCCCTATGAAGGCACGCCAATCTTCGATAATCCAGAGAACCACGCGATAACATTCAACAAAGAAGAACTTGATTTCTCGCACGATGTCGTTCTTTATAAGGGCGTGCCAGGAGAATACAAGTCATATGTTTCTCATCCTGGTTTGACAGCAGGTGCACTAGTGAAGGCTCGACAGTGGGTAGAAGATGAATTTAGGTCTGCTGCTAACTTGCAACCGTTGCTAGCAAAAGACGATGGCTAATTAAAGACAGATGTCCGTACAACAACTAAGAAATGTCAATTTTTCGAACAGTCGAGCAAATGCGACTGGTTCAACAGGCGTGGGATACACTGTGCTCGATGCAGCGGGTTCAGTTATAACAGGTCGAACAACAGCAGGTGTATATCAATTGACGTCTGGCAGTGGCCTTTACGCTGCATATGTGACGTTCCCAGACACATTTCGTGGGCAGGTCATGTGGGACACCGGCGCCGCATTTCCTACATCGTCGTACGCAGTCGAACAGTACAATTATGAAGAAAACAATCCCAGAGTTGATGATACGTGGTTGATGGTCAATTCTGTGACGGGCTCAATTCAGACGCTTTTGGACCATACAGAAGGTCGCTGGAAAATCGTGGCGAATCAAATGCTATTTTATAAAGCGGATAATGTCACGCTTATTGCAAGGTATGATCTCAAGGATGACGCTGGCAATCCATCGATGGATGCTGTGTTTGAGAGAGTGAAAATTTAAGTGCTCAATCGCATCGTCACTAGGGGAATGGGTCCTAGTCGCGGTCAGGCAGGAAATGCTGGTCTCGTGACGATGGGTTATGGAGGCATCAAGCTTTTGCTTGAACTGGGTCGCCGCATCATACGTGTCGGTCAGTCAGGTTACAAGCGTAGGCTACGTGAATTGCAATCAATCATGGTGGGTGCCCGCTTGGTTCGTGTCAATGATAATGCACCCACAGTGACAGTCAAAGGATTTGTTGAAAATGACCTCAATACTGCGCCTCGTGTGTCAATTGTTGAGCATGTTTCCACACGAGTGAGAAAGGTGTGGGAAGACGTCACTGTACGTATCAAGAGACTCAAGTGAGTGAATACTTACATCTGATGGAACCACTACACGAAACTATCGACCTTGACATTGAAGAGCACAACGAATTAGCTTTTAAGATCCAGATCGAAGGCGCAGGCTCATCGCCTGCAAAAGTCAGGCTTGTCTGTGAACAAGGAGACCTTTCATACATGTTTGCTGGGAAGCGAACGAGTGAAGACAGCGTGATCCAGTTCGTCCTGCCTCCTATGAAGGACAAGTTGACAGAAGGCGAGTACAAGAGCAGGGTTGAAGTTCTCGTTGAGAATCGTTACTTTGCACCTGTTCAATTCACGATAAACTTCAAAAAGACGATGAAAGTTGTAGTTGAACACGTGCAATTGGCCCCTCGCGTTGCGAAGCCTGAAATAACTGTCGTTGCATCGCCAGTTCAAACAAAGAAGCCTGTTGTAGTAACACCTGTTCCCAAGAAAGTCGTTCCAGAAAAATTGACGCTTCGTGAACAGTTTCAGAAGAGAAAGGCCACTGATGAATCAGAGCTTTCAGAAGAGAACGAAAATATCATCAGGGAACTAGCTCGAACGTTCATCAACAAACAAAAGAAGCGCTGATCTTGGCGGCGCCTTGAGTAAAGAATCGTAGCTGTTATGCTGTCTATACTTATCGTCAAAGGTCCGCATGCCAAGTTTCATACAAACCATAAATCCTACGCCGTTCGGATTTTTTGATTCTGACGCACAGTTTCAGCAAGAGGCTGATTCGATGGTCACGTTCGTCAAGAGAAAGCTCGGTGATGACGTATTGTCAGTCGAGCTTACGCGTAAAGAGATCTGGACGTGCTTTGAAGAAGCGTGCTGTGAGTATAGCAAGCAGATCCATGAGATGAAGATCGTTTCTGAGTTGGCGAACGTAATGGGAATGCCTACGGGATCGTTCGATCTGACGAACAAGTACCCACGCCAGACGCTAGAATTCTTGTTGAGGCAGGCAGAACCTTATGCTTCGTATGCAGGTGTCGGAGGATCTTATGATTCAACGCTTGGATACTTCGATCTTGAATCAGGCGTCCAAGACTACAACCTTTACACACAATTGAAATCGCTCGCGAGCGGGACGATCATTTATCAATCGCTCCCATCTGGTTCACGAGGTCAGATTCGCGTGCTTGAATTGTTTCACTTTGAACCGCTTGCAGCACAACAGTTCTTGTTGAATGCATCGAACATGACGAACTTCTTGGCGTCAAACTTCAACTATGAGTCATACGTCAATAGCACCGTGTTCTATACGTTGCCTATCTTTGAAGACGTGTTACGAAGAGGAATGTTGGAGTCAGCGTTCAGGGTCAGGCGTTCAAATTACAGTTACCAGATCATCGGAAGCAACGTAAGAATCTTTCCAGCGCCAGTAGTTGATCAGCAACTCGGAAAATTGTTTGCTCGTGTCTATGCAGGACCACTTAATCCATTGCAACCTTCGTCATTTCAAGACGATACGATCTATGGAATATCAGGGCCGTCGAACGTGCCGTTATCAAATCTTCCATTTTCAACGATCACGCAGCCCGGACGCCAATGGATTCGTCAATACACGTTAGCGCTTGCGACAATCTTATTAGGATTGATTCGTTCAAAGTTCCAGACTGTACCAATTCCGAATGCCGAACTTACGCTCAATGGTACGATGCTTGTGACTGATGGCCGCGAAGACAAAGAGAAACTTGTGACTCAATTGAAGGAATTTTTGGCTCAATTGACGAACTTGAAGCTCATGGAACAGCAGGCTGCGTTTGCTGAAGCAATGCAAAAGCAACTGAAATTTATTCCGCCTCCTTCAGGAAAGGCGATCGTGATTGGATAATGGCTCGTTTATTCATAGGACAGCGTGAACTGAACTTCATCTCTGACATCACAAAGGAGATCATCAAGGATGTTGTAGGTCAAAGGATCTACTATTATCCGATCTCTGAGATAAAGACGAAGGTTCATGACGTCTATAATGAAGCAACACAAAAAGTGTATGATAATCCGATCGCCATCGATTGCCTTGTTGACAAGAACTTTCAAGCTGATACGAAGATAGACAAATTTGGCGTCGATGCACAGTACAAGATTGAAGTATACATACAATACCGTGACATGGTAGAGAAGGGCATCACTATTGCGATTGGTGACATGTTTTCATTTAGTGACATCTTTTATGAGATCACTGAACGTGTGAATATGGGAAACATATACGGAATGGCCGAACAAAAGGACGGTATCAAGTTGATCGGAACGAGGGCTCGTGATACGCAATTTGAGACGAATCCGATCGGTCCAACAGATGTCACATACGATGATGCTGATGCAGTTCAGAAAACATTTGTCCAACAACGTGGTCAGAAAGAGAATAGTGAAGGTTTGACTGGTGATGTACGTGATCTTGTGAAGACGGGTGTTCTTGATGAACCTCTTAGCGGTCAAAAAGAGGTGTCGCCCAAGGGCGATCCAGAGAATGCAGGATCGTCATTTTATGATGAGTGATTCACATGACAACTAGATTCACAGCGCAAAGTCAATCATCATACGGTGTGCTTGGTCTTCCTTCGGGATATGACACCAAAGCTCGACCGACGTTGACCATTCCGTCGTGTGGAATAGATGACATGGAACGTTCGTTGTTCAATCTGTTTGACAAAGAGATCCCATTCACCGTGAGTAACAATGGTGTAGATCAAAGGCGCGTTCCTGTCATTTTTTCAGCAGGTGAAAAGTGGGCACTTTTGAAGCGCAAGAAGGCAATGCGTGACAAGAACAATTCACTCATCTTGCCGCTGATAACAGTCGTTCGAACAACGATTGAACAATCAGCAGAGGGCGACATTGCAGGTCGAGGCATCAATCAACAGACTGGTGAGATCATCGTTCGCCGCCGCCTTGACGTATCTGATCGATCATATCAGGCACTGATCAATCGACTTTTTCTTACACATCAACAAAACCTAGCTATCAGTCCACTCGACAATCCCGATGCCGGACAAGTGACGACTGATAGGACTGTAGGTGAACTTGCGCTCGATCCAAACATCGCCGCAGGCGCACTATTGATGCCCGATCGATTCAATAACGTGTATGAGACGATCGTCATTCCATCTCCTCAGTTCTACAGTGCAACGTACGAAGTGACAATTTGGGCACAGTATACGTCACACATGAATCAGATCATTGAAACATTGATCTCATCGTTTCTTCCACAAGGAAATGCATGGAAGATTCAGACCGACAAAGGTTATTGGTTCATTGCGACCGTCGATGCAAATACGTACACAGCAGACACGAACCTTGATGACATGTCTCAAGAAGAGCGAACGATCAAGTATAAGTTCAATCTGAAAGTCCCAGCCTACATCTTTGCAACGTCATCACCTGGAACACCAATTCCTCTCAAGCGTTATGTTTCTTCACCTATCGTTACATTTGATATCGGAACGGGAGAAGCAGAGTCGACAGAATCTAGTCTCATTGATGAACCATTTTTGGGTGCCGACGATCCGACGCTTCCCATTGATGATTCAAAGAATTCACGCCTAGATCAACGTAGAACAGGTCGAACACGACTCTTTGTCAATCCACAAGAAGTGGATCCACATGACCCAGCACTGACAACTATGTCTCGTGGCGGTTCTTTGGGTCGTTATAAGCGCATTGTCACGATGAATTCTAATGGCACACTTTCGGCAAAGTATGTGAAAGTTGCGACTGTAAATAAAGCAACAGGTGAAACTGTGTATGCTTCTGGAACTGACTTCGGAGGATTGAAGATCGTCGTCATTGACGATTGAAGGCTTGTGCCGCTTTCATCTTTACGTTCAATACTTATTGTTCGAATCCACACTACACTGTGTAGAGGAGAGCGGTAATGCCTGAGCAAACTTTTAGGTCTCCCAATTTTTTTGAACGTGAAATCGACCTGTCAGCACCTACGGTAGGCGGCCCAGTCGGTACCCCCGCGGGAATCATCGGCACGGCAAAAAAGGGCCCTGCATTCGTCCCAATGACTGTTGCTAGCTTTGATGAATTCATCTCAGTCTTCGGAGGACTTGATCCAAAGAAGTTTGGTCCTTATGCTGTCAATGAATTCTTGAAGCATCGTCATTCATTGACGTATATGAGGGTCCTCGGCGCTGGGGCGAACTCGACAGATACGCAGATTGCAAACACTGTCACAACTGGACGTGTTACTTCTGCTGGAATGACGCTTTTTGGAAACACGAACAATGGCGATCCACGAGGTCGTCACACAGGTGCAGTTCAATTCTTGACTGCAAAACACACGTTGCAATCGAGTGAGGCATTTGGCCTACCGATGTTCACTGACAACACGTCTTTTGCTGGAAGTGTTGCAAACATTGTGCGAGGTGTCTTGTTCATGGCATCTGGAGCAATGGCACAAGTCCTTGATGGAGATGAATCAGCCGTTGGAAAGTTCTCTGGCCTCGGTGTTGATGACACTGCGGCTGTCGTAGGAGGCAAGTTCAAGCTTGTCATTTCGTCTTCGCTCGGAAATGCATTTTGGAACACTGATGGCCAAGCTGGTGTCAGGATCTTCACGGCATCCCTAAACCCAACAGATCCAGACTACTTTGTCAAGATTTTGAACACGGACCCAGATCGAATCAACGAAGAGCAACACTTGGTGTACGCTGACTTTGCTGTCGATGACGAGCTTGCTACGGCAACAATCGTCGGTATGTTGTCAGGATCGCTCAAGACGAGCCCATCCTCTGGTGATACGACGTTGATCAGCCGTCAGGCATACGGTGCGTTCGATTCAAGGTACACGACCCCCGTCACGCCGATGTTTATCTCGCAACCCTTTGGAGCGACTGAGTATGACTTGTTCAAGTTTGAGGCGCTCGATGACGGTGAGTATGCAAACCGACTCTACAAGATCTCAATCACTAACGTAAAGGCTTCGCTCGATAACTCGAACCTTTATGGAACGTTCTCGGTGCAAATTCGTGACTGGAATGACACTGACATCAATCCGATCGTTCTTGAGCAGTTCAACAACTGTTCACTTGATCCGAATGCATCGAACTACGTTGCAAAGATCATCGGTGACAGGAAGGTCACCTTCGACTTCGACACTTCGACACTCACCGAGCGTCGCATTGTCACGTTTGGAAAGTACCCGAATCAGTCTTCACTCGTTCGCATCGTGATGTCAACTGATGTTGAGCGTTCACAAGTTCCCGTTAGGTCGCTTCCTTTCGGATTCCACGGCGCAGAACTTCTAAAGACGAATGATGCATTGACGGACACTGCACAGTCTGCTGCATTGTCAAGGATCACAGGAATCTTGAGCACTTTCGCAGCAACATCATCGTTGTCTGGTTCAATCATCCCGCCCATTCCATTCAGATTCAAGGTCACAAAGGGCGACATCCCAACTTCGGGTTGGCACGGTCAGCCTGGTTCGACAGAGCTTGCAACGACACAACTTTATTGGGGCGTCAAGTTTGAGCGTAACACTACGCCCTTGAATCCAAACCTTTCGACTGAAAAGAATGCGTGTCTTGAGTCATTCACAAAGTTCATGGGCATCAAAAAGCTCGATGTGCTTGTGACAGGTTCGGGCGCGGACACCTTCAACGTCAACAAGTTCACGATGGCCCGTGTTGCACTGTCAAACAATGCAATCACAGACTTGACTGCTTCAATCTTCGATCACATGAAGGAAACGGCATACATCAGGAACGGAAAGCCTGATACGACGAGCTACACTGTGAGCGATGGCACCCTTACAAAGAGAATTACGTTTGCAACGATCCTTGCTCAGGACACGGCTGCAAACTTCAACAGGTGGTCACCGTTCTTCAAGTTTACCACGTTCATGTATGGTGGATACGATGGTGTGAACATCCTCGACAAGAACGCTCGCCGTATGAATGACAAGTCGACTTCGTTCGATGTCGGTGGCGGTGCAGAAGGAACGTACGTTTCTCCTGGCATGTTGACGAACATGAATGGTTCTGGACAATCGAATAGCACTGTCCTGTCATACACGACGGCTGTCGATATCATGACAGATC
>Ga0315284_10007719_pt1 | contig 15361 bp, 12 predicted proteins | sample YL17G09_16_MG_FD_203696 | JGI IMG/M metagenome (GOLD analysis project Ga0315284, IMG submission 203696) | Sediment microbial communities from Yellowstone Lake, YNP, Wyoming, USA - YL17G09_16 | ecosystem: Environmental > Aquatic > Freshwater > Lake > Sediment | place: USA: Wyoming | collected... | reverse complement strand
GGCCCATAAAAGCATGCAGCTTGAAATTGCGAAGCTTTTAAAATGTGCTTTCATATTTGATCTGCCTTTTCTCAGTGCCCTCCCGCGGACATAGGGCAGATCGGTTGGACCTTAGTGCTTCTTGAGCAATATTGCGTCGTCACTGCGGTTGGTCTGATTGCAAAAACCACCGAAAATCATGGCCCTTCCCGGCGGCTAGGTGGACAATGAGTGCTTTGGTTTTAATCTCCTGAGCCATAGGTTACGCGCGGCTTGGCCGCGCATAGTGGTGGTGCCCCCGCCATATTAGAGAAGGCCATCAGCTCCAATTGCTTGGCGCCAACGGCCCGGTTTATTATTGGTATTTCAGCTGCCGAGTGAATGCCGCCACTGATCACAAATGTTGGGCTTTGTTCGAGCAGTAACCAGGGCTCCGGAGTCAGCCGACATGCTGTGTTGCCTGGTAGCCTCTGTATTAGTTGTACCTTGCTGCCTCGTGATGGGAATTTTGCCGAAGTGCGCTGGATGGAATGTGCGGGTAAGGAAAGAGTTAGGGATTGTGGCGGTAAGCGAAGTGGTGGTGGCCCATCACGCCAGGATAGGTGAGCAAGAGCCACTCCCAATAATAAGCAGGCTAAATGCGACGCCATAGGAGGCCAATCATTTAGGCTAAGGTTCAGTCGCATAAGATACCTTTGAGCTTCATGTTAGGTCGTTTGATTTGGTGGATAATGGCACAAACAATGGGTGACGATTTCGAACGCGGTAGGCCCGGTGCTGCGTGATCCCAGCGTGCCGGCAAACACAGCGTAGTGACTGCGTTGTTTGAACCTGGTGTCGAGCTTAGCTGGGTTGGTCCGTGGTGGATGAGTTGCTCCAGCGATATTCGGCAGAATAAATTGGAGTCTTCCGTGGAATCAAAAAGTGCAATAGCGTGGGTGCTTGCCCGGATAAGCCCAGCCTGCGCTGTACAAATTGCCATCATACTCAAAGCTGCAGTAAGTATGAGCAGAGCCAAAGAGGTATTACCTTGCTGCATCGAGGCTTTCGCTTTGTAGGTCTATGATCCTGGTGCGCCAATTCGGCCAATGCTTTGGTTGGCCGGGATGATGCTCTTTATGAAGGACGGCTGCAATTGTGGCATTCTCTGTTGTTTGACAGGTCGCAGGATCTAACAGAAAAGAAGACGGATAGATTGAAGTGAGCTGATCACTGAGAGTCTCGGCAGCAATTCTTGCGATCTCAGAGAGATCTGAGTTTAGGTCGCCAATGAAATCGGCTGCCTCGGAAAGATTAGCCGTGTTGGCTAAAACCTCGCCACAAAGCCGCGTCTCATACTCCTGGCGCCACTGCTGGGCAAAATCATCAGATAATTTGGTACAACGTTTAAATGCCGTTAGTGCCCTCGCAATCGGAATGCTACCGAGCACTAAAAAAAGGATAATTTGGATGTTTGATGACATAGTCGAGCTGCGCACCTCACACAGGCGGATAGTTTCGGCGCTAAAATTAGCGCCGAAATCTATGATCTGGGAAGCGACATGTACCAAGTCCAGCGTGAAGTCAGCGGAATGCGAAGGGTGTCACTTCGTTCAAAGATGAGGCCTGACATAGGAGAGCAAGCCACCTGTCAAAACCTAGGGCATTTCCTGAGCAAGGTGGAAGTCCCTTGCGCAATGCGTCGTAAAAGTTTCGATCTTCCTCTGGCACCTCATAGCCCAGCTGCACTCTTTTTAGATTACTTTCGCGGATCCGCTCTTGATTCGTGCCGGCATCCAGTAGCTCTTCAAACCCGTTGCAAAGTTCAACTCGCCCAAAATAAATCTCAAAGCGCTTGGCACAGCCATCACGCACTATGGCTAGAGCAGCCTGTGATGCTGGATAATCATAAAGCACAGCAGCGCCGAGGCTGGCCAAGCCAGGCTCGATGCGTTCAATTAAAATTTTGAAAAAAGCGGTTTCAAAATCGTCATCGTCTCTTAAAGACACGGCTCCAGCCGCTGTGCCTTTGAGGGCTAATTCTGGATCACCATCTATCAGAGTGACCCCAGCCCAGCGTTCAAATGCCTCGGCCACGCTGACGCGAGGCAGTCTTTGCGGGATTGATAAGCCGCTACCTAGGGCGCTATGTGTGGCGTGTAGTAATGCTTCAGTCTGATCAATCAGGCCTGTGAAGCTAAGGCCTGATTCGTACCATTCGAGCATGCCAAACTCTGGCCTATGCCACTCAGCGAGTTCCCCGCCATTTCTGAAGCACGGGGCGATCTGGAAGATGCGCTCCATACCCGCTCCCATGGCGAGTAGCTGCTTCATATGGAGCTCTGGACTTGAGCGTAGATAAAGTTGGTGCTGGCTACCGTCGTAGTCGGCCCAATTTGTTTTAAAATAGCGAAGATGGACCTCTGTGCCGGGGCACTTAACTGCAATCGGAGTGTCTACCTCTAAGTAATCACGTGCACCGAAGAAGTCTCTAATAGCTCGCTTGAGGCGGGCTCTTTGCTGGAGCCCGATGATTGTTTGCATAATCGCTCACTAGTCGCCTAGTCGTGGGTCGTAGTCTTTTTTGATTTGCGAATTTTCGTCAGCTTTTCCGTGATCAATGCTAGCGCCGACCCGGCAGGGAACTCTACATTTTGCACATGCGAGTATCCCAGCGGTACACCTGTTGCAAGTTCGAATGCGTCGTTGATGCTGCGAATGGGGAAGATGCGGAACTTGCGTGCGTCAATCGCCTCCCTCACCTCACTGTGCAGCATTAAGTTCGGAATGTTCTGCGCTGGCACTAGCACGTCGTAGCACTTGCCCTTGCCTAGTAGCTTAGCCGTTTTGAAGAAGCCTTCGACCTTTTCGTTAACTCCGCCAATCGGCTGGACGTCGCCGAATTGGTTCAAGCTCCCGGTCATCGCAATATGCTGGTGAACTGGAATCTCGCTGAGCGAGCTGAGAATTGCGACCAACTCAGCAACGGTGGCGCTATCGCCATCGATAATGCCGTAGGATTGTTCGAAGCAAACGCTAGCAGCGATCCCGAGGGAATGCTCTTTAGCGAGGACGGCATTAAGAAAGCTGCCCAGGATGAAAATACCCTTGTCGTGGATCTTGCCAGAAAGTTTACTGGCACGCTCAATATTGAATACACCTTCTTTAGAGGAGGATACCGTACAGGTGATCCGTCCCAATTTACCGAAGGAATAGTCACCCATGTCATATACGGCTAGGCCGTTGACTTGGCCGATACGGCTGCCATCGACGCTGAGCATGATGTCTTCGTTCCGCACCATGTCTAGGAGCTGCTCCTCGACTAGGCTAAGGCGATGGTGTTTTAGATTGAGCGCTTCTTCCACGTGACTGCGTGTCACTTCTTTGGCCTTAAGGCCCCGTGCAATATAGTCGCTCTCGATAGTTAGATCTTTGATTTCAGCGAACTGCGTTGACAGAAAGCGTTGATCCTCGACTAAGCGCGACCCGTGTTCCACAACGGCAGCGATTCCATCCGAGTTAAACGGCAGTAGGTTTTCTACTTGGGTTCGCGTTGCGATAAAACCGGCGTAGGCATTTACTGTCTCGGCATTTCGAGGCATGCGATGATCAAAATCAGCCTTGATTTTGAAAATCTTATGGAAGTCCTCATCGCCACCATGAAGGATGTGGTAGATATCGTTGTTGCCGATAAGGATCACTTTGACGTCGAGCGGAATCGGCACGGGTCTTAGGCCAGAGGTAGGTAAGAGTGAATATTGTTCACCCATGTCCTCGATGAAGCCCAGACGATTCTTGAGAGCCCGTTTCAGGGTGTCCCAAATGCTCTGGGTTTTGAATATATCCATCGCATTTAGTACTAAATAGCCACCGTTGGCGCGATGTATGGCTCCGGCTTTGATCATCGTGAAGTCGGTCAGATACATGCCGTGTTCGACGTTCTTTTCGATGCGGCCGAAAAGATTATAATAGGTCGGATTAGACTCGATAATTACCGGCGCACCTTGGATATTGGTGTTATCGACGAAAACATTTACCTTATACTTGACGAAGCGATCACGCTCTTCAGCCATGAAGTGCGCCGCTTCCTGCTCCTGCTCGCTGTTTTCATCGACAAAATCGAGCAGATTTTCAAGAATATGGGATCTAACAGCGGCTAGATGTGCGGCGATCTCGGCGTGATCTTTGTATTCCTCGGCTAGTGGGTCGAGCTCTCTGCCGACTAAATTAAGTCCAAGATCGTTCCGCAGAGACTCAACAAAGCCAGTGGTCTCTTGCTCTATAGTCCGGACCTTCCGCGCGAAGTCTAATACTTCAGGTTCGAGTTGGGCCCTTCTGTCCTCTATGGATTCTCGGTCAGCATCGCCAAGTTTGCCGTATTCTTTTTCGGTAAGAGATCGCCCATCGACTACCGGGATGGTCTCGATCCCCATGCGCGTCGACTTGATGACGAAATCCATCGACTTAGCTAGGCGCTCAAGCTCAGCATAGAGCTTGGCTTTCCGTTCATTTGAAGCGGACACATATGCATTCACTGCATTTTCGTAATCTTCACTCTGTAGAGCCGATGGCACTAGCTCTCGCAGATGTTTGATTAACGCATCCATTTGCTTCTTGAATTTGCGGCCTCCCCCAGCAGCCATCTTAACGGCCTTGGGAGTTTCGGTGTCCTCAAAGTCGTAGACATAAATATAGTCGGCTGGTTTAGCCGAGTCTGCGGACCACTTTTCCAGGAATGAGCGAATGACACTGGTCTTGCCAGTGCCCTGAATGCCGGCTACGTAGATGTTGTAGCCCGGCTTGCGAATACCAAGTCCCATATTAATCGCGCCGACGGCCCGATCTTGGGAAATGATGTCGTGTGACTTGCCAAGATCCGAGGTGTCCTTAAACCTGAACAGACTCGTAGGGCATTTAAGGTATGTCAGGCGCGCTGGTACCGGCTTCGGTAATTTCCAGCGCGCCACCCTTGCTGCCGTGGGGGGTTTACGCGCCGACGACCGCAACTGCTTTTTAGGCACGGGTATTCCTTTTGACGTTAATTAACCTGCAGCTCCCGCACAAGCTCTTCATAGCGCGGCAGTAAATTGTGCTGAGCTGCCTGATTTTTGAGTGTTTCGAGTACATTTTCCAGCAACCTTTTGCCGCGCTGATTAATGTCGTCTAAGAAGAAGTGTCCGTAAGCATCGATGAAATCGATAGCGTCTTCGGTTGCTTCAGGTGACGACGTGGTGAAGCAAGCGGCGATACCTTTGCGCAGCCATTGGCTGAGCTCTTGTAAATTTGCCTCACTCTTAACCCCAAGCCTAAGACACTCACCGAATAATGTAAGCAGTAAATCTTCGGGTAGGTCGTTCTCGTGACAGCCGACATAGTAACTTAAACTCTTGTATGCAGTACGCCAGTTCTTAGTGGATTGCAGAACCCGTACTTTGTCCATGGTTAGGTCATACGCCCTGATCGCTTTTTCGCGGCGTAGCTCAATTCGCTTTTGGCGAGCAGCAAGCTCCCCAGACATGCGTTCTTTGAGCGTTGCCAGGACCTGTGCCGCTTCGGCATGGGTCAACGTTTCGTGGACCTCAAGTTCCCGATCTAGCGTGTCGGACAGGATGTCGACCACTTGGGGCACCCCCGTGCGGGTGTTGTCGGCAATCTGAGCCAAAGTCCAACTAGTGGTCTCAGGCCACTTCCCCATGACTCTTTCGAGTTCGCAGATAAAGTCGAGCATCATCGAGGCCTTCCCCATTCCATGGTTGAGACGTCCGAAAAATTGTGCGGGCGTTCGCTAAGGATATCATGGGCAGAAGGCTGGCAGTATGGAAAAACTTAACTAAATTAAATTCTCTGCGTTCAGGCGCCGCTGTAAGCGGGCCTGACGCCGAAAATTTATCATAGCGAACGTTAGGGCCAATTGATTTTTGTAAAAAAATCAAATTGCCGAGTGCAGCTATAGCTGGTTGACCTACTACCGCTATTAGACGGTACGCAATTGACGACGCTTGCGCATCATCCGGCGTTTTTTCCGACCAACTTTACGGCGACCTTTTGGATGTTTTCTTCTGTGTCTAGAACCGTGCAAGTCCGAACTCCGTTACATGAGATATAAGGTTGCCGAAATTAACCAGCTGCAGCCAAAAGTGCAAGCACAATCGTTCAGCTAGATCTTCTGGTTGGTGTAATGGATTTTTTTTCATTTATATCTTTTATTACAATGGCTTGTTCCGGATTAAGGATGTTGCTGGGGGGGGAGTGACTCAAGCTTGCTGCAGGTTTGCCGAAATGAAGACATCCCCAGAATGGGGTAAGGAGCAACTCGAACCTGAAGGTTGCCGAAAGGGAGTAACTCGTGTCCGCAAACCCGACTTCTGACTTCGAAAGGGCCAGGCGCAGCCTGCGATCCACTGTGATCGAGCCGTTTAAGCAGATTAAGTTCGGACTTTACGTCATCGGAATTTCGATCGCTTTTGTTGGCGTATGTGCATTTATGTTCGTTTTAGCCTTTAACGAGCAATATAATCATGTCATGGGCATCTTCCACGTCGTCGACCCGAATCTGCAGTGGGAGCTGGTGACAAATGACGTGTTCTACACTAACGCTGTGCGCGTGGGAGCAATACTCGCCCTCTTCATTGTCGTGATGTTTACCGTCGTATTCCGCTTAACGCACAGATATTACGGACCGGTAGTCAGTATCGAACGGTTTGTCGATCAGTTAACCCAGGGTGATTATCAGGTGCGCTGTAAAATTCGCGAAAAAGACGAGCTCCAAAGCCTGGTAGCGAAACTGAACGTTATGGCCGAATCCATAGAGAAGCGACATGCCACTGTTGTGAATCAGGCCAAAGAAAGAAGCGGTAAGCACGCAAGTTGAGCAGTAAACAACTCAAGTTGAGCGGCTTATCACGCCTTTTCTGATGCTAGCCAATCCGCGCAGGTTGCCCCGTCGTCTCGAGAACGTTGAACCACGTCTCGCCCTGGGGGTTGATAGACTGCTTAAGGCCCGCCAAGGCAGCCATGGGTACATGCGTCATCAGGCCGTGCCAGTAGCCTATCAGTAGCCCTGACTTTCCCGCCATCGCTGCATGTACAGCGCTTTGCGCCAGCCGGGCACAATGGAGCTGGTCCGTTGGATTAGCTGGAGCGGAGCGGATTAAGTAGCTGGGATCGATATATTTTAAGGTGAAGTCGAGATTGCGTGTGCGAAAGTGCGCGGAAATTTGCTCCTGCAAAAATGTGCCAATGTTGCCAAGTTTGACGTTGCCGGAGGCGTCTTTTTCCTGCTGCTTGCCAGCGAAGAACTGTTGACCGGCGCCCTCAGCCACGACAATGACGCAGTGACGCCGCAGCGTGACCCTGTCTTCAATGAGTTGGAGCAGCCCAGTTGGTCCGTTCAGGCTAAAAGGCACCTCTGGAATCAAACAAATATTAGCCTGGCCAGCAGCCAGGCACGTAGTCGCAGCAATATAGCCAGCGTTGCGGCCCATTAGCTTTACTAAGCCGATGCCGTGCGGGGCTCCCGTCGCCTCAACATGCGCCGAGTGTACCGACTGAGTAGCTACTGACACAGCGGTCTCAAACCCGAACGCGCGGCGTACGAAAGGGATGTCGTTATCGATGGTCTTTGGCAGGCCAACCACCGCGATCCGGAGGCCTCGGCGCTTAATCTCATTCCAGATGGCAGTTGCGCCGCGCATGGTCCCGTCACCGCCAATCGTGAAGAGAACATCGATACCGTGATGGACTAAGCGATCCACGATTTCGGTGGCTGTTGGAGAGCCGCGGCTGGTGCCTAGCATAGTGCCGCCCTGCATATGGATGTCGGCTACCACGTCAGGATCTAATCTAACGGGTGGTTCGCTGGTCGCCGCCAGGCCACCAAAGCCATACTTTATGCCAAGGATATCGCGGCAGTTATAGCGAAACCAAAGCTGCAAGACTAGGCCGCGAACCACGGCATTAATGCCCGGGCAAAGGCCACCACAAGTGACAATCGCAGTCCTAGTCTGGGCTGGGTTGAAGTAGATCTTGGCGCGGGGACCAGCTACCTCGAAGCCCTCTTCGAGCGGTTGTGGTTCACTTTGATCCGCAATCGAGTAGTAAGGATTGTAGGCGATCCGCTCGTCATCCCCGGTGAAGCCGAAGCCTTCGGCTCGCTCGATGGGTGACGGATGCATTGCCTCGCCTAAATTTTCAATGCTAAAGCGCCCTACCATGTGCTATCAACCCCGCCTGAATCCGTGACTTTACCCCACCTTCACTTTATAAGTTTAAAAAGATCATTTGGCGAGTCTATGGCGCAGCATTTAAGCGAAATTAAAATAGAAAATGAGCTGTCGCAGGATTTGTTGGGTCTGACCCGAGCGGGGTTAGCAGACACGGTGCGAAATCTTGGAGCTCCCGAGATCCATGCGAAAACTTTATTTCGCCGCATCTACAAGGATTTGTCGACCAACCCTTGGTCCGAGCCGACGCTGCCGCTGCGTTTGGTTGCTGCCATGCGAGATAAATTCGCGGTGCATCTCCCGGAGGTCAAAGTCGCTCACAGATCTGCCTATGACCAGAGTATGAAGTTTCTGGTTGGGCTTGGTGATGGGCGCGAAGTTGAAGCCGTATTGATGCCGGAGAAGGCAAGGTTAACCCTCTGTTTATCGTCTCAGGTCGGTTGCGCTCAGGGCTGTGTTTTCTGCCATACCGGACGCATGGGGCTGGTACGCCAGCTTTCGGTTGCGGAGATTGTTGGGCAGGTCATGCTAGCGGAGCACTGGCTACGTGAGCATCCCGAGTGGTTGGAAAGCACGCGATTAGCTCCGGGTACTCGTATTAGCAATATTGTGTTTATGGGGATGGGCGAGCCTTTGGACAATGTGGAGGCCGTAATCGATGTCCTCAGCATTTTGATCGATCCGTATGGTTTGGCCTTAGGTATGGCGCATATTTCTGTGTCTACTGCCGGCCATTTGGTTGGGATCGACCGCTTGTACGATGCCCATCCGAAAGCTCGATTGGCACTCAGTGTGCATAGCCCTGATGAATCTAAGCGCTCACGAATCATGCCAATTAATCGACGCTGGCCTCTGACTGAGGTGATCGGTCGACTTCGTGAGCGTATTGGGGAGTCTGGGCCGCCCGTTATGATGCAGTACACGATGATCGCTGGAGTTAATGACAGTGATGCCGATGCATCCGCTCTTGCTGCGTTGACCGTTGGTTTGAATGCCAAGATTAACCTGATCCCACTTAATAATGTTGAGCCATCGCGCCTCTCGGCACCGCCTCCAGAGCGTATCCAAGCTTTTCGTAATGTCCTGCATCAGGCTGGAATTCGAGTCATGGTGCGTTATAGCAAGGGGCAGGATATTGCGGCAGCCTGTGGCCAATTAGTAGCGTTCGCGAAAAAGCCTACCGCAGCTGAATTAGGTTGATCGACGAGTTCTCGTCAGAGGCCCAAATCAGGTTGAATCCCCCCGATGCAGTGACGCTAAGCCCACCTTTTGCTAACGATATAGTTGAGTCTTTCGGAGAGATCAGTTGATTGAGTGTGCTGATTCCGCTCCATCCCGCCTTGTTCGCCTGGCGTTGAATAGCATAGACGTCTACTCTGCCATTGATGCGTTGGATGCCAACAAGCACGGTATTGCCGGTAGTCGAGTCAGTGGTTAAGTGCAGCTCGTCAAGATCGAGGGTGGAGATCAGCGTCGCCTCGGAAGCCATCGTGGCTCGTCTTTCTAAATAGCTAGCGTACACACCGTCTCGGGCTCGCCAGGCAAATACTGCGTTACCGAGTTGGTCCACTCCTACTTGAATGGTCTGTAAAGGTTTTTGCCCTTCTGGGACTTTGTTATCGGAGGGTAGTAGGGTGGCGATGGCCAGCGATTGTCCTCGGCTGAACGAGCGGGCTTTAAAGCCCGTGACGCTGTCCCTCCAGACGATAAAGCTCTGCCCAGTCGCTGGATCCATGGTCCAATTCAGCGAGTCAATTTCGGTGTTCGGTAATGATTCCGCAATTAGATACGTGGTCCAGTTAGTACTAGTACCAACGGCCAAATAATTCAGTCTCAAGGTATGTCCGTTGTTGCTTTTGGTGGCTGATAAAACGGCTGTATTACCGAATCTGTCAATCCGAACTAAAGGCTTTACCGAGATGTCGATCACTTCCGAGTGAATCGCTTGAGGGGGTCCGATCCAGTTCTTAGGTGAGGTGCCGGATGATTTACCGAAAAACCGCGTATACAGCCTAGCGTCTCCATCCGAAGATTGTTCGACCCAAATAGCCCTAAAATTTCCGCTAGGGTCGGCAGCAACCGCAGCATGTAAGCTCAGCGTTCCTTGGAGCACAGGCGCGTTTTGCAAGTTAGGGGGGACATCCAAAGCTGTCCAGGCATCGCTGTCTGGCACTATCATGCTGTCAAAATAACTGCCACTAAGGTAGCTGCGCCCACCTTCGTCTCGGTCAGGCCATAATATGAGCGCATTCCCCGAGTTGTTTATGGCTGCGGTGATTGATTCCGCAGCTTGAGGCGCGCCGATGCATACGAGTCCTGTCGGTCTTTCTCCACTGTCAGAATCACTGACAATCCCGGCGAACGTGCCCGTTGAACTTCCGCTGCCTGCCCCTGTGAATAACACTAAAGTGGCGCCATTGGGATTTGTTGCCGTCAGAAATGGGGTGCTTGGTAACCGTCCTGTATTCGCAATCAATGTAGTCGATTGCTGCCAGCTCATTGGCGATGCGTAAGTCTCCGGACCGGCTTTACTGGTTTCAGAACCAACTAATGCAGCAGGGGGTGGAGAGGCTGGAGATGCAGGAGACGCTGGAGGTGAGTTGTTGTTACCGAGCGTTAACGGCTTTGACCAAGGGGACGTAACTACGCGACCGTTTTCCTCCGTGCAGATCACGCGCGCCAAATAACTGCCTGGCTTTGGTGCTGTCATCGGTACCGACCCTGTCGAAGCTACCCCTAATGCAGCGGTAAAAATCGGCCAAGAATTAGCGTCCGCAACCAGTATCACTAAACACTCTTGTAGTGAGACGACTCCGTTTACGGTGGTGCTAACTTGAAGTTGGCCATTGAGATAGGAAGCGGTAACCTGCTGCCAGCTCACTCCAGGCAGCGTGGCGGCGATTTTGGAAGTTAAAATGGATTTCTTGGTGGGGAGGTCGATGCTCTCCGTGAGAGGATTAGCTGCAAAGGCCCCCTGATATAAGCCAAAATGCTTGGTCTTAAATTGGATTCGTCCGTCGACAATCACGAGCTCTGTGTTCGGAATCACCCCGATGCGAGACTGGTTGCTCGATGCATCCAGTGCAATGTAAATAATAACAAGTTTACTTAGGTCGTTCCCATCAATAAGGCTATTCGAGTCTGTTGTGATAGGCAGCGCTATTGCAAAGGGTGACGTCGCATCCATTGCTGTGGCGGCCGTTACGACCACCGCTCGAGTGGCTTCGGAAAGTTGATTGCCTGCGTCCAATCCCAAAGCTGATGCCAGGGTAGGCAGTATGATCGATTCCCCTTGCTGGATAGTCACAGAAGTGGAGGCTGGGAGTGAGCCGCTGGGAAATAGCACAGCGGCTCCGGTAATGGCGCTGTTAGGACTCGCATTGACTTGCTGAGGTCTGTCAGTGGACGCAGCAATTTCAGCCGTGACGACACCCCCGACATCCTGTCTGATTGTCGCCAGACTCGGTTTGTTCGGATCGTCGGAGTCGCTTCCGTCTGGCCCACCTGAAATGTCCAGGCAGGCTGTCACGGAGGACATCCAAATTAACGATGTGAAAAACCACCTCATTAAGGCTCCTTTTTTGGCTTATATATGCCGTCGGAGTGCTTAGTGGGTGGCTTTAGTTTTTGTTTTTAAACCTGTATTTTCAATTGGTTGCGATCAAAGATAATACTGCATTTTATTGTCGCCCTGGGCGGTTTTCGCGATGTATCGCTCGAGGCGCCGCTCGGAGTCGCCAAGAAATTCTAAAAAGCGGATACCCACACCGTTCGTTTGATTCAGCGAGCGTAGTGTTCTGACGACTGTACCCTTAATCCGAATGGGCTTCTTGCTGCCCGGCAGCTCGAATTCGACTTTGATTTCGGTACCATCCGGAATCTCGTGATCGGTTGATAACAACATGCCGGTTTGGGAGAGGTCCCCGATTGGGCAGATGATGTCGTTAGCATCTAGCTGAAAGTGAGCTTCACCTGGACCTTCGACACGCTCGTTCGTCCGGGTGCGCTGCTCCAGAAGCTGCTTAAGCTTTTCGATGAAATACTGACGCGGCAAAGGCTGTTCGACGAAAAGGTCTGCTCCAGCCTCAAGCGCGACAGCTCGCACGCGCGCAGAGGTGCGGACGCTGGTGAGCACGATCGGCAAATTTTGGGAGTCTTCCTGGGCTTTCAAATGCCGCGTTATTAGCGCTCCGTCGACGGCAGCAAAGTCGAGATTGATGACGATGAGATCGATTTTCTCAGCCTTCATGATCTTCCGAGCTTCTTCATAATTTGCGGCGGCTCTGACAAAGACACCCATTTTGCGGTAGCCTGCACGGTCAAGGTCTGTAGTGACGTTTTTGTCGTCGATTTGTATCATGCGGATTATTTGTGAGTTACTCATCGTGTTTTTCCTCCTGCCGAATTCCACACTCACTTTGATTTCGGCAGTTGGCGGCAGGGGTTTAGAGGGGGCTCTAATAATTCTTTTAACCATTTGTTATTATTGGTATTAAAAAAATATTTTGGGTGGAGTTAAAGCCTTGGCTGAGCGCCCTGTAAAGAAAAAACGCCTGGATCTGATGCTCGTCGAACGCGGTCTGGCTGATACCTTAACCTCGGCTCAAGCTCTCATCATGGCTGGCAAAGTTTTGGTGAACGAGCAGCGCGTCGACAAATCTGGCAGGAAGGTCAATGCCGACGACGCGCTCCGAGTAAAAGAAGCATCAAAATTTGTCAGCCGTGGCGGCGACAAGCTAGCTGCTGCCCTGGTGGACTTGAACCTATCTGATTGCCTTAAAGATTTAGTGGTGCTCGATGTGGGAGCGTCCACAGGCGGCTTCACCCACTGTTGCTTGGCGCATGGAGCAAAGCAGGTCATTGCCTTGGATGTAGGGAGTAATCAGCTTGCCTGGGAGTTACGGACGGATCCGCGCGTTACTGTCCTTGAGCAGACCAATATTCGCGATTTTTCTCCCGCGGCACACCCGCCAGTGCAATTTGTCGTGGCCGATGTCAGCTTCAATTCTTTAGCGCGTTTGGCCCCGGCGCTAAAAAATGCAGCGCCGGGGCCAAATGTTCATTTCTTGCTATTGGTGAAGCCGCAATTTGAACTAGCGCGTGAGCTAATTCCAGATGGCGGCGTAGTCCTAGATCCCGACCTGCGCGCCGCAGCGGCGGTGCAAGTAGCGACTGCTTTTGCGGCAGTTGGTCTCACTGGTGGGGTGACCATTGACTGCAGGTTGGCTGGCCGCGCTGGTAATCAAGAACTTTTCTTTTACGCGAAATCCTGAAAAAACTTCATTCGGCGTACAAATGAGATTCGTGCCGGATGCAAAAATAAAAATGTGCCGCGTCCAAGGCATCAACCCAAATTGTATCGTTGAAATAATCGTAGTGCGCGGCGACCTGCCGATGTTCGATTGCGTCTAAGACGGCATCGACCTCGAGCTCGTATAATTCGCACATGCCAGCCAGAGCCAAGCGTTGTCCTCGGTACTGCTCGGGATCGTGGCCGAGCTCTGTTAAAGCTTTGGCAAACGCGTCCTTGCTTACCTGCACAGGCATGTGTCCTCCGATTAAGATTTGGGATGTGTTGTGTTGATTGGTGGGGGGGGCGAGAAGGCGAAGATGAGAACCGGACTTAATAAGTTTAGCGCTCTCATCCGCAGATAAACAACGGGAAATCTTTGCAGGGCGTGTCATTGACGGCGTGCGAAAGATGCCGCCCAGTGATCCTCTGCCTTTAGTGATCCTGCCTTAGTGATCTGCCTGGGGCGGATTCAGCAGTCGGAAGCCTTGAGGTGTTTAGGGGTGGCTTTGGCTTGGTGAGTCCAGCCAGCCATTCAGACTTTGGTTCATCGCGTCACGTAAGGCTTTATGTGGATTGAATACGAGTCGTGGGACTTCGACAAAGATCGTGTTGGCAAACGAGCTATTGCCTAGTAGTTCGTACAAGACGGTCTCATAATAAACGACTTGCTCACCCCGATAAACCTTCTCTGCCATTAACCAGAAGTCCCGGTTTTGCTTTGAATAATAGTCAGCTTCTTGCGGGATTTCGACGGCACAGAATCCCGGGTTAAAATGGGTGGCAATTAAGGAGTTTTCTAGGAATTGCTTGCGGTCTGTTCCACTAACATGAGGCAATTCTAAGCTTATCTTTACCGGCGCACCGCCATTTGGGGCGTCAATAAAGCAGGGCGTGCCACCGACGTCGTTGTGAATGTTTGGCACTTGTCCCATTAAGTTTACTGGGCGGGCAAATAACTCGCGTAAATAGTCGTCAGTTAGGGGCTTATTCAGTGGAGTATGGAACAGCGATGCCTGGAGGCGCCATAACGCTGCAACCGGGCCACTGGAAAGCGTAATCGCAGGCATCGGAGCCGATGCCGGCAAAAATTGCCTCAAGATAGTTTCAGCGCTCGCTGCAGCCACTTCGATTTGCTGTTTTGCTAGGGCTGCCCTGATCGCACGAACACCTGTCAGAAGCTGGCGATGCAGCGATAAAAAGGCCGCCGTTGCCGCTATCGCTGCACTGCCAGTACCCATAATATTATCGATGTTGCGAATGAACAGGGCATCGCTCGTAGGAAATAATTGCCGTGTAGTAGGGAATAATTTGGCTATGGCACCATGTCCCGCTGGGACCACGGATGGCTCGCCATTAGGATCTAGCACTGGGCTTCCATCGCGGTGAAAGCGGATCGTCGACAGCGCAGGGCCTTGCTCCAAAAAGCGTGACTCTAGGGGCGATGGCTTCTGATGATGAGTATTGGCTGCAGCTAGAGCGCTGGAGAATGCGGCAGTCTTGCCTGGCGGCGTCACAAAAAGCTCACCCGAGAGTCCTCTGAGCTTTAGATGCTCTAGATGTTTTAACTCTAGAAACGACGTCCCCTCGCGTACGCATGGCATGAGTGCTTTTGGTAGGTGGATCTCTTCGGATAAACGCTCGCAGTCTTTTGCGCTTAGTGCGTTGGCTTTAGCTGGCGCTGATACCAATGTGGCCAACTGCTGCGGCAATGGCCAAGTAAGGGCTCCCTCGTGAGCGAGCGATTCCAAGCTCGAAACGATGTCGGGATGATTTTTGTCCTCTAATGCACAGCTAAGGTGATGTAGGGGCTGTGAGTAACGGCTTGCGGCACCTGCAGCCAGTACAAAAGCAATGTAGCCCTCTGCACAGTCGCTTTTTAGATCAGCAG
>Ga0315284_10007718_pt1 | contig 15366 bp, 16 predicted proteins | sample YL17G09_16_MG_FD_203696 | JGI IMG/M metagenome (GOLD analysis project Ga0315284, IMG submission 203696) | Sediment microbial communities from Yellowstone Lake, YNP, Wyoming, USA - YL17G09_16 | ecosystem: Environmental > Aquatic > Freshwater > Lake > Sediment | place: USA: Wyoming | collected... | reverse complement strand
GTAATATTATTTCTAGTCTGTTTATCAACATTTGTATGGTTACATTATGATCCATTGGTTTATCTAACAACTCTATTGTTTTTACTATACCGGTTGGTATATTTACTGATTTAGATTTTATTTGATAATTATATGAAATCTTTGTAGAAGATGGTCCACCAATTGTTTGACATTTAATTAAGTTTTGCTTGTGATAATTTCTCAAATTATCTATATATGTAATTTTATTCTCTGGAGATATCCAACTTATCTTTCTATGTGCATTTTTTAAATATTGTTTAATGATAATATCGATAAAATTTTTACTATTACTTTGTCCCATTATGTCAATAAAATTAGGATTTGTGACGGTATCTATTAAACCAATTAATAAAATTTCTTTTGTTTTTTGCGACCACACTTTAAATGCATCACTTTTATTTTTACTCGAAAAATAATAATAAAGAAAATGATATATCCCATAAAATGTACACGACCCTGAATATTGGGAACGTTTATAATATTTTTGGTTATCACTATAAAAAAACCCATTACGTAATGGTATGATATTTATATTTATATTTATTTCTTTCATTTTTGTATAAAACGATTCCACTGATGGATTAAAGTCATCAACTGTATTATTATCTAGATGTACATAAATCATCTGTTCTATTTCCCACGATGTCATGTCAAATGATTCTAAAATTACTGGATATTTATCTTCTTGATTCTTCTCATGAAAGTGTAGCCCACTCCCAGAGTTAGTGATAATTATTTGATACTTTCTATTAAATCTATCTTGTTCATATGATGCTTGTTTAATATACAATCCTATTAAATGTCCCTGATTGTGTCCAAAGTACCCTGATGCAATAAATATATGATTTTGTTTTTCTAACTTTTCCATAATCTGTTCGACGTACCTTCCCAATATTTCTCTGACACGTGTGTTGCCCACAGCACTTGTCCTATTTTCCTTCATAAACCACAAAATACTTTCACGACATGTGTTAGTTAATGATATGATTTCTAATGATACATTGAATAAATCTATAATTTCCTTATATATTTTCTTATATTCATCACTTATTTGTAAGTTAAGCATATGTTTAAAACTATCAATAAAATTATTTACTGCAGTATATCGTGATGAACCAATATTATTATCCAGATATGGATCTAAAAGAAAATGTAGCATAAATTGATCCTCTAAAAATGTCTTTGCGACGTCCTTCTTTATTGACCCTTGTTCTAATCCAGGATATGATATAATCTGTTTTGATTCAATAGGTGGCAATAAAATAGGTTTCTTCTCATATTTCATCCTATCTTCCAGCTCGGATATTTTGTCTTGGATGTCCTTTATTTTTTTCTCTAAATCCTTATAATAACCAATTGTATATTGTCCTGATTTTGTTTTATTTTGTTCATAATTCGATTTTTCTTCTTGATATTTAAAACACATTGTAATCATGTTAATGAGGTTTTCTGCATTGGATTTTCTGACTTCCTCTACACTTATATTATTTAACAGCTTATCTATCAAGGTTTTTTCAGATGGGAACTTTTGTCTGACATTTTGTAATTCTGTGTTCATTTTTTCTTTAGAGCGATTTATCGCTGCCAACCTATTTTGCTGTTCATCTCTCTTATAATAATTGATTGGATCTAGATCTAGTTCTTTTTTTATTTTATCAAGACTTGTTTCACTCTTCTGACTATCTATAGTTGTGTCACTCTTAAATATTTTCTTCCTTAAACTACCAAAGTCAAGTTTCTTCATATTCGATAATATTATAATAAAAGAAAATATATTTGTTTATTATAATATTATTATTCTTCTTAACTATAAAAGTTAAATACACACAAAAATCCTACAATATTTATCTTTTAATAATTATCAGAAATGTCATCCACAATGTTGTTTATGAAATAATATCAACATAAAACAAATAAGTTTATTTATAGAAATTTATATAATATTATATAGTATAAAAGAACCTATGGAAAACAATAACAATAACAATAACAATAACAATAACAATAATCATTTAAATAATGTACCTATCAATAAAATACATAATATTATTCAACAAAATATAGATATATTAATGGATGACCCAAATCTAGTATCAATCTTTGGAAGAAATAATGTTACAGTTAATTATATCAAAAGTGGTAAATCATATAAGGAAGCATTTGCATTGTCTTTATTAGAAACCTTGATATTGGCATATAACATAAAATAAAAAAATTGATATTAAAACATATAAAGTATTAGCACTATAATAGAGATAAATAATATAATAGGATGAGCAAGAAAGAAGTAAAAAAATCTATTGATACTCAAAGTGTAGCATCGACTCCGAAACCAAAAGCTGAACCAAAATCAGCGAAAAAAGTCAATAAACCAATTGAAAGTAAACCAAGTGAAAGTAAACAAGTTGAAAGCAAACCAGTTGAAAGCAAACCAGTTGAAAGTAAACAAGTTGAAAGTAAACAAATTGAAAGTAAACCAGTTGAAAGCAAACCAATTGAAAGCAAACCAAATGAAAGTAAACTAGTTGACAGTAAACCCAAAAAAACCAAATCCAATTATTGTGACATTTTTGACATCAATGATAATACCACCGATAAAGATATTATTAATCATTTAAAGAAGAATGAAAATTTGTTCATTGAACAAGATGAAGAACCATTTACTCCAACCAATGAGATGTATTATGCAGATGATCATAGAGTATTTCTGGCAAATGATTCTGATAAGATATCTGATTACGTTTTGAATGACATTGATAGTGTGTTGGATAGTCCAGATGTTTATGATTCTGAACAAAATGAATTGTCGTTACAGTTGAAGGCCAAGTATCTAGAAGAAAGGAAAAATAATGTAAAATAATAGAATTTAATTTTTAATTTATTTGATAAATTAAAAATATATTATGAATTGGATTATGATGTGAATGATTTTATCCCAAATTCTCTTTTTGCAACAAATATATCTTTGCGACAAACCGGACAATGTGGTAATTGTTCTGCACATTTATTACATGTCACATGATGACCACAATTAAATGTTATTTGTCTTGGTGCAGAAAGACATACAACACATTCTTTTGGATTGATTGCAACAATTTTGGATCCTAATTGTAAAACAACAATTTCATTCCAATCAAAAATCAAAACATTTCTGGCATTTGGAAAACTTGAAATACATTGTTTGTCAGATGATTCATTACTACGTTTTTCTGTCACAATGCCACAATTTCCACCAACATCAACAACAAATATTTTTTGGAATTCAGGAAAAGGAAAAATGAGACAAGCAACACGGGATGTCATAGATGATTGTTGAAAATTAATATGACAACCAATCTTACGACCAATCATAATAACATTGTCTTTATCGGTATCAAATTCATACAATTCTTTATCATATGCGATAGAAAATTTTGTATTTGTTACTGGAAATGTTGGTAATACTTTTTTTTGTTCTTCCAATAACAATTTTCCTACTGTAACAAACTCTCTGATCCATTCCGGATTCTCAACAATATCCACATATGCTTTCCTAAACATTTTCTCGACATCATCCATTATTTGTGTTTTTTCTTTTTCTGGTTTTGTTTGAAAATCAACATTCGAAAATGTCGTTGCTGAACTAATTGCAAGTGATAATTGTGTTGATGCGAGTGATGGCTGCATAGATGCACGCAATGGTTGATTAGTATTTGATTGTTCATTTTGTTGTTCACATTGTTTACTTGGTTGTTCACTTTGTTTACTTTGTTGTTCACTTTGTTTACTTTGTTGTTCACATTGTTTACTTTGTTGTTCACTTTGTTGTTCACATTGTTTACTTTGTTGTTCACTTTGTTGTCCACATTGTTCACTTTGTTGTTCGCTTTGTTGTTCACTTGGTTGTTGCATGGTTATTTTAATATTAGCTTATTTCTTCTAATATCATAGTTAATGATTCATTTTTAAATACACCATTCAAATACTTATAATTTCAATTTTTTACCATATACATCAGAAACAAAAAAATTGAATTTCCAAATAAATACTTAAAAATATATCAATATTAATAATATATTATATGGTTCACGAAATTAAAACACTAGATGAATTCAATCAATTGATGAAGGTTAAAACCAACCAGAAACATGTTCTTGTAGATTTTTATGCTGATTGGTGCGGACCTTGTAAACGGATTTCCCCACAATTAGATACCTTAAGTAAATCACATCCAAATATTATCTTTGTGAAAGTTAATGTGGATGAAGTCAATGATGTCTCTGATTTTTATAAAGTTAAAAGTTTGCCGACATTTATCTTATTGAAACAAGGTAGTAATAAAGTTGTTGATTCTACTGTTGGTGCAGACATTAATAAAATCAAAGCATTGGTAGAATCCGTAAATCGTAATCAAGTAGTTCAACCAAATGTTGTTCAACAAGTAAAAGCCACTACAAGTATCACACATGTAAAATCGGTTGATGAATTTAATGAAATTCTCACAAATACAACAACATCACAAAAATATATGTTGGTTGATTTTTATGCAACATGGTGTGGTCCTTGTAAAAAAATTGCTCCAGAATTAGAAACATTGAGTAAAAAATATCCAAATGTTACATTCCTTAAAGTTGATGTGGATGAATTATCAGAATTAAGCGAACGATATAAAATTAATGCCATGCCAACATTTATGATGTTTAAAAAGGGAAGTAAATCATCTATTAATTCAATGGAAGGAGCAGACATTGAAGGTGTTGAAAAAATGATTACAGCATTGAATCCAGTAAAAATTAATACAGATTTTTAATTTATTTATTTATCCAGTACGCTTTATTTATTAAAAATATAATAAATAAAAGACAAATTGTTAAAAATTTCAATAGATTAAATTCTGCCAGTATATTATAAGTAAATGGATAATAAAAACATCGGTATATTAGATCCAGAAGGAAAACATCATAATCCATTAACTGACAAACCATATAGTGATGAATATAAAAAGTTAGCCAAATTTTGGAGTGCATTGCCAGTTTATAAACAAGCAGAAAAAATAATCAAAGACATTCAAGATCATCAAGTCATATTAGCAACATCTCAAACTGGTTCTGGAAAAACAGTCCTTGTACCTAAATTTGCCCTTCATACATTTAACTATAATGCTCGTATTGCTATTACATTGCCAAAACAAATAATTACAAAATCTGCAGCAGAATTTGCGGCATTAACCCTTGATGTCCAATTGGGTGAAGAAATTGGTTACCAATATAGAGGTGCACCATCAAATGCAAATAGTGATAAGACCAAACTATTATATGCTACAGATGGTACCATTATTGCCCGCCTAATGAATGATCCAAAATTATCAGAATATGATTGTGTCATCATGGATGAAATACATGAACGATCGACCAATATAGACTTTCTAATTTATTTATTAAGGGAAACACTCAAGTTAAGACCAGAATTTAAGTTGATATTTATGAGTGCAACTATCAATAGTGAAATCTTCAGAAATTACTTCCAAGACTTCAAATACAAAGAAATTGAGTTAGTAGGTGAAAGGAAATTCCCTATAGAATCACATTTTAGTCATGATCCATTGAGTTATAATGAAGCATTGGACAAAGGATTTGAAGTTTTAATTAAAATCATGAAAGAAGATAAGATAAATGTTAATACAAATAAAGCACATGATATTATATTTTTCTTAACCAGTCAAAATGATGCCGTCAATATGTGTAAACGGTTAACCGAATATATTGTCAACGAAAAACAAAGTAAATGCCAAATAACATGTGACGGTGATGTTTATTGTGTGGAAGTTTATTCTGGTATGAAAGATGAAATGAAAGTTTTAGCACAAGATAAAATAAAATATAAAGAGGGGACAAACTATACTCGAAAAGTGGTTATGGCGACAAATGTGGCAGAATCGTCATTAACCATTGATGGAATTAAGTATGTTATTGATTTAGGATATGAATTAAATGGTTCATATGATCCCGAATTAAGGGCGAGACGTTTGGAGAGAGAATTAATTACACAAGCAAGTGCCAAACAACGGATGGGTAGAGCAGGAAGAACAGAAGAAGGAATATGCTATCATATGTACACACAAAATGAATTTGAACAGAAGATGATAAAGTATCCGTTACCAGACATCAAAATAAGTGACATCTCTAGTGAATGTTTAAAGTTAATGGGTAATGAAACAATTAATGATGTAAAAACATTAATCGAAACATTAACACATTTTATAGAACCACCTCAAGAAGCATATATAACGAGTGCAGTCAATCAATTGGTTCAGTTAGGTGCGATAGAAGACAATAAAATATCAAAATTAGGACAGTTGGTTAATGAAATACCGGTATCAAATACTATGTCGGCAATAGCTATTGTTTATGCTAAAATTTATAATTGTTCACATGAGATGCTTAGGATAGTTTCCGTAATGGATGCATGTAAACATAATTTAAGTGATTTATTTATAATGCCATCAAGTTCACATAAAGGCCAAGATAATCCAAAAGCTAAACAAAGAATGGCAGCATTAACGGATAAATTTAATAATGCCAGAAAAAAGTTTGTGCATAATAGTGGAGATCATATGAGTATTTTAAAAATATATGACAAATTTATGGAAGTAAATAATAAATATAAAGATGATCGACAAAAATTAAATGATTGGTTATATGAACATTTTCTTAAATTAAATACATTGATTAAAGCAAGAGATTACCATCGTAAATTAAAATCAAGAATGCATAACATCTTAAATGCCGACCTAACATCTAAATCATTAGAAATAAAACACTACGATGAAATAGCCAAATTAAGCATAGATGATAGAATATTATGTTGTTTGATTTTAGGTTATAGAACCAATATCGCTAATAAATCATCTAGAGATGATAGTTATGCGACCCAATATTCAAAACATATGAAAATTAAATTAAGTAGGATGAGTTTCTTTGGTATCAAGAATTCAATGCCATCAAATGTTATATATAATGAATTATTTATATCGATGGGTAAAAATGAATTAAATATTGTGTCAAAAATTCCAAAAAATATTAAGAAAATATTATCTGACTATAATATATTATAATAAATATAAATGACAGGTTTTAAAATATTCTTGATTTTTGCAATAGTTGCTGCAGTTGTCGCAATTCTGTTTGGTTCTTATTTAGTGTATAACGGATCAGGTAATATTGTTATAGCTTCAACTGCCAGTCATATTACTGGAACACCTTATAAATCAATGTTAGGTTGGGGTATTACATCTTTGATTCTTGGTGTTATTCTTATAGCATCAGGTATAGCTGCAATTGTATTAAGTTCTACACAATTAAGGAAAAAAGAAATATAAACTAAATGTAAACTAAAGAAATGTAAACTAAAGAAATGTAAACTAAAGAAATGTAAACTAAAGAAATGTAAACTAAAGAAATGTAAACTAAAGAAATGTAAACTAAAGAAATGTAAACTAAAAAAATGTAAACTAAAAAAATTGATTTTTATTTGGCTTGATAAATGTATAATATATTCTTTGTATCATACAACAGTTAACATTTCAAAATGGGTAATAAAAAATCTAAACCAAAACAACCACCACAATCAAACAGTCATTCAAAAGAACCTGTCAAAGATTATTCTTTAATCCAAGACCGGTTTAATTCTTACAAAGATCTTGAGGAAGGTTTAAGAAAAGCAGGTTTAGAATCATCACAACTAATTATCGGTGTGGATTTTACTAAATCTAACACTTGGCAAGGAGGTAAGCCATTTTATGCGGATAAAAATTTGCATGCCATTACTCCCTATCCAAATCCATATCAAAAGGTTTTAGAAATTATGTGTAAAACATTAGAACCATTTGACGAAGATCATTTAATTCCAGCCTTTGGATTTGGTGATACAAAAACAAAAGATCATTCGGTATTTTCATTTGCTGTCAAACCAAAATATGATAATTCATTATACACCAACATTTCGCCGGAAACACAGCAATTTGAAGATACAACATGTTATCAATTAAGTGGTGTATTAGAATCATACAATAAACTAATATCAGATATTGATAACGGATATTTGAAGATGTCTGGGCCAACAACATTTGCCCCATTAATAAATAAAGCGATCGAAATTGTTAAACATGAGAAGGAATATCACATTTTATTAATCATTTGTGATGGAGATGTTGATAATGTAACAGAAACAGTAGATGCTATTGTTAGAGCATCAAAATATGCATTAAGTATTATTTGTGTTGGTGTTGGTAAAGGTCCATGGGATCGAATGATTGAATTTGATGATGAGATACCAGAAAGAGATTTTGATAATTTTCGATTTGTAGATTTTCATAAAATTATACAACAATGTGAAAATGAAGAATTAGAATTTGCGAAACATGCATTGGCAGAAATACCAAAACAATACCACTATATCAAGAAACATATATTAAAATAATTATTAATTACTTTATTTATCATAAATCAAATGAAAGATATGTAAGATATGATTATGAAGATAAATCAACAATTTTTTCAAATCATATAGTATATGAAAATAATTATTGTGTTGGTAATATTCTTGATTTCAATTATCGTGACAATACTTGGATCAATTGGTATATTTCAAAAACATGTGTACAAAAAACCAAATTCAGAACGATCAGTTGTTGATATCGTTTTGATAGCAATAGGGGCACTTGGTATAATCATTTCGATTGTTACATTAATATTATTTTCTGCGATTGAATAAAAATAAATTTGTCAAAATATAATAATATTTTCGAGACCTATATTATAATATAAAAATAATATGACAGGAAAAGATCCAATTATAGCAATCATATTTTTCATCATCGGAACTATTGCACTGATCTTAATTGGCTCATTTGGAGTATTTCAACAATTTGTATACAAAAAAACACATCCAAGACTCTCGATTTGGGATTGGGTATTTATAGTTTCTGGAGCACTACCATTAACAATTTTCGTGCTAGCATTAATATATTATGGTATTCTATCGCTCATGTAATATTGTCTAATAATTATTACCATCAAATATACCAAATCACCATATATGCTTAACAATTAACAAATTTTTAAGCAATACCACAATATATTTTATAACGACATAATATAGAAAACAAATGAAAACTAATACATTCCTTCTCATAATACTCATATGTATCATATGTTACATTGCATCATTTTCCATAATATTAACAGTCGTGACCAATTCTACATCTGTTACACAAGATAATAAAATAACAACTAATACCGTTTTTGGAGTTTTAACCATTGTATGCGCTATTTTCGCATTTATAGTTGTCGGAATGATCATAAGAAAAAGGAAAATTCGTCAACACAATTAAAATTAACATAAAATCAACATAATCAACATAATTAAAATTAACATAAAATCAACATAAAGAAACATTTTGGTATTTATCCTTAATCTTGCTTAACAAATTTCGATCATCCTTCTCAAGAAATGCATTATGTTCATTTAATAATGCATCAAATTCACTTTCTTCAAATTTATCCAATATATCTACAAGCTTAACTACAAATTTATAATATTCTGTCCTATCAAATCTTGGATATTTTAATTGATAATCAAATATCATATCTTTAACATGTTGCATATTGTTAGAATCATCAATTAACAAATCACAACAGATGGCCTGAAATATTTTATATGATAATTTTTGTTGTATGTAAGTTTCAGTGCTGTAAAGTTTAATTAGTTCTTTTAATGTATCTAATGCATTTTTATAATTTTCCATCTTAATGTGAATATCAATAATTTTGTCATATGCTTTTATACATTTGTATTTATTATTTGCACAATTTTCAACAACTATATCATAATATTTAAGTGCATCTGGTAAGTTATGAATGTCACAATAAATATCTGCTATTTTTTCACTTAGTGATATGTACTTTTCCATATTTCCTCCATTGATGTAATTAACTTGTGCATTTTTATATAGATCAATAATCTGATTAACATCGCTTTTATTATTATAACAATAATCTGCAAAGTTATTATAGGCTATGGCTATGAGGATTTCAACATCATCATTTTTAATATGTTGGTAGCATTTGATAATATATTCAAAACAACTGGATACTTGTGGTCTTTTTTGAACAATATACAAACTTTTGGCTTTCTCGAAATTATCAATAGCTGTTTCATAATAGTAATCATTATCGATAAACTTGTACCATGTGTTGTAAGCTTTTAAGGCTTTGTTATAATAAAGATCTGGATTTGCGGACATAATATTAATTATGAGATATTAATTGCTGTTATATTGATTTAAATATTCAATTTTTTTATTTTGAATATTCATGAAATAAATAAAAAATTGAAAACCAATCAAAAATATACGGAATAAATTATCTAAAGATTATCAAATATTATATTATATAGATGTTAAAATTTGCTTTAACCAAACAACCAGAACCATCCAAATCTGGTTATGAGTTCAAGATGTTACATTCATTTGATAAAAGAAAAGAAGAATCACAAAATATAATTATTAAACATCCTGATAAAGTACCAGTTATTATTGAAAGATCAGATATTCGATCTGTATTAAAAGATCTTGACAAACATAAATACTTATTTCATAAAGAGGTAACATGTGGACAGATTTTATGTGTGATTCGAAAACAAATTCAGTTGGATGCAAGTGAGAGTATTTTTCTTTTCATTGATAATCATAATATACCTAAGACTTCTGATACAATTGGTGATATATATAATAAATATCATGATAAAGATGGATTTTTATATATCACATATAGTCCTCAACAAACATTTGGTTTATAATTATGGTGCAGATTGTTATGGTGCAAATTATTATTGGTTATTTCTAATGTTTTTGTTTTTGTATGTTTTTTATATTTGATATACATATTATTTGAACTTCTTCCACCACCTGATGAAATTGGCGCTGATCCTCCACCAACAGGTGATAAACCCAATGTTGAACTTCCCACAGTCAGAAGAAAAAGTAGTGAATTCATGTCTTATACTATAATATTACAAATTACTTTTTCATAATCAGATATTTTTCCATATACTTAATATATTGATTATAATGTCCACCAACACTATTTCTTTCAATGCTTACTTTTTTAATAATTTCAATAAATCTATTAAATATGTCATATTTCTTTTTACTTAATTCTATTAAATATTGGTCAGCAGATTGATTTATCATATTTTTTGGAAAAATCGATATCCAACGATAAATTATTACATTTCTATCTTTTTTAGGCAAATCATTATGTGATTTATATCTGATAGCTCTACCGATAACTTGATCTATCTTGCTCAAATTCCAATGTGGTTCCATTATATGAATAGATCGTGTATTCTTCAGGTCTAAACTTTCACTACCAGCAGAAGATATTAACAATACATCATATTTACCAATGTTATAATTATTAACAACCATATTAATTTTATCATCTGACGTACCGCCAGTTATCGATTTATAAGTTATATTATCTTTTTCTAATAATAAAGCTAACGAGTAAATACCATTTTTTAAAAAATTAGAATAAACAACAATAGGATATGGACCTTTTTTAATTTTACTATATACAGCTTTTATTTTTGGACTGACACTATCATTAACAGTATTAGATAATTGCCTTGTGGCTGATAAAAAGAAATTACGTTTTTTAGTATCAAGTGTACTAAAGTCAATATCGAATGGATTATCCATTGATTTATCATTTTTAAATATAATTTTCTTGACATAATAAGCATATTCCTTCAATTGTTCTGCATCCATTTCAATTTCTATTTCTTTCGTTGTGTAATTCGGATAATTTTCATCATCTTTTTGTTTATAATATGATATACAGTTACTTAATTTATCTCGTAATATATTTTCATTCGTAATCGTAAAATTATTTGTATCATAATACATATTATTAAATAATTGTTTATCTGTTGGTAAAACATCTTTATTTTTGACAATATTGACAAGTACTGCCAAATCGTTCATGTAGTTTACAACTGGTGTCGCTGTTAATAATAATATCTTGAATGCCAAACTTAATGCACTTATTAAAACCAAATTGTCAGTTGTTTCACTTCTTAGATTATGTGCTTCATCAACAATAACTGATTTGTTTTGAAATATGTTATGATTTGTTGTCATAATATTCTTAATTTTTTTATAACTATAAAATGTTAATCTTGATGGATTTAATTTTGCTTTTTCAATGTTGTCCATAAATGCTTTTTTAGAACTCTTTGGACCGATTACAATAATATCTTTATCAAATTGATACATGGCAAACAACGATGTTAAAGTTTTACCAGATCCTGTCGAATTAAAAAGTATTAATCCTCTATTATTCTTCATAAAGTTAATTGGCAATAATTGATGTTGTTTCAATTGTATGTTCGATTTGATTTTTACCAACATATACTATAAGTGAATATATATTATAAGTGAACATTTATTTGCGTAAATACATAAATATTTAATTTATTATATTAAAATATAAATGCCATCTAATAAAAACAAACAACCTAAAGAAACCCAACTCAATATATTTCAAATTTCTGGATTGAAAAATCATTCAGCCATTAAAATTAAACCAATGGGTGTTGTATCCATTCCAGAAGGGGGTCGTCTACAAGATTCATTGTTACAAAAATATAATATTGTAGATAACGTTGTAGGAGAGATTTATGTTTGTAATGTAACTGGAATGTTTTTAATGAAAACAAAAAAGTTACCAGTGTTTTACATCAATGTTATATTAGAGAAACCTCTAAATAAAATATTATTGTTTAGAATATTTCTGTATTTTACCATTAATGATGATACTATTAAGACAAGTGATCAGTTATTTAATAATAAAATAAATGGTGAATTCAGTTTAGAATTACTTATTGATCACAATACAACAGAATTAGAACGTATTGAAAAGTATTTAGGAGCCGATAAAATGACAAACAAATTGATGGAATTTACACAAAATGATGATATGAAAATATTAATAGAATCATTGGTTGCTGCCGAAAATAAAAAATTGGAAGAAATTTTTATGAAAGAATTTGGAAATGTAACACCGCCAAAGGTAACCATATCATTGAAAGATTATTTAAATGATTCAGAAGAAGAAACTCAATAATAAAATTAATTAAATAATTTATTAATCCACGACCCACCAACTAAAGCAACAGCTGATATGGCAATCATTCCTATTCTTCTAACAACAGTTGTTTTCTTACGATTGTTTTTAATTGAATTGTCGTCATCCATATCACTATTTTCATTTAATGAACTTGATAATAATTCTTGGCTGTTATCATTCGATATTTCTATTGAATCACCACATACAACTGCATTATTTATTGAAATGTTTTCATTATAGCATTCAAAAAAGTTGCGAGCATTGGATACCGAATCATATAAATTATTTGATGAATTTACTGATGTTGTTGATGTTGTTGATGTTATTGATTCTGCCAAAGAATTTACAGATAATGAGGCATTAGTCATATATAATGTTGGATATGAACTATTATTTATTTCATATGATTTTTTATTAGGATTATATGCAAGTGAAATATTTTGATCATTTATTTTTATGTTTATACTATCTTCTTTATCAATACTTATTACAATTTTTTCATTTTGTGAATTGTTTAATGTTATTGAATGTTCTAATGGATTGTTTATTATATGTTCATTATTTGTTGTGTTATTAATTATTTCATTTGGAATATTCTTTATTGTTTCATCTGAAATATTATTATCAATATGTTCAATAAATGGATTATTCGTGGTGGATGAAACAAATGGATTATTATTTATATTATCTATATTGTTATCTATATTATTATTTATATTATTATTTATATTATTTTCATTGATTAAATGATTATTATCCACCCCATTTGTAATTTTATTATTATCGAAATAATCTTCAATAATTATTTGTTTATCGATATTACAACTCACAACAACATAATTATTATTAATAGAATTTGTAGACATTAAAGATAAATTTATCTGTGATTCTTTTGGTGCAATAAAGAAATTTATTAATTCTGTCAACAAACCATGATGCCCATTATCTTTGCTATATGTAATATCATAACTATTATTAATACTGGAATTATTATCATTAGCTGCATCATTAATATAAATTCCATTGATATCTGCACTTATGTTATTAATAATGTTTGTATATTTATCATCCATAATATCAACATGTAGATTATTTTTTATTACTATATTATCTAAAGTATTATTCATTATCAATACCACAAAATATACAAATATCCGTCAAAATAATTTTAATAAAAATATTGTTAAAATTAAATATATAAAAAAATTGATTTTCCTATGAAAAGATATAAATAATAAAGAGTACCATACATATTATGTGTTTAAAATTTTTCAGATTATGTTGTACAGGAAACAATCTATATGATTCGCGCGATGGTGATACTGATGATAAAAATGATAAAAATATGGATACCACAGAAATAAATAAAGAGGTTGTTATTTATGTTGATAATATTAAAGATGTTATTGATAATAAAAATAATCAAGAAAATATAAATGATAATAAACAACAAAATCTAAATCGTGAAATTATTAATGAAAATATAGAAATTATTCATGACTATATGAGTAAAGTATAAGTTTACTGTAATAAGTTTACTATAATAAGTTTACTGTAATAAGTTTACCATAATAAGTTTACTGTAATAAGTTTACCATAATAAGTTTAAAGTTTATGATAACATTTCTAATTTAAGTATAAATAATAATGATTATATATCTAGTTTATAAATCACCATTGTGGAAAAATCTAGAATCTAAAAGTCGTAAGCTAAGAATATTTATTTTAGGTACTATTATATATATTGCATTACATTCATTTATTAATTCTAAATTTGTTGAAAATAATGAATTTATTGAAAAGAATAAAAAGTATTTATATTACCTATTTGGATTAGATATGATGTTATCAGGTTCAATAATGTATTTTGGTAAGTCAGCAGATAAAAAATTAATTAATGATACAATGAAATTAATTAAACCTAAAAAAATAAATTTACAAAAACAAATTCAAATGGATCAACAACGTGAAAATGCAGTTGTGCAACCAAATAATCAACCAGTGGTAAAACCTAATATGCAGCCACCACAAATGAAACCCAATATGCAACCACCACAAATGAAACCTCCTGTACAACAACAACAACAACAACAAGCAAAATCAAATGCACAAATGCCTAATAAAACATCAAATGAACTAAAAGTACCATTATATAATTCTAAAAAGGTAGATGACA
>Ga0315284_10007717_pt1 | contig 15366 bp, 12 predicted proteins | sample YL17G09_16_MG_FD_203696 | JGI IMG/M metagenome (GOLD analysis project Ga0315284, IMG submission 203696) | Sediment microbial communities from Yellowstone Lake, YNP, Wyoming, USA - YL17G09_16 | ecosystem: Environmental > Aquatic > Freshwater > Lake > Sediment | place: USA: Wyoming | collected... | reverse complement strand
TCGCGCCAGGCCGTGTCGTGCGAGTGCCCGTGGTCCGTGGCGCTTCCGACGCCCCGGTCGGGGGTCGTGAAGATGCGTGTCGAAACCGGCCAACAGATGCGGCTTCCCCTTCGGTTCCAGTTGCCCGCCGGCCTCGCTCCGGGCCGGTACATGCTGACGATGAAGGCAACGTTCACGGGCGGAGAAACCCAGGACGATTCTTTTGCGATCCACGTCATCCCCAAGCCGGGGACCCCGGGGGCGCCGGTCAAGGTCGCGCTCTTCGACCCGAAGGGGCAGACGGCCAAACTGCTCGGCGAAATGGGAATCGCGTGCCGGCCGGTCGCGGCAGACGCCAACCTCGCGGCCAACGAGGTTCTTGTCATCGGCAAACACGCTTTGACGCTTGACGGGGCGGCACCGGACATCGGCCGCGTCCGCGACGGCCTGAGGGTGCTCGTCTTCGAGCAGTCGGCCGATGTTCTGGAGAAACGTCTGGGCTTCCGCGTCCAGGAATACGGCTTGCGGCAGGTGTTCAAACGTGCCGCGGATCACCCGGCCCTGGCCGGGCTGGAAACCGAGCATCTGCGAGACTGGCGCGGCGAAGCGACGACCTGCCCGCCGCGGCTGAAGTACGAGATGAGGCCGATGTACGGCCCGACGATCCTCTGGTGCGGGATTGAGGTGACGCGGCCCTGGCGCTGCGGCAACCGAGGCAACGTGGCCTCGGTCCTCATCGAGAAGCCCGCGTGCGGCGACTTCCTGCCGATCCTGGACGGGGGCTTCAGCCTCCAGTACAGTCTGCTCCTGGAGTACCGCGAGGGCAGGGGGATGGTGCTCTTCTGCCAGATGGACGTGACCGCCCGCACCGAGGGCGATCCGGCCGCGGAGACCCTGGTTCGCAACATCCTCAAGTATGTAGCTGCATGGGAACCTCCGCAGAGGCGCGAAGCGCTCTATGCGGGCGAGGCGGCGGGCAAAAAGCACCTGGAGTCGGCCGGGCTGACCGTGGCCTCGTACGGCGGCGGGCCGCTCAAGGCCGACAAGGTGCTGATCGTCGGCCCCGGGGGCGGGAAGGACTTATCGTCGGCGAAGGATACCCTGACCGCCTTCCTGAAAGGCGGCGGCCGCCTGCTGGCCATCGGCCTGGGCGAGCAGGAAGCCCGCGGGTTCCTGCCGACCCAGGTGACGATGAAGGATGCAGAGCATATCAACGCCTACTTCGAGCCGCAGGCCAGAGGATCGCTCCTTGCGGGCGTGGGTCCCGCCGACGTTCACAACCGCGCCCCCCGGTCCCTTCCCCTGGTGTCCGGCGGGGCGGATGTTGTTGGTGACGGCGTTCTGGCTGCTGCGAAGGACGCCGGGCTGGTCTTCTGCCAGATGGCGCCGTGGCAATTCGAGTACGGCGGCAACTTCGGCCTCAAGAGAACGTTCCGACGCTCCTCGTTCCTTGTGACCCGCCTCGTGGCCAACATGGGCGCAGCCGGATCCACGCCGCTCCTGGCCCGCTTCAGCAGCCCCGGGGATGCGTCCAAGGCCCAGAAGCGGTGGCTGGAAGGGTTGTACCTCGATCCGCCGGAGGAGTGGGATGATCCGTACCGCTTCTTCCGGTGGTAGCCCTTGAACGCGAGTTGGCGGCTGGATGCGCCATGAAAGACGTTATGACCTGGAGAATTGGCTTTTTTATTGACATCGATGGAAAGGGCGGATTACACTGATAGCGACCCTTCGAGGAGAAAATCATGTCCACGGAAGAAAACGTGTTTCTGGCCGGGGTACTCATGGCTATGCTGGTGGCCGTGTTGGTATTTGTGTTTGTTTATCCGGCCATGCGGAAACTGTTGTCGGTCAACGGTTACCTGAGGCCGGCCTGTTCGTTTTACGGGCGGACTTTTTTCCTCGTGATATTTCTCGCGGCGTGGGGGCCGATCCTTTCGCACGGGGTGCCGCCGAGCGCCTCGTCTTCGTCGCCCTCGCAGGCGAAATCGTCGTCGGTATCCATAACCCCCGCGCCCACTGCGCCGGCGTCAACCTCGGCCCCCGCGCCCGCGGCTCCCGCGGCCTCGGCCGCACCGGAGGCGACGGCCGCCGAGGGAGCATTCATGACCGCCGTCTGGTACGTGGCTGGCGCTTTTAAGGATGTATGCATGTCGGTGGCTATCTTTCTGGCGCTCTACGTGGTCCTCATGACCATCGTATATGCGGTCCTGGGCCGGTTCCGCGATTCGGCGGAAGGGGAGGCCGCACGGTCTTAGCGGCGCGGACGGATGGATAACGAACGTTATCTGGTCGTATCGTATTTTGCCGCCGCCGGCATCGGCGTGGCGATGGCCCTGGCAACGGCGCTCGTGTTGGGCGGACCGATTCGCCGGGCGCTGGCGGCCGCAGCGCCCCTGGCGCGGCTATTGCGGCGGGCCCTTCCGCCGTGGCTGGTGCTGGCCGCGCTCCTCGGATTTCTCTCCGTCACCTATTTTGATTGCCAGCATAAAACTTACCAGAATATCGTGGCCAGCCGACTATACCTCGTGGACAAGACGTTTGAGCAGGGGTCCCAGATGGCGGTGTACCTGGCGGCCGCTCTGGTGGCGTACGGACTTGTGCTGGGGATAGGCCTTGCGGTGCAGGCGCGGAAGGCCGGCGCCTCATCCTCGGCGAAGTGACCTGGCCGGCGGAAAACACGATCAACACGCACGAGGTGGTCTTCGCGGCGCTGAAGTGCTACGAGACGGGGCAACCCGTGAAGATGCCGCTCCTCGCAGACTCGTAGCAGGCGGCGAGGACTTTCTGACTCCACAGGCCGGCCGCGCCATCGCACAGGGGTTGCCGGACGGTCGCGATCGCCTCGTTCACGTCTTCGATCTGGGCCTTGTAGAGGTTGACGGTCGGCTCGTCCACGCGGATGCCGCCGGCCAGGTCGCGGGCCTGGCGGGCCTGGTATGCGGCCGCGTCGTCAAGGCGAAGGATCATCTCTCCGCCCTCGCCCTGGCCGATGGTTCCCTCCGCCAGGATGCTACCCTTGCTGCCGTAGAGTTCCAGGCGGTTGCGGCTGGACTGATCGGGGATGTTGAAGCAAGCGTCGACCATGCCGAACGCACCGCCCTCGAACTCCAGCAGCACGACGGCCGTATCTTCAGACTTGTACGAATGGACAAAGTTTCCAGTGCGGCACGACACGCTGCGGACGCGGCCCAGGAACATCTCGAGCAGGTCGATGCAGTGTCCGCCCATGTCGATGAGGCTGCCGCCGCCCCCCGTGGCGGGGTCCTGCCGCCACGCGCCCGCGACCGGCGGATACCAGCACGACAGTTGCGCGCGGCCGAGCACCATGCGGCCGAGCGCCCCGTCGTCGATCATCCGCATGGCGGCGCGGTGGTACGTGTGGAACCGCATCATGAAGTCAACCGCGAGCGTCACGCCCGCCTTCCGGCAGGCGGCCACCACCGCTTCCGCCTCCGCGACGGTCAGGCCGAGCGGCTTTTCGCAGAGGACGTGCTTGCCCGCCTGGGCTGCGGCCGTCGCCTGCCGCGCGTGCAGGTGGGCCGGGGTAGCGATGTAAACCGCGTCAACGTCCTTTCGCGCGAGGAGTTCCTCTTCGGTCGCGCACTCGGCGGCGCCGAACTGCGCAGCGACTTCCCGGTTGGCTTGCCCGCTAACGTCGTACACGGCGACCAGTTTGCCGCCCGCGGCCTTCGCGAGGCCTTCCGGAATCGTGCGGCGCCGGGCGATGCCGCCCGACCCGATGACGCCCCACTGAACCGTCATGGGCCCTCCCCTCGCTTGGCGTATGCGGCGATCACCTTCCTGATGGCGACGGCGATCTCCTGCATGTTCACGGCCGTGTACGTCGGGAAGATGAAGGTGACAAACGTCCGATTCTCGTGCCAGAGGGCGTTGGGCACGTCCACCTTCGTGTAGTCCACGCTTATGGGGTCCGTGTATTCCCTGGACTTGAACGGGAAGTCGGCGCGCCCGACGCCATGATGCTCCTGGAACGCCATCTCGGTGTGGCACTGCGGCCAGAAGACCCGCCAGCAGGGAGCGCCCTCGGCGCCCAGAGCCTCCACGAACTGCCGGATGTCACAACGCATCCGGTCGATGTCCAGCGTGATCGGAAAAACGTACCAGCCGTTGCGCCGCTGGGGAGTATCGACGGGCAGGTACAGCACCTGCGGCACGCCCTTCAGTGCCCGCATGAGGACGCCGGCGTTGCGCCGGCGGCGGGGCATGTTCCATGTGTCGACGCGATCCAGTTCGCACAGGCCGATGGCGGACTGCATCTCGGTCATGCGGTAGTTCCAGCCGACCCGGTCATGGATGTACGGCAGTTTCTGTTCGAGTTCCAGCAGGCGCAGTCGCTCCGCCACGTCGTAGCCGTGATCGCGGACGCTCCGGCACCGCCAGGCCAGGTCTTCGTCGTCGGTCACGACCATGCCGCCCTCGCCACCGGTGGTGAAGGTCTTGTTCTGGCAGAAGCTGATGGCGCCGGCGTGGCCGATCGTGCCGGCCATCCGCCCCTTGTACTTGCCGCCGAACGCCTGGGCGGTGTCCTCGATGACCACCAGGTCGTGCTTCTTCGCCAGGGCCATGAGCGGGTCCATGTCGCAGACGTTGCCGTAGAGGTGGACCGGGATGATGGCGCGCGTGCGCCGGTTGATGAGTTTCCGGGCCGACTCGACGCTGATGCAGTGATCTTCGCGGTTGACGTCGGCGAATCGCGGGACCGCCCCCGCCTGGCAAACGGAGAAGGCCGTCGCAATAAAGGTGTAACTGGGGACGATGACTTCGTCGCCCGGGCCGATGCCCAGGCCCGCCAAGGCCACGTGAAGGGCACTGGTGCCGCTGGTGGTGCTGACGGCGAACTTGCAGCCCATCCATCGGACGAACTGCTTCTCGAACTCCATCCCCTTGGGGCCGGTCCAGTAGTTGACTCTTCCGCTCCGCAGCACGGCCGCTACCGCCTTGACGGTTGCCGCATCAAATTGCGGCCAATGGCCGAGGCGGGCCTTCACGGCCTTCGGTCCACCTTCGATCGCCAGCCTCTTTGCCGCAGCCATTGCCCATGCATCCTCTCAATCGCGCGCCTGGCCGGCGGGGTTCGAATCGTCCTGCAAGTCGTTCCGCTGGTCGGAAAGGCGCTTGAGCATGTTCTTGATGTCGAAGACGCCCTTGAAGGCAACGTAGACGGTGATGGTCGAGTACCAGGCCACGCAGGCGGCCGTCATGGCCCACCAGAACCAGTGCTGCGCGATGAGTTCGGGATCGAACATGCTCATGGACTGGCTCCTCACGACCGGTCAGGCGGCTGCCGGCGCGGGCTCGGGCCGCGCCTTGGGTTTCAGAAGCGAGCCTATCACCATCGCCGCCGCCGCAATCACGTACGCGGCGATCCCCGAGTAATACGGCCCGACGACTTCCTTGACCACGCTCTTGGCGGCGATCTGCCCGGCGGCATCGGTCACATGGACTACCCAGACCTGTTCCAGCACCAGGTACGCGACGGGGATGGCGGCGCCGAAAATAATCGCGGCCGCGGCGCCCCAATTGTTGGCCCGCTTCCAGTAGCAGCAGGCCACCAGCAGCACCGACATGCTGGCCAGGTAGATGGTGCCCGTGACGCCCAGGTACGTCCACAGGTCTCCGCTGAGCGGATACCACAGTCCATACACCAGCAGGAACACGCCGATGATGGCGACGATCGAGCGGCTCCAGAAGAGACCTTTCTTCTCGGACCACGGCTTCTTGCGGAACGGGGCGAGGATGTCGTTGTAGATCACGCTGCTCCACGTGAGCATGTAGGAGGAGTCCGTGGACATGTCGGCCGCAAGCATGGCCGCCAGCAGGATCCCCATCAACCCCGCCGGCACGAAGGCGCCCAGAAACCTGGGCATGGCGTGCAGCGTGTTGCCGCCGACGACCTCCGGAGCCAACATCGCCAGCGCCGCAATGCCCCAGATTCCCGGTATGAGGAATCGGCAGACGAAGAAGAAACTTGTCCGGCTGTAGATCTTCATGCCGGTGCGCGTGTCCTTTGCGGCCAGGAGGCGCTGGATCGTCGTCTGCCAGGTCAACACCGCCGCCACGTTCAGGAGCGCGTTGAACAGCACGTACTGCCAGCCCATGTCGGGGTGGACGAAGGGGTTGAAGCCGCCCGCCCCGTACTTCGCCTCGACCGTGGCGACCAGCTTGCCCCACCCGATGTCGCTGCTGGCGAGGATCAGCACCGTGACGGCAATGAGGCCCACGCTCATGACGATGAATTGCAGGAAGTCGGTCACGAGAACCGAGAGCATGCCGCCCAGGATCGTGTAGGTCGCAACGGCCAGGAGCATCACCGTCATGGCGATCTCAAGGTAGTGGCCGGCGATGAACCCGGCGAGCGTAGGCGCCGCGGCCGCGGCGCTTTCGGGCGGGAACCCGCACACAAGGATGAGAAACTCGCCGCCGGTCCGCAGGAAAACACCCATGTTCAGAAGGCCGCCCAGGACGATCACCACCCCCGCCAGCCAGCGGATCTTCCGGCCGAAACGTCTCTCGAAGAGTTCCGGGATGGTCATGACGCCGGCATCGCGCAGGGGTTTCACGCAGAAGCCCGTCAGGCCAACCACCAGCATCGCCGCCGCCATCAGGATGCCCGGCGTCGCCCCCGCGAACCCCTTGTCGTACCCGTTCTGGGCCGTGTACATGCACGTGACGACGCCGAACTCGGTGGCGGCCAAAGATGCGATGCCCAGGTAAACGTCCATCTCGCGGCCGGCGATCAGGAAGTGCTCCACCTTGCCGACATACTTGCGGACCATGATGCCGACGACCATCGTGGCCAGCAGGTAGAAGCCTACGATGCTGCCGTCCAGGTACCACGAGAAATGAGTCATGCCGTCATCCCTGTTGGAGTTTAACAGCCGTTCCCGCCGCATTATCATACTTCCGCGGGGCAGGCAGAGCAACCTCCGTCGCATTATTGAGCCCTGCATTGTCAAAGGTACGGCAGTGAAAAGTTTTCATTCTGAGCGAAGCGAAGAATCTCGTCTTTTCCGCGGCGTCACAGCGAGATTCTTCGGCCCGCAAGCGGGCCTCAGAATGACAGCGTGTTCCTTTGGCAATGCAGCGGTCAATAATCCCCCTGGCGGAGAGGTTGTCTCAGGGCTTCTGCGGCTTGGCGCCCGAGAACACCGGGGCCTCGGGTACAAGGATCACGCGGGACGAGAGCGGTTTATCTTCGGCCCCGACATCGGCAAGGATCGCACAACGCTTTCCGGAATGGCTCGGCTCCGCATCGTAGATCACCAGGCGGCCGCGACGGCCGGCAACCGGCAGCCCCACGGGGTTGTAAACGTAGGGCTTGCCCGAAACCGGGCAGACGAGCGGCGGCAAGGGGCCGGAACTCACGCTCTTGAGGTCGGCAAGGCCCTTCGGCAACGTGCCGCCGGCGGAGTAGTAGAGCAACAGGTCCCCGCAGATCTCGTGCAGGCGATCGGCGCAGGGGTCGAACTCTGCGCCGGTCTTGCGGACCGCGGGCGCGGCCGTCTGGCACCCCGCGGCGATCATCACCAGGACGACGCAGCATGCCAGGCCGGGGAAATCAACGCTGCGATTCATTTCGCGCTCCTGCCGGAGGCAACTCGCTCCCGGGCAGGGCCTGGGGCGGCTGGTGCTGCTCTACTTCGGGCGCCTTGGGCGTCGCCCCCGTCTTCATCCCCTTCATGTGGTCGTCGAACGCGCCGGGTTCCACCGCGCTGCGGATCACCTTGCTGTTCTCCAGTTCGTTGGCGGACATGCCCTGGAGGTCGTCGGGAATCTTGGCCACGTGCGGCGTGAGGAAGATCAGCAGTTCCGTCTTGGTCTTGTCCTGGACCGTTTGCCGGAACAGGGCGCCCAGCCACGGGATGTCGCCCAGGATCGGCACCTTGCGGACCGTGTCGGTGTTGCGGTCTTCCATCAGGCCGCCGATGACGATCGTCTGGCCGTCGCGGATGGCCACGCGGCTCTGGGCGGCGCGACGGGCGAAGACCGGCGCGTCGACGCTCTGCGTGGTCGTCTGCGAGATGGGCACGGTCTTGCCGGTCTGCGCCGAGATCTCCTGGTAGATGTCCATGATCACCAGGCCGTCGGGGTTGATGTGCGGCATGACGGTCAGGATGATGCCGATGCTGTCGTACTCGATGGTGTTGATCGTCTGGCCGGTATCGGTCAACTGCGACCGGGTGATGAACGGCACCTCCTCGCCGACCATGATCGATGCCTGCTGGTTGTCGCTGGTGAGGATGTAGGGGCGAGAAAGGACGTCGAGTTTTCCCACGGTGGCCAGGGCATGGATCGCCGCCGTGATGTTGTCCTCGAGCACGCTGATGATGAACCCGTCGGTCTGCGCGGCCACGGAGAAATTGGTGAAATTGGTTCCACCCTTGCTTCCCTTCAGGCCGGCGGCGTGCATGTTCAGGACCGAGAATTCCACGCCCAGGTCGAGCGTGTTCTCATGCGACACCTCGGCGATGAGGACCTTGATAAGCACCTGCGGCACGGGGCGGTCGAGGTCGGCCAGGATTTCCTTGATGCGATCGAAGTTCTTGGTGGCCGCCGTCACCAGGAGCGAATTGGTGTCTTCGTCGGCCACGACGAACACCTGGCCCACGAGGTCCGAGGCCGATGACAGGGTCGAGGACGACATGCGGCTGCCGCCTGAACTCATGCGGCTGCCGCCTGAACTCATGCGGCTGCCGGATGACGACGAACCATAGCCGCCCGAGCGGGAACTGCTGGAGCCAAACCCGCCGGAGCCGAAACCGCCGGAGCCCATGCCGCCCGAACCCATGCCGCCCATGCTGCTGCCCATGCCGCCGGACCGCGAACTGCCGGTGCTCCGGCTGCTCGACCCCGACCCCGACCGGAATGGGCTCGTCGTGTTCTGCTGCGACGTCGTCGAACTCCGGCCGGAAGTCGAACCGCCCGACCAGCCGAAGAGGTTATTGAGTACCCCCTCGATGTTCACGGCCTTCGCGTTTTTCAGCGGGTAGATGAAGACCGCCTGTTCCTCGGTCGGGTTGGAGTCGAGTTGCTTGACGATGTCGTCGATCACCTTAAGCAACTCCGGCGGGCCGCTGACCACGAGTGTATTGGTGCGGTCGTCGGAGGAGGCGGTCACTTTCTGCTGCTGCTGCCGGCCGCCGATGGCGGCCTGCGACTCTCTGCCGTGGTCGTCGCGCCGCCCGGATTCACCGGACTCGCCGCGCGGCCCGCGTTCGCCAAATCCCCCTCCGAAGGGTCCGCCCCCTCCTCCGAACATGAATTGCCGTACGGCGCCAAACGGGCTGGAGCCGCCTTGCTGGCCCTGCTGGTCCGTCTTAAAGAGGTCGTTGATAAGCCGGGCGGCGTTGGCGGCATTGGCATATTTCAACTGGTAGACCCTGACCTCCGACACGGTTGCCGTTTGCGTGTCGAGCGCGTTGACGATCTCGACAAATCGGCGGACGTTGGTCTGCGTATCGGTGAGGATCAGCGTGTTGGTGGCGGCGTTGGAACTGAGGTCCGCATAGGACGGGATGAGGGTGGCCAGATCGCGCTTCAACAGGACCGCGTCGGCGGACCGGATCGGTATCACCTGGGTTACCAGTTGATCCGAGAGTTCGATCTTCTCGGGATCGCTGCCCGAGCGCACCGGAAGCGCCGACTTCTTCGCCTGGTCCAGCGCCACGATCCTCAGGGTCCGCGCGATGCGGATGGCCGTGTACCCCTTGTCCTTCAGGACGGTGTTCAGGAGCGAAACCGCTTCATCCACACTCACGGGCTGGCGGCTCATGACCGTTACGCGGCCCTCGACGGTGGCCTCCTGCACGACGATCAGGCCGGCGGCCTCCGAGAGGTACTCCAGCACAGCCCGAAGCGAGGCGTCCTTGAAATTCAGCATGATGGGCCCCTCGAGCGGCTTCCGCGGCGGCGACGGCGCGGCCGGCGGGGGTACAGTCGGCGGCATCTCGCCCGGAGCGGCGCCAGGCGCAGTGCCCGGTACAGCGCCCGGCGCAGGAGATGAAGGCGCGGGTGCTGAAGGCGCGGCTGGCGGCGTTTCACCCGGCGTGGCGCCAGGCGTCGTTCCCGGCGCAGCGCCCGGCGCAGGCGATGAAGGCGCGGGTGCTGAGGGCGCGGCTGGCGGCGTCTCGCCCGGAGCAGCGCCAGACGTCGTCCCCGGCGCAGGCGCTGAAGGCGCAACCGGAGGCGGCGGCGGAGGCGGCAGCAGAGGCGCCACTTCCGGCGGCACGGGTGCGAGGGCTTGCGCGGCGGGCGGCTGCGCGGACCCGTCCGGCACGGCCGCGGGGGCGGTTGCCGGCGACAAGACTAGCAACAGCGTCGCGACCGCTGTCGCCAACACGCCGCAGCAGACCGTCAATCCGATTGAAAACGTAGGTGTTTCACACTTAACCGCCCAGTTTACTGGGCGCGTGCTTTGCTGTGAAGTCGGCCACCCCTCAGGCCGTCTGGCCCGGAGGCTGGAGAGGCTCAGTACGGTTCTCATTTGTTGAGCTCCTGTTCGCGCCGCTGGCGCATTCGTTCTTCGACGCTGGCGGAGCCGCCGACGCCGCCCGATGTGCCGGCAGCGGCCTGTGGAGGCGCCGCCGGAGGCTGAGTAGTCAGGGTTCCCGCGGCCGTCGCCGGCGGCGGGGCCGGCGGGGTCGCCTGCAACACAACTCCCCCAGATTCGATTGTCATCATGACGGCCCCCGGGCCGAAGGGCTCCGTGCCAGGCGGTCCCGCCACCGCTCCGCCGAACATCCCGGCCGGAGGCGGACCGGCCGGCATCCCTGGTGCTATGCCGGGTGGCGCCCCTGGTGCTGTGCCGCGCGGCGCCGCCGCAGTTGTCGTCGAAGTCGCCGTCGTGGTCGTCGTCACCGGCTTGGGGAACGAGGCCGCCGCGCCGGCCAGGGTGCTGCCGATCTCGATTCTCTTGAGGTCGCCGTCGCAGGCGTAGTGGACGATGTCTTGCGTGATCAGGACCAAGCGGCCTCGCCCCAGCGCCTCGCTGACCCCGACCGTGGCGGTCTTTCCGGTCCGGGTATCCTCGAAGAACGCCAGGCAATCCTCTCCCTGCTGGATGATGCCGGTCAGCACGAATGAGCCGTCGCTGTTGCTGACGACGGGCGCGGAGGGCGTGCGGCTGGACGGGTAACGGCCGCCCGACGGCCTGGAGCGGTTGCGCGTAAAGATGTTGCGCTCCGACAGGATCCGGTAACTCTCCCACGTCGTGGCCGGCTGCGGGCCTGGCGAGGCAGCCGGCGGGACCGTCCGCGAGGAAGGCGGCGGAGCCGTCCGCGAGGAAGGCGGCGGAGCCAACGGCGGCACAACCGGCGAGACCGGCGGCGAGACTGACGACGGAGCGACCGGCAGTGCCGACGGAGAGTCGGCCGACGGCGGCGCGACCGGCGCGGACGCCGACGCAGCCGCCAGGGCCACGGCGGGCAGCAGCACGAGCAGGCAGAACCCCGCAGTGCGAAGGATCATTCGGTTTCTCCTGTCGGCTCGGCCGGCGATTCCGTCGCATCCGGCGCGGGGGGTGCGGGGGGTTCGGGCGCCTGGTACAGGGTTGACAGACGCAGTTGCAGCGTCAGGTCGTCGGTGCCTTCCTTGCGGGAGCCGAGTTGTAACTCCTTGACGCGGATGGGCACTTTCGACGCCTCCAGCCGCCACAGGAACCGCGAGACGGCGCTCATCGAGCCCGTGCCGGCGGCCCGGAACGAGATCTCCTGGAGGCTGCGTTTGTCGGGCAGCCGCTCGGGCTTCATTGACGAGAGTTTCAGGCCGGCGTCCTTGGCCCAGTCGCCGACGGCGTGGAGGATCTGGCTTTCGGCCTCGGCCGGGTCGCGCTTCAGGCCCGAGGCGATCATCTCGCGCCACTTCGGGGTGATCTCGCGCTTGCGGTCCAACAGGTCCCGGCCCCGCTGAATCTCGGCAAGACGGCTTTCCTTGAGGGCCGCCTCGCGGTCGCAGCACTCCATCAGCGGCGACACGACGTAGCGGTCCAGCGCCAGCAGCGCCACCACCGCAAACGTGGCCGTTACGATGAGTCGTTCTCGCTTGGAGAGGAACATGGTCAGTCCGCCTTCACGAATTTGAGGCCGATGGCAAAGGACACTTCCGACGACCCGCCGCCCACCTCGCGAATGTACAGTGGTTTAACGTCCGAGAACTTCGGGCTCTTCGTAAGGTGGTCCAGCACTTCGAGCACGGCGCCTTCGTCGGAGGCTTTCCCCTGCAAAAGCGCCTTCATGTCTTCGCTAATGCCGAGGCTGGTCGCCCAGATGCGGCCCTCGGCCGGAAACGCCAGCGTCAGCTCGCGCAGGCAATCCAGGAACCTGGGCCTGCGATCATACCAGCCCCGCGCGAAGGCCGTCTTGTCGACGATGTCCTTGGCCACATCGACGCTCGCCTGCATGTCGTCCCGTTGGCCGGTCAGGTCCGCCACTTCCCGTTGTTGCGACTGCCAGTTCAGAAACAGGACGAGGCACCCGATGACAACGGCCGCTGCCAGGCCGACCGCCCAGACAACCTTTCTTCCGAGGGCCAGCCTCTTGCGAGGGGTCAGGCGCGAGTGCAGGAAATCCACCGCAAGCAGGTCGGACTGCAGGCCGGCCAGCGCTAGCGCGGCCGCGGCGGCAGACTCGCCCGCGGGCGCCGCCGCTTCGCCGGCAAGGCCCAGGTCCGAGGGATACGTGCAAGCCCGCGCTTCGAGCGAGAGCCGATCGCCCAGCGTGCGCAGCGCCTCTATCGAGAGGCCTGCGGCGTTCCAGATAACCAGGTCGGCGCCTTGCGGCGACGCCGATGCGCCCGGCAGGAGCACCAGGACGCGGCGCAACTCGCCGGCAAGGTCGTTCAGCCAGTTTTCTGCGGACGCCGCGCCGGCCGTTGCGGGAGGGGCCGCCATCGGCAGGCTCCGAAGCAAAGGGAACCCGCCGCCCGCCTGCACGCACAGTTCCGCCCCGCCCGGCGAGAGGTACAGGACAAGCCGCCGCAAAGAGGCCGCGCCCCCCGTGGCGGAGGCCAGCGCCATCGTCGAAGATGTGACCGCCGCGACCGCCAGGCCGGCCGTCTCGGCCGTCGCCAGCAGGTGCTCCACGGTTCGCCGCGGGGCGGCCACGAGAAGCACGGACTGCCCCTGGCCGGTCGAAGAGTCGCCCTGGCGACAATCGACGGGTTTCGTGTAATCGAGGGCGAGGTCCTTCGGGTCCGAGGCAAACTCGCGCTCTGCCGCAAGCGAAAGGACCCCCGCCACCAGGTCGGCCGAGGTGGGCGGCAGCGATTTCTCGCGGGCTGCCAGCCAGCGGGTCCCCAGGCCGATCACGCAGCGTGAGCAGGAGAACCGGTTCTGCTTGAGGAACTGCCGCAGAGCCTTCCCCAGCACGGCCGGGTCGCGCGCGGCGTCGCCTTCGGGCATCGGGAACTCGGCGGCATGGAGCACCGACTGGCGGCCATGGACGAGGCCGATTTCGACGGCCGAGATCGACCGCTCCGTTGCCGCCAGCCCCAGCATTTTGCGGGATATCATCATCTTCAGCCAACCCTCCGGCTGGTAGTCTGAACCACTTGCTCCAGCGGCATGCCGGAGCGAAGCCTCTCAATAATGTCCTGCGGCAGCGGCCAGCCGAGGTGCGTCAGGTCCTGCCGGTAGACCACCAGCGGCGGACTGGAACGAGAGTCGATCACGACGCGGCACCGCTTGAAGACCCGGCCGCCGGCGGCGATGCTCACGATGTCGGCCGAGAACTGGTACGTCTTCGCCGTGATGTACGTCCGTATGGCCACCGCCTTGTTGCGCGACAGGGTCTCGAACACCCAGATGGTGCTGGTAAGGTCCGTGCCTTCCGTAGCCCGCTTCGACGTAAGGGCGGTAACGTCGCTTTCGTCCAGGCCCGGCAGGCAGAGGAGCACTTCCTTCGGCGCGGTGCCGACGTTGACCTGCCCCACCGGGGTGCTCGCGGCCGGCGTGCCTCCGCCTCCGCCTGAGGCCGGTTGCCTCGCGCTGGCGGTTGCGGTGGCCGGCTGGGCGCCGTAAACGGTCACAAAGTTGATGATGCCGCGGTCCAGCCGCGAGCCGCTGCTGCTGAACGTCCCGCTGAACGAGGAAGCGCTCTCCCCCAGGTCGATGACGCCGTTGCGGTTGAGGTCCTGGCCGAAGAGGATGTCCTTCGTTACGCCGCGGATCAGGAACAGTTCCTCCACCGTCTCGAGCGGGCCGTTCTTGCACTCGTACGGGTCAGGCAGGCGCAGGTAGTACTCGCTCTCGGCCCCGTTGGCCGTGACGTCGCTGTTAGTGTCGCGCCAATCGACGATTGAAGCGGCGAACTCGTCAGTCATGCCGGGCAGCCGCTGGAGCATGGCCAACGTGGCCGTGTTGAGGTTGAGTTTGGAGCACTCGTCGGTGATGCCGTACGTATACATGCGTTCGTCGTCGCCCGTGGGCCGCAGGATCCAGAACGCGCCGTCGCCTACGAGAACGGCCTCGCACGGCGTATCGGCGTCCACGGGCACCGCGCCCTTGAGGCCGTCGACGCAGGCCATCACGTACTGGACCGCCCCCTGCTCGACGGCGGCCGCCTGGGCCGCAGCCACCTCGTTGGCCGCGCGCTCGCCCTCCACGCGCATCGCGCGGGCCAGGACGAGCACCAGCCCCGCCAGCACCAGCAGGATCCACATCGTGACGATGAGGACCGTGCCGGCGCCGCGGCGCCGGTCGCGCCCCTGGCAGGGCGAGCCTGCTGTGGCTCGACCGCTGCCGCACCGAGGTATCCCCTGAGTTATGGGCGCTCTAGATGTGGCACGGCTGGCTTGTCCAGCCGTGGCGAACGTCACCGGCCTTCCGCCACGGCTGGACAAGCCAGCCGTGCCACACCCGATACGGGAAAGCGCCCAAGACTGAGGGGATATGCACCGAGTTGTCGCGTGGCTTGGCATCCGGTGTCTCACGATGACCCGCCGCTGATGATCTGCATCGAGGTCGACGGCGGCGGGCCGCACGGCACCAGCAGCACCTTCGACGCGTAATAGCCGCTCGTGTTCGAGTCCGGCTGCGTACTATCGTCCAGACGAAGCGTCACTTCGATCGCGCACGGCAGCGTGTTGTTCTCAACCGTGCTGTCCCAGTTGTCCAGCCACTCGGTGCCGTTGAAGTACCGCAGGTTGAACGCATACACGCCCCGGCAGAGGACCTCGCGTATCGGCTCAACGGTCTTCGGGGCGAGCAGGTTGGTCGTGACATACCGCACGAGAATCTGCGTGCGCTTGTCGTCCGAGGGCTCGCACAGGAAATCGACTTTCTTGATGTCGCCGATGCCCTCCGCCTGCTCGGGGCTGCCGGCGACGCAGTGGAACTCCAATGCGTCGGAGTCGTGCCCCCGGTCGTCCTTT
>Ga0315284_10007716_pt1 | contig 15366 bp, 27 predicted proteins | sample YL17G09_16_MG_FD_203696 | JGI IMG/M metagenome (GOLD analysis project Ga0315284, IMG submission 203696) | Sediment microbial communities from Yellowstone Lake, YNP, Wyoming, USA - YL17G09_16 | ecosystem: Environmental > Aquatic > Freshwater > Lake > Sediment | place: USA: Wyoming | collected... | reverse complement strand
CGTGGGCGATCAGTCGAAAGGCTTCATCTCTGCACGTTCAAAAGACGATCAAAGATGCATTGCAGCAATTGCCCGCAGCAGCGCCTCTCATTGACATTGAATCTGAGTTGAACCGCGTTTTATGCATGTTAGCAGAACATGGCATCATCAGAAATTCTGAATTTCATGTCAATCGTGATCACTATCACCTCGGCGCGGGGCTCAAAGAACGATCACTTCCTGGCGGTGCGAAACCTGGTGATCCTCTGATAGAAGTGGGCAAGTATCAAGGCATCATTGTCTCTGTCGATGAAAATTGTAAAGGGACTGTATTTGAACCTGAACATCACTATGTGGACACAATCGCTGAAGTCAGGGTACAATTTCACCAAGATGACTTCGTTGGTTATACACACTACAAGATCGTAATCACAAATAGCGTTGCCATGTAATGTGCTCGCGAATGGATTAGAATTCATCACCATGGCAAAACAAAAGAAAACTCCCGTTGTTGAAACAGTCTCTATTGAATCACACCAAGCGCAATCAGCCCAAGAAGAAGGCCTCAGCATTGAATGTGAAAGACTTCGAAAAGAGCTCGAAGATGCCAAGAATGCACTTCGAGCTTGTGCAAATGAGACGATGACGATGCCACACCAGGCTGCCCTTCGCCGCGCCCGCACTGTTGCCCTTCAAGGACTCGGAGATACGAAGGCGAACTTCGAAAACTGCGTCCAACGTCGAGTCCCATGACGTGAATGTATACAGGCAACCTATCGTCATGCCTCGGTTATGTTGCACGATCACAACGCTGTGTAATGATTGCTTCCGGACTGTTGAATCATGTGAAGACTGGCTTCTGCCTGATGGTAGGCATGAACATCGAATGATTGTGTTCAAAAATTCCTGTACGTGTGATACGCAAACAAAATGAAGGCGATGTCTGAACATGATATTTTCATGCTCCATGATCCCAGGACGTGGCCCCCTGGAAGCATGATTAAATTCTCACCCAGCCATCATTCTGTTTCGGTAGGTTTGATTGTCGCAAATGATGGTCGCACGATTTCAATCATTTGGGACACTCGTCGATTTTCATACATTGATGTATATTATATGAATGAGATCACGTGTTCTCGTTACATTGTAATATGACGGAATGAACGACACAGGCTACTTCGACATACACACGAGGCACGAGAAAATGGCTGACGAAAAAAAGAAGAGTGGCATTGAGTTTCTGTACCTGTTCGAACACGAGCCTACAGGTCGAGTGCTCGTTGATAAGGCGATGCGCCCCGGCTGCGTTGAACTTTCTCTCCAACTTCACACGAACCTCAAGTCAAGCGACTGGTCGTTGGTCTACGCGTTTGACAAAGAGCGTGCAGACAGTTGGTTGAACTGGTTGAAGACCGAAGGGCATCTGGGTTCGACGTTGGAGACAAAGCCTATCGATTCTGAGCTCGACGCTCTCCGCGTGATCGAGCTCGTGACAGTCATGTCATGACAACAAAAAAGAAGCGCGTTCCTCAGAACCTTCTTGTTAACAATGGACCGATGTCAGGCCAGTGGACGAGATCTGCGTTTGGATCTGTGTGTTCACACTATGTGTTCACGACTGGTTCATACGATTCTGAGGAAGATCTTCAAAAGCTGCACTCTTCAGTCGCATACAGGCAACAAAAGCATGCAAGAGAAAAATCACGCATGCAGTTTTTCCCGCCGGGATCGCTCATAATCCTAAGGATTCCGGGGTGGCCCGAGGGGCTGCACCCAGGCACTGAAATGTCACTCATCTTGGCATGGACATTTCCTGAATTCGCAGACGTACTAAGAGATGGATTTGTCTCTTCTGATTATGTCGCGTTGGCACTTTCATCTGAAGGTGTAGTTGACAAAATTTGTGCTTGGCAGGTAGTTTCCTGGTACGAGAGAATCGCATGAACTGTTCTGATATACGAACACAGAACGTGATATAATGTGATCATGACTCGAGACAGGGCACTGCTTTTGGCAGGATCTACGATCGCCTTCGGTGTCTCGACTTTGATGCGCAAGCTCGCCGTCAAAGATCTGCACCCGCTCCAGTTCCAAGCGACCGCTGCACTAATCTATGCTCTACTATTTCCGATGTTCATGTGGATGTGGTTCAAGTATGGTGACGGTTCGGCATGGACGATGAGGGGCGGATTCTGGACGTTGGCCTGCACGCTCGTTGCAATGGCCGCAGCGATCGTGTTCATGTTCGTCCTGCGTGGGGCAAATGACACAGGTGTCGTTTCAGTGCTTGTGTCAGCATCTCCCATCATTACGCTTGCGCTCTCGGCCATACTTCTTGGTGAACAGCTCTCATTTAAGTCGATCGCTGGTGTGGGATTTGTCTTTGCTGGCATCCTGCTCGTCAGTGGAAAGTGATGTGCATGTCTAGTTATATGCATGCAGCAGCTCAGGTCACACATATTTTTGATTCTCTCAATACTGTTGGTGTTCTTCTTCCTGCGTGATTCAGTCGCTTGTGCTCCCACGTGGTCGGTGCCTGCGAGGAACGGGACATTTGACACTCCTGAGACGTACACCGTCTGTTTAGATCTTCCTCCCGCACAGCGCGCTGAGGCTCATCGTGCAGTTGAGATGTGGGATCGGTCATTGCATCAATGGAAACACCTCGTTGCTGTCGATGGAGCGAATGAGCCATGTTCGTTCATCATATCTGAAACAAGCAATAATACGACCAACGATCCCATGGTCATTGCATGGACATCACACGTTGGCGGAAGCGAAATTTTTGTCCTGATCGGAAGGTATGAGAACGACGTCACCGGGATCTTGCTGCACGAACTGGGCCACGCGCTCGGGGCACAACACGTTCCAGGCACTCTCATGAATGACGCTTGGCAGCGAAATCTATACGTGTGTCCAGACGTGATAACTGTTGCACAGGTCGCGGCATATAACCACATCAGCTTGATGCTTCTGTCGTGGTGCACCCCATAGTTAATGTCATGAAGACGACGTTGGGTCACATACGCAAGATAATTCGCGAAGCACTCATGGGTGAAGAAGCCTGGGTACCAGGACGTTGGATGCCCGGCGAAGGCGAACCCGTTGACGCAGAAGACCAAGAGAAGATGGGTGAAGTCGATGAAGATGATGCGCCTTGCAGAGAGGCCTGAGGAGGCTAAAGGCGTGCAGTGTGCACGCACAGTGACGTTGTCTGAGCTGAGGGTCATCATACATGAAGCCGCGGCGACAGCATCGACGTTACCATCATCTGCTGGTCTATACGAAGAAGGAAGTGAATGGCATCACATTTTCGTTCTCATTGATTCAAAGCTGTTGCCAAATGGTGTCAAGGATGCGCTCATTGGAGGAATCTCAATTGAGAAACTTGCATCAGGTGGATGGAGCGTCGGTTCTGTCGCCGGACAACAAGGTAATGGGCCGCTCTTATATCGCTTAGCGATGGAATTTGCGAATGAAGAAGGCGGAGTTGGACTGTCAAAGAACGCGGGAGGAAACGTTTCACCTTCAGCAGCAAGCGTCTGGCAGAAATTTTCAGTGATGAGTGATTCAAACTCTAGTTCTATCACACGAAAATTTGTTGATGATAGGGACTATTTCAATGCACAGACGGGTGAGTTGCAACAAATGCGCCAACGCGGCAGGATGAAATTAGACGACGAACAGGCAGATGAAGCAAAATCACTTATCAGGAATTTGTGGACTGCGAAAGATGAGGACGACGAATGATAAGCATCAAGATTGGAACGCTGCGTAGGATCATTCGGGAAGCACTCATGGTCGAAGCAGGTGAAGCAACAGGCGCATCAGGCGTAGATCCGACAAAGGATCCGAAGATCCCGCAAGGCGACAGGCCCGATCGTGGGACAGATATTCATGGATTTTGGTACAGGTCTCCCGGTAGGACGCCTGGTGCTGACGGAGATCCAAAGCGCCCGCCCGACGCCGCCGAATACATCGGTCAGAAGCCAAAAGAGATCCCACCTGCAGGTCCAGCTCAGGATGCACTTGAATACATCGGCATGAAACCGAAGTCAGCAGAAGCACCTGCAAGTGAAGAAGGGGCTGAGGGAACAGAGGGCGACGCCGGCGCGCCCGGTGAGGCACCAGTCCCAGGCGAAGAAGGCCAAGAAAATCCTGAAGAAAAAAGTGAACCTGGGCGACGATAGGGTGTATTATTCCGTTCATGAATCACAAGAAAAACCCACAAAATGGGGTTGCAGTATCTATGGTGGATATTCCGAAGACACTTTCTAGGGCCGCTCAAGTGCTCAAAATTGTGGCAACGGACAACACTTTCAAGCCAGTGAAACTTCCCATTGATCCGTTCGCAAATCGTGATGGAATGGCAAAGACGTGGGTCGGAAATTGCATTCACTGTTGCACGAAGCTCGTCGTTTGGGAAGACGGTTCGACTGCAGCGACGATCGAACACATTGTTCCCACTGCAGCCGGGGGATCTGAAGATCTCTTCAATCTTGCGTTGGCTTGTGCCCGGTGCAACAACGAAAAAGGAATCAGGCACGATGCTCGAAAGCTCGACCAACGTGCGCAAGAAGTTGTTGAGAAATTGAAAACACGCAGGTTGCAGCGATGGCGCGCACCGTGCGCATTGTGAGGTGACAGATGATCATAACAGAACGAGCTGCAGAAAAGATCAAAGAGATCATTGCGTCTGATGAACAGTGCGAAAAGCAGGTGCTTCGAGCTCGCGTTATCGGCGGCGGGTGTTCAGGCTTCACGTACGACCTGTACTTCGACGACGGTTTCTCTGACATGGACGAAGAATTCGAATCAAATGGGATCAAGATCTATGTCGATCCTCTGAGCGTCCAGTACATTGGTGAAACAGAAATCGATTATGTAAAGAGTCTTCAAGGCGAAGGTTTCAAGTTCATAAATCCTGGTGTTAAGTCTACGTGTGGTTGTGGGTCTTCGTTCGCGATGTGATGTGTACCTTGCTTGTTCCATGGGATAGGATCAAGCAATGGACATCAGGAAGCATTTTGAGGGTCTGGGACGTCATCGTGAGACAATTTGGAACGTCTTGAAGTCTCCCAAGACGATTGCATTGATCAAATTAAGCGTCGCCCTCGTCGGCGTCGTACATGCAATCGATGAATTCGTCAATTCTGCGCCGCAGAAAAAGCAGATCGGATTCAACAAACAGGACAAGGGTCCTTTCGACAATGTATGAGAATTCATTCTCAAAAATGGAGCGGGCGATCTACCGCGACTCAGGAGAATTTGACGTCGGCGACGTGCCAACGATTCCGATGTCAGAGATGTCGCTCGTCTGGCACGAGTCAGCGCTTGAGCTCAGTCGACAACTCGTCGAGTGCGCAAAGAAAAAGCGACAGTGCGAAGATGCATACGATCCTGACGGATCAGAAGATGCATTTCGACTCGCTTGGGAACTGCAGAGCCTTTCATCGATCCTGAAGGCGATACCGATCGTCGCCAGTGAGCCTGCTGCGAAGATACGACGTGCCTGCATCGATCGCATCGTTGACGTGTACAATGAAAGTATGCTTCTTTTAGAATTGCGTCCGCAAGACTACCGACAAGTCAGATAGTTATCTGGTGATGAGGATCACCGTCGGCGACCTACGTGACATCATAACCGAAGCAAGTCCGGGTGGGAATCGCTACATGATTCGCCCGGGCATCGACGTTCTTGTCAAACAGGACGACTCATCCAAAGGAGGTTGGAGATTACATCGCCTCAAGAAGGTGACCTACTTCACTGACGCAGAAGTCAAGAGCAAACCGTCGGGAGCGAATGGACACTGGACGTTCACCCGAAAGGGATGGCTTTTGTCCGTGCCACCATTCCAGCTCATTGACCTGACGCGCAACTGGAATGAACCACCAGGAGTCACCTGATGTCAGCAATTCCGGGTATCATTTCAAAGCTCAAGGCGTCGTTCAAAGAAGCGCTCGATAATTTCGAAGAGCAAATTGATAGCGATGACTTGAAAATTGTTGCTAAAATTTACAACTCAATCACATCAAATGGTAACGCGTGGAGCAAACACAAGCTGATCAATGATCTTCAAAAAATGACGGAAACATTTTCATGTTTTGATCCTGTGGGGTTTTTGATAACGTCAGCTTCAAAGTTACGAACTGTAATAACTACAGAATTTAAGAACGCAATTGAGGACGTAGAATTGGACGAAGGAGGAGCGGTAATCTTTGTAAAAGAATTCATTGCCACTTTCAAAAAATTTCCTGCGCTCTTATTGGCAATAAAGAACAAATTTAGCGGAAATGAAAAAGCACTCGGAAATGTGCCCGCTAAGAAAGCTGAAGCACCCAAGACTGCACCATTGGGTCAAATTGCGTTTGCTCCTGCCCGTGCTCGCGTTCCATTTGAGCCCAACACAAAAGTTGAACAAGACCTATATGACTCGCTTCTCGATCACTTTCATGGTGAACATTTTTTGAATTCAAAACAGGCAGAATTGATGCGCAAAATTTTGTCAAAAGGTCTCTATGCGAGCGTGATCCACGAACCAACGACTGAAGTCGTTTACCGCGGAATGGTGGTGCCGAAAGCCTGGCTTGCGAAGGCGCTAAAAATCAAGCCAGGAAAACTTTCTAAGAAAGGTTCGATTTCAAAATCGTTCACATTCACGCCAAGAAAAGGCGAATCGTCATCATGGACAACATCTAAACGCTCTGCCGAAAATTTCGCCAATCAGGCACAGCGCGGCGAGGTCGCGATCGTGCTTTATGCTGAAGTTGAACGAAATCCAAATCGCTTCGTTGCAGGTCCGGGAGGTTTATACAAAGTCAAGGGACCTGACTATTACTCGAACGAAAAAGAGGCCGTCGGACTTGGGAACATAAAAGTTTCAAAAGTGACTTGGACCGACTGGAGTTGAGGTTTATTGATGATGCAATTTGGCCTCATCACATGATATGATGAGGAATGCAGGACGAACACACCCTTGCAATGACGTTGGAGATGTTTCATCCTGGATCTATGATCTGGTTGGATGGCGAGCACAGACTTCGAATCATAGATGATGAGCATGTTGGTCTTGTGATGTGCGGTCCCGCACTGGGATTTGTCGTTTCATCGAGCATAAATGGCGGGCACGATGGAACGAACCTCAAGCGAGTGATCGTTTGGGTCATGTGGACTGAAAATGGCAAGACAACGGGAATACTTTGTCACCTTGCGTCTGGTCTCCCGAAACCAAAATGGTGAAAATAACCGTCGCAGATAACTCTCAGGTGTGGGGGAATATCATTCGCAGGAACAAGGAATTTCTTGACCTGCTCGATTTTGATAGCACACACTACAAACACCCGTATCCCGGCATGCTTGTGTCTTGTTACGAAGGCGGGAATGCGCGTATGGGCGAGCGCCGCCTTGGGCTCGGTCTTGTCGTCGCAGTCACGCCTCATCCGAAGCCAATGGGTGACGTCAGGTGGTTGTGCACCGTCGTATGGAATTTTGAAAATCCTCCGATCGCTTATGACTATCCATCATTTTGATAGTGCAATTGTGCTGTCACCAATGATACATTGAAACCATGGAAAAAGAACACGAAATGCTCTTGCCCCCGCCCGTCGCAGAGGGGATGACCTTACGCGAATGGCTCACGGGTTGTGCATTGTCGAACCCTTCGCTCGTTTCACACGATGCGCCACAGGTTGTCGCAAAGAAAGCTGTCACAATCGCCGACGAGGTCATGCTTGCGCTCAAGGCGCCGCCTCAACCGACTCGCACTGCGCCGCTTTCAGAACCTTCAATGAAGGCATGGGGAGAAAAGATTGCCGTCGGAGCGAAGCACACGATGCCCGCAATTCCGTCGCAGAAACGTTCAGGTGAACACGTCGCCTTGAAGCGCCATGATGCGATGAACCCTGTCCCGTCGCAACCGATCACCAAGCCGACGATTAGGCGATTCCCATCGTCAGAGATTGTTGAAGCAAACGATGATTTGAAAGCGGCATCGAGGTCAGTCGCACCGCCTGAGCCTACGACGTACCGCATGATTGATCGAGACATCCCGAAGAAGTGACATGTTATCGATTATCATCGATTTCTTTCATGCCTTCCTGATGGTCGCCTGGGTGGCCTCATTTCCATTCCTGTTCTGGCACAGGTGGAAGTGGCTCACGTATGCTAGCTGCGCATATTCGTTGCTGTTCATTTCTGTCAATCGGTTGTCACACTGGATCTTGGGAGAGTGCGTCTTTACGACGCTCGCTCGAGGCGCCGGAGGCGCTCCTGATAGCGGCTGGTTCGCTGTCAGATTCTCGAGGTGGGTGTTCGGATTCACGCCGACGAACAGGCACGTGGTGTACGTTGAAGAGTCGCTCATTGCGCTCGCTGCGCTGGAAATACTCATCATGATCATGTCGAAGTGGACACAGCCCGCGGATGATGAATGATGAAAAATTTGAGCGCATACGAACAGGCTCAGAAACATGCCAACCAGCAAAACCTGCTCGGGTGGGAAGAGACAATGGACGTCGACATCACTGTCAATGTCAAGAAATCTGGTCCCAAGAAACCGTACAAGGCTGGTTCACTTGTCTGTGGACTATATCCGCGCATATCGTTGTACATAGACCTAGACCCTGACGCTCGAGCTCATAGCGTTGAGTTCACACGGCACGTCATTGGGACAATCATCGGAATGAAGTGGCACGTCTGTGCAAGCGAATTGCGGCGAGCAACTATCGATCCGGTGTTCAGAGGCGAGATGCCTAATGGTTCAAGGGCGATCATCCTCTTGACGGGGAAAACGCGAGGCGAACTTTGGTATCACATCATGTTTCCGACAGGTGCATACTGGGCACGTTGGGACTGGGTCTGCAGGCTCGTGAAACCAGAAAATGCAGTGAGGTAAAAGAACATGGGATACACAACGAAGTTCACAGGCAAGTTCAAGCTCTCTCGCAAGTAGTTGATTTTATTGAGGAATAAAAGGCTGCACGAGAGTGTAAGTTCCCAGTGGATCATGGTAAGATAGTATCATGATGAAGGTTGAATGGGAAATGTGAATTTATCAGTGAACATATTAGGACGAAGTGGTACTATTATTATGAAACGATTCCATATAAACGAAAAGCACTTGAGAAATTTTGTGCTGAACATGGATATGTACCATTCTTCTTTGATAGAAGCATGCACAAGAAGTTTTACAATTCTTTGAAATTTTAGGGGTATGACGAGCCGGTTTTGCTCTGGGACGTCTGATAAGCGACCCGCGACGTGTTCAACTCACGTATGCCCCACCAAATCATATATGATCTTTTACATGACAAAAGTGTATAGCACAAGAAAATGTGATATACTTAACAAGTCAGGTTAGCAAATGAACACTCAATTCGCACAGAAAAAGCAATCAAAGCAGTGGCCAAATGCCGCTGCGTATGATAATATCTGAGAGACGGAGCGCTCATTGCTTCGTCGGTATTCCGAAGCGATGAGATGATGGGTGAGATGAAGCCAAATCGCAAAGCCAAGGAAGAAAATCTTGGAGTGGATGATGAACAGGAATCATCGCGTGTCTGTAAAACACGTCCCTCAGGGTATGCAGGTTCGAATCCTGCCCATTCCACCAAGAACGCTTCGAAAGAGTCGTTCCTTGATCCTTGAAAATTTGTGTTCAAGCGATGGTAACTTCCATCGCCTGGTGAAAGTAGCGGGAGCGTTCTTCCGTGCATATTTTCACTTTTGCGTCCTCAGCTCAGCTCAGAGAAAGAGCACTGCCATTTACAGGCAGGGGTCCCTGGTTCAATTCCAGGAGGACGCTCCAGTGATGGCGAACGCCATCACCATTCCCCTGTAGCTTAGTGTAGAGCGTTCCCATTTTTGAAGGGAAAGACTTACGTTCGAATCGTGACGGGGGAGCCATTGGCATGTAGGACAAACGAAAGCAGGAAGTTCGCTCGGCTGTGGGAGATTGTAAATTATACAAACGTATTGTATGATGTTACTAGGTTCAACGCCATGATCTCCAAAAGTAACCGAGAAGATGCAGGTTCGAATCCTGCCGTGCCAGCCCACCCGGAATTAATTACGAAGTTATGCATTGATAGCCTAATGGGAAGGCAGCACGCCGTTAACGTGCCGCGGGAAACCGTTTGTGGGTTCGATTCCTACTCAATGCGCCGACGTTGACACACATTCGTGTGAAATAAATCTCACGCCAATAAGTCACTGTCAACGTCCTACGCGTCCCTAACTCAATAGCGCAGAGAACCAGGCTCTTACCCTGGCGGTTGCGGGTTCAAATCCCGCGGGACGCACGAATTACCCTTTTACATCTAAATGTTGGGCGTCCGAAGTGTGCAAATCGTGAAAAAGCGAAATATCCTGCATACAGAAGCGTTGCATACGTCACAAAACAAATTACAAAGTTTTGAAATGAGTAACCGTTTACGTAAACCGGACTCTGAATCCGGGAAGCAGGTGAAAGCATCAAATTATGGGGGAGTAGCTCAACTACGAGAGCGCCGGGCGTAATAAGTCCGGAGGTTGAAAGTGAGAATCTTTCCTCCCCCACCAAGTTTGAACATGTCTACATCGTATGATATGATCGAAATTATCGTGGTGTTAAACAAAATACTATGGGTCAGTAATTCAAGTGGAAGAAACCTGCCTTTTAAGCAGGCACGCGGGATTTCGACTATCCCCTGACCCACTAAAAGTGAGAAATTTTTCTCACAAGATAATCCGGAGGTGACTGGCCGGTTGGGAGAGGTGGTGAGTGTCTTAGCGGACGCTCGCCTTCACAGAACCACGTTGGATGCTTGTTGCGCCAACGATCCAATTGTACACGGGGGTTTAGCTCATTCAGGAGAGCGTCTGCCTTGCAAGCAGAAGGTGGCGGGAGCGTAGCCCGCAACTTCCACTGGAGTTAAGGGAGAGTGCAAAGGGCGGACCGTCGACTTCGTGGGAAGTTGGGAAGACGAATTGAAAACGTTCTCTAGGAAGCCAAACGTTCATTACATTATTGCGCGAACGTGCTAACCCTGACGCCGGTGTCAGTAACCTTTTTCGAATTGTTCTACGTAACACTCGGGAGATCGATCTAGATTTAAGATCGTGCCACGAGCGAAGGTGAAAATACGAGGCGGAATCTTGGATGGGTGTTGAACCACCCACCTTCTTATCTTTCTTATGGTGTGAGAATCCTCACACTTTGGTCGCATGTGCATTGGGTAATGCAGCACCGCTGTCTACGGTGTGATGCTCGGTTCGAGTCCGGCTGTGACCGCAATTTTCTCATGGGTGTGTGATGTTAACGGTAGCATGGGTGCCTCCAAAACACCTCGTGGTAGTTCGAATCTACCCACACCTGCAAATTCGCTTCGTTCGAGGAAAGATCGTAGAAATACAGAACCCTGTATTCAGGTGCGCGGCTGCTACTGCGACCATCTGTTCGATTCAGATCGAAGCGAATGTTACGGGTCCATAGCTCAACGGCAAGAGCGCTCGCCTCTGACGCGAGACATCTGGGTTCGAATCCCAGTGGGCCTTCCAAAGAACACAAATTTTCAAATATTGACCGCTCTTCTAACTGGCAAGAAACTACGCTTTGAACGTGGATAATCCGGGTTCGAATCCTGGACGGTCATCAAATATCGCACAGGAAGTTTTCGAGCAATGGGTGCAAAGTCACCTGTGCCTGTGGTATGATGGTCTTGATGGTCTCAAAGAAGAAGTCAGGCGTATGTCAGGAGAATTGACATGATCGATGTGAATGCCGTTGATGCTCTCAATCTTCTGTATGCGTGCAAGCACTCTTGGAAAACGAATATTTCGAAGGGAAAGCTTTCGAATCGCGATGCGATTGCGATCGTCCTATTCAAGTGCGGTCCTACGTCGGGTCGAAAGGTCCGTGAAATGCTTTCGATGTGGCGCTATGGAAGTGTCACCATGACAGAGTCGACAAAGTGGGTCGATGGAGACAACGGGAACGGACACACTGTCCCGTACAAGTACTTCGGTGCATTCAATGATTACTTCAATTTCAGCTACGGGCATCTCGGCAAGAATGCAATGTCTCGAGGACAAAAGATCGTTGGTTGGAACTATTCCCTTTGCGATCGCTTTGGCGATCCGAGAAAGAACAAACAATTTCGTCGACATTATTGGTTTCGTATGCAGAGGGGCACGTACGCAATCACGCTCGAAGGCATCCGCAGGATGCATGAGCTCAACGTAAAAGCCCCGACGTAAACGTCCTGTCCTGAAGTGAAAAGTTACCTAAGAAAGGTATATCCTGGTCATACATGAAACAAGAACACGCTGACATGATCCCCGACATGGAGAACGCACTTCGTGAGGCTGATGCAATGGTGACGAAGGTCATCAACGGTGAGCCTGGCCTGATGCGTGCCGCCTTGACGCTCGCTGGAACGATTTCTCAACTTCGACGCAAGTATGGAATCATGAAGGGTGGGGCGACTTCTTGATGAATCCGGGCGCCTACAAGGCGCAAGAAGATTGTCTTCTCCTCATTTGGGCACCTGAATGGGCTCAAGAATTCGTTGAGAAGTACAAGCTTGCGCTTGAAGGCGTCGGCAAGTTGACACATGACGGCACGTTTCCAGTACGTATGCCTATCGGACACAAAGTGAAAGCCGGACAAGAACTGACGCTCGAGTGGGGCGCCCGTCGCAAGCTGAATATGCCACCCGTTGGTGAGCAATTGCATGTGATCTATGTCATCGACGTAACCGTAAAAGTTGGGTCGAAAGTATACACGGGGATCACGATGGCTTATAATGACTCATTCCCCTCAATTGTGTCAAGGGCTCACAGCATCAGGCCTGTGAAAAAGCGCAAGTAGTAAAAACGTTACGTGAAATCATCAAAGGACTCAATACCTGAGCCTAAGGAAGAGAACACAGTGTCGAAAAGCAAGAAGCAGTCAGTGTCGAACGAAGTTGTGGTCCCCCGCATGCGTCGTTACGCAGTGCAACTACCGGAGGTCATGAACATGGACGACGTCGGTTGTCTCCTCGATGAGGACCTGAATGCGCGGATGTATGCGCTCGAGACAGATCGCAGCAAGGCGTATGATCTCGGTGTCGATACACTACCGTGGGAAGTCGAAGCGTGCTATGTCAGGCGTGAACAAATGATCAGACGCCAACGCCGCGAAGCGCACGAGCGTTACATGCGTGAGCAATCGCAGCTCTTTGCGAACGAAGAAATGAACCTCCCTTCTGCAGACTTCGACAACATGAAGTTCATTGAGTTGAACTAATGAGCAGCCAGGCGTCACAAGACAAGAATGCAGTCTCGTCGTACCTTGATGCATTGCACAGGTACCCGCAATTGAAGCATCCCGAGCTAGTTGAACTTTTCAAGACATTCGTCGCCGGGCGAGAGCTCAATGACGAAGGTGAGAACATCAACATGTCTCCCGAGGCTCAAAAGGCACGCAAAACGCTCGTTGAATGCAACCTTCGACTCGTCGTCTCGATTGCAAAACAATACAAGGGACACAACATTCCGATCGAAGACCTCATCCAAGAGGGAAACATCGGCCTCATGAAGGCAGTCGAGCGTTTCAAGTGGGAGAAGGGCTTTCACTTTTCCACGTATGCCACGTGGTGGATCAAGCAGGCGATCGGACAGCACGTCCTCAAGCGCAAGCGCATCATCAGGCTTCCTGCACATGCAGCGACTGTCCAGCGCAAGATGATGCAGGCAGCTGATCACTTTCGCACCGAACACAACGGTACTGAGCCCACAGCAGAAGAACTTCAGGACCTCGTCGGAGCGAGTGAGACTGTCGTCAAGGCGACGATGCACTCGGGCAGGGGCGTAATCTCGCTTCAACAGCCTCTCTCATCTTCAGGTGAAGGTGACACGATCGAAGATCGCGTTGAAGACGAGCGCCCGGGATCTGATCCTTTTGACAATTGTGCAGAGAAAGAACTGCTCGAAATTGTCAAGGACGTGCTCATCGAACTCTCTCCTAAGGAGGCAGCGATCCTCAGGCTCAGGTTCGGACTCGTCGAAGATGCGGGAAATTCTTCGGAGTTTCCGATCACACAGGACGAAGTTGACGCTATCATGTCAGGAAAGGGACTCACGTGATGTTGAAATTCTTGTTTATTTTGATCGTGCTTTCGTCCGCAGGATGTAACAACGCGAAGGCTAATCAAAAACCTTGGGTGCCTGCGAACATTCATAGCCTTGACCAAGTAGACCTTGGAACTTCAAAACCGCTGGTTAGTGCATTTCATGATGACTTCCGCGGAGTCACGTGTTGGTGTGCATATGGGAGTAGCAGCGCTCAAGTTTCGATCTCGTGTTTGCGAGATGTGGTGCCTGTAAAATGATTCACTTTGCTCTACAAGTCATCGTCATCACCGGAGGATTCTGGCTTGGATATTATGTCATGGGCAAAGCACTCGATCGGGTTAAAATTAAAAAATGAGCGCTGTTGGACTAATCATTTTTGCTGTCCTTTCTGGCGTCGCATTGATTGTCTTGGCAACGTTCTTTGGCTTGTGGTTGATCAGCGACACCCGATTGGTTCAAAATGAAGAACCTGAACTTGACGTCAATGAATTGACGCCTCACGAAAAGAAGAGGCTCGAAGAAATCTTGAACGACAGGCTCATCGAACTTCAAAAGGCAAAGTTCGCGCCCCCGATCGTCCGCCCGGCGCGAACGCCTCCTCCACCCATTGGTTCGAAATCGTCGACTGAATTGTCGAATGTCTTTCAGTTCGGCAAGAAAAATAGAGGCGAAAAATGAGCAACATCCCGTACTACGTCTATGATTCGCGAGGGCAATTCATTGAGCCTCTGTTTATTGTGTATGATGAAAAGCGCATCAATGAAGCGCTTCAAGCATTTGGCATGTGCGGTTGCGGTCACACAATTGAATCGCACGATTGTGTTAATTGTTGGTTCAAACCTGATTGGGTGTACGTTTCTCGAATGAGAATGCACCCGTACGAGGTGCAAGATCCGTACAAGAAGACGAGTTCTGCGCCTCGCCGCGAGTCAAGTCCATCAGCGTCGACCGTCAGGCTCGAAATGGTTAACAGAACTCTCTCGAAGAGAAATGCAGAATTGCTCAGAGACAATAACGAACTCATGAAAAGGGCAGAGACAACAGAAAAAAATCTCAGCGAATGGAAGTCAAATAACATGTCAGCTCTCAAGGCCCTCGCGGTCGAATTGCTGACGACGTCGAACAAGAAAGTTGATGATGAAAATGTCTCTTAAACAAGGAATGCATGTGGATCGTGGGTACGCTACTGTTGCTGACGATGAAGGCGTGAACTACCGTGAGATCGCAGACACGATGACTGAACTCGGGTTCACGATGAATCACTCTTCTGCGCGCAATTACGTTCTCCGCGT
>Ga0315284_10007715_pt1 | contig 15366 bp, 11 predicted proteins | sample YL17G09_16_MG_FD_203696 | JGI IMG/M metagenome (GOLD analysis project Ga0315284, IMG submission 203696) | Sediment microbial communities from Yellowstone Lake, YNP, Wyoming, USA - YL17G09_16 | ecosystem: Environmental > Aquatic > Freshwater > Lake > Sediment | place: USA: Wyoming | collected... | reverse complement strand
ATCGGAAAAGTCATCCAGCGTCGTCTCCGGAAGATCCGCCGCGTCCGCCGCCGGCTTGTCCTCGGCCGCCGGTTCCACGTTCATCCGCGGCATCTCGACCTCCTTCGGCGCGGGGGGAAGCTCGATCTCAGGGGGCACTTCGACGAGCTCGAACTTCTCGTCGTTGAGCTGATACGGCTCGAAAGTGATCGGAGGGACAACAAGGAAGAGGAAGAGGTGAAACACCGCCGCCACCCACGCGGCATGCCGGAGGTACTTTCCGTACTTCGCCTTGAACTCGACGTTCGCCCTTGCGTAGACGAACATTGAGGCTAGCCTCCCGATCTCGCCGGCTCTTTGTCGGCCGTAAACGTCACCCTTACGGCGTTCGCCTTTTTCAGCTGATCGATGACCTCCGCCACCACCTTGTTGGGGGTGCGGTGATCCGCGTTGAATGCCACGATGAGAGCCGGGTTCTCATCGAGGAACCTCGTCATGATCCCCTGGACTTCGCCGACGGACACGATCTTGTCCTGGATCGAGATGCGGCCTCCCATATCGATCCACACGCGGACGATAAGCTCTCTTTTCTGTTCGACCACCGTTTCCGCCCTCGGGAGCGTGACCGGGAGCCCGTCTTCCATCCTGAAGATCGTGGTCGATACAAAGAAGATGAAGAGAAGAAACGATATGTCCGCCATGGACGCGGTCGGGATTTCGCTCTTGGGTGACACGCCTCTTTTGATCACTTCGCCGCCTCCGTGGACTTCAGCGATATCCTGCGGGCGTCGGCAAGCCGGAGCTCGTCCAGGATGTCGACCATCAACCCGTACTGGCTGTCCGGATGCGTCTCGAGAACCACGATGAGATCGCTATTCTCCGCGAGCTTCTTCTCGATGATCGCTCTCAGCTGGTCCAACGACACAGGCTCTGTGTCGACCTTGACCGTGCCGTCCGGGTCGGCCCTCACGACGGCAACCGACGACCGCTTGACCTTGACCGTCGCCGAACCGCTCCCCGGCAACACCAGGGGAATCCCGTGCTCCAGGGCGAACATCGTCGTCGAGAGGAAAAATATGAGAAGGAGAAACGAGATATCGGCCAGCGAGGCCGTCGGTATCTCCTGCATCGGAGTGACGTGTCCGGCTCGTTTTCTTATCATCTCCGAACCTCCGGCGCGCTTTCCATCACGATCCCCGCTCCATCTCCAGGAGCTCGTTCACGAGCTCGCCGCTCGACTCCTCCATTTCGACGATGAAATTGGAAATCTGCGAAACAAAGTAGTTGTGCATCGCATTCACGGGAATCGCTATGCACAAACCCGCCAGCGTCGTGATCAACGCTTCTTCGATCCCCGACGCCACGATCTTCGCGCTCACCTGCTCGGCCTGGGCGATCGCGGCGAACGCGTTGATCATCCCCGACACCGTCCCGAGGAATCCCAGGAGCGGCGCGATGTTTCCCACGGTCGAGAGCCAGATCAAACCTCGCTCGAGGAAGTGCATCTCGATCGCGGCGGCCGTGTCGATCGCCCTGGCTACCGCGTCCGGCCCCCGCCCGGACCGCATCAGTCCCGAGTGGACCACGGCGGCAATGGGTCCCCGGGTGTTTTCGCATTCCTCGAGCGCGGCTTCCACGCCGCGGTCGCGCAGCGCTTTCACCGTTCGTTCCATCAGATCGCGCACGTTTGTCCGGGCTCGGGAGAGGGTCCACAACCGCTCTATGATGAACACCAAACCGACGATCGAACACAAGAGAAGCGGGTGCATGAAGACCCCGCCCCTGGCGTACAGGTCGCCCAACCCGCTGTGTCTCACGCGGTATCTCAAACCGCTTTGTTCCTTCTTGGAGAGCGTCTGCAACTCCTTCGCGAGCGCCGTCGAATCGTTGGGCGCCATCGCGAGCGAGTCTGCGGCGGAAATCGCCGCGCCCTCCGGGGGCGACGCAGCCGCTTCGTGGACGGCCGCGATAGACCCGAGAAGAAGCACCGCCGCCACGAACATCAGACCCACCAGCGCTCTGTGATCACGGGGATCCGCACGCATCGCAGACAACTCCTTTGTGAAAACGATCGAGTGATGGATGATGAAATTCGAACAATTTGACAAAAAACCGATCTCACCGCGGAATATCCGGTTGAACGAGTGTAATTCACGACGGTCGTCGTGCCAATCGGAATCCCGGCCGCGCTAGACCGGAGCGGAGGCGGGTCTTCTGAGCCAAGGGCTCCTCTACTTGTTCATCATCGACGAACTGGCCTCCAGCTTGTACCTCCCGTACCCCTCGGTATCGATAAAGATGAACCTGAGTCCGATGTCAGCCTCGAGGACCCGGTCCCTTTCCATGATCGGGTCGCCCCCACCGGCGTACGTCCAAAGCTCGTAGGGGTAACCGACGTCTCCCTGTTCCCCAACCATCCCCAGACGCCTGGGGTCGACGAAGATGTTGTCACCTGGGCGCGCGAACTTGAGCCGAGCTCCGGTGTTGCTGTAGTCTATCGGATGGAACTTGTCGTCGACCTTTTGCATGGCGTCGGAGAGCGACTCCCTGTTCTGGGGCACCACGTCGACCTCGACCTCGTCCGGCGGCCCGTACTTGAGGTAAACGAGTCCTCGATCGCTGAAGATCCCCGTCTGGTAGTCCGAGTACAGCGCGTCGACGTACGAGAGACGCTCGAGGAACTTCTGATACGCCTCATTCACCCCGGTCGAGGGATCGGGGTCGAGTTTCTTCCATAGGTCGACGAGGGCTTTTTCCTGCTCACCGAGACCGAGTTTTTCGAAGGCGCCGAAGTCGCGGTCGCTGAGAAGAAAACGCGCCTCGGCGAGGTAGTCCCGCCGGGTGATCTCCCACGTCCGCAGATCCCACGCGACGCTGAAACGGCCGGCGCGCATCCGAACCATCAACTGGTCGGCGAGACCCGCGCTCAAGTAGAGCGTGTAGCTCCCCGCGGTCAGCGTGTTGAGATCCTCCTGGATCACGAGGGGATACGTGACGAGCCCGCCGCCTTTCGGCGTCCGCACGGGCAGTGGGAGAACCGCCTCCCTGACTTTTTCGCCGTTCTCGTCGAGGACCTCCATCTCGAAGCGAAGGTTTTCGGATCCGGCGAGAGACCCCGGCACGTATGACTCGACATAAACGCGAAGGGAGTCGCGGTATAACCCGTAGAGCCTCGGCGGGTTGGGGTGATAAACCGGACCCGAGGGTGTCCTCTCGACCTCCCAGAGAAACTTCGCGTCGCTCACTGACATCGCCTCCGCCGGGAACTCGGGGACGGTAAACGGATATCTCGAGATCTGAACCGACTTGAACCTGTTTTTCACCAACCCGACGACGGATAACTTGGGCGCATAGAGGTCCTCGATGAGACAGGAGAGCTCGTAGGCTCCGGGATCGAGTTCGAGCTTCTTGATGATCGTGTGGAAACGAAGCGGGCTCTTCGCTTCTTCCGGGTCGGTAGTGGAAAACCGCATTTCCTCCCGCCGCGATACCACGGTCTTCCCCGTCGAGTCGACGACCGTCACTTCCAGACGGACGGCGGCTTCGAGCTTCCCATCCACTTCCTTGAACCTCATCCCGGAATTTCTGATGCGGATGTAAACCTCCTCGACGGCTCCTCCGTCGGGAGCGCGAAACGCAGCGGTGTCGAGGAAGATCTCGAAATCGCCCCATCCAACCGTTTCCGCCTCGACCCTCGGCGACGGTCCAGCCATGGCAAGAATGGCGAGAGCAAGCATGACGATCGGTTTTGTTTGTCTCATTAGAGTTCTCCTCGCTTCAGCGCCGGTCGATTATATCTGGGGTGTCGCCCGGCAGCCTTCCAAAGAAAAGGGCACCCCGGTGGGGTGCCCAGTACGCGATCGAATTTGCGGTCCGCCCCCCCGTGCCGGGGCGACTTCTAATAGCTAAACCCCAAGGAAAACCGGTGGGCGTCCCCAAGGAAGCCCAGATCCTCCCAAGCGTAGTCGAAGGTGAGGTCAGACGTCTGCGTCGTGTCGATCTTGAGCCCCAACCCCGCCGCGACTCCCTTCGAGTCGTACCCGAAGTTGTATCCGCCCCTCAAGTAGAAGAATTGGTTGAAGCCGTACTCCGTGCCGAGGTTCACCGTCTCGGTATTGTCGGATGGGTGCGAGAACTCACCGACCCCGAGCAGGCTATGAGCGCCCCGCTGATAAGCCGCCATGGATAGACCGACCTTGAACGTCGTCGGGATTTTCGCGTCGCGGCTGTCGTAGTTGATTTTTCCGCCGAGACTCTGGATCATCATGCCAAGACGCATACCCATGTAACCGATCCGGTAGATCAACCCGAAGTCGACGACGTAGGCGTTGACGCTCTTCTCCGCAAGCCCGGAGTGGACGAAGTGCACCGTACCGCCGGCGGAAAACTTGTCGGTGAAGAACTGCGCGTACGACAGCCCGAAAGACATGTCGCCCGCGTCGAACTCTTTGCCGGTTCCTTCGGGAAGAAAGACCGTCCGCTCTTTCTGGGGGTCCAGCGACAGGGCCCTCGCGGTGACCCCCCAAGAACCTGGGAGGAAGGGGAGGGCGAAGACGGCACTCGCGAAGGAGAGCTGGATGTCCGCCGGCCAGTAAGTTTGTTCCAGCGAAACCGCCGTCCGGGTGATATCGACCATCCCCGCGGGGTTCCAGTACGTGGCCGAAGCGTCGTTGGCGAGCGCCGTGAACGCGCCGCCCATACCAACCGCGCGAGCCGACGGTCCGATCTTCAGAAACTGAAGCGAGTACGTCCCCACCTTGGCGAACGGATCAGTCGCCATCGCCTGGATGGGCAGGAAGAGGACAACCAGCAACGAGACAACCAGCATTCCACGCTTTGATCGCACTGCCAAACCTCCTCGAACTCCTTGGGCGTATGTGGGGGCAACGTCAAGCCGCCCTATTCTCTCATCACAAAGAGCTAGAACTCAAACCCAAAACCGACGCGCCACACCCGGTGCTGATCCCAAACCGTCGGGTCGTTGACCGGGATGAAATCGTCGCGTCCGTCATCATCGATATCCTGGAGATAAGCGCCGCCGTACCGACCGGTCTCGGTCAAGTAAGATCCATTGTCCATCCCGGCAACCACCATCCCGGGGTAAACGCCCGGTGAGGTCCCGCCCGGAACGAGGATGTCCTCGTCCAGAAGGTTCCTGCCCTCGAAGAACAGGGTGAGCTCGCGGCCGTAGATGCTGAACTTCTTACGGGCCTGAACGCTGAGCTGGTTGATCGCCGGCAGTCGCTTCGAGTTCTCCCATTTGGGGTCCTGCAGACGCGCGAACCTATCGACGGGAGTCCATGGCAACCCGCTTCCGTACGAGTAAATCGCCGTCGCGCCCCAGTTGTTGCGATCCTGGAGACGCAACGTGAAGTTGAACGTGTGTCGCTGGTCCCAGTCGAGCGGGAGCTCGTCGGTCGGCAGATGGGTGAGCCCGTCCGCCGAACGGCCGAAGTCGGCGTCGCTCGCTACCCCGTCAGCAAACGCGTACGTGTAATACGCTTCGAAACCGAAGTGTTTCGTCAAACGCTTCTCGATCGACACCTCGAGCCCTCGGGAGCTCGCGTAGGTCTTGTTGATGAAGCGAATGCTTTGGATGTTCGTTGAGTCGTCGGTCACGCGCGTCGAGGACACCAGCCCATAGATATCCTTGTTGAACACGACGAAGTTCCCCTGGATTTCCTCCGTGAACTGGTGGGAGATCCCCGCCTGGTACGACACGGTGAGCTCTTCACCGAGGTTCGGATTCCCCAGCGTGCCGAAGGTACCGATCGCGTCCTGCGTAGCGAAAAGGAACGCGTGGTTCGGCCACTGGGTGAACCGGCCGTAGTGGAAGAAAAACTTGTCGCGGTCCGTAATGGGGAACGCGAACCCGAGCCGAGGCGACCAGTTGAACTTGTTTGTCTCGACTTGGGGGTCGATTTCCGCGCTGTTGACCAGAATCTCGTCGTTGTTGCCCGTCGAGAAATACTCGAGGCGGAGACCCGCGTTGACAACCATCCCTTCGTAGTCCCACTTGTCCTGGACGTAGAACGCCGCCTCCGGGTTGAAGTTGTGGAACTGGTTCACGTTCAGGCCCTGTTGAGTGGTCCCATCCGGGTTATAGCGGATGAGTCCGGGCTGAGTCCGGTCATCCTGATCGAGATCGTTGTAGATGAACTGCCCCCCGGTTTTCATCCGGTGGCCCTTGAACTGTTCGGATGTGATGTCCCCTTTGATGAGCCAAGTGACGGATTTCCGATCGCGGAAGTACGGGTAGTCGTACGCCGTCACGAAATACGGATTTTCCGAGTCGGTGTACCACACCGCCTGGCTCACGCCGCTTCGGATCACCGTTCCGTCGGGAAGCGTGGTCGGGAGCCCTGCCGTCGAGTACTCCGCGGGTTCCTTGCCTTCGACCGTCCGCAACTGGGTGAACTCGGCGCGGCTCAGGTTGAGGCTGTAGAGCACATTGTCCGACAGCTGGTGGTTGAATCCGAACTTGAGCTGGAGGTTTTCGTCGACGGTCTCTGGCGTCCTGCTCGCCGAGTTGAAGAACACGTAAGACGAATCATCTTGGAAGTTGCTGAACTGGCTCTCGGGGAACTGATACCCCTCGAACAACACCCACGGTTTGTACCCGACGATCTGTTTGTTCGCGTCCAGAATCGCCTCGTCCCATAGCAGCGTGATCGGGTCCGCTCTTCCCTCAACGGTGATATCCACCGCGCGGAAGTAGTAATAGACGATGAGCTCTTGCTCGCCGGTTTCCGGATCGCGAACGAGCTGCTCAACCTGGACGAAACGCGGATCGGGCGGTTTGCTGGGATCCTCGACCGCGGCGAGCCAGGAACCCTCGTACTCGCTCCATATCCCGCCGAATTCGTAAACGTCCGATCCCGACCCGGTTTTTTGCAGACGCTGGAACATGTATGTCTTCTGGACGTAGCCCTTGATATTCCAGTTGTGATAGTAGCTGTCGAACCGGTCTTTCTGATAAATTGACTCGCCCGTAAACTTGTACGGCGACTTGTTCCAGGTCAGCTTCCCCTGGAGGTTATAGCTTTCGGACATCCTGTCGCGCCACTTGAGCCAATCCGTCACTTTCGTCTCGGGCCGCTCCTCGACCGTGTTGTTCTCCCCATCGGCAAACGACGCTTCCCCAGACAGGTAGTACCTCACCGATCTCCACGGCGTGGGACCGCCGAAACCAAGGCTCACGCGGTCGAAGTTGGTGTAGGTCTTGTCCTGCCGCCCAAAGTCGTCGGTCATGAAGCGGAATTCGCCACCGAACACCGGGCCGCCTTCCTTGGTCTGAATGTTGATGACGCCGGACTGGGCGTTACCGTACTCGGAATCCATCCCGCCCGAGACGAACTCCGACCCCTGCACCCCCAGCATCCCGACCTCGACGGCTCCCCCGCCTAGCGGATCGTCGACAGGCACGCCGTCGATCTGCATCTGGATCTCGCCACCCCGTCCGCCTCGAGCGTGGAGTTCGTCACCCGTCTTGACGATACCGGTTTTTAGCGCGATCGCGTCGACCGCGTTGTCGACGGGCATCTCCTGCATCTGTTCGGAGGTGACGTTGGACCGAACATCGGACGCCGTGACGTCGACGACTTGGCGTTCGGCCACAACATTGATAACCTGGGTCGTAGCAACCACCGTTTCTTCGAGTGGGAAGGTGAGGTCCACCACCTGGCCGGCGCTCACGATCACGTTGAGGCGCTCGACGGTCTTGTAACCCATCATCAACACCTTGACGGTGTACGTGCCGGGCGGCACCGCCGTCACCCTGAAACGACCATCGTCGAGACTCATCGCTCCTCTCGAGGTGCCGACAACGATGACGTTGGCGTACCCGAGAGGTTGGTTCGTTTTGACGTCGTGAACGAGTCCTTTGATTTCGCCTGTCCCCTGGGCGAGAGCGGATGGGCTGAAAAAGGTGAAGAACCCAAACACGAACAACGCGCCGGTGAGTATCCTCACCTTAGCGTCTTCGAACATAGCGCACCCCTTTCGAAGGACACCCCGATTTCACGGTTGTTCATGGTGGGGACAGAACAACGAGCAAGACGGAAAAGTCAAGAACCCGGCGTTCGAAAGTGGGGCGAATATAGCACGGACACTGGCAAGGTTCTAGTGAATTAACTCACTTCCACGGAGAATATATCGGCCACCCACCGTTGATGTCAATGACTTTGCGGCGATTTTCCGAGGCCGGCGCCCCGAACTTTCCCGGTCCCGTACCGGCCCTACTCGACCCCCATTTTCGCGACCAAATACCCGTCCGCCTTCGCGCCGGGCCTACGCCCAGCGCGGCTTGACGAATCGCTACTCAAAACAGAGAGTTACGCTCGCGGCTGATAGAGCCAACAGCTGACGTGGTGACCGGGTTCGTCTTCCCGTAGCGACGGTACATCGGTCCGGCAGTGCGACATGGCCTTCGGACATCTCGGATGGAACGGGCACCCCGGCGGAACGGCGGCAGGACTGGGTACGTCCCCGGGGAGTACGATCCTCTGCCTCTTCTTCTGGGGGTCGAGGCTCGGGATCGCGCTGATAAGCGCTTGAGTGTAAGGGTGTTTCACATTCCCAAAGAGGCGCTCCGTCTGTGCGACCTCCACGATCTTACCCAGGTACATCACGGCCACCCGGTCGGCGAGGTATTCCACCACCCCAAGATCGTGGGTGATAAAGAGGAAAGTGAGCCCGAACTCGACCTGCAGATCCCGAAGGAGGTTGAGAATCTGCGCCTGAACGGAAACGTCGAGCGAGCTGACCGGTTCGTCGGCAACGACGAATTCCGGCCCCACGGCGAGGGAACGTGCGATCCCTATCCGTTGTCTCTGTCCCCCGGAGAACTCGTGGGGGTACCGGTTCATGTGTTCCGCTGGAATCCCGACTTTCTGGAGGAGATCCGCCACGCGCTCCTTGACCGCGGCCCCCCTTGCGATCTTGTGGATCTTGATGGGCTCGGCGATCATGCTCCCCACGGTGAGACGGGGGTTCAATGACCCGTACGGGTCTTGGAATATGATCTGGAACCGCTTTCTCAACCGGCGGAGTTCGCCCCCCTTAAGCGAAAAAACGGGGATTCCGTCGAAAAGCACGGATCCCGATGTCGGTTCGATCAGACGGAGGATCGTCCGCGCGAGGGTCGTCTTTCCGCAACCCGATTCCCCGACAAGGCCGACCACCTCTCCCCGGCGAACATCGAGACTGACACCGTCAACCGCCTTGACATACCCCCTCACGCGCGAGAAAAACCCTTTCCGGATCGGGAAGAACCTCCGAAGGTCTCTCACTTCGAGTAGGATTCTGTTGGGGTCGCGGCCGACAGGATTCAAGGATACTTCCTCCTCAGGGCGCCTTCGAGGGCGTCATGTCCTTCCAACACCGGGTGAAATGGCGAGGGGCGGCCTCGCGTAGACGGACTTCCGCGGCGCACCTCGCCTCCGCAAGGGGACATCGATCGCGGAACCGGCACCCCGAAGGGTAGTCCGCCGGATCCGGCACACGGCCGGGGATTGCCTTGAGCCTCCGTCCCTTCTGGGATCCGCGAGCGATGGATTCCTGGAGCCCGATCGTGTACGGGTGACCCGGGTGGTGAAATACATCATCGACCCGCCCTACCTCGACGACCTCGCCGGCGTACATGACCACCACCCGTTGAGCGGTCTCGGCCACGACCCCGAGGTCGTGCGTGATCATCAGCACCGCCATTCCGAATCGCTCCCGGAGCGACTGGAGGAGTTCGAGGATCTGCGCCTGTATCGTCACGTCGAGCGCGGTGGTGGGTTCGTCCGCGATGAGAAGACTCGGCCGGCACGAAAGGGCCATCGCGATCATGACCCGCTGCCGCATACCGCCGCTCAGCTGGTGAGGATAAGAGTTGGCGCACACCGGCGGATCGGGATTCCCGACGAGGTGAAGCATCTCGATGGTGCGTTCCCTCGCCTCTTTCTTCCCGACCTTCTGGTGGAGTATGACGGCCTCGTCGATCTGATACCCGCACGTAAACACGGGGTTGAGGCTCGTCATCGGTTCCTGGAAGATCATCGAGATCTCGTTGCCCCGGATCTTGCGCATTTCGCGCTGGCGCAGCGTGAGAAGATCCGTCCCCTTGTAGACGATTTTCCCCGCGTCGATCTTGCCGGGGGGGGAAGGTATCAACCGGAGGATCGCGAGCGCCGTGACCGTTTTTCCGCACCCGCTCTCGCCCACCACCCCGAGGGTCTCCCCGCGCATCACGGAAAAACTCACGTTATCCACCGCGCGGGCCACCCCCTCCGCGGTTCGAAAACTGCAGGTGAGGTTCGTGATTTCGAGCAGAGTCTCGCTGTTCATCGTCACGGCTTCCCAGACTCTAGGTGTTCGCCGGCCGGCCGATCAAGCGAAATAACGCTCCTCTCGCTCAACCCATCCGCACGTCCAGCGCGTCCCTGAGTCCGTCACCCACGAGGTTGCACGCGACCACCGCACCGACGATCGCGAGCCCGGGGAAAGCCGAGACCCACCAGGCGGCGACGAGCACTTCGCGGCCGTCGAAGACCATGCCCCCCCAACTCGGCGTCGGCGGCTGTACGCCGAGACCCAAAAAGGACAGGTACGACTCGAGCAGAATCAGCATCGCGAACCGGAGCGTCGCGGCCACGACGACGGTGCCGAGCGTGTTCGGGATAAGGTGCCGCCATACGATTCTCCCCCGACCCACCCCGCCCGCCACCGCGGCTTGAACGAAATCGCTCTCCTTCAACACAAGAACCTCGGCGCGGATGAGTCTCGCGAAACCCATCCACCCGGTGAGCGCGAGCACGGCAACCACGAGCCAGATCGAGTTGGCGAAAAAAGCGACGAGGGTGAGCAGCAAGAGCAGACGCGGGAACGCAAGAAGACCGTCCACCACGCGCATCGCCGCGTCGTCCACCCGCCCCCCCGCGTAACCGGAGGCCGCGCCGACGAGCGTTCCGAGGAGCGTCGCCAGAAGCACCGCGGAAACCCCGACTCCGAGCGAGACCCGGGCGCCGAAGATCACGCGGCTCAGAATATCCCTTCCGAACTTATCGGTTCCGAACAAATGGGAAGCCGAGGGAGATTGGTACCGCTCGACGGCGGGGTCGGTCTGCACGGACGGGTCGTAAGGGGCGATGAGCGGGGCGAGAAGCGACACACCGAGAAAGAAAAGGAAGACGACGAGACCCACAACCGCCGGTTTGTGCGCCCGGAACCGCCGGGAACGATCGGCGAACACCTTCCCCGAAGCGCGTTCGTCCACGATTCCGGGGTAAACCGCCGCCGCATAAAATAGAACGAGACCCGCCGCCGCGGCGACGGCGCCCCCGACACCATCGGGGGCCGGCGATCGAAAGAGATCGATCCACGCGGAGAGGCGCGCGACGAGAACACCCGCGTAGAGATAGAAAAACGCCGAACACACCGCGGCGACCCACGGACCCCTCCCCGGGCGGCCGCCCGGCACGTACCGGAGAACTCGTCGTGTAGCCGCCAAGACCCTACACCTCTCCATCGTTCGTTCTCATTGATTCGTTCTCACCGCGAAGGGGCATCGCCGCCCCCTCCGTATCTCACCCGCGGGTTGAGCCACGCGTACGAGAGGTCCGCGAGGAGGCTCCCCAAAATCACCATGCACGCGCCGACGAAATTGACCGCCAACACGACGGGGTAGTCGCGGGCAAAGATCGAATCGACGGCGAGCGACCCCATGCCGGGCCACGCAAAAATTTTCTCGATCACCACCGCGCCGCCGAGCAAAAAGGGAACGCTCAAACCGACCACGGTGAGCACTTGTGGCAGGGCGTTTTTCATCGCGTGGACCCAGAAGACCCTGTTCTCCCCGAGCCCCTTTGCGCGGGCCGTCTTGACGAAATCCTGGTGGACGGTGTCGAGAAGGCTTCCCCGCGCGTAGCGCGCGAGCGCGGCGGCGCTCCCCAGCGCGAGAACCCCCACGGGGAGCACCGTGTGCGCCACGCGGTCGGCAAGAACCGGGAAGAACCCCACCGCCTCGCGAGGGATCGAATACATGTTCGCGGAGGGGAGCCAACCGAGCTTGATCGAGAAAAGCGCGATCAGTCCGAACGCGAAATAGAAGGACGGGATCGAATAGAACACGAGAAAGATCACGGAGAGCGTCCTGTCGAAAACCCCGTAGGGATACCGGGCGGAGACGGCTCCGAGGAACACGCCGAGAACGATCTGCAGAAGGAGCGCGCTCACCGTGAGCAAGAGAGTTCTCGGGATCGTCTCCGCGAGAACGTCAGATACCGGCCGGTGGGAAGAGATGCTCACGCCGAAGTCTCCCCGAAGGTAGCTCCACACGGTTTTCGCGTATTGAACGGGAAGAGGTTTGTCGAGACCCATCTGGTGACGGATGTCGGTCATCACCTTTGGGTCAATTTCCGGGCTGTAGAACCGGCTGAGCGGATCCCCGGGGGCGAGTCTCAGGACGAAAAACGTCGCGGTGAGCGTGATGAGAACGAGAAGGAAAGCGTGGAGCAACCGGCGCAACAAGAATCGTATCATGCGAGCCCCTCTCGTCAGGCTTTGCGGGGGGATCGGAGGAGGGTTTCGGGCCCTTTCGCGGGAACGAGCGAGGATCGCCCGCCGCGGGTGGCACGGTGGATCACTATCGCGCGGGTCCTGTCGGCCATCCGCCCACGGCCGTGCTCACTAACGTTCCGCGCGGGCGCGGGCGCCCGTGGCCGCCACCCTCGGCGGGAAGCCGAGCGAAGTGGAGCGCCGGGCCCGAAACCCTCCTCCGATCCCCCACAGAAGGATCGCTGATCGCCCTTACACCTTCGCGGTGAGCACGGGATGACGGTTCGCCGTCACCTCGTCCAGTCTCCGCACCGGCGTGTCGTGCGGAGCGGTTCTCAGAAGCTCCGGGTTCTCCTCGGCCTCGCGGGCGATTCGTTTCATCACATCGACGAAACGATCCAGCGTCTCCTTGCTCTCCGTTTCGGTGGGCTCGATCATCAGCGCCTCGGGGACGATCAACGGAAAATACACCGTGGGCGCGTGGAAACCGAAATCGAGCAGACGCTTCGCGATATCGAGCGTGCGGACGCCGTGCTTCTTGAACACCTCTCCCGACGCGACGAATTCGTGCATACACCGCTTGCCGTGCGGCACCGGATAGGTGTCGGCGAGCGCGTTCGCCAGGTAGTTCGCGTTGAGGATCGCGGAGCCGCTCACCCTCCTGAGACCCTCCGCCCCGTGCCGGGTTATGTAAACGAGCGCCCTCAGGTAAATCCCGAAATTCCCGTAGAACGAATGGATCGCCCCGACGCTCGTCGCGCTTTGCCGATCGACAACGTATCTCTCGCCTTCCCTGCGGACCCTCGGCACGGGAAGCAGTTTCGCGAGAGACTCTCTCACTCCCACCGGACCCGCACCCGGTCCGCCGCCGCCGTGCGGTGTGGAGAACGTCTTGTGGAGATTGACGTGCATGATGTCGAATCCCATGTCACCGGGACGAGCCCTTCCAAGAAGCGCGTTGAGGTTCGCTCCGTCCATATAGCAGAGCGCCCCTTTTTCGTGCGCGAGATCCACGATCTCTCCGATGCGGGTCTCGAATATCCCGAGAGTATTGGGGACGGTAAGCATCAGCACGGCGGTGTCGGCGTCGATCGTTCGTTTCAACAGATCGAGATCGACTTCTCCGTTTTCGCCCGACGGGATCGAGTGGTTTTCGAAACCGACGAGGTTCGCGCTCGCGGGATTCGTCCCGTGCGCGGAATCGGGAACGAGAACCTTTCGCCGGTTTTCCTTGCGGTCCGCGAAGTATTTCTTGGCGATGAGCATCCCGAGAAGCTCGCCGTGCGCGCCCGCCGCCGCGTTCAACGAGAACGCGCTCATCCCCGTTATCGCGCAGAGCTTCATCTCGAGAGTGTGGATCACCTCGAGAGCGCCCTGGACGTCGTCGTCATCCTGCTCCGGGTGAACCGTCGAAAAGGCCCGCATCGCGGCGACGTCCTCGTTGACCTTGGGGTTGTACTTCATCGTGCAACTCCCCAGGGGATAGAGGTCTTTGTCGACGTGGTGATTGAGAACCGAGAGCGCGATGAAATGCCGCACCACGTCGGGTTCGCTCGCCTCGGGAAGCCGGGGCCGCTTGTCGCGGAGGTAGGACGCCGGGATCCCGGCGGGGGGAGGCGCCGGCTCTCCGGCGAACGCGTAGCCCCTTCGGCCCGGCCGGCTCCGCTCGTAAATCGTTTTTCGCGTCATCGGTGTCCTTTCACATCGTCTTGAATGAGTCGCAGAGTCTTTGGAAATCGTCGTCCGTTCTCTTCTCCGTGACCGCCACGAGAAGATCGTTCCGGAAAGGCTCGCCGAAGTACTTATTGAGGGGTATACCGGCGAGGACGCCCCTGTCTCGCGCCTTCTCGACGACGGCAGCGGCGCTCACCGGACAGCGAACGACGAACTCGCGGAAAAAGGGACCGGGGAAACGAAGCGAAAAACCCTTGCAAAGAGCGATCATCGTCGAGAGACGGACCGCCTTGTCGTGGCATATTTTTCCGAGCTCGTGAAAGCCCGTCTCGCCGAGGAGCGAGAGGTAGATCACCGTTCGGAGCGCCACGTGTCCCTGATTGGTGCATATGTTGGACGTGGCCTTGTCGCGGCGGATGTGCTGTTCCCGTGTTTGGAGGGTGAGCACGTAGGCGCGTTTCCCGTCGATGTCTTTCGTTTCGCTCACGAGACGACCGGGGAGATTGCGCACGTACTCGTTCTTGCACGACATGAACCCAAGTAGCGGCCCTCCGAAATTCATTTCGTTTCCCAGACTCTGGCCCTCGCCGACGCAGATGTCCGCGTCGTAGTCGCCGGGCGACTTGAGAAGAGAAAGTGAAACCGGATCGACGGCGACGACCAGGAGCGCGCCGGAGTCGCGCACCAGAGAACGGTACTCCCACGGGCATTCGATCACCCCGAAGTAATTCGGGGTCTGGAGCACCACCGCGGCGACATCCCCGGTGAGGGCCGCGCGCAGCGCCCCGGCGTCGAGGTCGCCCCGCGGGGTGACGCGAACCGGTCGCAGGACGAGGTCTTGCCCCGCCGTGTAAGTCTTCAGGACGTCTCGGTACCTCGGGTTCAAGCTCTCGCCGTGGACGAGCACCCGCCGTTTTGTGATCTTGGCCGCCATGACGCAGGCCTCGGCGAGCGCGGTCGCCCCGTCGTACATCGAGGCGTTCGCCACGGGGAGCCCCGTGAGCCGCGAAATCGCCGTCTGGTACTCGAAGATCACCTGGAGCGTTCCCTGGCTCACTTCGGGTTGATACGGCGTATACGCCGTGTAGAACTCCGAACGGCCCGCGAGATGTCTCACCACCGAAGGCACGATGTGGTCGTAGATACCTCCGCCGAGAAAGCTGGCGAGTCCCC
>Ga0315284_10007712_pt1 | contig 15370 bp, 14 predicted proteins | sample YL17G09_16_MG_FD_203696 | JGI IMG/M metagenome (GOLD analysis project Ga0315284, IMG submission 203696) | Sediment microbial communities from Yellowstone Lake, YNP, Wyoming, USA - YL17G09_16 | ecosystem: Environmental > Aquatic > Freshwater > Lake > Sediment | place: USA: Wyoming | collected... | reverse complement strand
TTCTGTTTTATTATTATGTATTATCATTAATATACTATATAAGATTATTATATATTGATTTGGTAACAAATTAATTCAATTTTATAAAATATGAATAGTTAATTTATTTTAATTAATTATTTTAATTAATTATTTTAATTAAAATAAAAATCCAAATTTTTTTTTCTTTAGTCATATTATAAAATGGGAGGAGGATTAATGCAATTGGTCGCTTATGGAGCACAAGATGTCTACCTAACTGGTAACCCGCAGATTACCTTTTGGAAGGTCACGTATCGTAGATACACTAACTTTGCCATTGAGTCTATTGAACAGACTTTTAACGGCCAGGCTGATTTTGGACGCAGAGTTCAATGCACAATCAGCAGAAACGGAGATTTGGCTTACCGCACTTATCTCCAGGTTACTCTCCCCGAGATTAACCAGCTTATGGGTCTTGGAACCTATTCTTCTGGACAGAACACCGGTGTTTATGCCCGTTGGTTGGATTTCCCCGGTGAGCAGCTCATCGCCCAGGTTGAGGTTGAGATTGGTGGTCAGAGAATCGACCGTCAATATGGTGACTGGATGCACATCTGGAACCAGCTCACTATGACTTCTGAGCAGCAGCGTGGATACTTCAAGATGATTGGTAACACCACCGCCCTTACCTTCATCACCGACCCTTCTTTCTCTGATGTTGATGGTCCTTGCGACTCTTTGGCTCCCCGTCAAGTGTGCGCTCCCAGAAACGCTCTTCCTGAGACCACCCTCTATGTGCCTCTCCAGTTTTGGTTTTGCACCAACCCTGGTCTTGCCCTTCCTCTAATTGCTCTCCAGTATCACGAGGTCAAGATTAATCTTGATATTCGCCCTATTGACGAGTGCTTGTGGGCTGTTACCACCTTGAACTGCAACACTAATCCTTATGCTTCTGGAAATCAATACACCGTTGGACGCCCTGTTCCTGCTACTATTGCCTACAATCAGTCTCTTGTTGCTGCCTCTCTTTATGTTGACTATGTCTTCCTTGATACTGATGAGCGCAGAAGAATGGCCCAGAACCCCCATGAGTATTTGATTTCTCAGCTCCAGTTCACCGGCGATGAGTCTGTTGGTTCTTCCAGTAATAAGATTAAGCTCAACTTTAACCACCCCGTTAAGGAGCTTATCTGGGTTGTCCAGCCTGATCAGAACGTTGACTATTGCTCGTCTTTGACTTGTGATGCTCTCCTTTTCAAGGTCCTAGGTGCCCAGCCCTTCAACTACACAGATGCCATCGATGCCCTTCCTAATGCTATCCATGCTTTTGGAGGCCCTGCCGCTGTTGCCGCTGATTCTCGTGCTTACATCGATGCTCGTGGTTTGTTCCATGATGCCGGCGCTGTTGATGAGGTTAACGGTGCTAACTTCACCGGATACTGGAATGGCCCCTCTGACCCTTATAATGAGGTCAACTTTGGCGGCCCTGGTGTTACCCCCAACACAAATGGCCTTTCTGCTGATGTGATTGCCGCCCTTGAGGCCGAGGGTGCCTTTGCTGACACCTCTCACAACCAGAACTCTGGTGTTTCTGATGCCGGCACTTTTGTCCTCTCTGAGACCTCTTTGGACATGCACTGCTGGGGACAGAACCCCGTTGTTACCGCTAAGCTCCAGCTTAACGGCCAGGACCGCTTCTCTGAGCGCGAAGGTTCTTACTTCTCTTGGGTCCAGCCTTATCAGTCTCACACCAGAAACCCTGATGAGGGTATTAACGTGTATTCTTTTGCGCTAAGACCTGAGGAACATCAACCCTCAGGCACGTGCAACTTCTCCAGAATAGATAACGCCACCTTACAGCTTGTGCTCTCCAACGCCACCGTTGAGGGAACCAAGACTGCCAAGGTCCGTGTCTATGCTACCAACTATAATGTGTTAAGAATTATGAGTGGGATTCGACTTGTCTGTCCCCAACAGTTGGCCACCATATTAGATATTTGCTTACTAATATGGATAAATGGTGTAAAGCAAATATGCAATTTACAGAATTTTGCATTATATAACCAGCTAGTCTGTGTTTGACTATTTACTAGTCAAATGGAGGCAACATTTCTAAAATGCAGGAACATCCTTAGAGCCTTTTCTACTACTTTGTTAAATGAAAGTTTAATGAATACCCAGGGTAACGACCTCGGGCATAGTAACAACGAAAAGGATTGGACAATCCGCAGCCAAGCTCCTAAGTGCGATAACGCAAGCATATGGAGAAGGTTCAGAGACTATAATGGAGTGGGTCTGAGAAAGCTAGCAACTTTCGGTGATGACTTAAGGGATAGTCCAATTTATTAATGAAAATTAATAAAATTGTACGCATATTGGGGTGGGTTGGCGTACTCAAATTAAAAAATATTGTTACGATTTATCGTATCATTATATTTTAATATTTATAATATTTTAAACCATAAAATTTAATAATATACAAATAATATATTATTAAAATTGAAATTAACTTAAAGACAAGTGTATATATTACAATATACAACGATGGACAAATTAGAAGATAATAACTTTCATTTACAAAGGTTCAAAAATGAACCACCGCATCCTTCATATATATCAGGATTTATAGATGGAAAAATTACAGATGGCTACCAATCAGGTTTTACAATTAATCAATGTAGAACTAATATATTACAAGTAATAAGATATCATTTTGGAGGTTCAATTACTTCATCTGAAAATAGAAATAATAAAGTAGAAAACATGATGGATAAAAATAATGAATATATTCATAAACATAATGTAAGAAATCAATTTAATTTATTAATTCGAAGCAACGATTATCAAATATTAATGGATTATTTAAAAGAATCATTTATAATTAAAAAAAAACAATTTAATTGTCTATATGAATTTAATAAAATAGCAAATTTACCAAATAAAATAGAAGAAAAGGAAAAATTATATAAATTATGTAGTGAAAATAATGTAATTACAAATGTTGTAAATGATAGTCTACAAAAAATAAATATTGAATATATAGCAGGATTATTTGATGCTGAAGGATGTTTATTTATTAATAAAAATTTTACTGATATAAATATAACTATTGCTCAAAAAAATCATCCAATTGTTTTACATGAAATTGTAAAATTTTTAGGTTTTGGAAATGTATATAATTATAGATATGAAATACACAAAAAAACAGATTGTTTAAAATTTATTCAATCAGTCAAAAATCATTTAATTGTAAAATATAATCAAGCTATTGCATTTGAAACATTTTTGCAAACTAATAATGAAAAAATAAAAGAAGAAATGTATACTATTTGTAATAAAGAAAAACATGAAATTGAAATATTTACAGATTTAAATCAAAATGATAAAGGTAAATATGGGTATTTAGAAATATTAAAATTAAGAAGTATAAAGGAAAAAATTTGTAAAGAAATACAGTTAAAAGAAGTTTATAGAGAAAAATCTGAAAAAATGAAAGGGGAAGGAAATCATAATTTTGGTAAAACTTTTTCTGAATCAACACGAAAAAAAATGTCTAATTCTATTAGAGATTCAAAAGGAGGAGTAAGCGATGAAATTATTATAAAAGTGCATGAATTACTAAAAAAAGAATTAAAAAATACAGAAATACAAGAATTACTTGGTTTACCAAGACATACTATAACAAGAATTAAATCAGGATTAATAGTATGTAGAAATGAAGAAAAAACGAATAAGTTATCTTCAACTCAAGAAGAATTAAATTTATCTAAAAGAAAAATTCAAACTAATGAAATTATTATTGTAATTGAAAGATTAATTAATAATTGGAACCCAACGCGTATTTTAGATTATTTAATAGATAGACGAAATTGTAATAATATTCCAAATCACCTTACTATTGATATTATTAAAAATATCAAAAGGAACTTAACAAATGGAAAACATGTTATTTATGAATCTGAATTATCAGCAGATAGTTATGAATATTACATGCAAATTATAAATAATTTTTCAAAAATGATAGGTAATAATTAATATTTAAAAATATATTTGTTATTTATAAATGGATAACAAACATAAAACAGAATTTATACAAATGAAAAAGGCAAGAAGAGAGAAAAAACGAACAGAAAAACGCTCTATTACTGGTGAAGAAGTAATTTATATTTTTGAAAAATTTATTGAAGGTTGGGCTACAATTAAAATATATAATACAATTATTCAAAATAATCCAAATTCAGCAGTAGATAAAAAAAAAGTGGAAACAATTGTATCTGGTAATTGTAAAGTGTATGAAACTGAATTATCTTCGGAAAAATTCAAATACTATTTAGAATTACGAGAGAAAGTTTATAAAATTAATGCAAAATAATGATATATTTTAATTTTTATAAGCGACAAAACATTAGCAAAAGCGCTAGATAAAAATATGATGTATAATAATAACTATTATAAAACAATTGGAAGCAAACTTCAAATATTTAGTTAAAATATTGATATAATTTATAAGTAAAATGAGTAAGTTTAAAAGAGGTGATACCGTTTTATATAATGGTTCTGAACCAGGAATAATTATAGATATTAATTCTGGTGAAGGTGATATTGATTATGATGTAGAATTAAATAATGGTGATATAATAAAAACTTTTTCTAATAAATTAAAACTTGTTACTCAACCTAGATTTGAACAATTAAAACAAAAAAAAGAAAATAAGACTCTTTCACCAGATGAGTTAAAAGAATATTTACAAATTAGTTTAGATAATAGTAATAAACAATATACTAATAAAATTGCCGAAATAGAGGATAATAGTGGCGGCAAACGAAAAACAAGAAAAGCCAAAAAAAGAAAAACAAGAAAAGGTAAAAAGGGTAAAAAAGGTAAAAAGGTTAGAAAAAGCAGAAAATAAAATTATAATTTAGCCAAAATATTAAAAATATTTTATTATAATAAATGTCAGATGAAGATTATGATATGGAGGATGATGATATTTTGACAACTAGTGAAAGAGCAGCATTAAATTCTACAACAACTCCACAAGAAAGAGCAATTATAATTAAATGCATAAAAAAAAACGATGAAAAATGTCGAAATAAAATGTTAACAATTTTAAGAAATATGTTTAAAAGAGGAGTTGATTTAAATTTAATTAATAAATATGTTTATGAAAATTTTGAAAATCGTGAATATGAAATTGTATATGAATTTGTAGACCAAGTTAAACGCGAGGGTCAAGGTATTAAGAAAAGAAAAGGAACTAGTAAAAAAAGAACTAGCAAAAAGAGAAAAACGCAAGGACGAAAAAGGTCCCAACGTCGTTAATTTTTTTAATTAAATTTTAAAATTTATACATTTATTTATATATTTTATACAACATTTTTTTATACATTTTATATAACATTTTTTATACAATTATATTTAAATTACCTGATTCACAACATAAAAGTTGTCGCCAATTTCGTACCAATCCAGTCCATTTCTGGGCGCCGGGGGTCCTGAAGAAACGCATCGATAAAAATCTTTTCTTAAATAATAAATCCCGCCATCCAAGTCTACAATTTCATCCCATTCGTCGCCGTCTAGCAGTCCAGATTGTGTTGCCGGGCCGGTAATATTAAAGTTCTTTAATTTTACCTCTTCTGGTAATAATTTCTTTGCTATTAAAATATTATCATGTGTTACCATCGATAATGGCATCTTATCATCATTATCATCTAGGATGCCTGCATCTTCTGTCGTAAGTAAATTTTCATTATTATTATTATTATTATTATTATTATAGTTATAGTTATAGTTATCATTATAATACTGGATTGCATCTTGAATAGTCATTTCATACAATTTACCATAGTGCCGAATCCTACTGATTGATTCTCCGTCAAATTCCACGTTATATCTAACATTAAACGCCTTTGTATTGTCAGAGTTGAAGCAAATCTTACATTCCAAATTATCATAACACAGAAACCTGTTTTTAAAACACCGATGCTGAAATACTTCAGTTTTGGCCTCACACGCGTCGCTGCAATAAGTATTGCCAAACATGCTGCCTTTGCCCTGGCCTAAATTGCAATTACATGCGTGACATTTTTGTGCATAAAAGATAGCATCCCTCATGGTAATCATATTTGTTTTTGCGTAGTTTTTTAATATTTCATAATCTTTTGATGCATAACATGTCTCATGCAATCGATTGAAATGGTTTACCTCATCGTCGCCATCAATATTGCATATATAGCACTCGCAAAACGTGTAATTGTTATTACCGGAACACATTTTGCAAGACTCGCCAAAGTAACACTTGGTGTCTTCATCGCGCATCTTCATTTCGCAATCCTTGCTACACACTAGTTGTTTATACACGCGCCACTCAAACAACTCGTATATTTCTCCATATTCAAGTTTTTTACCGCAACAGTGGCATTTGCAAATATAATTGATTGCGTCGCAAATGTTGAAACGGCTTGGGGTGTAAAACAAAGTTGAAACTTGGTTTTTTGTGAACCGTCTTTCCTCAAAGTATTTTTTTAAATATGGCTTGTTGCCAAAATACTGGTCAAATTCATAGTCGATATTGTACACGTCGCTGCTGTCGTAATTAATACAGCATTTTCGGTAGCAAACAGGCGTATCCAAAAAGCTGTCTCTCTCTTCCTCATTATTTGTATTCATTTTATATGGATTGGTTTATATTTTATTTATACTTTTAACAAAAACATAAAAAGTATTTCAATTTTTATTTTTTTAAATTAAAATTAAAAAAAATAAAATAAAAATTTAAAAATCTTGCACTATTTTTTTAGCCGTAATACTAATTTCTTCCAAACTGGTAAATTTATTGTTTGCTATATCAGTTATAAAATTTTTATATATTTCATTTTTATCATTAATATTTGTACTAATATTTATATCATTACTACTGCTCAATTCAATTGTAATACCGTCTTTACAAACTTCCTGTTGCTCCTCGATATAAGCCTTTAATTTACTTTTTACTTTTGTTTTAATTATGTCTTTGAACGGTTGATTTTCATTTTTTCGAATTAATTCAATGGAATTATACCAATCACTTTTTTTCTCATCATTTGACCAACGCCAGTCAGTTGTGCCTAATACTAACCACGTTTTTATATTCATAATACCAGCTAAATGAACAATATATGTATCAACTGTAATCAATAAGTCAATATTATGTAGTAAATGAATTATATCAACAAATGGTTTATCCTCGTCAAATTCAAAATGCGTTATTTTATTACGAAACTTTATTTTATTCAAATCATCTTCAACTTCGCTTTTTCTATGAATACAAATTAAATCTATATCCAAGTCGCATAGATGTTCGTATTCTTCCAACGGAATATTTTTTTCAATAAAAGAACTGAGCAATCCAAAATAAACAAATCCAACCTTCATTTTTTTCAGAGGTTTTGTTTTTTCTTTCCAAACCATCTGTGTTTCTTCATCTTTAACAATATAGTCAATTTTATTAGCACCAATATGAGATAATTCTAAAATTTTAGGTAAAGACATTACATAAATCATATAGTCATAATTAGTAACTAATACATTTTGTACTATTTCAATATTACCATATGTTTTGAATATTTTTGAAACTTCTTCTCTACAAAAAAACGCTATTTTCATATCTGGATACTTTTCAGATAATTCAATTATAAACCGATAAAATTGCATATTGTCTCCAATTCCTTGTTCTGCAACAATTATTAAACTGTTGCATGTATCCTTTCCATTCCAATATGGTAATGGTATTTCTAATCTCTCTTTTTTATTTGTTTGCATATTTAAATTATTAAACTTTAATCGGTTTTCATATAGTTCAAACCCCCTTTTGTAGTCTTTTTTACCTAAATAACAAAATGATAAATTAAAAAATTTGGAATCGGTCATGATTGTATTTTTATTGTGGTATTCAATCGATTTTTCAAACTGTTTAGTATAATAATACACATCTGCAAATAATTCCAACGTTTTCTGAATAGTCTTATCTAGTCGATACGATTTTTGTAAAATAAGTTCTGCTAATTTGTATTCTTTTAATTCTATGTAGCATGTAGCTAAATTATTATATACATCTGCTATTTCTTTCATTTTTAAAACTTGATTGAAATATTTGGCTGCAAGTCTCAATTCTTTTATATTATAAAAACACATACCAATCTGGTTTGTTAATACACCTATCGTAGGAATATCTGTTTTTTCTGTTTCTAAAACTTTAATATAAGATTCTGCAGCCTCTTTAAACATTTGTTGTTTTTCATATATTTCACCTAATTCGCGCAAATATTTATTAATATTGGTAGGTAGTAGTCCTATTATTTTTTGTAAATTCTGCGTTGAAGTTTTATAATCTAAATTTTTGTTGCTGGTTTCAACAAGTTTGTATAATTCATTTATTTTTTTTGTTCTGTTCATATAATTATAGTAAATAAATAAAAAAATAGTAATATTTAAACAAATAAAAAATGGGCGTAAGCCCTTAAACAAATAATTTTAATTAATTAATAAATAATAAATGATAAATAATAAATAACAATTTAATTCTCCTTTTTTGCGTAACCTAAAACTACCTGTTCAAGTCTTTCGGAAAATTTAGAAAACATTTCTATATTTTTTGTTTGCACCTCAATTACCTGAGTAGTTCTCATACTGAACTCTACCATAGCCGTGAACTTTTGTTTTAGCACAGCCAACTGCTCCTCGATTTCAGCTTCCCTCTTATTCATTTGCGCCATCTTTTCCTCGATTTCAGCTTCTCGTTTATCCATTTGCTCCTCCATTAACATCATCTTTTCCTCCATTAGCTTTGCATTATGTGCAAGTTGGTGTATATTCTGGTCTGTTTTTGGCACAGGTGCGTTATTTTTCAGCAAAATCCAGTATGTGTTTCGGTTATTCTCTACGTCTATGTAAAACCGGTAGCTGCCTTCTGCTTGAATCTTGTCAAAAACTTGCAAGCTTCTTCCAAATAGTTTAAAATGAACAAATGCGCGACGAAATTGACTACTACTTGCTTGACTAGTAATTGATTCATTCAAGAACGACGCAAAATCGACGCGAACAACCTCTCCTATGTTATGGTAACTAAACCTTTCACTTATTTCTTCTTGAGTATAATTGGAATGAATTGTGGGAATATATACGGAATACAAACCGTCCGCAGTCTGAAAATTTGAGTTAAATGACATTTTAATTTAATTTTTGAATTGAATTTCTTTAAGTGAGTATAATACATAATTTATACATTTGTTAACATTTTTTCAAAGTATTTCAATTTTTTATTTTAAAAATAAATTAAAAAAATAAAATAAAAATGATTTTAAAAAATCTTATTTTAAAAAAGTATAAAAATAAACATGACACAGCAAATACTTGGTTTACAACAGAGAGAAAATAGTGAGATTGTTTCGGTGTATGTAAAACGCGTTTTTACAACAAAAACAAAAAATTATTTGGTAAATGCAAACAGTTCGTTACGAACAATCATGACGGAGTTATTAGAAAATGCGCACGGTATTTTTGATTTTGAGCCAGGAATACCATTAGAATTAGTTAAAGTAGGTCAAGAAATAGAGAGTTATAAACCTGAGGACGCTTATGCATTAGAGTTATTGTCCCCCGACGAAACGTTTAAGGAGCGATTTGGTGATAACTTCAAAAACGTGGCGCTTTATATTCGCAAAGGGTAAATATATATATTCCAAAAGTAACTTAAAGAACCCTTCATTTTTATGTAGTTTTTTTCCCAAGACTTTTTTGGAAAAGTGAAAAATGGACATTTATAAATGTCCAAAAACAGCAAATTCAGAAAAGTCTTGTACTTTTGAAACAGTTGTGACCATAAATTAAAATTAGCGTCTCCCAACAAAAATAATAATTATAAAATTGTTACGATAATTTTTTTATTTTTTAATTAAATAAGTATTTAGGAACTTTTCTATTACTAATATATAAATGTTTTTAGTGACAGAAGTGACAGAAAAAACATCAAAAAACTTCCATGATTTTATATGTGAAAAGTGTGACTTTAAATGCAGTAAAAAAGGAGACTACAACAGACATTTGTTAACAGCAAAACATCTTAATTTGGCTTCAAGTGACGCACTTTTACATCAAAATACATCAAACTATAAATGCGAAAATTGTTCAAAAGCATATAATTCACGAAATGGATTATGGGTTCACAATAAAATATGTAATGTAAAACAACCAGAAACAACTATACAACCAAATATTATACAACAAGAAAATTCAGATATTTCATTATTAACAAATTTGGTTTTAGAAGTTGTTAAAAATAATAATGAAATTCAAAAACAAAATAATGAATTTCAAAAACAAATATTTGAATCTTTTAATGAAGTAATAAAAAATAGCACAAATAATAATAATATTGTAAATAATAATAATAATAATAACAACAATACAAATACTATAAATAGTAACAACAAGTCATTTAATTTAAACTTTTTCTTAAATGAAACATGCAAAAATGCGATGAATATGAGTGAATTTATTGATTCTATGAAACTGCAATTATCGGACCTTGAGTCTGTAGGGAAGCTTGGTTTTGTTGATGGTATTTCCAATATAATTATAAAAAACCTAGAAGCTCTTGATATTGAAAAAAGACCAATTCACTGTTGTGATGCAAAAAGAGAAACTGTGTATATTAAAGACCAGGATAAATGGGAAAAAGATGATAGTGAATTAAAACGAATGAAAGAATTAGTTAGGAATGTTAGGGACAGAAATATATTTCTTATTGCTACATGGAGGGACCTTTATCCAGAGTGTGTTAAAAGCAATTCTAGGAAAACCACACAATTTAATCAGATATGTATGGAAGCATTTGGCGGCGAAACAGGAGGCGAAAAAGGAACCAAACAGGAAAAAGAGGAGAAAATAATTAGTAGGATTGCCAAGTCGGTAATAATTAATAAAAACTAATTTTATTCTTTAAACCATTTAATATAATTTAAAAAGTAACTTAAAGAACCCTGGTTTTTCAATTTTATGTAGTTTTTTCCCAAGACTTTTTTGGAAAAGTGAAAAATGGACATTTATAAATGTCCAAAAACAGGAAATCCCAAAAAGTCTTGGGAATTTGAAACATTTGAGACCATAATTGAAAAATAGCGTGTTCCAACAAAAATAATAATTATAATTTTGTTACCATAAGGTTTTTTTCAAATATTTAGGAGAATCTTTAAATAATCTTTAAAAAATCTTAAAAATATTTATTAAATTTATAATATAAATATAAGATATATAATAATACTATGCCAAAAACAGATATAGATTATTCAAATACAATTATTTATAAAATAACCTGTAATGATGTTAATAATAAAGAAGTATATGTTGGACATACTACTAACTTTGTGCAAAGAAAGCATGCCCATAAACAAGGTTGTGTTAACGAAAACTCAGCTAATTATAAGTGTAAATTATATGAAGTAATACGAAACAACGGTGGATGGAATAATTGGAAAATGGAAATTATTAAATTTTTTAATTGTAAAGACCATTATGAAGCAAGAGTAAAAGAGCAAGAGTATTTTGTGTCTTTAAATGCAACTTTAAACAGTATTGAACCACTACCTAAACCAAAAATACCATTATCAACCCTAATACAGTATGAAATTATTAAAGAACCCACAACAATTGTATTGGATGTTGAAAAAGTTCCAAAAAGTTCCAAAAAGTTCTGTTGTGAATCTTGTGACTATAATACGTCACGACTTAGTCAATATGAGAGACACCTATCCACACCAAAACACTTAAATACTACATTTAGACCACAAAATGCTACATGTTTAGTTCCAAAAGTTCCAAATATAGAAAAAGTATATATATGTTCTAATTGCAGTAAAGAATACAAACATCACTCTAGTTTATCCAAACACAAGGCTTTATGCAATATAAATGCATCTGAAACAGATAATAATTCATCCAACAAAATAATACAAGAAAAAAATGAGCTAATTCAGTATTTAATTAATGAGAATAAAGAGTTCAAAAATTTGATATTGGAAATTGTTAAAAAAGATAATAATAATATAAGTAATAATATAAATAATTAGCAGGATTGCCAAGTCGGTAATAATTGATAAACGTGAATAAATTCAACTGTAATACATAGTTGAATTTATTGTAAATATTTTTGTTTTTTATACGCACATAACTTTTTTAAAAAGTGGAATTAAAGAGTCGATTCATATTTTTAATTTCGGGTTTATCCGTCTCCGTTGTGAATAATTTCATAATATGTTCATTATCTCTAAATCGTAATGTATAATTCTGCTGCACATTATTTCTACCAATACGTCCAAGCGCTTGAATAATTTTTTCTTGAGTTAAATTCAAATCTTTGCTTAAATAGCCATGACAGAAACTATAATTGGTTCCATAAATATAGTCACTCGACGCAATAATCATATACAGCTTTTGTTCATCTGCCAACTGTTTCATAATTTCAGTATATTGAATATTATTGTGATTTGTAAATACTCCGATTCCCATCAATAATAATACCTTCCATGTATCATCAATACCATACAACGTCATAATTTTATTAACAATTCCTTCTTCAATATTACTGGTAAATGCATCCGTAGTATTTAAACCATTTGCCCACTTAACTAAATGATGATGTTTGTTTGGAATAAACGTATCATTTAAAGCGGCCGGTTTTATATTACTTTTTAACATGTCAATTTCCTTCTTCAAGTTTGATATTTCTGATATAGAAACACCATTTAGTTCAACGTCACGATTAAATTTCCGAACATCTTTGTCTTTAATTGGTTTATCAGACCCAGCAATTGCTCTTTGTGTTTTATCAACTACAGATTCCAATTCTGTTTCCAGCTCCATTATTTTTTTATTTATAAAATTATTGTATTCGATTTTATCAATTAATTCTTTCATAGTTAAAGCAGGAATGTTTGCTTGCTGAACACAAAATTTTCCAATTTTTTCAACATCATCCGATATAAATATGGTCGGACCATCGGTTAAAGTATACGAATCTTTTGTTGTTACTAATAGTCCATTACTACTTGGAGGAGTGGTTAAAGGCTGCTGAACACTTGATTGCCTTGACAATTCTGAACCTGCTCCTCCTCCTGCTATTTTAAAAATTGAACTATTATTATTATTATTACTATTAGATAAAGGAACACCAGGACCAACACTACGCGCCTTTACGATTTTATTCCCCTTATTATCAACCGTTTCATTTAAAGGGATTCGCTGCACCCGCGTAATTTTTGCATGAATACAGATTGTTTCCCATTTGTCAGACAAAATATTCTGCAATAAATTCAAATAATAAACCTTAATATTTTTCATATTCAAATCATCAATTCCTTCAAAGTGTCTCTCTAATTTCATTTTAGAATTTGCAAAACCATTCTTTAAAATATATATAATAAAGGTTGAAACTTCTTTCAAATCAAAATAACGCAAAAGTGTCAAATAATTTTCACTATGTTTCACATATTCCAAAACTTTAGAATAATTATCGCTTAAATAATGCGGCAATACTGCAAAACCATCTTTATTTATAAGCGGAATTGACTTTTTACAATCATGGCTAACAATATTAAATATGTCCGCTTTACTAAACTTGTTTTTAAAATCCGCAATTGTTTCAGTTAACTCGTGCAATTTAGGTAAGGTAGCAGACGATAAAACCATATTGGGTATTACATTTTCCCTCCAATTTGTATGTATAATATCATGAAATTCGTGCTCTGCATAATCCATCGTAATCGTTGGCTCATCCCAGTAAGTAATTAATTCGTCTCTTGGGAAAAACGATTTCATGTAATACATCGCCGGCAAATAAGATTTAATATCACAAATCATTAGTTCTACTTTTTGCCCATTACTATTATCTACTTTTCCAATACCACCCGACCGTTTGTTAATTGTGTAATCATTTGCCGCATAATAATGAAGACGGATGTCAGCAGCACTTGTGCAACCAAACGCAAATGCAACTCTTTTTTGAACCGAAATAGCGGCTTTGGCTAAAGCTAGACCTACATGCCTAGCAGCACACACAAATATTACTTTGTATTGCTGTGTAAGCGCTAACGGACTCAGCGTTTTTCCTGTTCCTGTAGGCGCTATGTATAAAACTAGTTTCGGGTGTTTCTTCTTAAAAACAGTAAATATTTCTTTCTGATGTTCGTAAAGAGTTAAATCGGCATATTTCAATAAACACTTGTTTTTTTCTATAAATTCAACTGAGTTTTCTATAATTGTTTCCATGTTTATAGTTTCTTCAAATATTTCCAAAACTTTGTGCGCAAGCTGTAAAATATTACGATTTATTTGTTGAATATTGTTTTGTATTAATTTGAATAACGTAAAATAGTGAAATTGCGCGTTTTTAATATTTATTTCTATGTTTTTTTCAATAATGGTATTTGTAGCCATGAAATTAAACTTTAAAATGTTTTCTATGTGCTCAAATAGAACAAACTCATATATATCTTGGTCCTTCATCGAATTAGTATCTGAATTTTCGAGTCGAATCCTATCCGCGGTTTTTATTTGTATTTTTGGATTTACATTAACTGTAATTTTGTCTCCCAGTTTGTATAATTTAATTAACTCTTGTATTTTATCTCCGAAAAATTGATGAAATAAAAAGTCCTCCATTTTTTCACTATATTCTATTTTTAAATATGCAAATATTGATTTGGTTTTATTAACCTTTATATTGACATCAGTATAGCCGTCAATAATTAAATGCAAAACATCATTTTCTTGCTGCGAAACGGGAATTTCGATGGAATCCCATTCCGATTTATTTAGTTTTCTTTGTTGCATGTCCATTTTATTTTATAAAAGATTTGGGTGTATATTATTATTATGCTATTATTCTTTAAATACATTTATTATATCAATTTTTTAACTAATTAAAAAAAAAATAAAAATGAAATTAATTTTAAAAATATTTAAAAGGTAAAATATAATATTAATAATAATAATAATAGAATGTCCGCAAAAATTATTTCAATTGAAGGAAACATCGGTTCAGGTAAGACTACTTTGCTTGCCGAGTTAAAGACCAAATTTGGTAACAATCAAAATATTGTGTTTTTGAAAGAGCCTGTAGATGACTGGGCAACAATTACTGATGTAAATGGTGTTACTATGTTGGAGAAATTTTATGCAAATCAGAAGGAGTATTCATTTCCTTTTCAGATGATGGCATATATTTCGAGACTTGCATTATTAAAAAATGCCATTAAGGAAAATCCAAATGGAATTATTATTACAGAGCGCAGTCTGTATACAGATAGGGAAGTATTTGCTAAAATGTTGTATGATAGCGGTTTTATAGAACTGGTTAATTACAAAATATAT
>Ga0315284_10007710_pt1 | contig 15372 bp, 15 predicted proteins | sample YL17G09_16_MG_FD_203696 | JGI IMG/M metagenome (GOLD analysis project Ga0315284, IMG submission 203696) | Sediment microbial communities from Yellowstone Lake, YNP, Wyoming, USA - YL17G09_16 | ecosystem: Environmental > Aquatic > Freshwater > Lake > Sediment | place: USA: Wyoming | collected... | reverse complement strand
TGGAAATACCTTTGTTGAATATTTTGGCCTTGCGCGGGATAGCAAGAGATACGATGAAACAATAAAAACTAAAAGAGATATATGTAAGAGGAATAGCATTAAACTTATTGAAATCTATCCGGAGAACGTTTATCCCGTACTGAGTTTAGATAAAATTTTAAAAGGCGGGACTAAAATTCGGGATTGAAATGAAGCAGTTCATTTCAATCGCCCGGCGGCCGCGGCCATTGTCTTTTAGTAAAAATTATAGTTCAATTTGTGAGACGACGAACAGGACCTTTACAATCGAGAGGAACGGAATGAAAAAGACGCTTATTTTGTTTTTCACAATCTGCTTTTTGGCGGCAGGAGAGGGGTTTGAAGAGAGTCCTCAGCAAAAATCTAGCTCAAAACAAAAGCGAAAAAGACCTAAGACCCCCATCCCTAAACCAAAGCGGCCGCCGGAGTTAGTCGGTTCAAAAGAGCAAAGAATCGCACAAAATCTGCGGGCCATTGAACTCGGCTTGCCTCAAATCAAAACGGAGCAGGAGTTGGAAGAATTAGCAAAAAACAAAACTCTGATTGAGTTGGGCAACACAGAGCATTACTACACCGACAGAGGCCTGCTAAAAAAATCCCGCCCGAAGATGAAAGGCAAAAAAATCCGAGTTGAGAAAGAATTAGGTCCTATACTTGTCTATCCATGGGTAAAATCATATTTAGAAAGATTAGCCGAAGACCATTTCCACGAATTTCGCAAGCGGTTTAAAATCCCATCCGGTGCCAGAAGTTTGTGGTTCCAACACGAGATGACGAGACCGGACTCACCTTATTACACCTCCTATGCCGCTAAGGCCGAGAATCCACTGGAGGAATCTCTTCATGCGAGGGCTATCGTAATTGATATTTCCCGGCTTGGCATGTCGCCCAGGGAAATCAAATGGATGCGCGATAGATTGATTGCCGATAAGAACAAAGGCGTTGAAGTTGAACTTGAGAATCAGGAAGAAACAGGGGAGGAAGAAATATCGGTAGTGGAGACCGAATCGATTGAGGAGAGGATTTGTTATCATATAGTGGTTTTTCCCAAAGAACATTTGCCAGCCCCGCCAGAATGACGGGGTTTTATAATGCACAAAAAATTGATAAATCTCCTCAAAAAATGTAATATACGCTTTGTAAAGGGCTTGGGCCTATAGCATAGTGGTAGTGCGCCGCATTCGCATTGCGGAGACGCGAGTCCGATCCTCGCTAGGTCCACTTTTACTATTTCGATTGCGATGCCGAATTTTTATACGTCCTCGGCGGAGCTCGGACTAAAATTCGGGATTGAAATGAAGCAGTTCATTTCAATCGCGCATTGACGAGGTCGGGGGTTCGAATCCCCCTCAGTCCACTGAAGCAAGCTAACTGCTTAGCTTGCGTGGGGGATTCGAAGACCGTAGCGATGTTCGGTGAGCAATTGGCGAGCCGAACCGCGAGGGGCGGCCTGCAAGTGAGCCGACGGAAGGAGGCTCAACTTGTAGGTGAGTCCCCTCGGGTCCACCAGAGCTTACTCTTAATCAAGTATTTCCATATCTATGCGGATTATTAATGTAACTGCCGCAGTAATTGAAAATAACGGCAAATTTCTTATTGCCAGAAGAAAGAAAGAGAAACATTTAGGCGGAAAATGGGAATTCCCCGGCGGCAAAATTGAGCCCCAAGAAACACCGGAGGAGTGTCTGCGGCGGGAGCTGGAAGAAGAATTCGGCATTGTTGCGAAAATAAATAACTTTGTTGCGGAAAGCGTTTTTGACTACGGGGACAGAAAAATCAGATTGCTCGGGTATTATGCAGATTATATCTCGGGTGCGTTTATACTGAATGCTCACGATGAGATCAGATGGGTTTCTGCCGACGAATTAAATAAATTTGATTTTGCGGAAGCCGACCTCCCGTTGATAAGAAAAATTTCAGGGCCGCTATAAATCAGCGCTTTGCGGGTTTTTTGTTTGCCAAATTACCGATTTTTTGGTAGGCTATCCTCGTTATGGACGGAAATGGCAATGGCGCCAATGGCGAATATTTTATAAGTCCGTCGCGCGGCAAGCGTGATTTTTTTCAGGTGGTGGGAGATGTAGTTGATTTTGTGGCCGAGGACGAGCAGTCGAGATATTCTATTGTCGTAGGTACCGACTCCGGGCTGCATAACGGCAAGGCCGGCATGGCGGAATTCGTGAGCGTGGTAACGGTTCATCGCATCGGGAAGCACGGGAGATACTTCTGGAAAAAAATACCATCCGTCATGACTTTCAATCGGCGTGACCGGATACTCAAAGAGGCCAATTTTTCTTTGGAGCTTGCCCAGAGAGTGGTTGCGGAACTGCGCAATAAACTGGACAAGGTGCCGTATGTTTTTGAAATCCATGTGGATATCGGTGAAAACGGGCCGACCAAAGAAATGATCCAGGAAATTGTGGGCATAATCCGAGGTAATGGTTTTGAAGCAAAGATAAAACCTTACGCCTATGCCGCAAACAAAGTGGCCGACAGATATGTTTAAAGTCGGACCTTCTTCTTTGTGTTAAAATAGAACCGTGCCCCCTCTTATTTACACAATTATAGGAATTTTCGGCGTAGCGGTGATTATCGCCTTTTTGATTTTGCGTTTGACCGGGCGCAAAAACGTGCAGCCGGAACAATATGCGCAATTGAACCAGCGGCTGGATAATTTAAGCGGGTCCTTTAATCAGGCCATGCGCGACACGGTCAAACTTGTTGTCGACCAGCTTAAAGACAGCAGAGAATCGGTTGAACGTTCCACTCATGCGGTCAATCAGCAGGTTCAGGGGTTTACCACCGGACTGACCCAGCTTCGTGAAGAAGTAAAACAAGTAAATGAGTCGATGAAAAACGTTTCTAGTTTTCAAGACATTTTCAAGTCGCCGAAACTGCGTGGCATCTGGGGCGAGGCATCACTGGAAAATGCCCTCTCCCAATATTTTCCCAAAGATAGCTACGAACTCCAGCACTATTTTTCCAGCGGTGAAGCGGTGGACGCAATCTTGCGATTACCCAACGGACTTTTGCTACCGATTGACTCCAAATTTAATTGGGAAAATTTCGAGAAAATGATTAATTCTGATAATGATATCCAGCGCGAGCAATATCGGAAAACATTTTTCTCAGACGTGAAAAAGAAAATTGACGAGATCTCTACCAAATATCTCTTGCCCGCCGAAGGCACGACAGATTTTGCCTTGATGTATGTGCCGGCAGAGACCGTCTATTATGAAATTATCAATAATATTAAAGACGTGGATATTCCGGCTTATGCCAGATCAAAAAAAATAATCCTGACCTCACCGAATACTTTTTTTCTGTCGGTATCGGCAATTAGTCATTGGACCAAAGATGTCCAGCTTAGCAAGCAAACCAAAGAAATTATGAAACGACTTGAACGAATTGCCACCGACGGTCATAAACTTGGCGATGATTTTCGCCGTCTAGGTAAACACCTCTCTGATGCCCACGGCTCATATGAAGATTCCGAAAAACGCCTCGGCTTAATGCTTGACCGCGTAGAAAATGTAATTGAACTTGAAGATAAAAAGGAAGACGCAAAATTATTGTCATAAAAAATAACTCAATTTTAACCTCATGTCTTTGCTTGATATAACAATCGGAAAAGATTCGCCGGAAGTTGTTAATGTTGTGGTTGAAATCCCGAAGGGCAGCCATAACAAATATGAATTTGATGATAAGACGGGCGTTTTTAGATTGGACAGAGTCTTATATCCGCCTCTTTTTTATCCCGCGGACTATGGGTTCATACCTCAAACCCGCTCCCGGGACGGCGACCACCTGGACGCAATCATATTGAGCGACGAACCGCTTTTTTCCGGTTCTGTCGTAGAAGTGCGGCCGATCGGGTTGTTGAAGATGACTGATTCCGGCAAAGAAGATTTTAAAATATTGGGTGTTCAGGCCAACAACCCAGATTACAAAAATATTAATGATGTCAAAGATATTTCAGTCGAGGACGGGAAAATTCTTGAAGAAATTGCCCACTTCTTTCGGGTTTATAAAGGACCGGAGAAAAAAGAAGTTGTAATTATCGGTTGGGAAGATTCCGAAAGCGCCAAAAAAGAGATAAGGCAGGCACAGGAATTGTTTAATCAGAAAAAGTGATACTCGGCCCTTATTGCTTTTTGCTCTGGTGTTCTGGTCAGACAAATCCAATTGAAATTTTCTCGTTTTTCTGGATAAAAAAATCGTACCCCTTACGTTCAGCCCCTCGCTATGCTCGGGGTTTCACTCCGTCCCAATTTTATTTATCAGCGAAAAACTTCTAAAATTTCAATGGACTTGTTACCTGTCCAGCCCCCAAGACGCAAAAAGTAATAAAGGCCCCGTTTAACACCCCAAGGTCCTCTCTGAAAATTTCTTAGATAGGGGTTCGCTCTCGCTCTTAACCAATCTTATTCGCTCAAATTTTTGGAGTCAGTATTTATGCCTGTATTGACAAACATTGCCGCCTTACGATACATTATTTAAAGTTGCTTAAAATCTACGTGGAGGGAGATATATGGTTAAGATTCTCGAAAGAACACGCATTCGTTCCGGAAAATCTTCAAGAGGAAAACGAGTATTTCATGTAGAACTGAAAATCAGTGAACCAGAACCAGAACTAGGAAAAAAACTAGGAAAAACCCTCGGCATCATTACTAGAGAATTAGTTCCGGATGAGTTCATTGTTCGCCCTAGTTACGATGCTAATTGGATGTTCGATGGATATATTGTTGAATTTAAAGAGCTAAAATATAAGGACAATCCTGACGGCTGGATTGCTTCTCTTAAGCGAGCTAAACTTTTAGAACAGGACGGGGACTAAACGCCCCTTTTTAATTTCCAAAAATTTGAGAGAGCCAATTCACGAGATTTATAGTTGACACAACTCCTCATTCGCGGTAGCTTTATTGCGGTTCTTTTAGCGGTTTTTATAGGAAGGGAGGAAAAAATGTTCCCAGTATTGCTTCAGATTCTAGGAGAATTAAGGAAAAAGGGAGAAGCGGCGAAACCGGAAATGCCCGGTCCAAAACCCTGCGTATCGCCAGAAGCGGCGATGGCCTTAACCCTTTGGCTGGCTGATGCTACTGGTATGAACCCTGGAATAGAGGAGATTTCAGAAGTTCTATTTGGGCTGGGGGAAAATAAAGGATACAAACCTCCTTATTTGGCGATGAGGAGGATTGCTGGCGGAGAAGTAATTTCGGAAGATGTAGCCGAATGGGTAGGATGGCTAATCGGCATCGGTTATACCCGGAGTCGTTTAGGAGATCCAATAGAACTGGGAAAGGATGGGATAAGAGTGTGCCGTCAAGTCTTGGATGACGAAAGAAGGCTTAACAAAGAACTGGATTTCTTCCTGCTGACCCATGCCATTCTTGAACTGCTCCAAAAGTACCAACCCCGCTAGGGGTCTTTTGTTTTTTTGAAACCCAGCAACTGCCCGCCCAAATTTTTGGAATTTGACAAAATTAGTCATTTGAGAGAATGTATAGTAAGTTCTTTCCCAAGGGTAATTATGGAGGCGATTATGTATAAAGCCATTCGTTACGTTCTTGATTTCCTCCGCGGTTTTTTTGAAGGCATTTTGTTTGTTTGCTCTCTATTCGGTATTTTTAATTTTATTGCTTACGCCTGTCTATTTGTATCCATTTTTACTTTTCTACCTGCTTTTGCTGCTATTAAAGAAAAAGAGTATTTCCAGGCATTTCTTTACTTCCTCCCGTTTATTATAGGGTTTTTTCTGCTCCAAATTCTCGACGCAGATAAACAGGAAACTTCCTGACGCCGCTAGACGGCGTTTTAATTTCCAAAAATTTGAGCGGGTAAATCGTTAATGCTGGAACTTGCCCCTAGAATTTATTTTCTTCTGAGCGAGTGGGTAACAAATTAACTCAGGCGGAGCGATAATTTGGCGGTAACATAATCTTGGTCGCCGTAGGCAGGAATGGATAACAAGATTTGTTCGCCAAATTGAGCGTAGCGAGTTAATTTGTCCACGCAGTGAACATGAAAATAAATTCTAGGGGCAAGCGGCAGTGGATAACTAATTTATCTATATTTTCCTCAAAATGTTAGAATTTACTTGTAGAATTTAAGTTTGGAAAAAGAGAGGAGGTGTTCGTATGTTAGAAACAGTAGTAGCGTCAGATGTTGTAAGAACATCATTGTTGACCCTTTGGGGCAAAGTAGCCGGTTTCGTGCCGCAACTCGTTGCCGCCCTTGTGGTCTTTTTAATTGGCTGGTTGGTAGCCGTTTTGCTCGGCAAGCTGGCTTGGCACATTATTAAAATCGTCAAGCTGGATCGCGGTCTGGAAGCCATCGGTGTCAAGAAAGTTTGGGAGAGAAGCGGATATAAGATGAACAGCCCATTTTTCTTCTATGAATTGGTGAAGTGGTTCTTCATCGTTGTATTCTTGATGGCTGCGACCGATATCCTCGGCTTGACCCAAGTCACCGAATTTCTAAGGACAGTAGTGTTTTATCTGCCGAATGTCATTGTGGCGGCACTTGTTCTGTTAATCGGTGTTTTGGTGGCAAGATTTTTGGAGGGATTGGTGCGCGGTTCTGTAAAGGCGGCGGAGCTATCCTCGGCAAATTTCCTGGGGTCGCTTACCAAGTGGGCAGTTCTGATTTTCTCGTTGTTGGTGGCGTTGAATCAATTGAGAGTAGCCGATGAGATAATCCGCATCGTTGTGATCGGCGTAGTCGCGGCCGGTGCAATAGCTCTGGGTTTATCGTTCGGGCTTGGCGGCAAAGCGCATGCCGAGGACTTTATCAGCAAGATGCGCCAGCACGTAAGAGAGTAATTTTAATAGATCAAGCTAAACCTAAAAACGCCCCCTGGGGCGTTTTTAGGTAGGAAAATCACAGCTTTTTTGTCCACATTTTGTCAACTACCCAAGAATTTGACTTTGTTTTCAGCTTTTGCTAACATGGGTTTAGCAAGTAAAACTATGAAAACCCCACAAAAATTCCCAATAAAAAGCGGCTGAACCCGAAGTCCTTAATTTACGCTTGAAAACCAGCCGCGTAAAACGCGGTTTTTCATGACTAAAAAGCAGGGAAATAAGAAGATTGGCTATCGTCGGACGTCTCCTGAAAGGGAGGTGCCCGATGGAAGCTAATCCGGATAATCCCGCAAAGAATGAATCTTGAAAACAGAATAAGTAATAGCGGGTAAATAAAATAAAATCGCGTTCCATTCATGCGGTTTGGAACGCGTGTGATTAAAAGATTAATTTCGACCGAGAGGTCGAGGACTTAATCTTGTAAGGAATCATTAAGGGCGTATGGAGGATGCCTTGACACCAAAAGGCGACGAAGGACGCGGCGTGACTGCGATAAGCTTCGGGGAGCCGTCTAGCAGGCTTTGATCCGGAGATGTCCGAATGGGGCAACCCAGTCAGAGTAATATCTGATTACCCGGCGAAAGTCGGGAGTATACCTGGCGAAGTGAAACATCTCAGTAGCCAGAGGAAAATAAAGCAAATGCGCCGCAAGGCGCAAACATACCCTAAGTAGCGGCGAGCGAAAGGGGCACAGCCTAAACCCTTTTGAATTTTACTTTGTAAAACTTGAAAGGGGGTTGTAGGGATAATACTTTCTTAAACATGACTTAGGACCGTATTTTCGGTCTTGAGTCGTGTTATAAGAAGAGAGTTACAAATTCGGCGGTTAGCTGAATGGTCCTGGAAAGGCCGGCCATAGCGGGTGATAGCCCCGTAAGCGAAAACTTCCGAACTCTTGTGTTATTTCCTGAGTACCCATGGAGCAGACTATCCGTGGCGAATCCGGGCCTACTACGGTCCAAGGCTAAATACTTTTGGTGATCGATAGTGAACCAGTACCGTGAGGGAAAGGTGAAAAGAACCCCGGTGAGGGGAGTGAAATAGAACTGAAACCATATGCCTACAAAGAGCCGGAGCCTGTCGTCGCAAGACGACGGGTGACGGTGTGCCTATTGAAGAATGATCCAACGAGTTTTTACAAGCGGTAGGGTAAGCCCGGGAGGGCGGACCCACAGGGAAACCGAGTGTTAAAAGCGCGAACTTACCCGTCTAAGTTTTTAGACTTTTTATTAAAAAGGCCTGGCTTGCAGACATCGCAACCAGACCCAGATCCCAAACCTACCGTGCAGGTCAGAATCTTTTTCTGATTTAAATTTAGCAAATCAGAAAAAAATTGTCAAGAGTCTAAAAACTTAGACGGGAATCGCTTGTAAAAGACCCGAAGCCAGGTGAGCTACCCATGGCCAGGATGAAGTCCCGAGAAATCGGGATGGAGGTCCGAACTGGTTGATAGCGCAATATCATCGGATGAGCTGTGGGTCGGAGTGAAAAGCTTATCGAACCTGGTAATAGCTGGTTCTCCCCGAAATGCCTTTAGGGGCAGCGCCGGTAAGTAGTCGCGGGGGTAGAGCTCTGGATGGTTTGTCGTGCCAGCAATGGTAGGCTTACCAACCAAACTACGAATACCGCGGCGCAATTGCCGGTAGTGAGACCGTGGGGGCAAAGCTTCACGGTCGCGACGGGATTAGCCGTTTGACCACCGCTTAAGGTCCCTAAATCTATGCTAAGTGTTTTAAGGAAGTTCTCTGCCTTAGACAGGTAGGATGTTGGCTTAGAAGCAGCCATCATTTAAAAAGTGCGTAATAGCTTACTACTCAATTCTGTGCCTTCGGGCACGGCGAGGTAGGGTGCGCCGAAGATTCTCGGGGCTAAGCATAGTACCGAATGCGTGGGTACGGAGATTTCATAAAGGAGTTCTTTTGAGTTTCGCACTGAACCCGGTGCGATGCAGTGCCGAGGTGCGTTCGTAAACAGCGAGCGCGCCTCGGATCCTTTATGAAATTTCCGTACGGTAGGGGAGCACTTTAAACGCAGCGAAGGTGTGTCGCGAGGCATGCTGGAGCGTTTAGAGGAGAGAATGTTGGAATGAGTAACCGCAAGTCAGGTGAAAACCCTGACCGCCGAAAGCCTAAGGTTTCCTCCGCGATGTCAATCACCGGAGGGTTAGGCGCTACTAAGGATAACCGTACCTGCGGGTATGGGAAGCTGATGTACAGCCGGTTAATATTCCGGCCCTTCTGCGCGAATTGACGAAGTTACAGAGGAAAAATGTCGGAGCGTGTTATTGGATTTGCGTCTTTGGGTTCAAGAATTGTCCCGTAAGAAAATCTGCGGGACTGGCTTTAATGCCATAATTCGGAGCTTGAAGGAATCTCGGGTAACCGGGGAATTCCGACGAAGAGCCTCTCTAGAAAAACTTCTAAAATTATTCGCGCTGAAAGCGTACCTAAAACCGAAACAGGTTGGCTGGTGTAAGTGCACCAAGGCGAACGGGTGATTATTGGCTAAGGAACTCGGCAAAAAAGTGGCCGTACCTTCGGTATAAGGCCTGCCCGCCAAAATTTTGCGCAAGCAAAACTTAGGCGGGCTGCAACTAACGACCCCTGGCGACTGTTTATCAAAAACACAACTCTGTGCTAAGCCGAAAGGCGCTGTATACAGGGTGACGCTTGTCCGGTGCTGGAACGTTAACGGTTGCGGTGGTGTGCAGCAATGTGCATTGCCAAAGCCCGAAGCGCCAGTGAACGACGGCGATAACTATAATCGTCCAAAGGTAGCGAAATTCCTTGTCTGGTAAGTTCAGACGCGCATGAATAGCGGAACGACTGGGGGACTGTCTCAGCCAATAGCCCGGTGAAAATGCAATGTCAGTAAAGATGCTGACTACCCGCACCTAGACGGAAAGACCCCGGAAGCTTTACTATAGCTTGGTATTGGGTTACGAGTTTTTATGCGTAGCGTAGTGGCGAGCCTTTGAAGCCGTGTTCTCGGATGCGGTGGAGGCGACAATGAAACAGCCATCTTAAAAATTTGTAATTCTAACTGGTGTAACCCCAAAGGGAGGAATTTATGGAAAATAATGATTTAGTTGACCTCTACGGGCTTGTTATCAGAACGCACATTAGTAATAGTAAAGATTTCCTTCAACAGTTATTATATTCTCTGGATAAATATCTGGAAGGCAAAGACAATGACCTTAGAAGAAATTTTGAAGATTTGAGGTTGGAGTTGATTGAGCTCTTAAAATTTTTTAACAGGTTAGGCGTTGAACTAGGTTTATCTTTGAGAAGTCATAGAGGAGAAAGAACTTCTTAATCTCCTCTCCCTTTTGGGTTACATCAAGACAGTGCCTGGCGGGTAGTTTAACTGGGGCTGTTGCCTCCTAAAGAGTAACGGAGGCGTTCATTAAGGTTGGCTAGCTGCGGATGGAAATCGCAGCGATAGTGTAAAGGCACAAGCCAGCTTGACTGCGAGACGGATGTGTCGAGCAGGCGCGAAAGCGGGACTTAGTGATCCGACCGTTGGTCGTAGGACCGCGGAAGCTCAACAAATAAAAGCTACTCCGGGGATAACAGGCTAGTACTATCCGAGCGTCCACAGCGACGATAGTGTTCGGCACCTCGATGTCGGCTCGGCTTATCCTGGCGGTGGAGAAGCTGCCAAGGGTTTGGCTGTTCGCCAATTAAAAAGCTACGCGAGCTGGGTTCAAACCGTTAAGAAGTTGATTTATTCGACTTTTTAACCGTTTGAATCCGAGGTACAAGGCATCATTCATGGCGGCAATCGCGGGTAACTGCGATTGAAAACCAACTCATATCGGTGAAATCCTAGCAGTTATCAACATTGGATAACAACCTGTCATATGTTAGGATAATATCGAGGGAAGTTGTGTATAATGTCTAAGTTAAACTCATCAACTAAAAGAGCATATCTTGCTGGTTTTCTAGACGGAGATGGAAGTATTTATGTGCGATTGAAACCGAATAAGGATTATAAGTACGGTTTCCAAGTAGCGCCATATATAATATTGTTCCAGTCTGCCAAAGATCGAGCTAAATTTGAAAAGTTATGCTCGCTTATAAATCTTGGATATATTAGGGAACGTAAGGATGGCATTCTGGAATACACGATAAATAGGGTAGATAATATTCGTAATTTTCTTGAAATGGTTCAGCCATTCGCAGTTCTTAAAAAAGAACAAGTGAAATTAATGATAAGAATTTTGAATCTGAAAAAGAAAGTAGAGAATCACCAAGATTTTCAAAAATTGATGAAATTAATAGACTCTTTTCGGGAATTAAATTATTCCAAAAAGAGGAAACATCGTGCATTAACCCCGTAGAGACTTACCGCGATTGCGGTAGATAATTACTTCTCAGTAATTATAAAATGTTGGGCTCCAATTATTGGAGTAAGGTATAGTCCAAATTAAGTATTTATATTTAATATGCGTGAGACAGGTTGGTCCTTATCTGGTGCGGGCGTTGAAGTTTGAGGGGGGTTGTCCCTAGTAAGAAATTGCTACTTCGCGGAGTAATCCGCGATGACAACTCGGCTAATAACGGTGGAATCTTAATATTTCCGAGTCCGTTGATAACTGCGATTGCTTCGGTCCAAAAATCGTAGTACAATATACTTGAGGACCAGAAACTATTAAGACAATACCGTGGGAAGTCAATCTAAAATTGATTTAGCGTACATTGCAGGGTTTCTTGACGGTGATGGCAGCTTGATGTTGCAAATCAAGAGGCGTAAAGACGGAGCTAAAAAGTTTCGCTTTATGTCAACAATTTGTTTTTATCAAGATACTAACCACGAGAAATTTCTGCATTGGATTAAAAAGATTCTTGGAATTGGTTACTTGACTCGAAGAAATGATGGTATGAGCGAGTTAAGAATTAATGGGTTTAAACAGGTTAGAAATATAACGAATAGCTTATTGCCATTTATTAAGTTTAAGAAAGATCAGGCCACGGCCATTTATGAAGCAACTAATATAATGAGCAATAAGATTCTTAGTCATCTGACCAAAAAAGAGCTGTTAAAAATTGTAGATTTGATGCTCTTAATCCAGAAAGCCAATTACAAATCGAATAACAAGAAAACGAAAAAAGAGCTGATTCAATTATTAGATCTGACCCCGTAACGACTTTACCCTTTATGGGTAGGATGGCTAGTGATTAAGCAAAAACTTATGGCTAGTCATAATATGCCGATTCCCTAATCTGCCAGTTGGCGGATGGGAAAAGATATAGTCTGCACTCATAGTGATATGAGATTATGTGACGAGAGGACCGGGATGAACGAACCTCTGGTCTACCAATTGTTTTGCCAAAAGCAGCGTTGGGTAGCTATGTTCGGTTCCGATAAGCGCTGAAAGCATATAAGCGCGAAACGGGCCCCAAGATTAGACTTCTTAGATCCCTCGGAGATTACGAGGTTGATAGGGCGCAGGTGTAAGTGCCGTAAGGCATTCAGCCGAGCGCTACTAATAGATCGTCGATTCCTTACAAGATTAAGTCCTTGATAAAATTTTAGCGTAATCCTAAAAGGGCGGAGGTAGGGCGCAAGCCCACGAGACCCGAGCCCCTAGGGTCCGACCAGTTCACATCAAGAAGTTGAGCCGATGTGGGCTTGCCGGACCCGCCCTTTTAGGATTACGCTAGAGAATAAAAATTTTAAAATCGGCCATTAACTTGGTGACTATACTGCGAGTGTCCCACCTGATCCCATCCCGAACTCAGAAGTGAAATCTCGCAAGGCCCATGATAGTACCGTGCACAGCATGGTGCGAAAGTAGGTAGTCGCCAGATTAATGGCCGATTTTGTTTTTCTCTTTGGCAACGCCCCCTAGCTTTTTTTGTTGCTTTATTCGGGATATAATTGTCTTTATGGATCCCGTACGAAGTAGCCCTAGCGGGTTAAACGAACGGGATATCAAAAATATATAACAACAGTAGTTACGCGCACGTAACTAATAATTATGACTGCGCAGCAGCTACTTCGTACGGGATGGAGGAAGGGCAAAGAAAAAGAAAGCAAGCATTCATTGCCGTCATCTTTTTTCTGATTATAGGCGGGCTTGGTTTTTTGGTTTACAGAGGGGTCCGCCCGCCACCGCCCACACCAACTCCTAATCCGACAATAAATCTTGCGCCGATACAAGTCGTTTTTACGAAGTTATTTAATATTGAAAATAATGACTATGATTTTTTGGCGAAAGTTACTAACACCAATACCGACTACGGCTCTCCCGACGTTGAATACGAAATTTCTTTTTTCAATTCTTCCGGCGGCAGAAAAATTCCCACAACTAAAACCGGCAGTTTCTATATTCTTCCCGGCCAGACAAAATATATAATTGATTCACCGATAAAACTTCAAGAGCCAGTTACTAATGCGGAGGTAAGTATTAAAAGCGCGGATTGGCAGAAACTTGGCTCTCTGGCGATGACTGGCGTGAATCTGGTGGTTAAAAACTCTTCTTATACTCAAATTTTGCAACCCGGCACTTTTGGCAAGGTCGGGGGCGAGGTTTTGAATAATTCCGATTTCGATTTGAATAAGGCTAATATTTCGGTGGTTTTGTTTGATTCTGAAAATAATCCATTGGCGGTTGGCCAAACGGAAATTAATACTTTTCTGGCTAAGACGAGCCGGGGTTTTGAGATAACATGGTTTGCGCCTTTTGTCGGTAACGTGTCCCGCGTTGACGCCGAAGCGAATACGGATGTTTTTGAAAATTCAAACTTTTTGCGCCAGTACGGCGGACAGGAAAGATTCAAGCAGATGTATTAAGTAGTAAAGTAGTGAGTAGTAGGTAGTAAGTAGAACTAAACAGGGATAAAAGACGCATCGAGCGTCTTTTAAATTTTCATTAACTTCGGCTGTGTAATTTTATGCTCTGCACGATGCCCAGGCCCAGCATCAGCGTCGTCAAATGACTTCCGCCATAGCTTAGGAACGAGAAGGGGATTCCGGTGATGGGCAGTAATCCCAAGTTCATGCCCGCGTTGATAAAAATATGAGCGAAGATCATAACCAGAAAGCCAAGCGAAAAAAGTTTGGCGAAATTATTATCCGTTCTCGCCGCGATGGAACCGACACGGAACATAAGTGCCAAAAGCAGAGAAAACAAAATCATTACTCCTACGAAGCCGAACTTTCTTGCAAAAGTGGAGAAAGCAAAATCGTTATACGGCTCTGGCACGAGCACAGGAGAAGAGGCCCTCTGTTTATCGAAAACGGTTCCCGCCAGCTGGCCGGAGCCAAAAGTAATCCTTGACTGCAAAGTATTATAACCGCTCCCGCGCGGGTCAAGATAGGGATTGATAAACGAAACAATACGGTCTTTTTGATACGGTTTGAGCGCAAAAAACCAGGCAAGAGAGCTAAGCACCATGCCCGCCATTAAAATAATCAGCAGGTGTTTGCGTTTGATTCCGGCAAGCAGCAGCATGGCTATCCACAAGACGATGAATATTATAGTTGAACCCAGCGCCGGCTGCAGGAAAGTCAGTATTGCCGGGACCAGAACATAAAAACCCGATGCCAAAATATGAGGAGCGTGATAAATTTCTACGTGTTTTTGGGAAAAATATTTCGCAAGCAATATGAGCACCGCCAGCTTGGCAAGCTCCGATGGTTCCAATGTGAAGTTTTTAAAAATTATCCAGGAACTTACGCCTCTGATTTCTTTTGATGCCAGGGCAAGAGAGAGTAAGACAATCGTTATTAGGTATATGACGATTGAGGCAGAAGAGAAATTTTTAAAAATGCGGTAGTCAAAGAATGAAACAGCAATCATGATCGCTACTCCCAATATCAGAAAAATTACTTGCCGCTGAATGAAGTCGGGGGATTTTGCCCCAATGCCCCAAAAAGTGGCAATGCCTAAAACGACAATAGCCGCGACGATTCCCAGCAAAACCCAGTCAAATTTTCTGAAAAAAGAGGGGAGAGACATGAGGGGATTTTATAACAGATTTTGGGGCAATACAAACTGCCGCGACCCCTCCCCAATTTCCCCTATATGGGCGAGCAGATACAAATACATTGAGATTTTTGATATTTTACTTCTGATAAAAAATTGGGACGTAGCGGAGCCCCGAGGTCTGCCGAGGGGCGTAGCGGAAGGGGTACGATTTTTTATCACAGAAAATGAGAAAATTTCAATGAGATTTGTCTGACCAGAACGCCAAGCAAAAAGTGATGGGGGCAGAGCGGCTATTCTTCAGATGGAACCCCTACCTTTGCCACTGCCTGGTATCCCGTGCCCGCCGGGATCAGCCGGCCGATAATGACATTTTCTTTCAGGCCGCGAAGAGTATCTTCTTTTCCGGAAACGGCCGCATCAATCAAAACTCGCGCGGTTTCTTGAAATGAAGCGGCCGAAAGGAAGCTCTCGGTTGAAAGCGCTACCTTGGTGATACCAAGCAACAACTGACCGAAGATCGCGGGTTTGCCGCCATTGTTTTTAACTACCTCGTTG
>Ga0315284_10007708_pt1 | contig 15373 bp, 8 predicted proteins | sample YL17G09_16_MG_FD_203696 | JGI IMG/M metagenome (GOLD analysis project Ga0315284, IMG submission 203696) | Sediment microbial communities from Yellowstone Lake, YNP, Wyoming, USA - YL17G09_16 | ecosystem: Environmental > Aquatic > Freshwater > Lake > Sediment | place: USA: Wyoming | collected... | reverse complement strand
GTAGGCGGAGAAGATGGTAAAGAATACAGGCGACCTACAACAAATGACTTTGATGCATTTAAAAAGACGCAAGGTGCACTAGCACGGCAGCCAGCAAACCTCGTAGTAAACGAAGCCTTCAACCCAAGCAACACTCGCTCGATATCAATTCAGTTGTACGGATTTCACCGCTTTGCTGATTTCTTCAACAACCGCCAACTCTTGGCTATGACCGCTTTCGCTGGGCAGGTGGAGCGGGCGAAATTGGAGATGAATGTTCTCGCCTATCCACCCCATTGGATTGACGCGATAACTGCATACTTGTCTCTCGCAGTTGACAAATTGGCGGACTACAATAGCTCACTGGCACGCTGGCTCAATGGCCTTGAAGCTATTGCAGGCACATTCGGAAGATTCGCTTTGTCGATTATGTGGGACTATGCAGAGGCGTGTCCGATATCCGACTCAACTGGTAGCTACATGAATGCAGTTCAGTGGGTAGCCAACTACGTTGACCATGCTTTGATTGCAGCACATGATTCTCCTCATCCAAGTGTAGACCAACATCCTGCGCAGACTCTACATGCACCTGTGAGCTACGATCTTATCGTAACTGACCCACCATACTATGACGCGATCTCCTATGCTGACATTTCGGATTTTTTCTATGTTTGGCTCAAGAGAACTGCAGGAATCTCGTATCCCGAACCTTTTGCTGGAGAGCTTACTCCCAAGAACGAGGAGTTGGTTCAGAACGCAACCAAGCATGGCAGTGAATTATTAGCGAAGCGAGCCTATGAAAGTGGCATGGCAGAAGCTTTCGGGGCAGCATTTGGCAATCTCAAGGAGAATGGCCGACTGGTCATTGTATTCGCACACAAGGATCCATTTGCGTGGGAGACCCTTGCGGAAGCAATGATCGCGGCAGGTTTTGTCGTTGTTGCCTCGTGGCCAATCAGCACAGAAAGAGTCGTACGTTCAAGAGCATTGGCAGTAGCTTCTTTGGCTTCATCGATTTGGCTTGTCTGTCGCAAGCGCCTCGCTGATGCTGGCATTGGCCGCTATGTGGAAGTCAAGCGCAAAATGCAAGAGCGCATCACCGAGCGGCTGCGCTACTTTTGGGATCAGGGTATCTCTGGCCCGGACTTTATGTGGGCCGCCGTCGGCCCGGCGCTGGAAAGCTATTCCACTTACCGCGAAGTGCGGCGCATGGACGGCTCGCCGTTCACCGTGGGCGAATTCCTGCGTGAAGTGCGGCGGCTCGTCGCCGACTTTGCGCTCAGCCGCATCCTGCATGGGTCCAGCACGGAAGGGCTGGACGAGTGGACACGGTATTATCTGATACACCGCTCCAGCTTTAGCCTGGCTGCCGCGCCCGTGGGCGAGTGCATCCTGCTCGCGCAAGGCTACGGCCTCGACCTCAACGAGATCAAGGGGTCGCGCGGCATCCTCGTCAAAGGCAAAGCGAAAAAGGCTGTGGACGAGGACGAAGACGCCGACTCTCCTTTCCCGTCAGAAACGGGGGAGGAGGCAAGAGGTGGGGGCGGCAGTGACATTCGCCTGCTTTCCTTCGACGAGCGCAAGCGCGACGACCTGGGCGAGCCGCATCCGTCCGGCGGTCTCCCATTGATAGACATGCTGCACCGGCTCATGCGGCTGTGGCAGGCGGGCGATACCGAAAAGTTGACTGCCTATGTCCAGCAGCACGGCCTCAGCCAGAATGACTTGTTCTGGGCTGTGGCGCAGGCCATCCTCGAAATGGCCGACCCCAAGACCAAAGAGCGCGCGCTACTTGAGGCGCTCGTGGCGTGGGGGCGAGGCAAGCCCGCGCAGGCGGCCGATCAACCTGCACTCATTTGATTAGGACACAGATGAACGCAGATAAACACAGATAAAAATCAAAAAAAAGAAAAATCTGTGAAATCTGTGTGCATCTGTGTCCAAAATAGAGGAGGCGATCATGGCGGAGGGCAAGCACGCCGACCTGACGGAAAAGATCATTGGCGCCTTCTACAGAGTCTATAACACGTTGGGCTATGGCTTTTCCGAAAAGGCCTATGAAAATGCGCTGGCGATAGAGCTGCGTAAGCTCGGCCTCAAGGTCGAGCAACAGGCCCGCATCGTTGTCTATTACGAGGGCGAGGTGGTGGGCGAGTATCAGGCCGATCTCGTCGTCAACGACGTCGTCATCGTCGAGCTCAAAGCCGTCCGCCAACTGGCCGACGAGCACGAAGCGCAACTGCTCAACTATCTCAAAGCCACACCGATTGAGGTTGGCTTGCTGCTCAACTTTGGCCCCAAAGCCGAAATCAAACGCAAAGTCTATGACAACGAGCGCAAAGGTTCTTTGGAATGGACACAGATGGACACAGATGAACACAGATAAAAATCAAAAAGATAAATCTGTGTGCATCTGTGTAATCTGTGTCCAATCAATCAGGAGTCACCTATGGCTGCACCGCAACCCTGGCATCAACTCTGCAAAATCCGCGAGGACGTTCGCACCGGCACGCTCACGCTCGACGAGTTCGCCGCTGACCTGAACGCTGTCCGGACAGGCGAAGCGCCCGCCGTCTACAAGAACCCCGACGCCTTTTTCTCCCGCACCTATCCCACCTACAAGATGAAGACGCTCGTCCGTGACGTGCTGCATCGGTTGAGCGGAGAAGGCGGCAAGCCCATCCTGCACATCCAGGTGGCCTATGGCGGCGGCAAGACGCACACGCTCATCACGTTGTTGCACCTGGCCGAGCACGGCGCGGAATTTGCCGATCATCCCACCGTCCGTGAGTTTCTCGACTTTGCGGGACTCGGCGGCGGCAAGGTGCCGCGCACGCGCGTGGCGCTTTTGCCCTTTGACAAGTTTGGCGTCAAGGAGGGCCTCACCGTTCTGGGGCCGGATGGCAAGCCGCGCACGGTCAAGACGCCCTGGGGCGCGCTGGCCTATCAACTCGGCGGCGATGCGGCCTTTGCCCGCGTCAAGGAGCACGAAGACGATTACGTCACTCCCGCCGAGCCGTTGCTAGTTGACCTGCTCAAGCTGCCCCAGGCGCAAGGCCTCGCGACACTCATTCTGATTGACGAGGCGGTCTGGTACTATCGCAATGCGGTGGACAATCAGCCGCGCCGATTTGGGATCATCAAAGACTTTTACCAGGTGCTCACGCAAGCGGTCGCCAAAGTCAACCGAGCCGCGATGGTGGCCGCGCTGATCGCCTCGCGCGTCGAGGCCAACGACGAGACCGGCGCGAAATGCCTCAAGGTGTGGGAAGATGTCTTTGGCCGCATGGCCGAAGCCATCGAGCCGGTCGTCAAAGACGACGTGTCTGAAGTCCTGCGCCGCCGCCTGTTCGAAGTGGTGCCCGGCGAAGAACAGCGCCGGCCCAGCATAGACGCGCTGATGGCCCAGATGCAAAAGCTGCCGTTGCGCGACGCGCAAAAAGATCAGGCTGCTTACAACCGGCTGATGCAGGCGTATCCGTTCCACCCTGACCTGATTGACGTGCTCTATTCCAAGTGGACGCAGTTCAGCGGCTTTCAGCGGACGCGCGGCGCGCTCCGTCTGCTGGCGCTTGCGCTGCGCAACGTGGGCACGGACGATCCGTTCCCCGTCATCGGCCCGCACGCGCTTCTGGCCAGGGACGACCTCTCGCCCGCCCTTGTCGAGCTGATCAATTGCTGCGAAGAAAAGGAAAAGTGGACGCCCATCTTGCGCGGCGAACTGGACAAGGCGCGCGAGGCGCAGAGCGGTTTCCCGTCGCTCAAGGATCGCGAACTCGAGCAGGCCGTCATTGCCACGTTCCTTCATTCGCAGCCCACCGGCCAGCGCGCCGATCCATCCGAACTCTACGTCCTGCTCGCGCACCCGAAGGTGGATCCGCTGGCGCTTGGCGAAGCGCTCAAGAAATGGCGCGACCTGTCGTGGTTCCTTATCGAAGACTCGACCGCATGGGCGCTCAGCACCCGGCCGAACCTCACGCACATGCACGTGCGGGCGATGGAGCGCCTGCCCGAGCCCGCCGTGGATGACGAGTTGCGCAAGCGCATCCAGGGCACGGCGGACCTCAAGCAGGCCGACGACGGGGTGATACCTCACGCCTTGCCTCAAGGCCCACAGGATGTGCCCGATAACGTCGAGGGCCTGCGCTATCTCATCCTCGGCCCCGAGTGCGCCGTTGATCCTGGCAAGCCGCTGCCCAAAGCCGTCGAGGATTATTTCAAGATCACGACCGGCCCCAAGAATCCCCGCACCTATGCCAACACGCTGGTCGCACTGGCTCCCGATCATGCTCGACTGGCCGGTTTGCGCGATCAGGTGCGGCGCTTTCTCGGCTGGCGCGGCGTCGAAACCAGCGACGAGTTCAAATTGCTGTCCGACCTTCAACGCAAAGAACTCGCCCGTCGCAAGCAAGCGTCGCAGGATGGTCTCTCCGATGCGGTGCGTGCCACCTACAGCGTCTTGTTGGCTGTGGACGAAACAGGCCGCGTCGTCGCCAAAGCGATTCCATCCGAGCTGGGCCAGCCGCCGTTCGAGCGCATTAAAAAGCTCTTGTCCGAGTCCGAACGCCTGCTGATGTCCACGCTCGATCCCGAGTTGCTGCTGCCCGGCAGCTATTTTGAACTGTGGGGGCCGGACGAGAAAAGCAAAAAGGTGCAAGACCTGGTCTCGGCGTTTGCCCAGTTCCCTCGCTTGCCCAGATTGCTGCGTCCACGCGCTTTGCGGGATACCCTCGTGCGCGGCGTGCAGGCTGGCAAGCTGGTCTTGCGCCTCGTCCGCGACGACGGCTCGATTCGCACTTTCTGGATGCTCCCGCCGGACGAAGACGCGCTGGCGCGTCCGCAGCTCGAAGTGCTCCCGGCGGACACGGCAGAGCTTGCCAACCTCGAGCCTGAATTGCTTATCCCAGGCACAGTGTCCGAACTGTGGCCAGTCTCGGGCGACCCGGTTCGCGTCTCCAGCCTGCGCACCTTTTTTGACGGCAAGCGCGCGCCTCGCCTTCATTCGCCCGATGTGCTCGATGCTGCAATCCGCGCCGCTGTTCAGCGCGGCAGCCTGATGGGCCGGCAGGGAACCAAGACCTATCTCCGCGAGCCGTTGCCCGCTGGCAATGTGGCAGACGATTTGGAGTTGCTGACGCCACCGCCCGCCGTTCGCGGCGCTGACCTCGGCCCCAAGGGATTGCCGGAAGCATGGCACGATGGCAAAGCTTCACTTGATGTGATTGCCGGTGCACTTGCCAAACGGCGCGGCTACGCCGTTCCGTGGGTACTGTTGCGGGATGGCGTGAGCGAGGCGCTGTCGGCGCACCTGTTTGAGGTGGCCGAGGGCAGCACTCCCTGGCCCTGCACACCGGACGCGCTTGACCGCGTCAATTTCCGCACGGTCGAAGTCATCGAAGTAGACCCGGCTGAATTAGTAGGTGCGGGCATTCAGTATGCGTGGACAGAAGGCACGCCCACACTCCGCAAAATCAAAGAAGCCCTGGAGCAAACTCGTGGGCAGGCTATCCCCGGCGACGTATTCCGCAAGGCCGTCGAGGGCGCGGTCAACAAGGGCATCATCACTATCGCCGATTTGGGCGTCAAGGCGCTGCCGAATGCCGAGGCGCTGCTCAAACTCTGCGCCCGCCTGCCCAAGGCAACACTTGTTGCAGAGGCCGCGCTCACACCCAAGCAACTCCAAGACCTGGCCGGCATCATCGCGCAACTCAAACAGACCGCGCCGGACTTGGAGTTTGCTTTCCGTGTAGTCATCACCGCTGAAGGCGAAAGACCGAGTGAGGAAGTACTGGCGGAGTTGAATAAACTGTTGAATGATGTAAAGAGTGGGTGGAAGATGGAGTAATCACGTAATGGCAGCGCTGAAAACGTGGAATATGGTGCCGCGATAGTAACTACTCAGCCCGCTCGGCTTGGATTGCCAAATCCAAGCCAAATGCAATGAGGTCTGCTCAATTTTGCTTGCCGAACCGCCGGATTTGTCAATCCGGCGGGAGCGGCTGAGTAGTTACCCGCGATAACTCATTGGTTCCTAGAGACACTAGGTTATGAGAGCAACTGTTGGCCGGGGCGACGGCTTGATACAGGGACCGGCGCTGGCGAGAGGAGTACGGAGGCGTTGGATGAAGCCCAGAATCGATAACACCAAGTTTGGCTCGATCACCATTGAGGGGACTGTATCCGACCACGATATCATCATCCGGCTGAATGGCCAGGTGGAAAAGCGCAAAAAGAAATTGTCCAAGGCGGTCTATGGCACGTCGCACATCGTCTCACTGGACGAAGCCAAGTACATCTATGAAGAAGGGGCAAAACGACTCGTGATCGGCGCGGGGCAGCAAGGCATGGTCAAGCTCTCAAACGAGGCGGCCGAGTACTTTAAGCAAAGAAAGTGTCAGGTGGAGCTGCTGCCCACGCGCGAGGCGATCCAGGCCTGGAATGAGGCCGAGGGCGCCGTCATCGGCCTATTCCACATCACCTGCTGAACTGTCCGTAACATCATCGGAGAATCAGATTCGGAGGAGACGTTGCTTGCACACTATGGTGCGATGTTGTTAAGGGCTGATTTGTTTGATAGCGATCTGACCTGTATGGGCTGAATAGAATTGTGATGCTGGTCTCCGCCGTCGCTCAGGCCGTCCATGGGTGAGAGGACTTGCCCGCCACACGAATCGGCTGACCTCTATCGTATTGTGACCTCCTTCCGCGTGTTGGTCGGATGCGCGGCCCTCGTTTGCCCGCACCGGCTCGGGCACAGGCGCGTCAGGCCCCCGCCGGGTAGGTGGGAGTGTGCTGGGCAAGAAACTGGGCGCGGTCTCGGTCTGATTGGAACGTGCCGAGAACCTCGCGTTGATAGGGTGTGCGAGTGCGCTCCCATTCCTGCCTGGCTTTTCGCAGTCGGTCCGTGCGCCACTGCCAGTAGTGGTACTTGCTGGCCCTGACTGTCTAATCGGTATATCGAGGTTCGACGCAGGGCGGCTTTCCAAGCCGCTGTCTCGTGGGCGGCAAGTTGGAAACCTGCCCTACATACAAACAAGACAGTCAGGGACTTGCTGGCCGAGCAGCACCAGTAGGTGGGTGATCCGGTGGCGGGCTCACCGCAGATGTGGCATTTGAGTTTCGTGTCCTTGTTCATGTCTGCCTCCTCCCCGTCGGCATAGCCCGTTGTTGGCTATGCCGACAGGGCATAGAACATAGAGATCTGGGCTTCGGGCGCGGCATTCTTGGCCCGAACCTTTTTGAGCGCCATGAGGTTCTGCGCCTTTTCCCAGGTGAGGACAGGCGGCTCGACGTCCGGCATTCTGGGACTGACGGCGGTGGGGCTGCCCATCGGCGAGTCGGTCACGTCCATCGCGGGATGCTGTTCGTCGGTGGTAAAAAGCCGGTTGAGTTCGCCCAGGCTTTCGTAGGACTTGCCTTCCAGCGCCTGCTGGATCATCTGGCGCTCGATGTCCGCTTCCGCGTCGCCGGTGTCATCCACGAGGATGCCCGCCGCGTTGTCGCCGTAGAGCATCATGGCGTATTTCATCTTGGTGCCCATGATGCTGAAGGCGAGACATCATCGCGCGAGAACTGGCACAAGCTGTTGTCATGGCAACAGTGATATAATTATGGGGAGCGTGTGGAGTAGAGAGTCAACCGTATTGCGTGGACGGAATACGCAATACGGAATGCGGACATTGGGAAAAGGATATGACTTTTCAAATTGACTTTGAACCGATTGGTCGTCGTGTGACGTGCGAGATGGGCGCGACGCTGTTGGACGCGGCGCAGCGGGCCGGTGTGATGTTGACGGCGGTGTGCGGCGGCGAAGGCTCGTGCGGGCGATGTATCGTCCGTGTGATGCAAGGCAACGTGTCGCCGCCGAATTCAACTGAAGAGTCTGAGCTAGGGCGAACTGATGTGGCGGCCGGCTGGCGTTTGGCCTGCCAAACCGAAATCGCGGGCGACGTGCGAGTGCACGTCCCGCCCGAGTCGCTCGTGGCGGCGCAGCGCACGCAGACCGAGGGACAGGCCGTGGCCGTCGAGTTGGATCCGGCGGTGCGTGCGCTCGACGTGCGCCTTGCGCCGCCCGCGCTGGACGACCTCCGCTCCGACGCGACGCGGTTGCGCGACGCGGTGAGTATGCCCGGTTTGACGTTCGACGCGCGCGTTTTGCGCCGCTTGCCGGAGGATCTGCGCGCGTGGAAATTCCAGGCGTCGGTGTTCTTGCGAGATTACCAAGTGGTTGGCGCGCGTCCATTGGGCTCAACGCCGTTGGGCCTGGCAGTGGATATTGGCACGACCAAACTGGCCGCGTACCTGGTTGACTTGTCGAACGGTCAGACGTTGGCCTCGGCCGGCGCGATGAATCCGCAGATCGCCTATGGCGAAGACGTGATGGCGCGCATCAGCCATGCGATCAATCACGCCGACGGCGGCGAGCAATTGCGCGGAGCCGTCGTCGAGGCGCTCGATCAACTGGCGCGCGAGCTGTGCGCCCAAGCCAGGCGGGACGTGGCCGACATTGCCGATGCCGTCGTCGTCGGCAACACGGCGATGCACCACCTGTTCCTCGGCCTGCCGGTGGAGCAATTGGGGCTTGCGCCTTACGTTCCGGCGGAAAGCGCGGCGCTGGACGTGCCCGCGCGCGACGTGGGATTGAACCTTGCGCCGGGCGCGCACGTGCATTTGCTGCCCAACATTGCCGGGTTCGTCGGCGCGGATCACGTGGCGATGCTGCTCGCCACCGGACTGGCAGAGCACGAGGGCGTCGTGCTGGGGATGGACATTGGCACCAACACCGAAGTCAGCTTGCGCGCCAAGGGCCGGCATTTCTCGTGTTCTACGGCCTCCGGCCCGGCGTTCGAGGGGGCGCACATTCGGAACGGGATGCGCGCTGCGCCGGGCGCTATCGAAAAGGTGGCGATTCACGACGGACGTGTGCACATCAAGACGGTGGACGACGAGCCGCCCGTCGGCCTGTGTGGCTCGGGCATTCTCGACCTGGTGGCGCAAATGTTGCGCGCGGGCGTGCTCAACGCGCGCGGGGCGATGCAGGCTCATCCGCGCGTCCGGCGCGGCGAAAACGGGCCAGAGTTTGTCGTGGTGCCGGGCGACGAAAACGGCGGGCGCGAGATCACGTTCAGCCGCGCGGACGTTTCCGAAATTCAGCTGGCCAAAGGCGCGATGCGAGCCGGGGTGAACATTTTGCTCAAGCGCGCGGGCGTCACGGAAGCCGAGATTGACGAGGTCATTATCGCCGGGGCGTTCGGGACGTACCTGGACGCGCAGAGTGGGCTGGACATTGGCATGTTTCCGCGGGTGGAGCGGCATCGCATCCGGCAGGTGGGCAACGCGGCGGGCGCGGGCGCGCGCATGGCGCTCCTTTCCGTGGCGCAGCGCGAGCGCGCGATCCGCATCGCTCACCAAGTCGAGTACGTCGAGCTGACCACTGTCCCCGAGTTCCAGTCCGAGTTTGCGAGAGCATTGCTCTTGGAATAAGAAATTCATTCTTCGACATTCGACATTCGTCACTCGACACGCAAAGCGCAAGGAGGATTCACGATGCAAGTCTTGGAATCTGGACGGGGCGAGCTGATGAGGCTGCCCGACCTCGAGGCGTTCCGCGAGTGGAACCGGAAAAAGTCGCGCCGGCTGGTGGACAAGCGGATGACGGAACAAGAGGCCATCAGCCGCTTTGTCACCGGCGGCTGCTACATCGGGACAGAGCTGTACGGCACGGTGCGCTGTCCCATGTCGCTCTGCCGTGAGGTGGTGCGGCAGGGGAAAAAGAATTTGCACGTGTGCGGGCAGGGCGTGCTCGAGCTGGATTTGTGGCTGGCCGCCGGGCTGGTTAAAAAGCTCGACATCACTTACATCGGCCTGGAGGTGTATGGCACGACCTCGGCGCTGCGGCGCGCGGTCGAGTCGGGACAGGTGGAGACGTGCGTCGAATGGAGCAACGGCGCAATCTCGTGGCGGATGAAGGCGGCGGCGATGGGCGTGCCGTTCATCCCCACGCGCTCGATGCTGGGCACGGATACGCTCACCTACAGCGCGGCCAAAGTGATCGAGGACCCGTTCACCGGACTAAAGGTCTGCCTGCTGCCTGCGCTCATTTTGGACGTGGGGTTGATCCACGTCCATCGCGCCGATTGCCACGGCAACGCGCAGATTGACGGCATCAGCGGGTTTGCCGCCGAGATGGCGCGCGCCTCCAAGCGGCTCATCATCAGCGCCGAAGAGATTGTGCCGACGGAAGAAATCCGCCGGCATCCCGACCGCACGATCATTCCGTACTATCTGGTGGATGCGGTCGTCCACGCGCCGTTCGGCTCGCATCCGGGCGAGATGGCGTATCTGTATGGACGCGACGAGCCGCTCATCCGCGAATGGGTCGAGGGAAGCAAGACCGCCGAGGGCGCGCAGGCTTACCTGGACAAGTACGTGTACGGCGTCAAGAATCACGGGGAATACGTGGACCTCATCGGCCAGGAGCGGCTGACGCAACTGGTAGCCGAGCGTGAGAGGAGAGAATGATGAGCGACCGGGCCTATACCAAAACGGAGCTGATGATTTGTGTGGCGGCGCGCCTGTTTCAAGATGGGACGACGGCCTTTATCGGCACGGGTGTCCCGATGCTGGCGGCGATGCTGGCGAACAAGACGATTGCGCCCAACCTGGTGCCGGTGTTCGAATTCGGCGGGACGGGCGCGATTTTGGAAAACCTGCCGCGCGCGGTGGGCGAGTCGCGCACGTTCCACAAGGCGCTGTGCGCTTCCGGCATCTGCGACACGATGGAGACGGCGCAGCGCGGGTTCATTGACTATGGCTTTTTGGGCGGCGCGCAGATTGATTGCTACGGCAACTTGAACACCACCACCATCGGCGACCACGACCACCCCAAGGCGCGCCTGCCCGGCAGCGGCGGCGGCAACGACGTGGGCAGCCTGTGCTGGATGACGGTGGCGCTCATGCAGCACGACACGCGCCGCTTTGTGCCCAAGGTGGACTTTGTCACCACGCCGGGCTACCTCACCGGCTATGGCGCGCGCGAGGCGGCTGGATTGCCCAGAGGCAGCGGGCCGATCAACGTCGTTTCCACGCTGGCATTGATGGATTACGAGCCTGCGACGTGCCGGATGCGGCTGGTCTCCACCAATCCTGGCGTGACGGTACAAGAAGTCATCGCCAACACCGGCTTTGAGTTGATCGTCCCGGAGCGCGTCGGTGTGAACGAGCCGCCCAGCGCGCAAGAGCTGCGCTTGCTGCGCGAAGAGATTGATCCGGCCAGGTTTTACATTTGATGGCCGCAGACCGCCGCTGTGTCTTGACCCTTGCGAAGGCTCACGGCTTTCGCAAGGGTTGTCTTTTGCAAATGTTTCCGAGTTGCTACACCGTGTTTCTGAATCGTTGCCTCTTTGTCGTGTGGACGGCACACTGGTGTGATAAAGTAGGGACGTTGCCCACACCCCCTTAAGGGTGCCCTGGGGACTGCCGACATTCACTATGGGAGAGTGACGTGTGAGACTGCTCAACCACCCTGCTTTTCGCGCTTTGCTTCGCCGTGCAGGCACGGCGCTGGCGATTCTGCTCGTCATCACCTGGCTGACCCTGTTCGGCTTGATCCTGGCCGAGCGAGGGCGAGCAGGATTGCCGGCCAGGCCGCCGGAGGCTGCCATTGAGGCTTTGGGCCGGACGGCTGCCTATGTGGTGGATCATCCGGCGACCTACTACTGGCACAAGCGAGACGTTTCGGCTCCAGATTTGGTGATCACGTTGTTCAGCCGCAGCGCCGGGCTGCTGCTGGTAGCCCTGGGGATGGCCGCCATTGTCGGCGTGCCGCTCGGCATTGTGATGGCCCTGTCACGGCGTCAAATCGTCGCGCCGCTGGCGTTGCTGCTTTCGATCTTGGGAGTTTCGACGCCCAGCTTTTTGCTGGCCATGTTGTTCTGGGTGATCAATATCCAGGCTTATCGCTGGCTAGGCACAGATAGTGCGCCGCTTCCGCCGACGGGCTTTGGGTGGGACTTGCACATGGTCATGCCGGCGCTCGTGCTGGCCGCTCGCCCGCTGGCCCAGGTGGTCCAAGTCACTTTTGTCTCCATGTCCAGCGTGCTGCAAGAAGATTACGTGCGGACCGCGCAATCCAAAGGGTTGACCGAGCGAGTGGTGCTGGGCCGCCATGCGCTGCGGAACGTGCTGATCCCGATCCTGACCACGCTGGGCACCTCGCTGCGTTTTTCGCTCGCCAGCCTGCCGGTGGTGGAATATTTCTTCGTCTGGCCCGGTATGGGACTGACGTTGCTGCAAGCCATCGAGGCGGGGACCTCCGGGCTTGTGACGGATCTGATCGTGTCGCTCGGTTTCTTGTTCTTGATCATCAACCTGGCGCTGGAAGTGGTTTACCAGATCGTGGATCCTCGGCTGAGGGGAAACGGCCATGCTCAGGAGCAGCTTGAGGAGCAACAGCCCTGGCAGGAGCAGTTGGCTCGATTCAAAGACACGCTCGTCGAGTGGTGGGACAACTTGCTGGTGACTCTCCGGCTGCGCCGCCGACCTTCTCAACTTGCCCCTCTGCCGGCTCTGCTTTTCAACAACGGCCTGGCGGCCAATGACGCAGTGCCGGCTTCTGCCGCTTCATCCCGACGTTTCCTGCTTCGCGCCACGTTGGGCAATCCTACGCTCGTGATCGGCACGGCGCTGGTGTTGGCATTTTTTGGCGTGGCCTTTTTCGGCGAGCAGTTGACCCGGGCCAATCCGGGCGAGGCGCATGGAACGATGGTGATCGAGGGACAGTTAAAAGCTTCGCCTTTCGTCCCCTCGTCTGTTTTTCCGTGGGGCAGCGACATGATCGGGCGAGACATGCAGGCGTTGGTGCTGGCCGGGGCCAAACAGACTTTGGCTTTGGCTTTGGCCGGAACGGCGGCCCGCGTGCTCTTGGGCACGGTGTTGGGATTATTGGGCGGATGGTGGCGCGGGAGTTGGCTGGACAAGCTGGTCAACGGCGCGGTGGCGGTATGGGCCGCTTTTCCCGTCACGCTGTTTGCCATGATCTTGATTCTGGCGCTGGGCATCCAGCAAGGGCGGTCCGTCTTTATCATCGCGCTGTGTGTGGTGGGCTGGGGCGAGACGGCCCAGTTTGTGCGCGGCCAGGTGCTCTCGCTCAAGCCGCAGCCCTATATCGAGGCGGCGCGAGCGGCCGGGGCGCGCTCGGGCCGGATACTATCGTGGCACATCTTGCCGCAACTGTTGCCGTCGCTGTTGGTCTTGGCCGTGCTCGAGATGGGCGGCATCCTGATGCTGCTGGCCGAGCTGGGCTTTCTCAACATCTTTTTGGGCGGCGGGTTCAAGGTCGAGCTGACCAGCGAAAAGATCTTTCACTATTCCGACGTGCCCGAATGGGGCGCGCTTTTGGCCAACGTCCGCGACTGGTGGCGCAGCTATCCGTGGATGGCCTGGTATCCGGGCCTGGGCTTTTTTGCGGCGATTTTGGGCCTGAACCTGTGGGGCGATGGATTGCGCCGTCTATTGGAGGCGACCCGCGTCAACATCAGCCGGTTGATCAATCGCTACACGGTGGTTGCAGCGGGCGTGCTCGTGATCGGGCTGGTGTGGGTGCTGCGCAGCACAGCGCCGATAGAAGTGTATCAATCCCAGGCCAGACAATTCGACGCTCAACGCGCGATGGAGGACATTCGCATTCTCTCGTCTTCTCAGCCGCAAGGCGATGCGATACGCGGTTGGCAGCCCGCGAGTGATGAAGAAGAGCCGCAGACGCTCGTCTCCGGCCAGTTCAATGGGCGCGAGCCGGGCACGCCCGGCGCCAGGCTGGCCGCCGAATACATCGCCGGACGGATGGGAGAGATCGGGCTTTCTCCGGCCGGCGACGCGCAGACGTACATCCAGACTTTTGTTTGCAGCCGTTACCACTTGACCGAGACGCCCCGCCTGGAAATCTCGAATGGGCCTGGGGGCGTGACCCAGTCGTTGACCTACCGCCAGGATTTTGCCGAATACGTTCACCTGTTGCCGACCTACGGAGATGGCGTAGGAGCGATAGTCGGGTTGGCGCTCGGCCCGGACCCGGAAAAGTCGGGGTCGGACATTTACGGTCTCAACAGCCTCGGTCTCGGCGACAAGATCGTCGTCATGCGCGAGCCGGACATGCTGCGCGTCAACATCCAGACGATGGCCGGCGCGTTGTTCGTCAGCGACGACCCGGCCAAGGCGGGAGACAAAAAGTATATTTTTGGCGGAGACGAGATGGTCGTGCTGCGCCTCTTTAGCTATAAATCCAGGCCCGTGATGTACATTACCCCGGAGGCCGCCGACAGGTTGCTGGCGACGGCCGGCAGCAGCCTGTCCGAACTAGATAATATGGCGAATGGCTTGCAGCCGGGCAAGGCGGCTTTGACCGAGCCGGGGGCGAGGGCGCGCATCAAGGTTGCCGCCCAGGAGAAATTGGACCCGCCCGATAACTGTTACAACGTCATCGGCTTTATCCCCGGCGCCGCATCAGAGATGGGAGGCGGCCAGGGCAAGGGGCTGGATAATCGCGTCATCGTGGTGAGCGCCTATTACGACGGCCTGGGCGTCGGCCCGGATGGGACGTTTTACCCTGGCGCGAACGACAATGCCAGCGGCGTGGCGGCGATGCTCGAGCTGGCGCGTGTCCTCAAGCAGAGCGTGGCCCAGCCCAACAAGACGATTGTCTTTGTCGCCTGGAGTGGCGGCGAGCGGCGCGAGAGCCTGAGCCTGGCGAACGTGATGAACGCCAAGGCCGGCTTTGGCCTGCTGCGGGTCGAGACGGTGATCGAGCTGAGCGGCGTGGGCGCGGGCGACGGGCAGGGCATCGCGCTGGGACAGGGGAGCAGTTTCCAACTGGTTCAGACGTTTCAAGAGGCCGCGGGCCGGTTGGGTGTGGCGACCACGACGCGCGGGCGCGGGCCGCACTTTAATCTCTTTACCAAGCCGGCTTTTGGCGGCCGCTCGGCGCTCACCGCTTATTTGAGCTGGGACGGCTCGGATCGGATGGCGCATACGCCCGGCGACACGTTCGACAAGATCGAGCCGGACAAGCTGCGGCAGGTCGGCCAGACCGCGCTGCTGGTAGTGAGCGTGCTCAGCCAGGGCAAAGAGACGCAGGACACCCTCAAGCCGTTGACGACGGCGGCCGATTACGTCCAGGGCGCGCGGATGTTTGACGAGCAGCAGGCAATCAAGCACATCGAATACCTTGCCAGCGATGAATTGAGTGGTCGCTCTCCCGGCACGCCGGGCAGCCGGGCAGCCGGCGATTACATCGCCACGCGCATGGCCGAGTACGGCTTGCAGCCGGCCGGGTTGGACAATACCTATTTCCAGACGTTTACCGAGTCCATGACACGAGTCGTCGAGCTGCCGGTCCTCA
>Ga0315284_10007707_pt1 | contig 15373 bp, 11 predicted proteins | sample YL17G09_16_MG_FD_203696 | JGI IMG/M metagenome (GOLD analysis project Ga0315284, IMG submission 203696) | Sediment microbial communities from Yellowstone Lake, YNP, Wyoming, USA - YL17G09_16 | ecosystem: Environmental > Aquatic > Freshwater > Lake > Sediment | place: USA: Wyoming | collected... | reverse complement strand
CACGGGCATCTTGCCCGTGAAAAACGACGTGTGCAGGGCCAGGATGGCCCTGCGACTCACGGGCAGGATGCCCGTGCCACGGTGCAACGGCCTTTATCAACAGGCTGCTAGCCGTTCCATTTGATGAAAACGGGCAGGCCGGCGCGCTGTTCTGTTTTGCGTGCGTGCGGAGCACGCACCCTACATTCTGGGCCCGACAACGAAAGGCGGCCGCGTAGTGCCAGAATCCGTAGTCACACCCGCCAGCCACGGGCGGGTAAAATTCCTCGACTCCGCCCACCACGGCGGGTAAACTTCGCTCCGCTCGGAATGACACCACCTCTCTGCCTGCCGCAAATTTCTGGCGCACACGCCGGCGGGGAACCGGCGGTGGCCGCAAGACAAAGCCCCCGCTCGCACCGGAGCGGGGGCTTCTCAATAGTGCGCCAAACCGGCCGGCCTGCTTGCGCAGGGGCGGCGCTACGACAGGTTCATCGAGAGCAGGAACTCGGCGTTGTTCTGGACCTTTTCGAGGCGGCTCCTGAGGAGTTCGATCGCCTCGACGACGTTCATTTCCGTCAGGACCTTTCGGAGGAGCCAGACGAACTTCAGTTCCTCCCGGTCCAGGAGCAGTTCTTCCTTGCGCGTGCCGCTGCCGTTGATGTCAATGGCCGGGAAGACGCGCTTGTCCATCAGGCGCCGGTCGAGGTGGAGTTCCATGTTGCCGGTGCCCTTGAACTCCTCGAAGATGACCTCGTCCATGCGGCTGCCGGTGTCAATGAGGGCGGTGGCCATGATCGTCAGGCTGCCGCCTTCCTCGACGTTGCGGGCCGCGCCGAAGAACCGCTTCGGCTTCTGAAGGGCGTTGGCATCCACGCCGCCGGAGAGGATTTTGCCGGAGTGCGGCACTTCGGCGTTGTGGGCGCGGGCCAGGCGCGTGATCGAGTCGAGGAAGATGACGACGTCGCGGCCGTACTCGACGAGGCGCCGCGCCTTCTCGATGACCATCTCGGCCACCTGGACGTGCCGGCTGGTCGGCTCGTCGAAGGTCGAGGAGATGACCTCGGCCCCGGGGACGTTCCGCTCCATGTCGGTCACTTCCTCCGGCCGCTCGTCAATCAAGAGGATGATGACGATGCACTCGGGGCTGTTCTTGATGACCGCGTTCGCCATTTTCTGGAGGAGGACGGTCTTGCCGGCGCGCGGCGGGGAGACGATGAGTCCTCGCTGGCCCTTGCCGATGGGGGTGATGAGGTCCACGACGCGCATGTCGAGTTCGGTGGGCGTCGTCTCCAGGAGGAGGCGCTTGTCGGGGAACAGGGCCGTTAAGTCCTCGAAGTTGACCTTCTCGGGCAGGAGTTCCGGGTTGTCGTAGTTGATCGCCTCGACCTTGAGCATGGCGAAGTAGCGCTCGTCGTTCTTGGGCGGGCGGATCTGCCCGGCGACGATGTGCCCGGTCCGAAGGCCGAACCGCCGGATCTGGCTCGGGCTCACGTAGATGTCGTCGGGCGACGGCATGTACGAGTAGTCCGGCGAGCGGAGGAACCCGAACCCGTCGGGCAGGACCTCCAGGACCCCCTCGCCGAACATCAGGCCGTTGGCCTGGACGCGGTTCCGAAGGACGTGGAAGATGAGGTCCTGTTTCTTCAGGCCGGCGTATTCGGTCAGGCCCTCCGCCTTGGCCAGGGCGTGCAGTTCGGCCACCGTCATCTTCTGGAGTTGGGCGATGTGCAACTCGCTCCGCTTGGCCTGCTCGTACCGGTCGTGCGCCTCCTGGTCGAATCCCTCTTCCTGCTGGGGCTTCTCCCTGGTGCGGACCTGGGCGGGCGGCTTCTTCTCCTTCGGCGTACTTGGGGTCTTGCCCATCTTGAGTTCCTCGTTTTGGGTTGACATGGAAACCGGATTGAACCTCTTCGGCAGGGCTGTGTGATTGCTCGAACGCAGGCCTACGCGCCTACGACACGTGCGAGAATCGTGCGGACCTGGTCGAGGGTATGTTCAGGCGTGCTGCTGTTATCAATAACGTAATCGGCCCGCTCTCGTTTGAACTTTAGGGGAACCTGCCTGCTCTCGCGACGGGCAATTTCCGACGGGGACCAGCCTCGCGCCTCCCTGGCACGGGCCTGGCGGACCGTTTCCTCACTGCTGATATATACCACATGATCGCACAGCCTGTCCAGTCTTTTTTCCAGAATCAGCGCGGCATCCAGAACCACCGCCTTTGTGCCGGGCCGCGCCCGGGCGGCCGCCAGGGCCTTGCCGATCCGCTCCAGGACCGGCGGTTGGACGATGTTTTCGAGGGTTTCCAGGCGGGCGGGGTCCGAAAAGACCACCTCCCCGAGCCGCCCCCGGTCCACCTGGCCCGACGGGTCGAAGACCGCGTCACCGAACGCCTTGCGGATTTGGGCCCGGATGGGCCCCTCCCGCAGCGCCTCGTGGACCATCCGGTCGGCATCCACGACCGCGCACCCAAGCGAGGCGAACTGGGCCGCAACGAACGACTTCCCGCTCGCCACGCCGCCCACCAAACCGATTACCGGGATTTCGGATTTTGGATTGCGGCCCGCCCCGGCGGGTGAAATTTTGGATTTCGGATTGGCCATTGATCGGCCTCCGTAGGGTGCGTGCTCTGCACGCACGCGGCACATAAGCACGTAGGGTGCGTGCTCTGCACGCACGCGGCACTGCACGCACGTGGTTCATGGGCAAGGTGCGTGCGGAGCACGCACCCTACGTTTTTATTCCCCTGTCGTTTCGCAACCTGCGGCGGTGTTGGGTTCGACGCTGCCCCAATCGGGTCCATACCATCCGCGCTGCACGAACCGGGCCAATGTCGAATGCGGCCACGCGTCGGGCCGCGAGACGTACCCGTGTTTGACCGGATTGTAGTGGATGTAATCGGCGTGTCGCCGCAGGTCATCTTCGTCGCGGATGAGGTGTTCCCAAAACCGTCTTTGCCACACGGTGTGCTCGCGGCGGCGTTTCCTGGACGCGCCGCCGCCGGCGAGGCCCATGTCCAGGACCGCCACCGCCCGCGATACCCGCGCCTTGATCAGCCGCCAACGGGTGCCGAAGTCGGCGTCGCCTTCGGGCAACTTCCAGAGGCAGTGCAAATGGTCGGACAGGAGAACCATGGCGAACGTTTCAAAAGGCCGTTCGGCGGCAGTGAGGGTCATGGCCTCGCGAAGCGCCCGCCGCATCGGTGCCAACGTCAAGATAGGTTGCCGCTTGTAGGTCACGACGGTAAAGAAGTAGAAAGCGCCGCCCGCGTGAGACCGCCGATAGTGCGACATCGTTTTACCCCGCGAACAAGCCTTCCATCCCGTAGGGTGCGTGCTCTGCACGCACGCGGTTTTTGTTGTACGCCGTTTGTGCCTGAGGTGCGTGCGGAGCACGCACCCTACGTTGGTTGCTACGTTGGTTGCCGTTCATTCCGCACTCCGCATTCCGCACTCCGCACTGGTTTCATTCGGCTTCCATCCAATTCTTCCCCCATGCCACGTGGATGCGCAGGGGCACCTTGAGGTCCATCGCGCCGGTCATCTCCTCCTCGATCCAGGCCTTCTCCTCGTCAACCCGGTCGGCGGGCATCTCGAAGAGGAGTTCGTCGTGGATCTGGATCAGGAGGTTCGAGCGGGGCGCCAGGAGCGAGCCGCCCGCCTTCTCGCGCCGCAGCCGCGCGCCGATCCGCACCATGGCCACCTTGATGAGGTCGGCCGCCGACCCCTGGATGACCGTGTTGATGGCCGTCCGTTCCGGGAAGTTCAGGCGTTTCAGGTCCATCTTGTCGATGCCCTCGATGTAGCGGCGCCGGCCGAGGATCGTCGTGACATGGCCCTCGCGCTTGGCCCGTTCCAGGACCTGGGCCGTGAATGCCCGGACGCCCTTGTACCGGGCGAAGTACTCATCAATGAACTGTTCGGCCTCGGCGACGCCGATCCCGAGGTCGCGCGCAAGGCCGTAGGCGGTCTTCCCGTAGATGAGGCTGAAGTTGACGATCTTGGCGCTGCGGCGCATCTCGTCGGTCACGTCCTTCTCGGCGACGCCGTAGATCTGGCTCGCGACGAACGTGTGGATGTCGCGGTCCTGGCGGAAGGCGCGGACCAGCGCCTCGTCGCCGCTATAGTGGGCGAGCATCCTTAATTCGATCTGCGAGTAATCCGCCGCCAGGAGGACCCACCCCTCCTGGCCGGGGACGAACGCGCGGCGAATCTGCCGCCCCTCGTCCGTCCGGATCGGAATATTTTGCAAGTTTGGGTCGGACGAACTCAATCGCCCGGTCGCCGTCACCGTCTGGTTGAACGAGGTGTGGACGCGGCCGGTCTTTGCGTCCACGAGCGCCGGCAGGGCGTCCACGTAGGTGCTCTTGAGTTTCGCGAGTTGCCGGTACTCAAGGATCAGGCGGGGCAGGGGGTGCCGCCCGGCCAGTTCCTCCAGGACCTCCGCGGCCGTTGACGGCCGCGCGCCCGACGTGGTCTTCCTCAGGGGTTTCAGGCCGAGTTCGTCGAAGAGGACGGCGCCCAGTTGCTGGGGCGAGGAGATGAGGAACTCATGGCCGGCCGCGCGGTAAATCTCCTTCTCGATCCGCTCCATCCGCCCCTGGAGGTCCTTCGAGATGTCGGCGAGGACCGCCGTGTCAACGGCGACGCCCGTCTCCTCCATGTCGGCCAGGACCGCCAGGAGCGGCATCTCGACCTTTCGGGCAAGGTCGGCCAGGCCCGCCTCCTCAAGTTCGCTTTCGAGGCGCCCTTTCAGGCGCCACGTGATGACGGCGTCCTCGACCGAGTATTCCGCCACCCGCTCCAGGGGCACCTGGTCCATCGTCCGCTCCTGGCTCTTCTTGCCCAGGAGGTCCTCGATGGGGATCATCCGATGCCCGAAGTAACTGAGCGCGAGGGCGTCGAGGCCGTACTGGCGCCGCCCGGGGTTCACCAGGTACGCCGCCACCATCGTGTCGAAGAAGGGCTCGGCGACCTGGAGGCCCGCGCGGCGGCAGACGAGGATGTCGTACTTGAGGTTCTGGCCCGCCAGGAGCCGCTTCGGCGACCGCAGGACCGGCCCGAGCGCCTTCGTGACCGCGGCGAGGTCCAGGCACCGCGCGGCCTCCGGCGCGCGGACCGGAACGTACCAGCCCTCGTCGGCCGCCCAGGCGAAACTCAGGCCCACCAGGTCCGCCCGGTGCGGCTCGACGCTCGTCGTTTCGGTGTCGAACGCGAACGCCTTCTGCCGGGCCAGGGCCTTGGCGAGGCCGGCCAGCGCCTCGCGGGTGTCCACGATGCGCGTCCGGCAGGCCACCGCGCCGCCCGCGCCCTCTAACTCGAACTCTTCGGTGAAGCGGTTGAACCCGAGGTCGCGAAAGAGGTCCACGAGGCCCTGGCTGACGAACGCCTGGGGGGTGCGACAGTCCTCGATCTTGAGGTCCAGCGGCACGTCGGCCCGGAGGCGCACGAGTTCGCGGCTCGCGATGGCCTGCTGGCGGTTGGCCCGGAGGTTCTCGCCGAGTTTGCCCTTGACCTGGTCGGCGCGGGCCAGCAGGTTGTCGAGCGACCCGTACTCGGCGATCAGTCGGGTGGCGGTCTTTTCGCCGATGCCAGGGACGCCGGGAATGTTGTCCGCCGCGTCGCCCATCAGCGCAAGGACGTCAGTCATCTGGGCCGGCTCCACGCCGCGCTTCTCGCGGATGCCCGCCTCGTCGATCAACTCAAAGGTCTTGGTGTCGAGCATGGCGACGCCGGGGGCGACCAGTTGTTCGAGGTCCTTGTCGCGGCTGCAGATGACGACCTCGATGCCCGCTGCGCGGGCCCGCTCGGTGACGGCGGCAATGCAGTCGTCCGCCTCGAAGCCCGGGGCCTCGACCGACTCCAGCGCCATCAGGTCCAGGATCCGCCGCACGTACTCGATCTGGGGCGGGAGGTCCTCGGGCATCGGCTTCCGCTGGGCCTTGTACTGGGCGTAGGCCTTGTGGCGGACCGTCGGGCCGCGGCTGTCGAAGCAGGCGACGAGGTAGTCGGGTTTCATTGCCTTGAGGATCTTCAGGAGTGTCCCGACGAAACCGAAGGCGGCGCCGATGGGCTCGCCCTTGGGGGTCGAAAGGCCCTTGATGGCGTAGTAACCGGCGTACAATTGGCCGTGGGAATCAAGAATGTACAGTCGCGGAGGCATGGGTGGCCGTTCCAGGTTCCAGGTTCCAAGTTCCAGGTTCCAAGTTCCAGGTTCCAAGTTCCAGGTTCCAAGTTATTGCTCGACGTGCGGCGCACAAGACCTGGAACTTGGAACCTTGAACGTGGAACGTATTTTCTTTGGCCGGCAAAGTCAAGGCGGTTTCCTTGCCGCGGACGATTGACCCCAGAGCGTATAATCTGCTGGTGGCGCCGGTGTAGCGGCGAGGACGCGGAGAAGGGTTCGAGGGCTCGTTTTTTTGTTGACAAAAGTCCGGGTCCGACCTACGGTTATCGGCGAACTGGGGGGTGAGCCAGCCTCGGCTTCTCGCCCTAGAGCCCGCCGGTTCCGAGCGGTTTGGACCGTTGCGAGTCCCTGGGTATCGGAGGTTTCCTCTTATGGCCAGACGACAGATTGAGGCGCGGCGCACCAGTCCCTACCAGTTGTACCTGCTGATCGGGTTCGTCGTGCTGACGATCGTTTTTGCCGTCCTCTTCATTTGGATCGTCAATCTCTACAACGCCGACAAGCAGAACGTCTTTGGCGAGGGCTACCTCGAGGAGGCCAAGCAGCAGGGCATTGACCCCTGGGCCCGCCTCGTGCAGGACTACCCTCAACTGGGGACCACGACCGTCCGCGACCTCCTGGCCGCCCAGAAACGGGAAGGCGTGGAATACCAGGGCGAAATCCACCGGATGCTCCAGACCCTGGTCGGCGACCCGTACAGCGGCCAGTCGGGCGACGACCTTCGCCGGACGGTCTCGGCCAACCTCGGCCGCACGACCGAACTCCTGGCCCAGGTCAACGATACCCTCAAGAAGAGTTACCAACTGGTCGGCGGCGAGGGGGCCGACGTTCACCCCGACACCGCCCACGCGGCTTTTGACGCCCTGATGAAGCGGATCGTCGCCATGATGGGCCACGTCCAACAGGACAACGCCTCGATCGCCCAACTCCAGGCCGACTTGAATACGCGCGGCGAGGAACGGGATGCGGCCAAGGCGGAGTTTGCGCGGCAAGTGAGCCAGCAATTGGCCAATTTCCAGGCCGAGAAGGACCGCCTGGAGGTCGCCCGCAAGGACGCCATCGCCACCAGCCAGGCCCTCCAGGACAAACTCCGGCAGATCAGCGACAAGATCATCGAGATTCTCCACGCCAAGAACGTCGACAACGAGAAATCCAGACTCGAAATCAACCGCCTTCAGAACGAACTCGGCCAACTGGCCGGCGAGGTCAAGGAAATCAAGAAGCCGCCGACCGAGACGGGCGTTGATGGCACGGTCATCCGCGTCTCCGATTTCTCGAGCGTCGCCTACTCCGACCTCGGCAAGAAAGACGGCGTCCTGCTGGGCCTGACGTTCTCGGTCTTCAGCCAGGCGCAGTTGGGCCTGCCCGACGCCGAGCCGAAGGCCGAGGCCCGCATCGTCCGCATCATGGAAGATTCGAGCGAACTCAGGCTCTATGGCGTCAAGCGGTCCGTCGTCGTCGGCGACGTCCTCATCAACCCGATCTACGACCGGTCGCGGCGGCTCAGTTTCCGCCTCGTCGGCAAGATCGATATTGACGGCGACGGCGTCGACGACAGCGAACGCCTCAAGGGGATCATCCAGCAGTTCGGCGGCCGCGTTGACGACAACCTGACCGTCAAGACCGATTTCCTGGTCACCGGGGAAGAGCCCCAGGTCCTGGCGCCCCCGGCCCAGGACGCCCCCCAGAGCGAGCGCGACCGCTACGACAGGTATCGCCGCGAGTTCCTCCAGTACAGCGAGGAACTGGTCAAGGCCCAGAATTACGGGATCCCGATCCTGTCGCTCAACCGGTTCCTGGGCCTCGTGGGAATCGCCGGCCGCGCCTGAAAACGGCAGTCAGAAGTCCAAGGTCCAAAGTCAAAGACCGCGGCGCCGTTGCCGGCCCCCGTGGCCGAGGCGCCGCACTTTGGACCTTGGACTTTGGACCTTGGACCTTTGCCAAGGGCTCGCCATGAAGAACCCAGCCGGCGGCGCCAGGAAGCGCCTTGCGATCAGCTGGCGCGTCGCCGCCATCCGGCCCTCTTCGACCCTGGCCACCAGCGCCAAGGCCAAGGAGATGAAGGCGGCCGGCGTTGATGTCGTCAGTTTCGGCGCGGGTCAGCCGGACTTCCGGACGCCCGACCACATCTGCGAGGCCGGCATCGCCGCCATCCGGGCCGGGCACCACGGCTACGTCGTCCCGTCGTCGGGCCTTCCGGCCCTCAAGGAGGCCGTCGCCGATTACCTCGGCCGCACGTGCGGCCTCCGGTACAAACCTGCCGAGATCATCATCACGTGCGGCGGCAAGCACGCCCTCTTCGGGGCGTTCCTGGCGGCGCTCGAACCGGGCGACGAGGCCGTCCTGCCCGCGCCGTACTGGGTCTCGTACCCCGAGCAGATTCGCTTCGCGGGCGGCGAACCGGTCGTCATCGAAGCAGGGTCCGATGCGGGCTTCAAGATCACGCCCGAGCAGTTGGCCGACGCCGTCACCGACCGGACGCGACTGTTCGTCATGAACTCGCCGTCGAACCCGACCGGTGTCGTCTACACGCGCAAGGAACTTGCCGCGCTTGCCGAGGTCGTCGCGGGCCGCAACATCCGGGTCTTCTCGGACGAGATCTACAACGAACTCGTCTATGACGGCGTGGACACCTGCTCGCTGGCGGCGCTCGGGCCGGAGTTGATGGAGCAGACCATCACCTTCGGCGGCGCCTCGAAGACCTGGGCCATGACGGGCTGGCGGATCGGCTGGGCCGCCGGGCCCGCCGATTTCATCGCCGCCCTGGGCCGCCTCCAGGACCAGTCCACCTCGAACCCGACGTCCATCAGCCAGTATGCCGCCGTTGCGGCCGTCTCGGGGCCCCGCGAACCGTTCGCAAAGATGCTCGCCGAGTTCGACCGCCGTCGCGTCGCCATGGTCGCGCGGCTCGCGGCCATGCCGGGTGTCCGATGCGTCCGCCCGCAGGGGGCATTCTATGCCTTCCCGGATGTCAGCGGCACGTACGAGAAGGTCCTTGGTCGCAAGGTCGAGGGGCCCCGGAGCATCGCCTTCGCAAACAAACTGCTCGAGGAGGTCCACGTGGCGGTGGTGCCCGGCGAGCCGTTCGGAGACGACCGGTGTGTGCGCCTGTCGTTCGCGACGAGCATGGCCGAGATCGAGAAGGGCCTCGACCGGATCGCGAAGTTCCTGGACCGATGACGACGGGTTGCAACTTGTAACTTGCAACCTGCAACTTATTATTCCATCGTCTCTTCGATCAGGTCGCAGACCTTCGGCGCCAGGACCGAGAAGTCGAACTCTTCGACGACCCGCGAGCGTCCCGCCAGGCCCAGCCGGGCCCGGAGTTCCGCGTCGCCGGCCAGTTTCTTGACGGTCGTGACCCACTCGTCGGCCGTCCGCGCGAGGTACCCCGTGGCGTCGGGCCGGACGTAATCGGCGTTGACGCCCACCGGGCTGGCCACCACCGGCAGGCCGGCCGCCATGTACTGGAGCACCTTGAACCCGCACTTGCCGCGCGTGTACGGCGTGTCCGGCAGCGGCGCGATGCCGACGTTCGATTCCGCCAGGAGCCGCGCCTCCATCTCCGGGCTCCACCGGACGTTCTCGACCTTGAGGCCGCTGACCTTGAACTCGCCGTCGGCGATGACGCGAAGGATGAGGTCGGGCATGGCGCGGCCGAGGGCCTGGAGGACCGGCTGAAGCAGGTCGAGTTGCTTCAGAGTGCTGCTGCTTCCGATCCAGACCAGGCGGACCGGCCCGTCGGCCGCATACGTCTGCTTGCGCGGATAGAGCCGCGTGTCCAGCCCCGTTGGGACGATGCGGACGTCCAGGGCTCCCGCCTGGCGTGCCTCCTCCGCGAGGACCGGCGCCCCGGCGATCACGAGGTCGGCCCGGGCGACGGTCCGGCGGAACCGCCGCAGGCGTCCGCCGTGCGGCTCTTCGGAGGCGCGGGCCTGGTGCATCACCGCGTCGTCGACGTCGTAGATCAGCCGCCGCGCCTCGCGCATCGCCGTGGCGTCCCACGCCGTGAGGGTCTTGCGGTGGAGCAGGACCGCCCTGTAGTGCCGCGCTTCCAGCATCTCGGCCCGCCGCTGGAGCGGCCATTTCGACATCTCGACCACTTTCCATGAGACGCCGCGCGCCGTCAGCGGCTCCAGGTACGGCTCGATCCGCTGGCGGAACGGCGCGCCTGCCCGAAGTCGCGTCAGGATCAGCAGAGTCTTGGCATGGCCCATCGTCGCCTCCTTGCTGCTACGCTTGAGAACGGCAGGTCAAGCGAGCCACTGGCCGCGGGGGCGCAGGAGAATGACGAGATCCGAGATCCGAATTCCGAATCAATGACGCGATCCGAGATCCGAATGACGAATCCGCCCACGCGGGCACGGCGCCCGATCCGAAGGCCGCCGCCTGTGCCGGCCCTTCGTCATTCGTCATTCGGGTCTGATTCGTCATTCGGAACTCGTCATTCGGATCTAACCTTGCCCCCGCCCTCCTGGTTCCCCTCTTTCATGCCCGGCCCGGCCGGCGACTCCCCCGCCGCCGGCACCGTTCGGAACGGCACCCCGATGTCGGCCAGCGTGACCTCGCCCGTGTATTGCCGCGCGCCCGGCCGCGCAAAGCCCGCCTTCATGGCCGCCATCGTGACGGTCCGGTCGGCGCGGATGGTCGGGCCGAGTGGCCGGCCGGTGTCGCAGTCCAGGCCGCTCGGGATGTCGATCGCCAGGACGGCGGCGTCGGCCTCGTTGACCGCCCGGATGACGCCGGCGGTGGGCTCGCGGATCTCGCCCTGGGTTCCCGCTCCGCCCGGGCGCAGCCTGCCAGGCGTACGTTCGCTTCCGGCTTCGGCGGGGCGAAGCCCGGTGCCGAGGAGGCCGTCTACGACGAGATCGGCCTCAGCCAGGTACGGCCGGACGGCGTCGGCTGCGCCCTCGCCCAGTTCGACGACCTCCAGGCCCATCGCCGCCAGGATGTCGAGGTTGGTCCGGGCGTCGCCGCGGACCTCGTCTCGCCGCCCGAGCAGGAGGACCCGCGAGCCGATCCCCGCCACCGCAAGATGCCGCGCCACCACGAACCCGTCGCCCCCGTTGTTGCCGCGCCCCGCCAGGATGACGACACGCCGGCCTGTGGCACGGAGCATCTCGAGGGCCGCTTCGGCGATGCGGCGGCCGGCATTCTCCATCAGGACGATGCCCGGCACGCCGAGCGTCTCGATCGCGTAGCGGTCGAAGGCCCGGATTTCGGCTCGCGTCGCAACCGTCTCGTCCATCGCTACTCCTAACGTTACTTTGTCAACTTGTCGCCCGAGGCGCGGGTGGCACGCTCACGCGCTTCTGCGTGGGCGTGCATGTGGTGAAACCAGCCCGCCATTGCACGGTCACGCCAACATCGGCGTGGCCGTGCCACCCGGCCTTTGGCCGATTCGCGCCCTACTGGGCAAGTTGACAAAGTAGCACTAATCGACGGCTTCGAGGAGGCGGAGGATGTCCTCGCGCGCGACCGGCCGGGGGTTCGCCTTCGTCGAGCCGCTCGCAAGGCTTTCCTCGGCGATCGCATCGAAGTCCTTCAGCGCCAGGCCGTACGCCGACAGCGTCGCCGGAAGCCCGCACGCCTCCAGGAGGTCCAGGGCGTACGTCGCCGGGTCGTGCCCGACGTGCTCCGCCAGGACCCGGTACTTCGCGGGCGCCGCCTCGCGGTTGAACTGGAGCGCCCCCGGCAGGAGGATCCCGCAGACGAGTCCGTGCGGCACCTGGTATCGGACGCCGATCGGGTGGGCCATTCCGTGGACCACGCCCAGCCGCGCGTTCGAGAGCGCAAGGCCCGCCATGGCGCTCCCCCAAGCGGCGTGCGTCCTCAAGGCCAGGTCCTTGCCACTGGCGACCACGGCCGGCAGCGCCGCCGCCAGTTCGTCCACCGCCCGGAGCGAGATTGCCTCGGTCATCGGTGTCGCGTAAAGCGACACGTACGATTCGATCGCCTGGACCATCGCGTCGATGCCGCTCGCGGCCGTCACGAACGGCGGGCACGAGACGGTCAGTTCCGGGTCGATCAGGGCGACGCGCGGCAGGAGGGAGTCGTCGCGGATGCTGGCCTTGTAAGCGCCTGCGCGGTCGCTGAGGACGCCGTTGTTGGTCATCTCGCTGCCGGTTCCGCTCGTCGTCGGAACCGCGATCATCGGCTTTCCCGGCGCGGTCGGCCGCTCGCCGTGATGGAACGCCCGGGTCGGCGACGCCTCGCCCGCGAGGCCTGCGGCCACTTTCGCCACGTCCAGGGCGCTTCCGCCTCCGACGCCGATGACCAGGTCGGCCCGGAGGCGGCGGATCTCGGCGCGGCAGCGGTCAACGGTCCGGACGTCGGGCTCCGGCTCGACCTCGGCGAAGACGTCGGCTTCGAGGCCTGCCTGCCGGAGGATCGCGACGCACCGGCTGGTTATGCCGGCCTTGGCCGCGGCCTTGCGGCCGGTCACGAGGAGGGCGCGGCTCGTGCTTCGCAGCGAAGCGGCGTCGCTGCTTCGCAGAGTAGCACGGCCGAGGCGCGCGGCCTCGTCGCCGAGCGACTCAATCGCCCCGGCGCCGAAGACGATCCGCTGCGGCGCGATGAAGGCGGATGCCGTTCCCATCGGGTCCTCACCCTCCCTCTTCGCCGATTATAGGCCGCCGGCCCGACTCTTCAACACTTCACCGTCCCGGCGTTGCGTTGACTTGGCGCGGCTCTCTGTTATCATGCCCCGGTTGCCGCACGTGCCGGGGAACCCGATCCGATGGCCGCCAGGACTTATAGCGTGACGTTCCAGCCGGGCGGGCGGCAGATCGTCGTGCCGGAGGGATGCACGATCCTCGAGGCCGCCCGCGACGCGGGCATCCGCCTGAACGCGCCGTGCGGCGGGTCCGGGACGTGCGGCGGCTGCCGCGTCGTTATCCCTGACGATCCCCCGCCGCCGTCGGAAACCTGCCGCCGCGTCCTTTCCGGCGAGGAAATCCGCCGCAACCTCCGCCTCGCGTGCCAGCAGCACGTCCGGCGGAACCTGCGCGTCGTCATCCCCGAGGAGACGCGCCTCCTGGACGAGCGGATCCTGACCGGCGGCATCGAGCGCCAGGTCCCCCTGGACCCCAATTGCCGCAAGGTCGTCCTGCGCCTGCCCGAGCCGAGCGTCGCCGACCAGCGGGCCGATGCCGAGCGCCTGCTCGATGAACTGGGTTCCAAGTTCCAGGTTCCAAGTTCCAAGGTTGACCTGAAGGTCCTGCGCGACCTTCCCGAGCGGCTTCGCAGCCTGGACTTTAACCCCGCCGTCGTCGTCATCGGCGACGAGGTGGCCCACCTGGAGCGCCCGACCACGTCGAACGCCTGTTACGGGTTTGCGGTGGACATCGGCACGACGACGCTCGCCGGATACCTGGTGGACCTCGTGACCGGCCGGACGGTCGCGGTGGCGAGCCGCACGAACCCCCAGACCGCCTACGGCGACGACGTGGTGGCGCGGATCGAGCACTGCGGCCGGGCCAGGGGCGGCGCCAAGACCCTTCACGACCTGGTGGTCGGGGCGATCAACGAGATGATCGCCGAGGTCTGCCGCCGGGCCGATATCCGCCCGGCCGTCATCTACGAGGTCTCGGCGGTCGGCAACACGACGATGAACCACCTCCTGCTCAGGCTGCCGGTCGAGGCGATCGCGCGGGCGCCGTTTGTCGCGGCGTCGGCGTCGGCCCAGTCGGTCAGTGCCCGCGACCTCGGCATCCGGATCAGCCCGGCCGGCCGCGTCTACACCGCGCCGCTGGTCGCCAGTTTCGTCGGGGCCGACACCGTGGGCGTCATCCTGGCGACCGGCATGCACGAGAGCGAGGCCCTGAGCCTTGCGATCGACATCGGCACCAACGGCGAGATCGTCCTTGGGATGCGCGACCGGCTTCTGGCCTGCTCGACCGCCGCGGGGCCGGCCTTCGAGGGCGCCCGGATCCGCTACGGCATGCGGGCCGCCGCCGGCGCGATCGACCGCGTTGACCTGCGGGACGATCGCCTGGCGGTCCACACGATCGACGAGGCCCCGGCGATCGGCCTCTGCGGAACCGGCCTGATCGACGCCGTCGCGGCCCTCCTGGAGGCCGGCGTGGTCCTGCCGACCGGCGCGATGCGCTCCGCGAAAGATTTGGCGGGCCGGACGGGCCTGGCGCGGCAAATCGTCGGCGCCGACGGCCTGCCCGTTTCAATTGAGAGGAACGGCCAGGGCGACCTGGGATTCATCCTGGCCGACGGCGCAAGCGCCGCTTCGGGCCATCCGGTCCTCCTGATGCAGCGCGACGTCCGCGAGGTCCAACTCGCCAAGGGCGCGATCGCCGCCGGCATCGCGACGCTCCTGGAGGAGTACGGCGCCCGGCCCGACGACATCGAGCAGGTGCTCCTGGCCGGGGCATTCGGCAACTTCATCCGCCCCGAGCGGGCAGCGGCCCTCGGACTCATTCCCGACCTGCCGCCCGACCGCATCCGCTTCGTCGGAAACGCCGCCGGCACAGGCGCCCGCATGCTCCTGCTGAACCGGGCGCTGCGAGATGTCGCGGAAGACGTGGCGCGCGGCATCGAGCACGTGGAACTATCGTGCCGCGCAGATTTCCAGCAGCGGTTCGCCGACGCGATGTTCTTTCCGGAACCGCCCGCGCGCTAAGAGACCGGATTTGCGCCGCGCCGCCCGGATTCGGTCACGCGACGGCAACGCGCGGTTCCGCCTGGCGGACCGGGCGTCGCCACGGCGAAGCCGGGCTTTGCGCTGGCGAAGCCGGGCGGTCGGCCACGCCGACGCGCTCCCGCCGGCGCGGGCCGACGTACACAACGCTGTTGACGCCGAGCGGGCCGGCCTCGACGCCGAACGCCGCATAGTCGGTGAACCATTGCCCGTCGGAGACGTACCGGAACCTGAACGTTCCCGGGCTGAGCGGCACGGTGATGAACCAGTGCCCGCCGTCGGAGCAGACCATCGGCGTCGGTCCGACGGACCATCCGTTGAAGTCGCCCGCCACGTACACCTTGCATGCGCCTGGCCGGTAGAAGTGAAACTCGACGCCGTCCTCGGTGACCGACACCATGTTTCGCCCCACCCTTTCGCTCTGTCCGATTTTTCGGGCGCGGCCCTCGGCGCCGGCCTCGAACGACGGGCCGAGCGCGCCGCCATTCATCTGCCGCGAGTCTATAACAATGGAGGGGAGCGCCAATCAGCCCGTGGATGGTTCGACCCGGGGCA
>Ga0315284_10007706_pt1 | contig 15374 bp, 13 predicted proteins | sample YL17G09_16_MG_FD_203696 | JGI IMG/M metagenome (GOLD analysis project Ga0315284, IMG submission 203696) | Sediment microbial communities from Yellowstone Lake, YNP, Wyoming, USA - YL17G09_16 | ecosystem: Environmental > Aquatic > Freshwater > Lake > Sediment | place: USA: Wyoming | collected... | reverse complement strand
TTATTGTGCAATAACTTATACAGGAATCGGACTTTCTTCCAAAAAATATAATACTGCCTGCATTCAAATTATTATCTTTATTGAAGTATATATTCCTTTTTTCTGTGCCGGTTGCTTTAATCGTGCCAATTATCACAATTTCTATTTTGTCCTGCTTTAATATATCTACCGTGTTGCCGTACATGTCCTTAATGATATCGGCAGAATGAGTGAACTTATTCCCTCTTATATAATTTATTCTTGTTCCCGGACTGATTTTAAGCGTCACATCCTTTTCCACTATAATATCACCCGATAATAATATTCTGCCATTCCAGACGGTATCTTTCTTTATTTTACCTGAAAAGTCCTTTTCAAACATCCCGCACGAACTGTCAAATATCATTATTAACATTAATAGAAAAATGTGTATTTTCTTCATCGCTATTTTACCTTCACAACTTTTTTAAGATTGTCCTCAAATGTATTACTCGTAAGTTTTGGATAACTGTATTCCTTTAAAACTATAGCGGTACTGTTTGCAATAAAACTATTCTCATACACACTGGGTGTAGCTTCGTTGTAGCTTTCTATCCCGCTTTTATTGTGTACTATTGCATTGTTGCTTATCTGCGCCATAGATGAACCTGAGCAGTCAATACCCACCCCATTATCTCTTATTTCATTGGCGTTTATCCTGGGGATACTACGATTTTTTACGCCTATGCCGACAACCTTGTTGGCGGTTATTTTATTTTTAGTCAAAATCGGCGCAGTTTTATCAACACATACTATGCCATAAGTGTCGTTCTTTTCAATTATACTTCCCGATATTTCAGGCATAGAATCCATCGCGCAGTCTATACCGATTTTATTTAAAGTTATAATTGAATTCCTCACCTTTAACCTGCAATTGTCCATGCACATAATTCCCACGCTGGCATATTTAATCATTGTGTTCTGAAGTATTGACTTTTCATTATCCCCAAGAAATATAATTGAGCCCCAGCTGACCAGGTCGGAATCTGATGAGGGGTTTGCGTTCCCTATCTTTATAATTTTTTCATAATTTCCCATTGCTTTCAAGGTGCCCTCTACGATTATATCGCTTCTATTATTGAATGTAATGTCAATTTCCTTTCCATCAAGTTCCCTGATTATTTTATAGTCATACTTGCTGGAATTCGGCTCAAAAACAATATTTGTTCCTGCTTCTACAGTAAGTGTAACATCCTTCTGAATATAAACATCCCCGGTTATATAAATATCTCCGGCCCACGTTGTACTCTTTTCTATTTTTCCGGAAATCGTTTCTTTCTTGCCTGAAACTGACGCTACAACGACCTCTTTGCTGTTGTCCTTAAATATATTGTCTTTCATTTCTGGATTTGATGAGAGGCTATAGGATATTCCGTCAGAGTTCATTTCTATTTTATTGTTTTTAATTTTTGGTTTTGACATATCTTTTATTTCAATGCCTGCCGTCTTGTTTTTTGCAATAAGATTGTCTGTAATATCAGGCGCAGACTTATCCAATAAGGATATCCCCATCCTGTTATCCGTAATTTCATTCATGCTTATTTCAGGAGTAGAACTGTCATAACATCCTATACCGGTATCATTATTTTTTATTAGATTGTTTTTCATTATCGGGCTTGAAGAGCCTCTTGTGCCCACACCTACTTTTTCAACCCTGTCAATTCTGTTGCCTGTTATTTCGGGGGTTGATGAATCATAAACAGCAATGCCAAATTTATTATTACTTATGATGCTGTTTGTAATTGCAGGGGCAGAAGCATCAAGCGCAACTATCCCAAATTTATTGCCGGCAATAATATTGTTGTTTATTATAGGTCCTGAATTATCCCAGCAGAATACTGCTATTGTAGCATTGCTTATAGACACGCATTCCAATATAGAATTCCTGTCGTTACCCAGGAAATAAATGCTTCCCCACTGCTCATAAGCATCTCCGCTCCTGCCGCTGCCTTCAATTATTATTTTTTTCTCAGGAGTCCCTATAGCCCTGAGCATACCTTTTACAACAATATCGCATTTATTGTCATTCAATATGTCTATCATTTCATTTGAAACTTTTTTCATGAGGAGATAATCATAACTGCTCTTTTTGTTTGCTATCCTGATTATGGTTCCAGGCTTAATGGTCAGCATTGCTTCAGGAGGAATGACTATATCTCCGTCTATTGTAACTTCTCCATCCCATACCTGGTCTCCTGAAAGCTGTCCGGAATAAGCCATTACGGATAAAGGAGACATACATATTAAAAAGAATAGAATAATTGTTATTTTTGTCCCGATTCCCAGAAAACCATGGATGTAAGCCCGTGGATGAATTGTAAGACATCGGGATGCCGCCCCAAAACATATAAAAGTAATTACCACTGGTATAAACACGTGGGTCTCCATTTTATTCATATTTGTAAAAACTCAACATGGTCTTGCCATATTTTTCCTGCCTGAACATCGCAAGCGGCGAATCCTTTAGTTTATCCGGCACTTTTTCTCCGATGTAATGCTGGCATATTACCCAACCCTTATCATCAAGCAGCCTGAGCTTGTCTATTGTATTAAGCGAATATTCCGACAGGTTCAATTTAAATGGCGGGCCTATGAAAATCAGCCCGAACTTTATTTTTGTATAAAACCCGGCTCCCTTAACAGCCCATAAAATAATGTCTGATTTTATGACCTCAGCCTTGTCCTGGAACTTGCATGAATTGAGATTGCCTGTTATCGCTTTTATACAGTTGGCATCATTATCAACAAAAACAACTTTATCCGCACCCCTTGAAATGGCTTCAATACCGACATTCCCGGTGCCTGCAAACATATCCAGGAAATATTCCCCCGGAACTCTGTCTTTTATAATATCAAAGAGGGACTGTTTCACCCTTCGCATCAATGGCCTTGTCATCATGCCTGGCAGTGAATTAAGTTTTTTGCCTTTTCTAAGGCCGGCAAGTATTCTAAGGCTTCTATCGGTAACATTTCCCACTATTCACCAACCACCTGGACTATAACTCTTCTTTTTCTTGGACGATTATCAAAATCAACAACAACTATGCTTTGCCAGGTGCCAAGCAACATTTTGTTTTCATGAAAAGGAACGTTCAATGATGGGCCTAAAAGCCCGGCTCTAACATGAGAACAACCGTTATCATCATGGTGAGCGTATAAATCATCTTCCGGAATAAGCTTTTTAAACATATCCTTGAAATCTTCAATTAGCCCGTCTTCGCATTCAAGAGTAGTTACTGACGCTGTTGCACCCGGTATAAAAACCAGCACCTGACCCTTATTTAATTTGCTTTTTATTATTATTTCTCGGACATCGGAAGTTATATCTATTATATGTGCATTTCCTTCAGAATCATAGAAAAGTTCTGTTGTAGTCACCATACTAGTGCCTTTCATATCGGTTGTAATAACTTTAATAAATAATAATAAAGAGCACGGTATACGGTATATAAAAAAATGGAGACGAGGGGATTTGAACCCCTGACCTCCTCCACGCCAAGGAGGCGTTCTCCCAGCTGAACTACGTCCCCGTACATAAAAAACATTATATTATTTTATACATATATAGTCAATATAAAAAAGATAATTCAAATGATAATTCACTCCATATAGTGATTTTTACTTTCATTTAGCCTTTGGCATGATTAGTGAAGAAAATTTACCATAATTAGCGAGTTCCGAAGGAGCGAGTTCCGCTGCTAGTTTTATGATTTTTTATAGGCTTCTATGTAGTTTTCACAATAAATTTGTTTACTCATAAGAAGTTCTGCTGTAATCATTGTATTCATAAGCACCCTGTCCATCGGGTCAAGAATGGCAGCATCAAGTCCGGCAGCTACAGCCATTGCCATAAAAACACTGTTTACCAGCGACCTGTCTCTTGTTTTCTGGCTCACATTGCTTAAGCCCAGTATGGTTTTAGGCGCAGGGTCCGATAATAATTTAATCTGCCTGATTGTTTCAAGCACTTCCTTTGAATGTTCCTGTGTTGCGCTTACCGGCAATATAACCGCGTCAATGAATATGTCATTTACGTTAATCCCTCTTTCAAGGCAGGCCGTCAGCAGAGTGGCTGCAATTTCTGTCCTTGACGGAGCGTCATTTGGTATGCCTTTTTCGTTTATTGTCAGGCAAATCACGGCGCTTTTATATTTACTTGCCAATGGAAGGAATGTATCCATCTTTTTCTGCGAACCTTGTATGGAATTAACTATAGATTTCCCCTTGCACAATCTCAATCCTGCTTCCATAACATCAGGTTTTGTAGTATCAATGGCAAGCGTTGCATCAGTCACTTCGCCTATTGTGTTCACCAGCCACTCCATTGCTTCTATGGAATTTGCTGCGGCAGGGCCAACATTTACATCAAGGGCATTTGCTCCCGCCTCAAGCTGCTTTCTTGCAAGTTCAACTATCACCTTCTTGTCATTTCTCCTTATTGCCTCTTCCACGTCTTTAAACATTCCGTTTATTCTTTCCCCGATAATATACATGAGCTCTCCTTTTATTGCGTAGCATCATCAGCTGACAGTGCTGATGGAGCCCCACGGGTTTACACCCGTGGTACCTATTTTTATGTCTTTTGGGGCGACATCCCGTGTCTTACCATTCATCCATGTGTTTACACCCATGGTTTTCTGGAAATCGGGATAAACTTTAATTTAAATCTGTTTTTTCGCCACCCTGTATGTTTCCCTTGCTTTCATCAGGTGTTCATTGCGCGGTATACATAAGATTTTAATCCTGGAATCATCTGAGTGTATTATTCCTTCTTCGCCAGTAAAGCTCTTGTTCTTTTTTCCGTCAAGTTTAGCTCCTAAAACTTCAAGCCCCTTTATTATTAATTCCCTTATAATAGGGCAATTTACGCCTATTCCAGCAGTAAAAGAAATTGCGTCAACCCCTCCCAAAGCCACATAAAAAGAACCGATGTACTTCTGAGCCCTGTAAACAAACATATCAACTGCCAATTTGGCTCTTGAGTTACCCTCCAGCATCTCCTGAACCACTTTTTCCATGGCGTCGCTGATCCCGGAAACTCCCAGTATTCCGCTTTGCCTGTTGAGGCATGCCTGGATGTCATTTATTGACCAGCCTATTTTCATCAGGTATATAACAATTTCCGGGTCTATGGAACCAGAACGGGTGCTCATCATAAGCCCGTCCAGCGGAGAAAATCCCATTGTAGTATCAATGGCAACTCCGCATTGGACAGCGGTTATGCTGCAGCCAGCGCCAAGGTGGCAGCTTATAAGGTTAAGTTTCTTTTCAGGTATTTTAAGTATATCAGCCGCACGCTGGGTTGAATACATGTGTGATATACCGTGGAAACCGTACTGCCTTATCCCATATTCCTTGTAAAGGTTGTACGGAAGGGCATAAAGGTATACATGGTTCTGGATGCTATGGTAGAACGATGTATCGTAAATCGCCACGTTAACTGCCTTCGGGAGTATCTTCTCGGCGGCTTCTATACCTTTCAGGTTATACGGGTTATGAAGCGGCGCGAGTTCTATGCATTTGTATATTTCTTTCTTGGCAGCCTCATTAATAACCTCCGATTCCTTGTTTTTCTCGCCGCCGTGCACTATGCGGTGTCCTATGGCCTCTATCTCGTCCGGGCTTGAGATCTTCCCGTGCTCTTGAGAAGTGAGCGTCTGAACTATTATTTCAAATGCCCTCGTATGGTCTATAACGGGCTTAATTATGCGTATTTCTTTTTTTCCGGCAGGAGTGTATTTCAGCATAGATGTTTCCATGCCTATTTTCTCAATGACACCTCTTAAGATGTGCTTCTCTTCAGGCATTTCAATCAATTCAAACTCAATTGAATAGATCCTTGAACTCATCACTAAAATCTTCATTTTGTTTCCTTTCAGCCATTACTGCATAGCAATTATTTCATCAGTTTTGAAATGGCTTCTTTAATGTGTCCTGCAGCTTCCGGGTGCCTCATTACCAGTATATCTGAACCGGACTGGAGATAACCCGTAGCTGTTAAGAGTTCCCACAGGGGGCCTCTTTTTTCTACCGGCCCCCATGCAGGCGCTTCATCATCACCTGTTTTTGCTTCTTTTGCCCTCCATGCTTCCTGCCCTATGAAGTTTATGACGGGCATTGACATCATCCTGTCACCCTGCAGGGCTGCAAGCCTTGACCTTTCCATTATGGAATAAGTGTATTCAAACCCGTAACCAAGCGCTCCGGTTGAATGGTGCATTATAATCTTGCCCTCAGGGAAACCTGTGTCAGTTATGAGTATATTCAACTGTTTTGCAAGGTTTATATCTATCGGGGATTCAGCAATTATGCAATGGCCTCCGCTCTGACAGGCAGCCACTATGGTTTTATAATTAACCTGCACTGCAATGCCCATCAGGCAGTTCTCTCCTTTTGCAGTTTCGGAGCACATCGGCGCTATTTCAGCGTCCTTTTCTGCATTTCCTGAACCAATTATTATAAGTGGCACGCTGACTGCGGACAGTACCTGCTTTACAGTCTTTGCCGCCTGATCAGGCGATGTATTTTTTCCGTCGGGATCAGTGCCTGCAAGCCTCAGGCATAGCAAATCCATCTTGTATTCTTCAACGCATTTTTTAGCCCACTTTACAGGGTCCCCGAGCACATTTGCGAAGGGTTTCTTCAGGACATCAGGCCACTCAGACGGCTCCGTGTCCCATACCTCCATGGCAACAACCGGAGGGTTTGGCATCCTGCCTTCAAAATGCAGGAAGGGCAGCGTTACCGCTCCCCCCACTTTAACTGTATGGCTGCGTGTCCCTCCCTGCTGGCTCGTTGCCCCTATGGATACCTCTCCCACTTTACCTGGCCATTTTTCTATTACCTGTTCCATATTATTATCCTTTCATTTTAATTTTAATGAATTACAAGCAATGGCTTTTTTTCATGTTAGGAGTGGATTCCCACCCCGATATATCGGGGTGGCACCTTTTATGACCCCCTGCGGCTCCCGATACATCGGGACGCTGGGGGTAACCTTCTACGCATTCACCCACCCCGAACTATCGGGGTGGAACTCTGCTAAATCGGTTAGCTTCCTTAATATTTCAGCCACTGCCTTTACTGCTGGAGAATCATCAGCTGCAGAAAAAATATCCCTGCCATCCTCTGATGCTTTTATCAGCTCATCATCCTTTGGTATTTCATAAAGGATTTCAAGTTTATTCTTAACTGCCTCCGCCCTTGTCTTTTCCAGCGCTTCACTATTATTCATGTCAACTCTGTTAATTACAAGGCAAGTTTTCTTTATCTTTAAATCCAGCTGCCGTGCGGTATCCCTTACGCGTACAGCTGAACGTATGCTCACCATCGTGGGGTCGCTTATTATTAGCAGGACGTCCACGTCATCCGTCGTCCTCCTGCTTAAGTGCTCAAGTCCTGCCTCATTGTCCATTACAATTAATTTGTATCTCTTGCTTAGTTTTGAGAGGTATTCTTTGAGTAGATGATTTGCCGCGCAGTAACAGCCTTCCCCTTCAGGCCTGCCCATTACCAGCATATCAATATCTGTGCCTTCAACAAGAGCCTCTTCCATCTTTAAGGCAACATACTGTATCTTTGTCATGCCTGCGGGCACGTCCTTGTCGTCAACGTCCTCACGGATATCAGCAATGCTCATGTCGTACTCAAGCCCGAGGCTCATGTACAGGTTTGAATTCGGGTCTGCATCAACTGCCAGCACCGGTACCTTTCCCGCTTTTAACGAAGAACGTATTAACAGGCTCGCTATCGTAGTCTTGCCTGTTCCGCCCTTCCCCGAAACAGCTATACTGAAGTTCACTTTCCCCCCTTATTCTTTGCCAGCTTCTTCTTGACGGTCGGGAAAAGTTCAATGTTCGTATGGGGAAAGAACAGCGAAGCTGTATAGTTATTCATGAACTCATGGTAAACGCTGAGTTCTATATATGCCATTTTGTCGGCAATTTCTTTTGTCTTGCTCATCGCTTCTCCTGACAGCAGGCACATCTTTGCACCGCTTATAGCGCTGTTCCCTATGAAAACGAATTTTTCAAGCGGCAGGTCAGGGAACAACCCTATTGAAATGGCTTTTTCTATATCCAGTGAATTGCCGAGGCCGCCGGCAATAAATATTTTGTTCAGGTTGTCAAAATTCAGCCCGACACTTTTCAGCAATACCTCACAACCAGAAAATATTGCCCCTTTTGAATTCATAAGGTTTTTAATGTCAGCCTCAGTTATAACGATGTCCCGGACTGAGTCCGTTTCATGCGCTCCCGCAATTATGAATTCCTGCCCGTCGTCAGTTTTCTTTATCCTGCCAGTTGAGCCGGGGATGAACCTGCCTGCCCTGTCAATTATATTTTTTTCAAGCAATTCCCCGGCCGCCTGAATCAAGCCGGCCCCGCAGATTCCCCTGGGCTTTGTATTTCCTATCGTGGAAAATTTAACCTTATCGTTTTTATTGTCTACGCTTATGCTGTCTATTGCGCCGTTCATAGCCCTGATACCACACTTGATTCCCCCGCCTTCAAAACAGGGGCCGGCAGACGTGGAACAGGCTATGAGCCATTCCCTGTTGCCAAGCACGACCTCGCCATTTGTGCCCAGGTCTATAAGCATGCTAAGTGTGGAAAAATCACACATGCCGGAGGCAAGCACTCCCGCGCTTATGTCTCCGCCTACATAGCTTGCAATGCCAGGTATGCAGGAAAGCAGCCCTCTGTGATTTATCTTTATCCCTGCTTCTGCCGCTCTAATAACAGGCATGTCGTTTGCGGTAGGGATGTAAGGCTGTTCCCTTATGAAATCAGGGGGAATCTTTAAGAGCAGGTGCACCATTGTAGTATTTCCCGCGCAGACAACGCACTGCACATTATTCAGGGATATTTCTTTCTCGCGCGTCAATGCCTGTATCAGGTCGTTTATAGTATCAACGATAACGTGGTGCAGTTTTTCAAGGCCGTTTTCCTCACGGGCAAAAATGATGCGTGTTATAACGTCTTCGCCAAAATCAATCTGGGGGTTAAAAGACGCTTTTGCCCCCAGCAGTTCCCTCCTGTTCAGGTCAAGCAGGTATGCCACTATAGTGCTTGTGCCTATGTCCAGCGCTACGCCGTAGTTTTTATCCGTTGTATTCCCGGGCTCAACCAGGACAACCTCCCATGTTTCATTGCGGTTGCCAAGAGTTACGGTCACCTTCCAGTCTGAGTCTCTTAAAAGTTTGCCGAGTTTTCTTACATTTGCAAGGCCTATCTGAACTATCTTTAAATCATGCCACTGCCTTATGCCCCTGTAAAGGCGCTGGAGGTCGCTTGTGTTGTCCCTTATTGTAGGAGGTGGAAGTTCTAAATATATTTTTGTTGAGAGCGGGTTATGGTCGTATACAGCCTCTCCTATTGAAACCGGCTGTTTCTGCACCTCTTCAACCGGAGTGTATAAGCCTGAGAGCCTCTTTGCTTTTGTTTCCTCCGTGAGCACGCTTACGTGCTCTATCCTGCTTTCAGGGGGGACCTCAACCTCCATCATTCCCTTGCAGGTAGTCCTACAGGCAAGCACGTAGCCGGCCTGCCTTTCCTCTTCTGACAGCCTGCCGCTCGGTTCAGTGTTCATTTCGCCTTTCCTTATTATTACCCTGCACCTTCCGCATACACCTTCTCCGCCGCAGCTGTTGTATATGTGTATTCCTGCCGTAACAGCAGCGCTCAGCAAATCAGTGCCAGGCTCAACGCTGACTTTCTTTTTCCACGGCAGAAATGTTATACAGCATTTTTCCATAATTTGTTTAATAACCTGTCGTCACGTCGTTACGTTCAACAGAAACTACTTAATCGTCGTTACGTATTCCCGTTCAAAAGCAACTGCTGTTAAGTTTAGAATCAAAGGCTGTTACGTAAATACTTAACGACGTAACGACGGCTTTTAATATTGCTGTTCCACGGATATACGGGAATACGGAACGACTGCTTTTATAATTGCTGTTCCACGGGTATACAGGAATACGGAACGACGTAACGACGTTTTTTATTACTTCCATGTATTTTTCAGGTATTTCGGTATGCCTGATGCTTCCTTTGGCCCAACCAGGACTTCCCAGCCTGTCAGTTCCTTTAATTTTGCGCTCAACACTGCCACGTAACCCGGAATAATAATCTTTTTGTGAGATACCTTTTTATCCATTTCAGCTTTCTTCATTGCTTCCGCAATTACTTCAGCGGTAAATTTCTCAGCCGCCCATGCCGTAAGCACCGACAACCCATCAGAATCGGTTATCAGCAGGTATGCAGGCACCTTGCTGCCTTCTATTTCAGGTTGCACTGTAAAGAACGTAAGAGAAAAGTTTGTAGTGACTATCAACGGCGAATTCTGCCCCGGGCTGCCAACTTCATAAAGTTTTGCTTCCATCATAATTGGTTTTTGAGGGTCTGTATAAATATTTTGCCTGAGGGTTATAAGCGGCAACACTTCTTCCGGCTTTGTGGTGTCAATAATCATTATATCAGTATATTTGACTATATTCAGCGCAGCTTCAACTACGTGATTCAAACCGTCTGCATTTATTACTGATATGATGGGGAACCCGAAAGGCCTGAAGTTTTTCTTAAGCGCCATCCTCCTTATCTGGGTAAAATCATGAAGCCTTGAAACAGGGCTCTCGGAAACCGGGTCCAGCACAAGGTTTTTAAATCCCATTGCCATTATTTTCTGCGACAGCGTGGCAAGGGCTTCAATGCCCTTTGCTTTTACGGCCAGGGGACAATTATTTTTGCCTGCAATGCCTGCCATCTTCTCGTAATTAACTTCGGTTGCGCCGTATATTAGAGGCTTTGCCGCTGTGCATACTTTAAGCGCTTCTTCAATTGCATCAGGGTTCTCGCTCATAAGCACCATTGGCAGGGTTGAGGCTCCCGCAACTGCCTTCACTGCACCGGCAAACCTGGCGGCATCTCCGCTGTCATTATTAACGGCAATTAAATTTACCTGCTTTGTCATGCCCACCCTGTCAAACTTAAGGTTGTTTATAGCCTGAACCTTTTTTAACAGGCTTTCCGAGTCAAGGGTATCGCTTACTTTTACTGCCAGGGCAGTTTCATGGTAAAATGTTTTTTCATGCCTGAAAAGTACAATCTCACCGCCGGTTTCAACCTTGTTTTCTCCCGAGCCTATCTCAATCATGGCAATCGGAGGAGCAGATGCCTGGTCAAGGGCGGTTCTTGCCGCTTCTGTTATGTCGGGGCATTTGTCAAGCGCAACCTTCTTTCCGGCAATAGCCATTGCGAATGCAAGACATGTAGGAAAACCGCATTTCTTGCAGTTTGTCTTTGGTAAATGCTTATAGATTTCAAGCCCTGATAATGCCATTTTAAACTCCTTCTTATCGTTTTAATACTCCAATCGACTCTATTAAAATATTAAACTCTTATATTATAATAAAATAACTTATATTGTCAAAAGAAAAATAGATAGAATTGAAAAGCTATTATGAGGTAAAATTAGATTGAAATGTTAAATTCTTACCGCAACACCTTTTTTTAGCAGGTATTTCTTGGTCAGCATGATAGGATATTCATTATAATGGAATATTGACGCCGCCAGCGCTGCGTCAGCCCTGCCTTTTGTTAATATCTCATACAGGTGCTCTGGTTTGCCGGCTCCACCCGAAGCAATTACAGGAATATTAACTTCATCAGCAATTGCCTTAGTTAGTTTTAAATCATATCCATCCTTTGTCCCGTCCTTATCCATGCTTGTAAGAAGTATCTCTCCCGCGCCAAATGCTTCTGCTTTTATAGCCCATTCCACGGCGTCAAGCCCTGTCCCTTTCCTGCCGGCATTGACCACTACCTCCCAGCCATCCCTGTCCTTGAATTTTTTTGCGTCAATAGCAATAACTATGCATTGGTTTCCGAATTTATCTGAAAATTTCTTTATTAATTCAGGGTTATTTACAGCAGCTGTATTTATAGAAACCTTATCGGCTCCTGATTTAAGAAGTTTCACTATATGCTTAAGGCTGCTTATACCGCCGCCAACTGTCAGCGGAATAAAAACCTGTTCTGCTGTCCTTTTTACTACATCATAAATTGTATCCCTGTTCTCAATCGTTGCGGTAATGTCAAGGAAAACAAGCTCATCAGCGCCTTCAATACTATAGCGGGCGGCGCATTCCACCGGGTCTCCTGCATCCTTAAGGTTGAGGAAATTAACTCCCTTGACTACTCTTCCATCCTTAACATCAAGACATGGTATTATTCTTTTTGTAAGCATTGAATTATAATTGCGAGCCATATTTTTAGTGGCTAAGCAATCCCATTAATTTCTGGTCAAGAGATAAAAATTCTTCAGTATCCTGAGACCTTTGTCACTGCTCTTTTCCGGGTGCGGCTGAATGCCATAAACATTTTTTTGGCATACCGCTGAAGCAAACTTCCTGCCGTATTCAGTTTCCGCGATAACGCATTTTTTATCTTCAGGTTGTGCATAATAGGAATGGGCAAAATACATATAAAGCGGATTTTTAATACCTTTTAGTAACGTGCTGATTTTAACAGCTCTTACCTCATTCCAGCCCATTTGGGGTATCCTTAAACCGGTTTTAAAACGCTTCACTTTACCCTTTATTATGTCAAGGCCTTTGCAATTGCCGCCTTCTTCGCTTGAAGAGAATAATAGTTGATGTCCGAGGCATATTCCTAAAAAGGGCACACCATTAAATATAGCTTCTTTTATTACCGGAATTATTTTCAATTTATAAAGGTTTTCCATTGCCCTGTGGAAAGCGCCGACTCCGGGAAGAACAATTCCACTTGAACCCAGAATTTTCTTCTTATCGGAAGTTATTACAACTTCCGCTCCAACTTTTTCAAGCCCTTTACTTACACTCCATAGATTTCCCATTCCATAATCAATAATACTAATCATGCGGCAGCCGTTCCTTTTTTATTTAAATATTTCATTCCCACTCTATGGTACTCGGTGGTTTTGAACTGATATCATAAACCACTCTGTTAACCCCCTTCACTTCATTAATAATCCTGTTTGAAATAATACAGAGCAATTCATAAGGGAGTTTCACCCAGTCTGCCGTCATTCCATCCTTGCTGTTCACTGCGCGTATAGCTATTGTATTTTCGTAAGTCCTTTCATCCCCCATAACGCCAACACTCTTTACCGGAAGGAGAACCGCAAAAGACTGCCATATCTCCCTGTACAATCCCGCTTTTTTAATCTCTTCAACTACTATCGCATCCGCTTCTTTAAGAACTTTTAGCCTCTCTTTTGTAATATCTCCAACTATTCTAACTGCAAGGCCCGGCCCGGGAAACGGCTGCCTCCAAATCACCTCTTCCGGTAATCCAAGCTCCTTGCCGACTTCTCTCACTTCATCCTTAAATAATTCCCTGAAAGGTTCAATCAACTTCAGTTTCATATTTTTTGGTAAACCGCCGACATTGTGGTGCGATTTTATTGTTGCCGAAGGGGCTCCCTTAAACGATATGCTTTCAATCACGTCCGGATAAAGAGTTCCCTGTGCAAGATACTGTACATTGCCAAGCTTTTTCATGGCTTCCTCAAATACTCTTATAAATTCTGTCCCTATAATTTTCCTCTTTTCTTCCGGGTCGGTTATACCTTTGAGTTTTGTGAGAAATCTTTTGCCGGCATTAACAAACCTTAAATTTATTTTAAAATGTTTTTTAAAAGTGTTTATTACTTTTTTATGTTCGTCTTTCCTTAAAACACCGTTGTCAACAAAGATGCAGGTAAGGTTTTTTCCTATGGCCCTGTTTAACAGCACTGCAAGGACTGACGAATCAACTCCTCCGCTGAGCGCGCAAACTACATGCTCATTTCCTACTTTATCTCTTATTCGCCGGATAGATTCTTTTACGAATGACTTCATGTTCCAGTCCCCTGCGCAGCCGGCAATTTTGTATAAATAATTTTTAAGTATCACCCTGCCCTGCGGTGTGTGGACTACTTCCGGATGGAACTGCAGCCCGTATAAATTATTTTTCCTGCTGCCCATGACAGCGTACTGGGAATTCGTGCTGTGAGCCAGTTTCTCAAAACCCGGAGGCAGTTTTGTAACCTTATCTCCATGGCTCATCCAAACCAGCAGCTTTTTATTTAACCCTGAAAATAATTCGCACCCTATATCAACATTCAGGTCAGCCTTGCCGTATTCTCTTCTGGCCGCATTCAAAACTTCCCCGCCCATCAGCTTTGCCATCAACTGCATGCCATAACAGATACCAAGTATCGGTATTCCCATTTTGAATACTTCCGCTGAACATACAGGACTTGATGCAGAACTTACGCTTGCAGGCCCTCCTGAAAGTATGATGGCTTTAGGCTGTTTTGAAACAATCTTTTCAAAAGAAGCATCGCAGGGAATTATTTCAGAATAAATATTAAGTTCCCTTACTCGTCTTGCAATCAGCTGGGTGTACTGTGAACCAAAGTCTATTATTACCACTGTTTCTATTGAATGTTCCATTCCCGTTCCTTTACTTCAAAAATTCATCAATGGCTTTTGCTATTTTTTTTGCCGCTCCCATAGCCGATATTACTGTCGCGGAACCGGTAACTATGTCACCGCCGGCGTATACGTTCTTTTTTGAGGTCTCACCGGTAGCCTCATCCACTATAATATACCCCCTCGTATTCAGCTTAATATCAGGAACAGTTGAAGTCAGGAGCGGGTTTGCCTTCGTCCCTATTGCCATTATCACTACGTCTACATCTATGACAAACTCGGAACCTATTACAGACACCGGCCGTTTCCTGCCCGACTCGTCCGGTTCGCCCAGTTCCATCCTTATGCATTCAATGCCTTTTACCCAGCCTTTCCCATCGTCTACTATCCTGACGGGGTTTGTTAAGAACTGAAGTATAACCCCTTCGTGTTCAGCCCTGACAACTTCTTCTATCCTTGCGGGCATTTCAACCCTTGACCTTCTGTAAACGTTATAAACCTTTTCTGCCCCGAGCCTAATGGCAGTCCTTGCGGAATCCATAGCCACGTTACCGCCTCCAACCACTGCGTATCTCCTGCCTTTCATAAGCGGAGTATCATAATCATTATCATGCGCCCGCATCAGGTTTGAACGCGTAAGAAACTCGTTTGCTGAATATACTCCTATAAGGTTTTCACCGGGAATATCCATGAACATCGGAAGCCCTGCCCCTATACCTATATAAACAGCCGAATAACCCATTTCAAACAATTCATCTATGGTATGTATTTTGCCTATAACATAATTTAGTTTTATCTCTACCCCGAGTTTTTGAATGTATTCAACTTCCCTCACTATAATCGCCTTTGGCAGCCGGAATTCCGGTATGCCGTATACAAGCACGCCGCCTGGTTTGTG